>ERZ1090869.702-NODE-702-length-17070-cov-6.626917_pt1 | contig 17070 bp, 16 predicted proteins | sample MGYA00478474_ERZ1090869 | MGnify/ENA primary metagenome ERZ1090869 (study PRJEB33644, sample SAMEA5815748) | chicken gut metagenome | biome: Chicken; feature: Gastrointestinal Tract; material: Caecum | place: Ireland | collected 2019-01-01 | study: A study of the... | reverse complement strand
GTGAAATGGTATGGGTGTGAATACCCCCAATCTGGCGTCCAGTTCTATCCTTGTTCTATCCTCCGGTCATAATTCGGGGCAAAAATGGGAAGAACTCGGAAAGCCCTGTGGGTTCAAATAAAAACGAAAAACGGAAGCCAAAATCCGCAGTATACCGCAGCTTTTGGGCTTCCGTTGTGTACTTCCATCTTCGCTTAATTTCCACCAAAAATCACAAGGGGGAAATGACTCGAAATCAGGTAGCCCGCAAGGGCTCGTGGGTTCGAATCCCACCGCTTCCGCCAAAAGCATAGCATCCACTTTTGTGGGTGCTGTGTTTTCTATTTGGTAGTGATTCGAACCCTGAGAGTGAAAGCAAAGTTAAGAAAACGTACTTGCGGCACGTTTTAGCTGCGAGGTCCGAAGCTGCTATGCTGTAAGGAAAGGCAACGCAAGGCAAAGCCGCAACACTGCAATCCCTCCGGGCGCTTCACGAAAGAAACTTTTTTGTCTACCAGGCAAGAGTGGTTTTTTCTTGCGTTTTCAACCTCTGACAGCCAAAGTGATTGCCGTTTTTTCTTTTGCTCATAAAATGACAGTAAAACATAGCAAGAAAATGATAAAATATAAGCAACCGATAAATTACTATTTACGAGGGGAATAAAATGATTTTACACTGTATGAAAAAATCAACTTGGGAAGAAAGAAAAAATAAGGAACAATGGGGTGAGCGAAATATAGAAGCGGAAGGCTTTATTCATTGCTCAACAATCGAGTATTTTTGGCGTGTGGCTCCGAATTTCAAAAATGTTCAGGAAGAATTGGTACTACTTTGTATTGACGAAAAAGCATTAAAATCAGAAGTTCGTTATGAAGATGGGGATAATTGCGGCCGATTTTATCCGCATGTATATGGTTTGATCAACAATGATGCTGTCATAGATGTGCTTCCATTTTCAAAAGACGAAAGCGGTAATTACATTAAAAATGCAGAATTTGCTGATATAGCGGATAGATAAATGAAAGCACCATTGAAATCTGAACCCCTATGATTTAGACGCCAATGGTGTTTTTGTGAAAATAAATCTTTGAGTTACACAATTATATCTTACTCATACTATCCTTATAACTTACAAGCGTTACATTCCCCATCTCACTTGCCCGGTCGGCGCAGCCTTTGGTAAAGCCGGTTTTGGCAAAGAGGTAGTAGTGGACATTTTTATAAGGGAACAGTTCGCTGCGCTTTACGAGGGTCTCCAAAATGCCGAGATCGACTTTCTCATTCGTCCATTTGCACTCCCCGAAAAGGGCGGTGTTTTTATCCTGCTCGGCGAGAATATCGATTTCCGCCTGACGCTTTTCCTTGGGATCGTTGCCCCACCAGCGGCCGAGAGAGGAAAACTCCACCGGACATTCGCCGGAGAGGAGCTGCTTCCAAAGATATTGCTTGCAGATTTCCTCAAACACCTTGCCCATATAGTCGGACAGATGCGGCTCGATGCGCTTGTATGCCAAATCGGCAGCGCCACGGGCGATGATCGAATTGTTTTCCGGCACAAAACGATACCAAAAGCGAAACATATTGTCCGCAATGGAATAAATCGCTTTCCGGGACGCTTTTTCACCGTATGGCGTTTCTTTTTCGATAATGCCGAGGGAGATCAGGTTTTTCACATAGGCGGAGCAAATATTTGTGCTTTCCCCGACTTTTCCGGAAATCTCCGACATACGGGAAGCGCCGGTGGCAATCGCCGTGATGATGGCATTGTAGAGCGCCGGTTCCCGCACCTCCTGCTTGAGCAGGTTTTCCGGCTCTTCAAACAGGGCGGAGTTGGGATTCAGGAATGTGTTTTTAATATTGTCCTCAATGCTCAGCTTATCGCTCATCTGAAGCAGATACTGGGGCGTGCCGCCTACAATTCCGTACACATAGGCTTTCTCTTCATCGGTGAAATTTTTGAAATAATGGCAGGTTTCATCAAAGTCAAAGGGGAGAATTTTCATCTGTGCCGTCCGTCTGCCGTAAAGTGGCGCTTTGTAGGCAAGGACGTGGTCTTCCATATAGGACATGGACGAACCACAGAGGATCAGCATCAGCTTGGAAGTGTCCTTGTACTGGTCAATCAAAAGCTGAATGGTGGAAGCGAGACTTTTCGATGAGCGGGCAACATAGGGGTATTCATCGATTGCAAGAATAATCCGTTCTTTTTCGGACAGCTTGAACACATAATCCAAAGCCGCCTGAAAGGACAGGAAAGAGGTTTCGGCATCCATGCCGGTATGATAGCTCAGAATATTTTTGCTGAAGTTTTCAAGATTCTGCTTGGCGTTGCTCTCGACGCCCATAAAATAGATGGCGTTTTTATCGTCAATAAACTGGCTGATCAGCGCCGTTTTGCCGACACGGCGGCGGCCATATATTACTACAAATTCAAACTTGTCCGATGTGTATAACTTGTTCAGCATTGCAAGTTCACGCTCTCTGCCGATAAACATGGATCACATCCTCCTATCTCAGCGACACGCATTGTTTATAGTATAACACAAAGTCAAAATTAGTCAAGTACGATTCGGCAAATCTCACTTGACTAATTCTTTGCTTATTATTTTCTGTTGGTTAAGAAAAAATCAAATCGGTATAAACGGTTTCCGCTGCACGGCTGCGGATGTTGTTCATTTTCTGCACTCATTCCGTTGGATTCTCTGCCTTAAGCTGTTCGGTAACACCTTCCCTTTCGGCCTATTCTTTTACCAGCCGAAGAAAGAGGGATTGCGCTTCTTCCTCTATATCGGCCAGATGAGAACGAAGCTTGCCGGAAGCGAGCAGGTTGCAGCAGAGAATTTTATGGCGCTGCTTTTAGTACCGCAGGCGGCGTTGCGCCCACACGCCGATAGGGCATTTTTCTTCGGGTGGTAAGGTCAGATTGGGCAGACAATAGTCGCCCTGCATGGTGTATGTATCGCCCGTTTGTTCAAATATTGTTTTAGCCATAATGTAAAACCTCCTTTGGTGCTGCCATTATACCAAAGGAGATTTCACTTTACGAATGTACGATTTTCAAAATTGCAGTTTCACTCTGCGGGCTGTGTTTTAACCCTCTAATACACTTGCCCGCTCTTGGATCAGGCTTGCAAGGCGTTCCTGTAAAGACTCCGGCAGCAGAGAGTTTTGACACATGGCAAGAAGTTTCTCTTTTTTAGACACCAGCATTGCGATCATTTTTTCGGCGGAACTCCGTGCCATGCCGCATCCTTCTGAAAACACCAGAAAGTCCTTCCTGCGGATATGCGTCTTTTTGCCGTTCATGGCAAGGGCGAATTGCTCTTTGTCCTCTGGCATGATGACATTGACCGGAAGCAGGTCGTATGCGGGAGAAAACACATATTTTCCGCTTCCTTCTTCCGTTTCAATGAGGGAAAAGTTTTTCAGATGCATATCCGAGTTGCCCACAAGGAATGAAAACACCAAGCGCAGATAGAGCTCGGTTATATCGAGCCCCTTGCGGGAGGAGTACCGCTCGATGATTTTTGCGCAGCGCTCATAAGAGCCCTTATACTTATCCTGCGTCAGGCGCAGGTCGAGCTGGCAGAAATCCTCCATCGCCAGCATTTGCATTTTGTCTTTTGTAAAGATACGATCCACTCTTTTTGTGATATATGCTGGTCCGTCTTTTCCCATAATGAGCGCATGAGGTACGGTGACGATCCCTGCAGCGTCCGCCATGCACATCACAAGCTGCTCCGCCTGCGGCAGCGCTTCAAATTCTGGAACCTGCGGCTTCAGGATATAGCCCGTAGGATAATTTACCAGCGTGAGCCTTGGAGTGTTTCCTTCAGAAAACAGATGCAAGGACAATTTTTTCTGAACGCCGGGAACAGTATAGCCCTTGTTGGTGCTTTCGGTTGCAAGGGCTTCAAATGCGACTTCATCAATGGCAATCGCGGGGAGCTCGGCTGTGCCGAAAAACCGCTTGATACAGCTTTTGTGCCAGCCGGAATCCGTGTTTTCGGTGCGAAGCGGTTTCCCGCAGCATAAACAATTCATATACGTTCCTCCCTGATGCTGACATTGCCGATTCCGTCCTTGCAAGCCACCAGCAGTAATCCGAACCTATCTTTGACGTCTATTTTCCAGTTCCGGCTTACAACGCCGAGCAGCCACCCTTCTGGGATCAGTCCGTCAAAGAACGGGAACAGCGTTTTGGATGTATATGTTTTTTCAGAAAGCGGCAAAGTAAGGGATACGGGGCTTGCATCCTTCCGGCTTAAATACCGCTCGTCATAAGAGAAGGAATACCCTTCATCCGTTTCGCAAAGCAATCCGGCAAAAACGTTTCGGATATAAACATAGGCTGTTCGGAATGCGTCCATTATTTATCATCCTTTCTTCCGGGGACGGCTTCCATGTCGAACATGGCAAGAGCGGCATTGACCTTATCCATTCTGACCGTTTCTTTTCCCTGCTCCAGTTCCCGGATAAAGCGAAGCCCCAGTCCGCTACGGGCGGCAAATTCCTCCTGTGTCAGTCCGGCGGCTTTCCTGTTTTCTTTGATAAACTTGGCAATCTTATTCACGGTATGATAGCCTCCTTTGCACAAGCCCATGTATATTTTACACCCTAACGGGTATAAAGTCAAACTGCCATCCCTAATATTATACCCGATAAGGTATAAATAAATGCATAAAAAGTCTTAATATACCCTATCGGGTACAAAGCAAGCCTCCAATAGCACGCTCTGCCGGAAGGAGGCTCATTTTAGATTAGTCTTTCAGGTAACTTTCAAACGGTGCGTCATCGCTGCAAAAGGTAGCAAAGAGCATTTTTGCGCCGAGGCGGAAGCCGGCAATGAAAAAATCGAGACTGCTTTCGCCCATCAGTTCCCCGTAAGCGTTGCAGAAATCGAAGAACAGCGCTTTGTCCTCACCGCTTAAACGCTCGGTCCGCTTTTTCCAGCTCGTTTATATCTTTTGAAACCTCGAAATCAGGTAGCCCGCAAGGGCTCGTAGGTTTGAATCCCACCGCTTCCGCCACTAAAAAATGCACCAGCCGCAGGTTGATGCATTTTTTCCATTAAATAAGAGCCGTTTGCCTGAAAGAAAGGCCTTATGAAACAGGCGGCGACCTGGTTTTCCAAGTCGCCGCCCTTGTGTCAGTTATTCAATCTGTATGTGCAAACGTTGTTCCCAGACAAATATCAAAGCCAAGCGCTTGATACATTTTTTCATCACATGGAGCACAGCACACAGTCAGGCTTGCTATGCCGTTTTGCCTGCACCATGTTTGTGCCGCCTGCGCTAATTTCCGCGCAATCCCTTTGCCCCGGAACACAGGCTCAATATAGAAATCTTCATAGACGCCCGTATCTGAGCAGGAGAAAGTCGAATAGTATTTGGCGACGCTGCACATGCCGACAGCACGGGAACCGCGTTTGGCAATAAAAAAGGTAATCTTCCCTTCCTTGACGGCTCGCTGAAGCTGTTTCTGATTTTCTTTTGTCAGGAACTCTTCTCCGATTTCTTTTTTGAATCCGTTTTCCAATTTTAAGAGCTGCCAGTCTGTTGGGTCCTTCAAAATTTCCACGGTGAAAGGCTTTTCATCTTTGGGGGGCAAGATCATCAACGGCTCTCCCCTCTCATCAAAACCGTTTTTGAGGAAACCCAAGCTTTCCCACACATGCTCTTGCTGCATCTCACCGCCAACACTCAGCTCTGCATAAAGGGCACCATTTTCCCTTGCCCAGTCCAGCAGGGCGCTGGCACAGCTCTCGTCCGTCCCGTTTCCGCGGTATTCTGGATAGACGCAATACTCCATAACAAAGCATTTTCCATCCTCAGAGGTGTAAAGGACCGGCAAGGCAAAACCAATGTCGCGCCCATCCTGCTGAAAGAACAGATACCAGCACCTGTCCTGCGGGCTGTCATCCATGCTCTGCGCACAGGTCCGGTATTCCGAATCGTCGGGAAAAGATTTTCCGTTTCTGTCATTCGAATCAGGAAACCTATCCTGTTTGGAATACAGGCGAAGCTGCTTCCAAAAAGCTGCGGCATCGTTTTCCGTGACTGCTTCACGGATGATAATTGATTTTTCCATTTTGCTGCCTCCAAAAAAGATTCGGAGGGTTAGGAAGCGTGCACCCTCCATACACGATTCATTTTCATAAAAGACCACCCTTTCCGTTTTGTATTTGTATGCAAGACACTTTTGAAAGTGTTGATACCTCAGGAACCGACTTTATTTACACAGCATCCTATCTTCGTTCATTATAGCAGTCGCCTTTCCACAAAAGCGATCCTCGCATCAGGAAAACCGTGCTCACCCTTCCAGCAGGGCTTCCTGTTCCAGCCGAAGATGATACCGCAGCATATATTGAATCACCTCACGGCTGTCCTGCAGCCAGGGGTCTTGAAGAAGGGGTTCCAACTTTGCCGCATATGCTTCGGAGAAAGGCTCTGCCTGCCCCTGATGCGCCCGGAACTGTTCCACATCCATGCGCCAGGGCCGGATACGGGGATCAATTTCCCGGCGCAGGCGGCTGTCCATCTGAAATCCGCCGCAATCGATATCACCCCAGTGGAGAAGCTGTACCTGGGGGCCCGCCGCCCGGCAGAGCTGCTGGAAAAACCGCCCCCTCTGGGGACTGTAGCACCCGCCGTGAAAAACCACGACCCTCTCAGGGGAAGGATGCTTGCGGATCGTATCAAAATAGTTAGCCTTATTTTCCACAAACAGCAGGCAGCAGACCTGTGGTGCAAAGGAAATCTGTACCTGTGAGGCATCCACCGCGCTGATCTGAACACCGTCCCCCAGGGGAGCAATATCCAGCGCCTTTCCGTCCGGCCATGTCAACCGCACCGCGCCACAAAAGGAAAACCACTCGGGATATTTTTCCAACCCTGACTGGCGCAGCAGTTCCTCCTCGTTCATCTCTTCGGTATCTAACGGAAGGGCTTTGCGCAGCACACCCAACAATCGGGCCCGGTGGTATTTTTCAAAGGCCTTGCTGTTTCCCAGGCAGCGCAGGGAAAACACCCGCTCCAGAAGCGGAGGTTCCGGCGCCCGTGTTCCCAGCATTTCCAGTACTGCCAGCCAGTCCTTCTGCTCGGCAGCCTCCGCCGGGAAAGCGGCCCGCGGACGCCGGTTCTTTTCCAAAAAGTCCAGTTCCTCCTGCAAATACCGGCGGGCCCACGGCGCCGAAGATGCCTGTTGCACCTGCCGAAGCCTCTGCGCCAGCTGCCCCGCCGTATCGGCCAGCGGTTTTCGGCCTCCTCGGTGGTATGCATCCGCCAGCGCCTGCGGGCGCAGCGCGATCCGGCGCAGAATGTGCCCCTCCTGCCCGTGCATCCATTCCAACTCGATCACGCCTTGCTCTGCCAGCTTTTTAGCCGCTTCGTTGATGGCCGTTCGGGCCGAACTGTCTTCAATATCGTAGGCGGGGAAATCGGTTTTGCCGTCGACATACATTCGGAGCTGGATCCGCCGCTGCTGGCTGCGGTTTTCCTTAAAGCCACGGCTGCGCTCGTAGCGGTCCAGCAGAGCGTTCAACATCGCCGATTCAAGATTCAACATACGCGGCCTCCCGTGGGTCAAAGGCGCGGACAATGGTGGTATGTCCTTTGCGCATCACGCACAGGTTGCGGTCCACCAGGGTGGAAATATCCCCGATCTTATCCGGGGGCGCCGACAGAATCACCTGGAAATGGAAATCCCGCAGGATCTTCATACTTTGGGCAATGCGCTCGCCATCCATTTTGGAAAACGCCTCATCAAAGACGATCAATCGGATGGTACTGCCGCGGGGATCCCGATCCATGCGGTAAAGCTGTGCAAAGGACGCCAGCACCGCAATGTAAAAGGGCGTCTGGGTCTCGCCGCCGGATTTTTTCTCCATCATGCGGGAAAGCCGCTGCACCAGGCCATCCGGAGTGGTCACTGTGAGATCAAACTGCAGGTAGGTGCGATAGTTCGTGTATTTTTCCACACGCTTGTCGATGTCGCCGGTGCCGGCATCGGTCAGGATTCCGAACAACTCTTCGATCTCCGCCGCATACTTCTGCCGGAATTGCTCGGCAAAAAGAGTGTAGCTCTCCAGGTTCATGTGATCGGTGAGCATATCATAAAAACGGCGATATTCCGGGTTTGGCTTTACCTGGAACGCATAGGAATCTTCCGAGAAAGGCGTGCGCAGCGCATGGTTCAACTCCCGAATCGCCCGTTCCGCATTGCCGATGTTGGTATGCAATACGCCAATAAACTCTTCCTGGAACTGTTCCATCGCCTTTTCCTTGGCGTCGCGGATTTTGTCCAGGTACGCAGGCAGACGATTTTCCCGGATTTCCTGCAATACAGCGTCAAAGGCAGCGTTGTCCTGTTTTTCTACATCCAACCCCATCTGATAGCGGCGGTTATAGTCGATTCTGGCATCCCGAAGATTGCTCCACGCTTTATTCGCAGAAGTCTTGGCTGCTGCGGCGCTGCGCCGGAAATTGATGCTGACGTCCTCCAGGGCGGCGTGGGTGGAGAGTTCCTGCTGGTATCGCGGCTCCCCCGTCTGCTGACGCCAGTCTGCCGGGTAATCTTTTTCCAGATTGCTCTGCAGCTGCGCCTGCCCGGCCTGGGCCTGGGGGATTTGCCGCGTTTCCAGAACGTGACATGCCCCCTCCTGCTCCCCGATGGAGCGATTGAGCGCACCGATCTGCTTGTCATATTCCGTCGACTCGCGGTACAACGTTCGTTCTTTTTCCTGCAAGGCGAACAGTGGTTCCCGGTCAATGGCATCCAGTTCAGTCTGCTTTTCCACCCACTCTTTCTGTGCCGCCGGAATGCGGGCCAGTGCCTGCCGGGCCGCTTCCCAGTCTTCCAGCTCCGAAGTTCCCAGCCCTTGCACCCGCGCAATCTTCCTGGCCGCCACAACCCAGCCGGACAACTGCTCACTGGCCCTGCGCTTCTGCGGCAGTTCTTCTTCGATCTGGCGCAGCCGCAGCAAGCGCGCTCCCTGGCCCAACAGCGGCCGGGCCCAGATTTTGGGATTCAAATGACGAATCGCCTTTTGCTGGTAAAGCATACAGCCCTTTGTGATGGAAATTTCCTGCCGGTTGTGTTCTTCCAGGCTTTCGCATTTCATCACCCGTCCCAAAAGGAAATCAGCATACAGGCGGGCGTCGGCGTCCTGCGTTACGATTTCCTCTGCGAGGCTTCCCGGGCGCCGTTCGGGATGCAGACGCCGGATGGCCGCAATGTCTACCACTGCCACCCCGTGAATATGCAGCGTATCTTTGACGGTGTTATAAATAGCCGCCGCTGTCTGGTATGACTCCTCTGACACAAGCAGATTGTAGCGCTGGGTATTGAGATAGCCTTCCACGGCATTGCGCCAAGCCTGATCCCGCACATCCCACAATTCGGCCACCATCCGCACTGATGCACCGTCCTGCGCCTGTGCCGCCAGCCGCTCTTCCAGGGCTTGCCGCAAAGCAGTGACATGCTCGGGATAGCGCTGCCGTCCGGCCTGCAGGGATTTCTGTTCCTCCACAAGGGCAGCAACGGCTGACGCCGCTTCCCGCTGATCCTGTTCCACATTATTTTGCAGCGCCACAATGCCGCGGTCCAGCGCCCGCATGGTGCGGTCGGCAGCCTCTGCATCCGGCAATGAGATGGACGCCAGTTCTTTGCCGGCCAGGGATGCCACTGCTTGCACAGCCGCCGTTTTTTGTTGAGCAAAGGTTTCCAGGCTTACCTTTGTGCGCGCTCCCAATACCTCGGTCTGTTCCATAAGCAGCGCGTCACAACCGCGCAGCACCTCTTGCCAACCAGCGGCCAAATGGGAAAAATCCTGGTTGCGTTTGTTATACGCCGCCTGCCAGGTAACCATCTGCCGTTTCAGTTCCGCCTGAGCTTTTTCCAGCTCCTCAATGTGCTGCTGTAAACCGGAAGATGCCAGCTCTGTTTTCACATGGATGTACTGCGTGTGGATCTCCTCGCGCTGCTGCTGCGTTTCCTTCAGCGCAAGACGATCCTGTTTCAGCTTCTGCGTTTTCCTGGCGAAAGCCTGCTTTGCCGCTTCGGTCTCCCGGGCCGCCAGGTCGCAGTCGGCGCGGTCGGCAATGTATTGGTTGGTCCGAATCTGGTTGCACAACCGCCGGTATTCTCCGTGCTGGTCAGCAATCTCCTCCAACAGCTTTCGGCGTTCCTGCAGCCGGGCAGCTTCCTGCTCCATCTGGGTATAGCTTTCGATGGTCTCCTGCATGGCACGGATGTCCACCGGCTGTTCATGTCCGAACACGAATTCAGTAATGAAAGTCTGGATGTCCGAGATCGGGGTAAAGGGTACCGCTTTTTTAAAAAGATCCGCAAATTTGGTTTGCAAGCCGCCCAGTTTACCATACAAATAGTCCCGGAACTCCTTATTCGTGGCGGTTGCCATGTGGGTGGATTCCGGGTGTTCGGCGCGAATCCACCGGCGTAATCTTTCAATGGATAAGGGAAGGCCGTCTATAATGAAGAAGTTTTCCGGCATTGCGCCATAGTAGCCAAAGAAAAGATGCGGCGTATCATTGTCAGAATACACATCGAAGCAGCAACCGGCCGTAAAGTACCGGCTTTTTTCTTCATCATAAAATTCCAATACCACATAGCTGGTAAAGCGGTCGTTGCGCAGGTAGGTAAACCCGCCTGCCTCATCATCAGACAATTCTCCCCGCAGGTAACCGATCAGCGTGCGCCGGGATTTCCCATTGGCCGATTTGTTGAAAAAGCTGCCGCTCGTATCCGATAGAAGCACCAGCTGTAAGGCATCAATGATGGTAGATTTGCCCGTGCCGTTTTTCCCTGTCAGGAAGGTCAAGGTATCAAACTCAATGACCTCTTTCTGAAAAAAGTACCAGTTGATCAGCAGCATTCTTTTCAGTCGCTTCATAGGGATTCCTCCCCTTCCTCACTCGTTGCCCCTTCCTGAGATTGTTTGCGCATCTCCTGCAATTGCCGGGCCATGGCGTCAATTTCACTGTTTGGCAGGAAAAACAGAATAGTCGGGTAGATCAGCAATTTGTTGCCATCCGTTTTCCATCCTCCGTCAATTTTGGCGATCACCTGATATCGGGCCAAAGTTTTTTGGGCTTCCAGCCGATCCTTGGCTGTAGAACGTCCGTCTTTCAGCAGCCCAAAGGCGTTCATCTTGTGAATAACGGCAAAGGTATCGGTGCGTACATCATGATGCAATTCCACCTGTTGCCGGTTTTCCTCATAAATCAGGCGAAGGATATACAGAAACATCGTGGTGAATGCACTGAACCGGGCCCGGTTGCTCCCCTGCTGGTTGCGAAGATAGATTACCCCGTATTCATCATCCCGGTACAGATCCCATCCGGCAAGGGAAAAGTATCCCTGCAAAATGGTGAAAAAGCGCCGCGCCGTGCGGTAATCACTGTTCAAATCCATCATTTTTTTCTGGTCATCATAGACATTGCGCAGCAAATAGGTGCGGGAGAGAAGCGCATTGGCAAGGCGGCGAAACTCCGATTTTTCCGTTGCATTCAAGGCTTCATATTCTTCCATCCACATCAAAGGTCCTCTCCTTCCGTCGGGTTTAACGCCCTTTTCCGGCTGATGCGCATACGCGGAATCCGATAACCGTTGTTCTCGATCTCTCCCGGTAAAAATTCCACGGAAAACGGTGCGTTGAGATCGGTAGAGCGCACGGCAGCCAGCAGGAGCCAGATGAACTGGTCGTCCTTATCCAGCGTCAGTTCCTCGCTGGTTACCATCTCCCTGTCGTCCAACATGCGTGCAAGATATTGCCACGCCCGGGCAATGGAGTGCTGACGGCTCCGGTCTGCCCGGAAGGTTTGCAGCAATTCCCGTTCTTCTTCCGGGGAGGGATCCTGCACAATCCGGTCCGGGGCGCCGCTTCTCCGGCTGCGCACGGTGGGATGCCACAGGGAACCTCCATCGGCAAAGGCTTGATTTTCACACTGGATTCCCTTTTGCATCCAATCCATCATCGCTTCCCATTGTTTCCCGGCCGCTGTTCCAGACAGGGTCCGCAACAGTTCCGTCAGTTTGCCTGCAATGCTGTGGTCGGCCGACATCCGGTATTTGATACTGTCCACCGATTCCCGTGTGTAGGCCCGATGTTTTCGATCGATTTGCCGTAAAATATCTTCCACATTGGAATAACTGTTCAGCAGTTCCTGGACATAGCAATCCAGCGTATGGCGGGCCTGTGCGGGATCCTCATCTGGATGGAGCTGCACCATCCGACCCACAGCACGCTCCATGATCTCATCATCCACCAGCAGCGCATTGAGGATGTCCAAAATGGGCTGCCGGTAATGAGGCAGAGAATCCATCGTCTTGATGGGATGATAGATTCTGTCCAGCATTCCCTTATATTCGTCATAGTAGTCATGCAGCAGTTGGTTGACATCCGCTGCCTGCCCAATAATCTGATGATAGTATCGGATATTATGGTAAAGGCTTTTCAAATCCTGCAAGAGTTCTGCCGTATTCCTTCGGGCTGTCAGCAGGGCTTCATACATATGGTCGGATTTTTCTTCGTAAGCCTGCTTCAACCCGCTGTAGGTGGAAAACACCAGGGAATTATATTCTTTTGTTTCGGATTGCTCCAACTCCAACAAAAGGCGAATCACCTGATCGGCATAGTCCCGCGGCGCAATGACCTCCTCAAATGTGCCGTCACGATATTCGGTATCCAGCCACCCGGCGCGTTTGAGTCGATGGATAATCCACCGGACCTTCCCGTTGGGCTGCCGGATTAATTGCTGTTCTTCCTCGTCCAGGGTATCTTCCGCCGCCAGCTCCATATCAGATAGTTTATCACTCAGTGCGATACAATAATCCTCTACCGGAATATTCAGATCATATTCCAACAGATGCTGCAGCGTGACCAACGCCGTCCAATACAGTTCCCGGTTCGGAGAGGCCAAGACGGAAAAGAAACTTGCGGGAATTTTTTCAAACAGCTTCATAGACCGCCATCCTTTTGCTTACCGTTCTGCAATTTTCGATCTATTATCAGTGTATCATTTGTATTTTATAATAAAAAGGATCTTTCGCTTGTAACGCCAAAAATCGTGCAAAAAAGCGAACATGAGACTCTCTTTTTATGGGATATATCTCAATATATTTTCAACAGATGGCGTTCCGTCCACAAAAATCGCTTCTGTGTCCAGACATTCTTCCTCTGCCGCGGCTTTCATCCCCCCGGCGGAACACATACTCCGCCGCAGCAAGTGGTCCTGCGGCACCATACTTTCCAAACTTACAAATTCCAACTGTCCTCTATTTTCCGCGTTCTTTACCAGCATTTTATCCTCCCCACCATTATACAGCATTCTTTTCCACAATGCGAGAAAAGGCCACCTTCCGGCGGCCTTTTCGACAGGCTGTCAAAACTTCCGTTCACAGACAAACAGCCTGCAAACGGCAGTTTTTTCGTAAAAAGAAAAAAATTGTACGATTTTGACGCCTTGCCGCTCCGGGCAAAGAGGAACCGTGCGAAAATGTGAGGGTGCGGCAGCGGCCTCACCGGCTGAGAAGCCAGCAAAGGCCCGCCGCCGTGCGCTCCGCCGCCTGGGTGAAATGATTGCCCGGGTTGAGCTGAAAGACGGTGTCGATCCCCTTTTCCCGGAAGAAGGCGTGGATCTCCTCCGTGTCCTGCCGGACGCTTCTGAGCACCGGGTTCCTGGTTTTGCTCTCCTTGTCGCCGAGAGAAAAATAGAGGCAGTCCGGCCGCCTCCTGCTCTCATGGGAAAACACGTACTCCTTCATGCCGGGGAACCAGAGGGAGCCGGACACGCTGGCCGCGCGCGAAAAAAGATCCGTGCGGTAAAGGGCATACAGGGCGAACAGACCTGCCAGGGAATACCCGGCGATCCCGCGCCAGCGCGGCGTGCCGGCGAGATACTGCCCGACAGCCGGAAGGATCTCCTCCGCCAGGAGCCGCAGGTATTCATCCGCCCCGCCGATGCAGGGGTCGCCATGCGGGAAGGCGGGCGGGCTGTCCCACGGGACCATATCGCGGTTCCAGTCCAGATCGCTCACGGCCGCCAGCGAAAACGGCGGGCAGCCGGCCGCCTGCGCCGCTTCGAACACCTTCTGCCCTTCACCGGAGAAGGTGTTGAGGCAGATCAGCGGCGCTCCCGGTTCGCAGCCCGGGAAGACGTCCACGGTTTTTCCGCCTGCCAAAAAATGAACCATGCCGGATGCCTCCTGTTTTCTGCGGCATTGCCGCCTGTTTTTCTCCATTCTACCGCGCCGGGAAGCGGATCGCAAGCAAAGCGTCCGCTAAGCCCGCGCGCCCCCCGGCAAAGGAAAAGGCTGCAGGACGGGGCGAGATGCCAAAAAGAGCTTGCCGGACGGAAAAAAGGCGTGTATACTGAGAAGCAATTCATGCAGAAACAGGGTGAAAAGATGACGGAAGTCGTGGCGGCCCTGATTTGGGAGAAAAACAAATTTCTGATCTGCCAGCGCCCGGCCCACAAGGCCAGGGGGCTCTTGTGGGAGTTCGTCGGCGGCAAGGTGGAACCGGGGGAGACAAAGGAGCAGGCGCTCCGCCGGGAATGCCGGGAGGAGCTGGACATTGCGATCGACGTGGGGGGCATTTTCATGGAGGTCACCCACACGTACCCGGATTTAACAGTGCATCTGACGCTCTTTCACGCATCCATCCGGGAGGGCGTCCCCCGGAAGCTGGAACACAACGACATCCGCTGGATCACGGCGGAGGAGATTGGCGCCTACGAGTTTTGCCCGGCGGATGAAGCGATCCTGCAAAGGCTGAAAAGCGGCCGGCCGGCTCCGGAATGAAGCGGGTGCCCGGCACGCGCAGAAAGCCCAGGCGGATCCGCCTGGGCTTCGCATGCTCCAACCGCTGCAAGCTTCCCATTGTGCCGACCGATCTCTTCCCGCGGAAACTTTTGCAGATCGCGAAGCCCTCCTAACCGAAAAAATCAAAACAAAATCTCCTTAGACGCCATCTGCCTCATTGTGACGGCAGCCATGGCCTTCTTTCCCGCCCGCCTGAAGGGGCTTGGCATCGGCGCAGGGCCTTTACCGCGCCCTGGTGCGCCGTTTCGGCAGGGAAATTCCTGAAATTCAGGAAAAGGAACAGCGGAAGGATAACACGGACAAAATTGACCGTGCAGCCGATTACATCCGCCGCCACTACAGCGAGGACCTTTCGCTCGACTCCGTGGCCGAATACGTGTCGCTTCACCCGAGCTACCTGAGCTATCTGTTCAAGAAAAAGACAGGGGATTCCTTCCTCCATTTCCTGCACACGGTTCGTTTGCAGGAAGCATGCCGCCTGATGCGGGAAAAGCCGGATCTGCCTCCGGAGCGGATCCCGGAACTGGCGGGCTACCGCACTAGCACCTATTTTTACAAAGCCTTCCGGCAGCACTTCGGCAAAAGCCCGCGTGAATGGCAAAAAGGGAAAAGCTGATATCTTCCCCGGAATGACCAGAAAACAAAAGATAATATCAAAAAAATCTGCACAGTTTTCTTGTTTCAGGGCGCGGGATTTGCTATAATAAATGCGTGAATTGAGAATTTCAGGGAGGACACGGCACAGAAAATGCCTGAAACATGCGCCCGCGCCCGCCGCCGTGACGCGGGGGGCGCTTTCCCAAGACGCGAGAGGAAAGGAAGGTTTGCTATGGCACGGAAAAAAACGAACACTTCAAAAAAGAAACCAGCCGCACGGAAAACCTCTGCTCCGGCTGAGGAAAAGGAGGCGCCCCCCGCGATGGACGGTACGCCCGCTGTTCCCGAACCTGCGCCCGCCGGGGAAATGTCCGGCCTGCCGCGCAGAAGCGTGGCGTTCATCGGCTCGGAGTGCTATCCCTTTGTGAAAACGGGCGGCCTCGGCGACGTGATGTATGCCCTGCCGCGCGCACTGGTGCGCCTCAACTGCGACGTGCGCGTGATTCTGCCCCGCTACGCCTGCATTCCGAAGGAATACCAGGACAAGATGATCTACCGCGGCGAGTTTTACATGGACCTCGGCCGCACGGGCCGCAATTATTACGTGGGGATCATGGAATACATCCAGGACGGCGTTGTCTATGACTTCATCGACAACCAGGAGTTCTTCTCCGCCGGGAACCCATACATCAGCCTCGTGGACGACATCCCGAAATACTGCTTCTTCAGCAAGGCGGCGCTCTCGGCGCTGAATTTCATGGGATGGATCCCGGACATCGTGCACTGCCACGACTGGCAGGCGGCGCTGGTGCCGGTTTATCTGCGCACGCTGTTCCAGAACACCCCCGTGGGCCGCGCGCGCTCGATCCTCACCATCCACAACCTGCGCTTCCAGGGCATTTACAACATCCCCACCATCCGCTACTGGTCCGGCCTGCCGGATTCCGTGTTCAACATGGGCGCGCTCAAGCAGGGTTATGAGGACGCGAACATGCTCAAGGGCGGCCTCGCCTATGCGGACCGCATCACCACCGTGAGCGGCACGTATGCGCAGGAGATCCAGACGCCGGAATACGGCGAGCACCTCGACAAGCACCTGCGCTACCACAGCAACAAGCTCAGGGGCATTGTGAACGGCATCGACACCGCCATGTGGAACCCGGAGACGGACCCGGCGCTCGCCGTGAACTACGGCCTCGGCAACGTGCTGGAGCACAAGATGGAAAACAAGCTCGCCCTCCAGAAGGAGCTCGGGCTGGAGGAGGACGAGGGCAAATTTGTGATCGGCCTCATCTCCCGCCTGACCAACCAGAAGGGCCTCGACCTCGTGAACGCGATCGTGCCCCAGGTGCTCGACGGCAACACGCAGATCGTCGTGCTCGGCACCGGCGACAAGCAGTATGAGGATGCGTTCCGCTATGACGAGCACGCGTTCCACGGCTCGTTCAGCGCGTGCATCCAGTATGACGAATCGCGGGCCCACCGCATTTACGCAGGCGCGGACGCGCTGCTCGTGCCCTCCCGCTTCGAGCCCTGCGGCCTCACGCAGCTCAACGCCATGCACTACGGCACGCTGCCGATTGTGCGCGAGACGGGCGGCCTGAAGGACACCGTGGAGCCCTACAACACCTTCACCGGCGGCGGAAACG
>ERZ1090869.701-NODE-701-length-17071-cov-10.189234_pt1 | contig 17071 bp, 23 predicted proteins | sample MGYA00478474_ERZ1090869 | MGnify/ENA primary metagenome ERZ1090869 (study PRJEB33644, sample SAMEA5815748) | chicken gut metagenome | biome: Chicken; feature: Gastrointestinal Tract; material: Caecum | place: Ireland | collected 2019-01-01 | study: A study of the... | reverse complement strand
GGCAATTGCCGTCCATGACGGATGCCTTGCAGCGTTCCGGCTGGATCTGGCGCGGGATTGCGGTATGGGACAAGGCCACCTGCCGCCCGCAGAAGGGCCGCTTCCGCCAGCAGGCAGAGTTCATTGTATGGGGCTCGAAGGAGGCCATGCCCCTGCAGCGCAACGTCGGGTGTCTGCCCGGTGTGTTCCGGTATAGCAACCCGGCCAATGCCGGGCGCATCCATGTGACCGAGAAGTCCCTGCCCCTCATGCGGGACATTGTCCAGATCTGCGAGCCGGGCGGCCGCATCCTCGACCCCTTTGCCGGGGCAGGTACGACCATTCTGGCGGCGGTACGCGAGGGGTACGAGGCCGTGGGCATCGAGAAAACCGCCGTTTACTACAGACTCGGCTCCGACCGGATCAAATTTGCGTTGGCAGCAGGAGAGAAAACCAAATAAACCGAGGTGGATTCCAATAGGAATCCACCCACAGAAGGAAGCCGCGCGGGTGGGATTCCTATTGGAATCCTCCCCGCTATTTTATGTGAAATTGGAAAGGAGACAACCGATATGAGACGACCTTGGGCCTTTATCTGTGCCGCAGCCACCACCAAATCCGAGACATTGCGCCGCTATTGCCGCGAACTCTACGAACTCGGCTATGTGCCCATCTGCCCGCCGCTGCAGGACGGGCAGTATCTGGTGCTGGCCGACCCTGCCGAACGGGCTGATTACAACGAGATCGTGCGGGAAAAGATTTTGCGCAGCGCACTGCTGGTCTTCTGCGGCCGCAGAAGCGATGCAACCACCGCCGCCCAGATCGGCCTGGCCCAGAAGTACGGCCGCATCGTCACCGATCTCGACGGCCTGCGCGTTGCCGTGGAGCAGGGAGAGACTCTCCCCTCCTGCGAGCTACCTGCTGGCAGGTTTTGCTAGCATAGCGTTTGGACGTCCAAACGCACAGTTTGGGGCGTGCCCCAAACCCCCGTTTGATAAAACCGCCTAACAATTTATGAAAGGAACTGGTGATACTTATGAGCGGTTTTGAACTCCGCGCCAAATTTTATCCGCGGGTGCCGACGCTGGCCCAGCTTGTTGAGGAAGCACAGGACGGCGTTGATTATCCGTTCACCGTGCAGGATGTGCTGGTGTTAAATCGCAGAGATTTTGATCAGCTGAGCCGTAACCTCGACAAGGGGTACGACTTTGAACGGATGCTGCCTATTGACGGATATGATTTTGTGTACGGTTCGTTCACCTGTACCCTGGTGATGCCCGCAAGCGGACGTGATGGCCTGCTGATGACAAAATACGCCAATCAGATTTTTGCCGCGTACCTGCCAGACTGCACGCTGTTGGACCTGACGGATGTGCCGCAACAGTGCATTTCGCTATACCCGGCTAAACATCCCCAGCGGGAGGCAGAACGCTGACCGTCAGGCGTAAACGGCAGCACCAGATCGCGCTGCGCCTCAATGATCAGGAACTGCGTCACCTCAACCGGCAATCGAATCTGAGCGGCCTGTCCCGTGAGGGTTATATCCGTGCCCTGATCCTGGGTGCTGAACTCCACCCGCGCCCCTGTACCCACCATGCCGACCTGCTGCGCAAGGTGGCGGGGCTTTGCAACAACGCCAACCAGCTCGCCCACCGCGCCAACTCCACAGGCGTGGCCGGGCAGGAGAGCGTAGACAGGATGACGGCGCTGGCGGCAGAGGTCTACTGTATCGTCAAGGAAAACTGGTGATGCCGCATGGCCTACACCTCCCTCATCCCCGTGCGCCGCCTGGACAGGGCTATCTCCTATGTTCGGAATAAGACCAAGACCACTAAGCTGACTTCACTCGAAGAAGCGGTAGACTACGCCCTCAACCGGGACAAAACCGAGTCCGTCTGCTTTGAGACTGGCCTGAGCTGCCTGTGCGAAACAGCCTTTGCCGATATGCGCGCCAATAGCCTGCGCTGGCACAAGACAGGCGGTGTGCAGGGGTATCACCTTGTGCAGAGTTTTGCCGAGGGAGAAGTCACGCCGGAACTGGCCCACCAAATTGGCGTGGAACTGGCTGACCAACTGCTGGATGGCCGGTACCAGGCGGTGGTGACCACCCACCTCAACACCCGTCACGTCCACAACCACATCGTCTGGTGCGCGGTGGCTTTGGACAACGGCCGTAAATACCACAGCAACGCCAGAAGCTACTACACGGAGGTGCGGGCCAAGTCGGACGCTTTATGCCGCCAATATGGGTTGTCAGTCATTGAAACGCCGGAATCGGAGCGCGGCAAACGCCAGTATACCAAGTGGCAGGCGGAAGCCAACGGCCAGCCGACCTGGCGCACCGCCATCCGCATGGATATAGATGAGGTCGTCTCTATGGCGCTGACGTGGCGGCAGTTTCTGGCGCTGCTGGAGCAGAAGGGCTACGAGATCCGCATGGGCCGCAAGTACCCGACGCTGCGGCCGCCCGGCAAGGAACGCTTTGTGCGGTTCAAGACACTGGGGAAGGCGTATACGCCAGAGGCCATCCGGCAGCGGATTTTGTATCCGAAACGGCCTTTTACACCCGCAGCTGTCTGGCGCGGCCACCTGCACGGTACTTATCGCAAAGCCCGCAAGCTTACCGGCCTGTGGGCTTTGTATTATCGGTACCTGTACGAATTGGGCGCACTGCCCCGCAAGCCGCAGCGCCCCGGCTACGCCGTGCGGCAGGACATCCGCAGCCTGGACAAACGCATCCGGCAGATGGAATTTTTGTCACGCCATGGTATAGATACACTGGCCCAGCTGGATGCCTACCGCCAGGTTCAGGAAAAGACCGTGTCCGACCTGCTGGCCGAACGCCGCCAACTGCACAAGGTAGAATCGGACGATGCCATCGAAGCCAGGCTAGAGCAGATCACGCAGGCCCTCAAGCCGCTTCGACAGGACATCCGCCTCTGCCGGCAGATTGCAGAACAATCGGTGCAGATGCGGGAACGGCTAAACCAGAGGGGTGATAAGCCGCCTGAACAGAGTCCAAAACAGGATAAGACCACCGAACAGGATTACCAAAGGGAGCCCAATCAAACCAGATAACAGACAATGATGGAGGAATGCCTATGAAAGATGATATGAACATCCCCGACCGCTGGATCTACCGCCGAGAATACGCCGAGCGCAACTACCCGCCCGGCACCCGCATCCGGCTCCTCAATATGTCGGACGATCCCAACCCGGTGCCGGCAGGTTCCTGCGGCACCGTCATGGCGGTGGATGATGCCGGCCAGCTGCTTATGCAGTGGGACAACGGACGCAGCCTGTCGCTGCTGCCCGGTGTGGACAGCTTCGAGGTGATCGAGCGGCCCAAACACAGGGGCGCCCCGGCGCGCAATACCCGTAGTAAAGGAGAAGCCAGATGAACCTTGGTTCTGACCCGGCCGACCAAGTCGTCCGCTACACACTGGAGGGCACCGAGTTCGCGCTGCGAATTTCGGGAACGGCAGCCAAAAACTTCGCCATCTTTGCCGCAGCGGTGCTGCGAGACCAGAAGAAAACCCGCGGCAAGACCAACCTCACAAGATTGCTGCGGGAGGGAAAACCGTTGAAGTTCTTCTCGGTCTCCGCTGACCGCATGAAGGAGTTTGCACAGGAAGCCAAACGCCACGGCCTGCTGTTCGTCCCGATGCGCGACCGCAACGACCCGGACCATATCGAGATCGCCATCTGGGCCGACGATGCTGCCAAAGTGGAGCGGATCATCGAGCGGATGCAGTTGGATGTGGTGGAGACCGGGGAAGCAGAGATCATGTCGGAGGTCACACCCGAACAGAATGTAGCGAGGCAGGAGCAAGCGGGACTTGACCATCCGGCAATCCAAACTGCCGATAGCCCCCGCCCGTTCGAGCTGGATGACGCCGACTATGACCTGGGTTTTACCCAACCGGCCCCGCCATCCACGGAGCCGGACACCCCACAGCGATCCCACTCGACCCGGAGGATCGTCCCTCCGTCCGCGCAGCCCTCCGCCAGCAGAAGCAGCTCGCCCAATATTTCTCCCAAATTGCGCACCGAACAGGTAAGAGGTGAACGCCCGAGCGTGCGGGACGAGCTACGAGAGATCAAGGCAATGCTGCGCCAACGGAAATCGATCACCCCGCGGCCGAAAACGCCGGTTCGCATCCATCGCAGTGACCGGGCACGGTGAACCGGAAGTTTTCCGTTTGTTTTCAATTGGAGGATAGCTTTTAAGGGGGCGTTATGGTAATGTTGAAATTGAAAAGAGCAAAATACAACGGCCGGGCCCCGCCCGACAGACTGGAGGAAATCATGCGCCAGCATAACATCCGAGTCATGAAGATGGACCGCAACAACCGCACCGTTTTAATGCGGGCACTGTATGCGGATTTCTGTGCCAACCGCGAAGCCGGATTGCCATACGGTAACCTGGCTGCGCTTATCACGAAGCTGTATGAGACCCAACCGGGCAAGCTGCCGCTGGACGATGCCGAGTTCCGCCTGGCCCGCAATGCTCTAAACCATTATCGGAACGAGCGCATTGCCAGCGGCGGTTACACCGATGCGGCGGACGCGGCGCTGGTGAAACTCATCAAGGCCAAACCGCCGTTGTGGCCGTTTGGGTAAGTGTGCTGAGTTCTGTCGCTTGTAATCTCTGTATAATATGTGTATAATAAAAGCAAGATAAATCACAGAAAGGCGGCAAATCGTATGCTGATCAAATCCTCTTCCGCGCTGCGCAACGATTACGATGCAATGGCAAAACTGGCCAAAGAGCAGCCCGTCTACATCACCCGCAACGGCGAGGGCGAGATGGTCTTCCTCTCACAAGAGCTGTATGAGCGCCGCGAGGCTGAGCTGACACTGCTGGAAAAGCTGCTGGAAGCTGAACGGAATCGCCTGGCGGGTGCGCCGGTGTATTCTTTGGAAGATGTGGAAAAAGAACTGGAGGGCATCTATGCCGAAGGCTAAGGTCATCCTCCTCACCGAAGCGCGGTTGCAGCTGCGGGACATTGCCATGATCCACAAGGCCAAAGTGGGGCCGCAGTCCGCCAAAAAGGTCACTGATAAAATTTTGAAAGCCCTGCATCACCTGGAAGATTTCCCGCTGCTGGGGGTTGAGCCCCGGAGCGAGCGGCTGGCAAAAGCCGGATACCGTATGTTGATTGCCGGGGACTATCTCTGCTTTTATCAGATACAGGGGGATGTGGTCTATGTCTCCCTGATCGTACACGGCAGTGTGGACTATGTGAAGTGGCTGCTGGAATAAAGTCCATACGAAAAAATGAATATAGTGCTTTACTGCGCCACCGGGGGACCGGTGGCGCAGTTCATTTGGGGGAGGTGTATGAACCCTACAACAAAACCATACAGAAGGATAAACCAGCTTTGGCCGTGACCTCGGTCTCTGGAGGAAAGGACTCGACCGCCATGGTTTTGCGCTTGCTGGAGGAAGGCCGCCAGGTGGATGAAATCCTCTTCTGTGACACCGGCCTCGAATTTCCGCAGATGTACGGCCATCTGGAAAAGCTGGAGCGATACATCGGCCGTCCCATCACCCGGCTGAAAGCTCCCTATACCTTCGAGCAGTATTTCTACGAATACCAGGCAAAAACTGATGCCACCTTGCTGACGAACCGGGGCCTGAGCTGGCCGTCCCACGCCTGCCGCTGGTGTACGGGCCGTCTCAAGACGCATGTCATCGCCAAGCATCTGCGGGAACTGAAGAAGCAGTACCATCTGATTCATTATGTCGGCATTGCGGCGGACGAAGCCCACTGCTGCAAAGATCTGCGCTATCCGCTGGTGGAGTGGGGCATGACCGAGGCGGATTGTCTCAACTACTGTTACGTCCGCAGCTTTGACTGGGGCGGGCTGTACCAAATTTTCCGGCGGGTATCCTGCTGGTGCTGCCCGCTGCAGCCGATCTCGGAACTGCGCAAGCTGCGCACCCATTGCCCCGACCTGTGGCAAAAACTGCTGTACATGGACGCCCACACCTGGCAACCTTTCCGACCTGACTACACCGCACAGCAGTTGGAACAACGGTTTGCGCTGGAAGAAGAACGCACCGCACAGGGCCTGTCCAACAAAGGGCGGGCCTTTTATGCGGCTCTGCACAAACGATTGGAGGGATGATCTTGACACCGGATGAATTTTGGGCCGTGATTGACCGTGCCCGGCAACGCGCAACCCCGAACAGCGAACGCGCTATGCTGGACGCACTGTACAGGGAACTGGTGAAACTGCCGGATCAGGAACTGTTTGCCTGGTATGACCTGCAGCAGAGCTACATGGCTCTGGCTCATACACCCAAGCTGTTAGCTGCCGCTGTCCTGATCAATGGCGGCAGCTCGGATGACCGCTTTACAGATTTTACCGCCTGGCTGGTGGCGCAGGGGAAAACCGTGTACGAATCTGCGCTGGCCAACCCGGACAGCCTCGCGCAGATCGACCTGCCCTTTGATAACGCCGAGTGGGAATTCTGCGGTTACATTGCCGGGGATGCGTATGAGGGCAAACAATACTTGGACCAGCTCCGCCCCGAGAAGCCTGCGGGGCGGGCGCTTCGCAGCCGTTGCCCGCAACGTGCGGATCTGGAAATACAGGTGGAACGAATCTGTATGGATACCGCCCTGCATCGGCCGTTCCGTCCGACAGCAGCCGCCGTTAATTTGGATGACCACATCCTGCAAATCGAAATCCTGCAAAGGATACGTCAGACCGGTCCCATCAGAGATTTCTGGAGCGCCCTGCCGGAAAGCGGAGCGAGGCAGGCGCTGCGCCGGGGACTGGCGGCGGACTTGGACATAGATACAGGGAAACCCGCGGAGATCTTGCAACAAGCGTTGCCTCGACTATGGCAAAAGCGAACAGAATGGGAAGAAACCCAAGCCGCGCAACGCCCCCATCCCAACAGAGGATGGGAACGGTAATTTTTGCAGCAAAAATCCCCTTGGTGGGTCTGGTTACTGCCGCTGCCGCTCGTTTGGTGGGCATCGGCTGTGCTGGCCATGCGGTGGGACGCCGCCGCGGGGCTAGCAGGGATGTTGACAGCTGTCAACGACCTGCTCGCACATCCGCTGCCCGTCCGGTGGACGAGCCAAACCCCGCGCTTCCTGCTGTTCGGCACTGCCCTCTATGCAGTCATCGCCATTATCATCACATCCGACCGTAAAAACGTCCGCCCCGGCGAGGAACACGGTTCCGCACGCTGGGGTAATGTCTTTTCCTTGAATAGAAAGTATCAGGACAAGACTGGTCCCAATCTGTTGCTGACCCGGCGTTTCCGCATCGGGGTGGACGGGTACAAGCACAAGCACAACACCAACATCCTTGTTGTGGGCGGCTCCGGCGCGGGCAAGACCCGCACCTATGCGGTGCCCAATGTGCTGGAAGCCGCCAGGGCCGGGCCGGACGGGAAGGGATGCTCGCTGGTCATTACAGACCCGAAAGCCGAGATTTTGCGCAAGACCGGCGCTTACCTGATCCACCAGGGCTATGAGGTACGGGTGTTCGACCTCATCAACCCCAGCGCGTCCTTTTGCTATAACCCGTTTGTCTATGTGCAGGATGACAAGGATGTACTCCAGCTCATCACCAATTTAATCCAGAACACCACGCCCTCCCACGCTCAAACCAGCGATCCGTTTTGGGAACGCTCCGAGACCGCCCTGCTGCAAGCCCTCATGCTCTACCTGCTGCACGAGGCCCCGCCGCGCGAGCAGAACTTCGGCATGGTCATGGAGCTATTGGAGAGCGCGGAGGTCAAGGAGGAAGATGAAAACTACCAGTCACCGCTGGACGTGCTGTTTGAACGGCTTGCGGAACGGGAGCCGGACAGCATTGCGGTCAAGCAATACCGCGTCTTCAAGCAAGCCGTGGGCAAAACTGCTAAGTCGATTTTGGTGAGCGTCGGTGTGCGGCTGGCGGCCTTCAATCTGCCGCAGATCAATCGGCTGACGATGGTGGATGAACTGCATCTGGATGAGCTGGGAGAGAAAAAAGTGGCATTGTTTTGCTGCATCCCCGATTCGGACAAGTCGCTTAACTATCTGGTCGGCATGGTCTACACCCAGCTCATCCAGACGCTCTACTGCCAGGCCGATCGCGTTCATAAGGGGCGGCTGCCCGTACCTGTGCATTGCCTGATGGACGAGTTCCCGAACATCTCGCTGCCCAATGACAGCTTTTTGTCTGCCCTTGCGACCATGCGTTCCCGTGGCATTTTTTGCAGCATCATCGTACAAAACATCTCGCAACTCAAGTCGATGTACAAAAACAGTTGGGAATCGCTGATTGGCCTGTGCGATGAGTTTCTCTACCTGGGCGGCAACGAGCAAAGCACGCACAAGTACGTCTCCGAGCTCATTGGCAAAGAGACGGTCGATACAACGAACCGCAGCCGCAGCCGGGGCCGCAGCGGCAGTTACAGCACCAGTGAGCAGCAGGCCGCGCGCGACCTGCTCACGCCGGATGAAGTGCGCCTGCTGCCGGATGGCAAAGCCGTGCTGTTCGTGCGCGGCGAGCGGCCGGTCGTGGACGACAAGTATGACCTGCTGCGCCACCCCTGCATTCGCTTCACTGAGGACGGCGGCGGCCCACAGTATGATTACACCTCTGCGGCACAGGCAGTGGATGACCTGCCCGGCAATGCCGGCGACTGGGAGCTGCTGGATATGGACGATTTTTTGCCGCAGACCGAGCACCCTGAACCACTTTTCCGAATGATGCACAACAAAACTCAAAGGAGGAATGCCCATGAGTCCCTTGAATCACAAACGCAATCATAAAACCCAAAACCGGCTGAATAACCAGCCCATCACCCGTTGTCTGCGCCGCGGATTCGCCCTGTATGCCGTTGCCGCTCTGGCCTGCTGCCTGGCAACGCCCGCGCTGGCTGCGGGCGACCCGCTGGCCGTCATCGACAACCTGAACACCTTCATTTTCAGCGTGATCCGCGCCGTTGGTTTGATCCTGCTGGGGTGGGGTATTGTCCAGATTGGACTGTCGCTGCAGAGCCACGACCCCAGCCAGCGCAGCCAGGGCTTTTTGACGCTGGCGGGCGGCATTATCATCACCTTCGCCCGTGAGATTCTTGACCTGATCATCGGAACGGGCGCGTGAGGTTCGCGGCAATTTGCTCGCGGGAGGGAGGTGATGAGATACGGACAATAACTGGATCGTGGACAACCTGACCAACGCCCTCAACACCTGGAACGACAAGCTGGGTGAAATCTGGCAGCTGCTGACCGTCAGCCCGGTCAGCTACAACGGCGGCGCGGTGTGGAGCGTCATGACCGGCATCCACGGCGCGCTGCAGGCCATTGCGTATGGGCTGCTTGTGCTGTTCTTTGCCGCCGGTGTGGTCAGGACCTGTGGCAGCTTTGTGGAGGTGAAAAAGCCCGAACACGCGCTCAAGCTGTTCATTCGATTTGTGCTGGCCAAGGCGGCGGTGGATTTCGGCATGGACCTGATGCTGGCCGTCTTCAACATCGTGCAGGGCATGATCTCGCAGGTGATCGGCGCGTCGGGCGCTTCCGGCATCGGCAGCACCACGCTGCCGCAGGAACTCATCGACACGATCAACGCCTGCGGCTTCTGGGAGAGTATTCCACTGTGGGCGGTGACGCTGATCGGCGGTCTGCTCATCACGGTGCTGTCCTTTGTCATGGTGCTGACCGTATACGGGCGGATGTTTAGCCTGTGGATGTACGCCGCCATCGCGCCGATCCCGCTGTCCGCCTTTGCGGGCGAACCCACCAGTAGCATGGGCAAGAACTTTCTGCGCAGCTACGCGGGTGTTTGCCTGCAGGGCGTGGTCATTGCGCTGGCCTGCATCATCTTCTCCGCCCTTGCCACCAGCGCGCCCACGGTGGCGGCCGGAACCTCGGCCATCACGGCGGTGTGGTCGTATGTCGGCTCGCTGGCGTTCAATTTGTTGGTACTGGTGGGGGCTGTCAAGGGCTGTGACAGGATCGTGAAGGAGATTATGGGGCTGTAGCCTCAAAAGATACTTCTTAAAATTGTTCGTTGATTATTGTGCAAGAGTCTGCTATACTAAATGGCAGAAAGGACGGTGTTTTCCATGCCGAATATCAAGCCGATTTCTGATCTGCGCAATTACAATGAAGTCCTGCGGGATGTCACTGCCGGGGAGCCGGTCTTTCTGACCAAAAATGGCCGCGGCCGCTATGCCGTGGTGGACATCCAGGAATACGAGAAAAACCGGGCAATGGTCAAACTGCTGACCGAACTGGCCCGCGGTGTGCGTTCCGGGCAGGAAGAAGGCTGGCTCGCACTGGACGATGTGGAAAAAACGCTGTTGGGGTGAAGTATGGCAAAGGTACAAATCTCCCCACTGGCACAGCAGGACCTGCTGAATATCCGCCAGTATATTGAAACGGAACTGGCCAATCCATCGGCCGCGCGCCGCACGGTTGAGTGTATACTGAAGGCAATCCGCCAACTGGAACAATTTCCTCTATCTGGAGCGCCCTTGCAGTATAATGGCGCGGACACAGGGTATCGCTATGTGACCAGCGGCAACTATGTGGCGTTTTATATTGGCACGCGCAGCACTGTGCAAGTGGTGCGCGTGCTGTATGGCCGCCGCGATACCATCCGCATCCTGCTGGGGCACTCGTTCCAGCAAGACGAACTAGAAGAAAATACAGAATAACCCCCACTGGGGCAGCCGGGCGCGGCTGCCCCTTTTCTATTGGAAGCAGAGGTGATACCCTATCGAAATCAAAATCCCCAAAGAAATCCGCAACTACCACGAGAATATCTTTTTCGGGCTGAACACCCGGCAATTCGTCTGCTCACTGTTGGCGCTCGGCGCGGCGGTGGGCCTTTATTTTTGCCTGCGGCCCATCGTCGGCGCGGAGCAGGTGGGCTGGATGTGCATCCTGGGCGCTGCGCCGTTTGCGGCCTGTGGATTCTTCAGCTACCACGGCATGACTGCGGAACAACTGCTGTGGGCGTGGATCAAATCCGAGATTCTAATGCCCAAACGGCTGGTGTTCAAGTCAGACTGCCTGTACTACCAGATCATGCAGCCCGCCATTGCCGAGGGCTGCAAGCGCAAGCGTGCTACCCACCAGAAGAAAACGAAACGGAGGAAACATATGAAGAAAAACGAAATGACCAAGACCCCGGAGGTCCGCCATTGAGCAAGACGCTGGCAACTGCCAAGCGCCAGGAGCGCGTGAAGTTCAAGGTGCCGCGCTCGGTGCAGGACGCCATCCCGATTCGCCGCATCTGGCCGGACGGCATCTTCCAGGTGGGGAACCAGTATTCCAAAAGCTGGTCCTTTACCGACATCAACTACGCCATTGCGGACGACAAGATGACGATGTTCCTTGACTATTGCGCCCTGCTCAACGCGCTGGACTCCGGCGCATCGGTCAAGATCACGATCCATAACCGCCGCATCGACAAGGAGGACTTTGAACGGTCGGTTCTGCTGCCTTTACACGGCGACGAACTCGACCATTACCGCGAGGAATTCAACGAGATGCTGCGCGCCCAGGTCACCGGCACCAGCAACAGCAGGATTCGGGAGCGGTATTTGACCGTCAGCATCGTCAAGCGGAATATCGACGAGGCACGCACCTATTTTGCCCGTGTCGGCACCGACCTCGTCACCCACCTGGCCAAGCTCAGTTCGGTGGCGGCGGAGTTGTCCACGCCCGACCGGCTGCGGCTGATGCGGGACTTTTTCAAAGCGGGCCAGCCGCCCGCATTCGATTTCGACCTGCGCCAGCACGCCAAGCGCGGCCACAGTTTCAAGGACTGGCTCTGCCCCGACAGCATGGAGTTCACAGCCGACCATTTCAAAATCGACGGCCACTTTGGCCGGGTGCTGTATCTGCAGGATTATGCAAGCTATATCAAGGACAGCTTTATCTCGGAACTCTGCGATCTCGACCGCAGCATGATGCTGTCCATCGATATTTTGCCGGTGCCCACCGACGAAGCAGCCCGCCAGATGCAGAACACCCTGCTGGGGGTGGAAACGAACATTGCCAACTGGCAGCGCAAACAGAACTCCGCCAACAACTGGTCGGCTACGATCCCCTATGACATGGAGCTCCAGCGCAAGGAGACCAAGGAGATGCTGGACGACCTGACCACCCGGGACCAGCGGATGCTGCTCGGTTTGGTGACGCTGGTTCACATGGCCGACAGCCACCAGCAGCTCGACAGCGACACCGAGACGCTGCAATCGGTGGGCCGTAAGCACTTGTGCCAGCTCTCGACGCTGCGCTGGCAGCAGAAGGACGGCCTCGACACCGTGCTGCCCTACGGCCTGCGGCGCATCCAGGCACTGCGCACGCTGACCACCGAAAGCACCGCCGTCCTGATCCCGTTCCGGGCCCAGGAAATCTTGCAGCCGGGCGGCATCTATTACGGGCAGAACGCGGTCAGCAAGAACATGATCGTGGCCGACCGCACCAAGCTGCTGAACGGCAACAGTTTCCGTTTGGGCGTGTCCGGCTCCGGCAAGTCGATGTCCGCCAAAGAGGAACTGGTGCAGATCGCGCTGGCAACGGAAGATGACATCCTCATCCTTGACCCGGAATCGGAGTTCGGCCACCTGACCCGTGCATTGGGCGGCGAGGTCATCCAGATCTCGGCCACTTCTGACACCCACATCAATGCGCTGGACATGGACCGCAGCTATGGCGATGAGCGAAACCCCATTGTCGCCAAAAGCGAGTTTGTGCTGTCGCTGTATGAGCAACTGGTCGGCGGCGGGCAGGTGACGGCCAAGGAGAAGTCCATTTTGGGCCGCTGTACCGAACTGGTCTACCAGCCCTACATCCGCAACGGCTACCAGGGCACGCCGCCGACGCTGCGGGATTTTTACCGCCTGCTCAAGATGCAGCCGGAGCCGGAGGCTCAGGGGCTGGCGCTGGCAAGTGAGCTGTTTATCACGGGTACACTCAACACCTTTGCCAAGTACACGAATGTGGATACGCAGGCGCGCATCATCGACTATGATATCCGGGAACTGGGCGAGCAGCTCATGCCGCTGGGAATGCTGGTGACGCTGGATGCGATCTACAACCGTGTCCTCCAGAACCAGAAGCGCGGCAAGCGCACCTGGATCGTGGCGGATGAGTTTTACATCCTCTTCCGCTATGAGTACAGCGCCAATTTTTTCTACAAACTCTGGAAACGCATCCGCAAGTACAATGGTTTGATCACCGGCCTGACGCAAAACGTGGACGAGCTGCTGCGCTCCGACACTGCCCGCCTGATGCTGGCAAACAGCGAGTTCCTGATCCTGCTCAACCAATCCGCCACTGACCGGGAGGAACTGGCGAAGCTGCTGCACATCTCGGACACGCAGCTCGGTTACATCACCGATGTCCCCGCCGGTTGCGGCCTGATCCGCTGCGGCGGGCGACTCGTTCCAGTTACCAATGCTTTCCCGGCCAACACAGACCTCTATCGTTTGATGAGCACTCGCCCGGGTGAAATGCTGAACTGACGATGCAGCGGAAAAATAAAAACAGAGGACCGCCTGAGCAGCCCTCCGCAATGTACATTATAACAATCAAAAGTTCCAGATGTTGTTTTCCAGCCCCCGCAGCCGCGCCCGGAAGTCGGCGGCCATCTTGGGAGCATCCGCTACATCGGGGAAGGTCACGAGGTAGTCGTCCCCGGCCTGGTGGAAGCTGACCACGCCAACCAGTCCTGCCATCTCGGCTACCTTGACGAGCGAGTGAAAATCATATTCTTTGGAGCTGATCATCAGATTCATCGAAAACACACCCTCTATCCATTATCGCACTTGTTGAGCATAGCACGGAAAGATGCCAGATGCAACACCGCCAGCGCGTTATTCGGCCTGTGCTGGTTGAGACAACAGCTGCTCGATCAGGTAATGATACTCTGGCAGTTGGGCATCATACGGCTGAACGCGGCACAAAAACTCTGCCTTTTCGCTGTCTGTCGCCTGCCAGAGAGGGCACTCCTTGTCAACCTCCAACATGACATCGTTGCCGATCTCATTGTAGATGCGGTCACAAATCATGGCTGCCGTGTCCACAGGCTCCGACTCCTCGATGCTACCACGCGGAATATCGAGGAACAAAAACACATACTGCTGCATTTTCGGTGACCAAACATACTCCAGAAAATCGGCCTGATCGATATATGGTTTGAACACGGTCAAAACCCGCTCAATCTCATGCTTCTGCTGATCTGTATACATGGTGATGCCTCCTTTATGTCAAATCGGCAAAACTCAACTGCCCATCCTCGCAGGTCTTTTGCAGCGCCGGCGGCACGATGGTCAGCAGCGTCAGCGCCGCCTGCGGGTCGGTCAGCCAGGGGCGCACCTGCTCATGGGACAGAATCAGCGGCATACGGTCGTGGATGCCCTCGACCGAGGCGTTGGGTGCGGTGGTCAGCACCACATAGCAGTTGGTGCCGTCCACATTGTCGTAGATGCCTGCCAGATAGATCGGTTGGCCCGGCACCTGGAAGAAATACTTGTGCTTGCCAGCGTCCCACTCGTAATAGCCGCTGGCGGGGATGACACACCGCTGGGCGGCCATGCTGCGGCGGAACATCGGCTTCTCGCAGACCGTCTCGGCGCGGGCGTTGATCATCAGCCCGCCGCGCCAGCCGGGGATGCCCCAGCGCTGGAACTCGGCCACGACCTTGTCGCCGCTGGCGATCAGCACCGGCGCGACCTGGGTGGGGGCCACATCGCCTGCCATCGGGAAGTTCAGCTCATTGAATTGTCCGCGACTGCGGCGCTCGGCATCGCGGATGATCTTTTGCATCTCGCGACTTTCCTGGGATGAAAACTGGTAACGGCCACACATAGGATTCGCCCCCTTTATTAAATCAAGGAACAGTGTTGGCATCTTATACGCAATAGCTTACCCCACCACAACCCCCGCAATGCGGAACTCGTCGCTTTCCCGCACCGGAATGGGCTCATATTTGGGGTTCAGCGAGACCAGAAACACACCGTTTTCGTCATACCGCAGCTTTTTACAATAGCCCTGCTCATTGAGTACGCACAGCACGATTTCGCCGTTCTCGGCCTGCTCTGCCTTGCGCGCCCAGACGATCTGCCCGTCCGCAAAGCGCGGCGACATACTGTCGCCCGCCAGCCGCACGCCAAACTCGGCCCTGGCCGGGACGGCGTCGTCCACCTCCATCTCCTCGGCCAGATCGTCGTCCAGCCACTGGCCGGTGCCGGCGGAAGCAGGCTGCAAATAGACCGGCAGCGTGCGCAGGCGATGCACGGCGGGCTGCTCCCGGAATTCGTCCGACTGTAAGAGCAGGCGGCGGTATTCCTCCAGCCGGTCCATCCCCAGCCGGTTGAGCTGCGGGCCATCGGCCTGGCTGAACAGTTCGGAAACCTCGTGGTAGCCCAACGCCCGCGCCAGCGCGATGGCCTGGGTCACCTTGGGCTCGCTGTCGCCCTGTTCCCAGGCGACGAGGGTGCGGGCTGCGGCTGTCTTGCCCGCGGGCAGATAGTCCCGCATTTTGCGCACGGTCTGCTCGCGGGTCAGCTTCTGCGCCTCCCGCGCCGCCTTGATGCGTTCGTTCCAGCTCATAACGGCAACCCCCTATACGTCTATGCCCCTATCATAACATAGCCGAGACTGCAAGTCAAGCATACAATTACATGAACTTGCAAAAATAATATCTTGAAATTGCATAATACGGCAATTATAATAGAGTTAAAGGGGGTGCCTTGTATGTCGGGCCGACACATTCTTCATATAGATTGTAACGCCTACTACGCCAGCGTTGAAATGCAGGAAAACCCCACCCTGCGCGGCAAACGCATCGCTGTCTGTGGCTCGAAGGAGGACCGCCACGGCATCGTGCTGACCGCCAGCTACCCAGCCAAGCGGATGGGCGTCAAGACCGGCATGGCAATCTGGGAGGCGCAGCAGCATTGCCGCGACCTCATCATCGTACCACCGCACTACCGCGAGTATATGCGGTACAGCGGCTATATGCGCGAGATTTTGCAGGACTACACTGACCAGATCGAGGCGTTCGGGCTGGATGAGAGTTGGGCGGATGTGAGCGGCAGTGTGGGCTTGTTCGGCAGCGCGATGACCATTGCGCGGGAGATCAGCGATCGGGTCAAGCGGGAGCTGGGCATCACGGTGAGCATCGGCGTTTCCGATAACAAAGTGACGGCGAAACTCGGAAGTGACTACAAAAAGCCGGACGCCATCACCCGTATCGAGGCAGATAATTACAAGGAGATCGTCTACCCACTGCCGGTGCAAGACCTGCTCTATGTGGGCCACGCCACCCAGCGCAAGCTCAATTCTTACGGTATCCGCACGATCGGCCAACTGGCGCAGACCAACCCGGAAGTTTTGCACGGCTGGTTTGGCAAGGTGGGGTACTCGCTGTCCGCCTTCGCCCGCGGGCTGGATGCCTCGCCGGTGGCGAAGCAGGATCATGTGGCGGCGGTCAAGAGCGTGGGCAATTCCGGCACCACGCCGCGGGACCTCGTCAACAACGAGGATGTCTGGCTCATGTTGTTGGTCATGAGTGAAAGTGTAGCCATGCGGATGCGGGAATTGGCAATGAAATGCACCGTGGTGGAGGTCAGCGTCCGGGACTGTGACCTGAACGGGTTTGTCCGGCAGCGTAAGATCGAAACGCCCACCAGCAGCAGTTTGGAGATCGCGCGGATTGCCTTTGAACTTTTCAAAAGCAACTACCGTTGGGGCAAACCGCTGCGTGGCGTCGGCGTGCGCGGGGCTTCGCTGGTACCCGCCGATACGCCAGTACAGCTAGGCTTTTTCAGCAACGCAGAGAAGCGAGAAAAGCTCGAACGGCTGGACAAAGCAGTGGATGGCGTGCGCGAGCGGTACGGGTACACCAGCGTCCAGCGGGCGCGTATCTATACGGATCGTGGGCTGGGGGCCATCAACCCCAAGGACGACCACACGGTGCATCCGGTTGGGTTCTTTAACGCGGGATAATGAATTTTGATGAGCGGTAAGGAGGCGCAGCGCAATGTCACGCAAGATCATTGGACGCGAAAAGCGGTATGTGGAAGTGGATGTCCGCTTTGAGCCGGACGGCCACC
>ERZ1090869.700-NODE-700-length-17072-cov-8.892931_pt1 | contig 17072 bp, 20 predicted proteins | sample MGYA00478474_ERZ1090869 | MGnify/ENA primary metagenome ERZ1090869 (study PRJEB33644, sample SAMEA5815748) | chicken gut metagenome | biome: Chicken; feature: Gastrointestinal Tract; material: Caecum | place: Ireland | collected 2019-01-01 | study: A study of the... | reverse complement strand
TTATAATGCAGATTGTCTTGTCTGCATTAATATGCAAACATTCAACATTAATACAGAGTATATGATATTAAATCAAAAAATAAGAAATCATTTTAATCCATTGGATTAAATTTCACTTATGCGAATGTTCGCATATCAACACAGACAAGTGGCAGAAATATTCAGTTTTCAAAGTTCGTCTATCGCTTTAAACACATCTTCCAATTCTGAAAGTGTTTTGTATTTTTCTCTGAACGCCTGCAATTCTCTCAACGCGCGTTTTAGTAAAAGTTCGTACTCGTCTTGATTTACCAAAAACTCCCGTGTAGGCTGATATGTATTCTTTTGGCTTGTTATCTGATATTCTCGGATAGCAGGCTTTTCTTTCTCCGCCGGAACTCTCACGAGTAGCATGATTACTTTTCTTGCTTGATGTAATCGGTACTCTCTGGCGGCTTTCGTATCATCCCACTCGAAGCATTTATGTAGTTCCGACTCTGGATGATTTTCTGCATAGTCAAGGACTTCTTCTGGCGTTGCTTTTCCTCCGTTTATGCTTTTGATTTCTTCGTCAACCTTTTCGGCATCAGCTTTAAATAATCGCTTGACTTTCCACTCAACCATTGATTACCTCCACTTTCAAATCCCCGTCCGACACTTCCAGAACAATCATCTGTTGTTCGATTTCTGGCAAGCGTTCCGCATTTACCGCTTCGGAATTGTCCACCCAAACAGGCAAATTCAGATTATTCAATTTCTGTAAACCGCACACAAGGTCAATCTCACACAAAATCTGGTCTGAGCGGTTTAATCCAGAAAAGAAATCTGTTCCACTGCACATAATCCGCAGAGTCTCGAAAATATTGCCCTCGATAGTTGTATCGTAAAATACGAACTGGAAATGCTTAAAATACGGGTTTACCATATCTGCCAGTGCCTTGTTCTTCTCAATGGAAAAGTTCAGCAGAGTATCAATGTTCTTCTCAATATCCGCGCATTTCTGCCCTTCCGCTTTCAGTTTTTCTTCCAGTTCATCAACCCGTCGGTCATGTTCTGCCTTATCGGACTGGATTTTATTGATTTCAGCCACCAGTTTTGCAGATTCACGAATACAGACATTGCGTTTTTTGGTAATCTCTGATCTTGTTTCCAAACCGTTATCCATGCCTTCAAGAGACTTCTGTGCCACCTCAATCTGTGTAGAAATGGCACTATATTCAGTATCGTTTGACAGATCAACCTCTGTTGGAAGTTCGGATAATTCCTTCTCTTTTTTTGTGATATCTAAAAGTAAACTAGAAACAGATTTCTTGATTTCCGCAATCTTTTGTTCCGCTTCTGTTTGTGCCTTCTTTGCTTCTTTAAGGTCAGAGGCGGCTTTGTTGCCAGTATCAACGATTTCAGCAAGCCTTTTATCCTTCACTTCATAAAAAGCCGTTCTGGCACGCTCCTCATCTTTAATGCGCTTTTCCTTTTTCTTCTCAAAGTCTACGCGGATTCTTTCGGCTTGTTCTTCAGGCAAATCCTGTCCACAAGTCGGACAGATAAGGGAGTTATTATCGAATTGCTCTGCCTTGATGCGTTCAAGATTTTCTTCTGAGTATTCCCTACCCGAATATTCTTTCCAATCAATCTGCGCTTTCTTAACCTCTGCAGCATGTCTTTCAATTCCCATGCGGGCGTGTCTCAAATCCATCTCGGCAAGAGATAATTCATTTGACTTTGCTTTTTTCTTTGCTTGTAATCTCGAAATCTCGCCCTGAATCGACTGCCTGGCTTCAAAAAGAGTGCTGTTGCGTTCCATATGCATTTTGCTCTGCATATTACGCAATTCGACAATCTCTCTGGACTTTTCATCATAGGAAGAAGAGACATCATTCAGTGACTTTTCTTGTTCGTCCAGTTCAGAAATTTGTTTGTTGTATTCATTAACAGACTTCTGCAGCTCTACAATCTCCACATCCCCTTTCTCTGGACCCCTAGACTTCTCATAGGAAAGTTCTGTTCTTGCCTTATCGGCAGATTTTTTCTGTGCGTTTAAATTCTTTCTCAGTTGTTTCAAGGCATCCTCAACACTGTGCCCCTTGACAATATCTCCAATCTGTGTATATTCCGGGTTCCGCGCAATAAAATCCTCAATCTTAAATCCAGACATCCGTTCCAGAATTTTTCTTGCTTCTGATGTGGATTTCTGAACCGTATTCAAAAATGGTCTTGCGTTAGAACACATCAAGAGTACATCTGGGTCAGCGATGGATTCCTGCCATTCTTGGAATTCTTTCTGCTTTTGTTCAAATCCATCAATGCTGTATGTTGTAACATTTCCATCGAAAACTTCGTCTGCCTGTCCTCTTGGTTTTCTCCATTTCTGCACTGTTTTTTTCGTGACCGTGACAGGTTTGCCATCAATTTCAAGGGATAGTTCACGGATAATGTCGATTCGGTCAAATTCCACACCATTTTCATCGTGCGGTCTGATTTTATCTGGCTGCGAACCATCTGCCATCTTACCGGTTAGAACATCAAACCACGCATCACGAATTGTGGTTTTACCCTCGCGGTTTCTACCTGAAATTCTCGTTGCCTTTCCAAAATTACAAGCAAACTCCTTTTTCCCTGGAATCAGGTTGCAGAACGTTTTGTAATTTTCCAATTTTATAGAATTAAGAGTCACTTTCTTCATTATCTTTCTCCTCATCGAACTTACTGATGGACAGTTCATACGCAGTTCTTATCTCAAACTCGTCATCTGAAAGTTTTTTTCTATATTCCCTACTCTGCAGCCTTCCAGTAACTTTTAGTTGTGTCCCAACAGGCATTTCGCTAATATGCAAAGCATTCCGTCCCCATGCGATACAATTAATGTAGTCGTGCCGTTTTGGAGACGTAACCTTGATCAGTACGTCCGCAATTTCTCTACCAGCAGGAGTAATGCGGTAAATTGCAGGCTTGTGCAGAGTGCCCTTAATCATTACATAATTGCAATGCTCTTCCTCTGTGTCGCAAATCTCCAATTCGTCCGGGCATGCCTTGATTGATACATGATGCTTGCCGCTTTCGTCATATCTGCCGAAAGCTCTCAGGCTTCCAAACGCTTCTACATATTTGCCAATGTAATTACGATTTGTGTCAATCAGTTCCTCTGGTACACTCAAAGGAATAAAATCAGACTGTTCGCTCAATCTGCGGATTTGAACGATTGTTGACCAGTAATTCTTGCCATTATGAGATGTGTATTCTAATTCAAATGGCCTTGTTACAGTCCCGGCGATTGCCAAATAGTTTGTGACGTCATAAGTGTTCATAACTCTCTTTCCTTTCTGTTTATCTTGTGCCAGCATCCCAGCAATATCATCCACTCAATCAAAGCTACAGCCAGCAAAATGATTATGATGTTTTTTCTGCGCCCAGACTCTTCCCGATCCGCTATAATTTCAGTAGCCAAGCGGTTCCATGTCATCTTATTGTCCATATACACAAAATCCTCCTGCGTTTGACTTGCCAAAATCAGGAGAATCTGGTAAAATTAACCTGACAATGGTAAGTGTGCGTTACTGTTGTCAGCCCTGCATGGTGTTGCAGCACTATGTGGGGCACCTTATTTTAATTTCATGATCTGAACCATCCCGGGAAGTTCGCACGGCACCTGAATCCAACGCGGGACGAATCCATCCATGATAATTTTCACTCCGGCTTCACGCTCAAGCTTTCGGTTGAATTTGATCAAATCACGGAGTGTCATATCCATCAAATTAATTTCCTTCCCATAAATCAGTTTCATTTTTATAATCCCTCACAGTCATTCCTCTGTACAACATGATGGTGTTAATTAGATATAGAAATAGCCCAAACAAAAATTCACGCACTCCACACTTCCTGGCCAATATCAGAAAAAATACGATTGTTCCAAAACCATAGGCTAGTGCCCCAAGGCTTACCACTATTTCTTTCATTATATTTTTCATCTCAATCTCCCGTTCTAGAATTGCATTCCTTAATTAGCATTCGCGTATTAACACACGGATTCCAATTTTGAATGTACGTCACCGCATCATCAAACCGGACTCTCGGAATATTATTTCTCGAATTTACTTGGAAATAGTCCTTTACATCCCGATTACACTCGGAAAACACTTTCTTGCTAATCTCTCTATACGCATTGCTGTGTTTTCCGCCAAGAGCATCTATTACCACCGATGCCACTTCTCTTTCCAGTGCCCTCTGCTGTTGATAGTCAATGTTCATAGTATTTTCGAGTCTGGAAATTCTCTCCTCGTGACCGTCGATCATTCCAAGCTGCACGCGCATCATTTCCTCGGGAGTCATTCGTCTATTTGGTCTAAAATATGAATTAACAAGCTGCCTCTGTACCGTCCATGCCAAATCATCTGTAAATGATTTTACAAGCATAAGATAGCCCGATTCGGTAATCAGTGTTATGTCATTCTGCTGCCTCGAATCCATATCCCCTATCGCTGTCCGAAATTCGGACGGCGATATTTTGAAGAAATCCACCCCCGCAATGAAGTGTTCCTTATTATCGGAGAATCTTTTCCTTGCCGTTCCGTCTGGCCTTTCATGAACCGTGTCTATATCCTTAAACGTCACAACACGCTGATCATTATAAATTTTCACGGGCACTTCATGTTTTCCAATAGATATTATTTCTTTCATTTTCTCACCTCTTTCTTACGCTTTCGAGTCATCTGACTCGGTGTCCCGCCGCGTGTTCCCGGAAGAAATCAATATGCCATCCATAATTCCCAAAACATATTGTTTCTTATCTTCCGGGAGATTATCAATTCTTTCAACCACGTCTTTGACGATCCTACGCTTGCTTTCTTTCATCATCTCACCTCCGTTCTTGGTTGTTGAACCAATTATATCATATACTTTTTGGTATTTCAACCATATTTTTAACTTTTTTTGGTTGCACAACCAATTTTTATGTGTTATAATGATATCGAAAGGAGGAAGGCCAATGAATGAACGAATCAAAGAAATAAGAACCAACTTGGGCCTCACAAGGGAAAAATTCGGAAACCGACTAGGTGTAAGCGGAGATGTAATCAATAATTGGGAACGCGGAAGAGTAGAACCAAAAGAACCTTTTGTTAAGTTGATCTGCAAGGAATTTGGCGTGAGCTATTCCTGGTTGGTTGATGGAATCGGAGAAATGAGCGATTCCGAAGAATCAGAAGCAATGGAAATTGTTGAAAGTGTAATGACTGGAAACAATGAATTTGCCAAGAAAGTATTGGTTGCCTTTGCTAAGATGAGCGAAGATAAGTGGAAACTGATGCGGGAAATCATTAAAGAAATCGAGTCCGGTTAATCCCCGGACTCATCTTCCCTTAAATAGAGATAAATCAAAAGCTTGTACACACGCTTCAATGTATACTCACTTTTTACCTTTTGTAGCATTTCAATGATCCGCTTCTTGTAATCCATCCCTTTGCCTCCCAACTTGGAACAGGTGTTCGACTCTTGAAACTATTATAACTCCTGCTGTACAATGACGCAACCCATTTTTATATTTTTACTTAAATATATGCGAACAAACACGAAAACATTCACAAAATGAAAACAAAATTTTAGCAAAAGTAAAAAGCCCCCTCAGAGGATAACCCTCTGAGGGAGTAATGTTGCTGGCGTGAAAAGTACACTGGTACGCTCCAGGCTTATCCGTTTTTTCGCTTGTATTCATCGGAATACAGGAAACCACGCAACACTTCCTCTTGGCTTTTTCCAGCGGCAAGTTGGTCAATCCAAGACTGTACCTCATCATCTCTACCTTCACGGCCAAGTAGATGATGATACAGTTCTCTCACATAGGTGCGCCGGCCCTCTGCAGAGTTCAAAAAGCCATTATAGACGTCCAGGAAACTGTGCCCCTGGTCGATATAATCCAGCCAATCCTGCAAGCCGCCCTTATCGGCCTCCCGACCAAACATCCGGGCATACAAATCCATTACAAACTGCTTTTTGTCCACGCCTTCCCAATCTCCTTTCGTTTCATCGATGCCGGTCACTGCCCGGCGTACACAGATCAGCCCCCTGTTCCCTGCCGGTACCGGCGAAGAGGACGCTTGCCGCTGTCGGCAGTAATCCGCCATATTTTTCCGGGTGGGACCGGTTCCAGATCCATGCCCCATCAGCTGTCCGTTTCCCACATACATCTCCACGTGTCCCACATACTGGGACGCCTTTCTCCCGGTGTCCCTGCCACGGAAAAACAGCAAATCCCCCGGCAGCATTTCCGACTCATCCGGGACACCATTGGAAGTTGGCACGTCCACGGTGGTCAGCTCATCACTCCGGATCTGTGCCTCTGTGTTATCGCCGATGTAGATTCCCAGCACCTCCTGGTGCGCCCAGCGCATCAGGCTGCTACAGTCAGACCAGCCGGATGCCACCTGGTCACGCTTGCTACTTTGTGTATACTGATTTTTTCCCTCTCGAGACTCTACCATTGATACCAAAGCCGCACGCTGCTCATTATAGCTCATTTGCTCGCCTCCTTCTAATGTTGTTCATAAAAGCTACATATTAAAGCACCCAAAATAATTTGGGTGCTTTATGATATAGCCTTTAAAGAACTAAATGGCAAGATTCCAACTATTCAAAGTGGAAGCCAAAATATCACACTAACCGGATCCGAACAAACGGTAAGCATCAACTTCCCTACTCCGTTTTTATCGGCACCTAAATTATGCGTTTCTGTGCAGCGATTTGGATACGCAGCAGAAACCAGCGTTGTAATCCGCAGCGTGGGAACACATTCGGCATCATTCATCGTAATAGGAACTGGGGGAGGCAGTACGGATGCCGTGATATCTTGGATTGCTGTATCATGATGTTATTAGTTTGGATTATATGCGACATCATAAACTATTGACACATATACATATCTTGAATACTGTGTGGGATACCCTATTGTAATGTCACCATTAGTATTTATTTTTATTCCGGCAACCTGATTGTAATTAGTATCATCGTCTGTATATCCAGCGCTACCAACATGTTGCGTGGGTCTAAATCCTTGCGGAACGAATGCGCACGTGACAGCTCCAGTATCGGGGTTCTGTTTGTAAAAGTATCCATTTATATATACTTTTCCATCCTCCTTGTATGATGAACCAGAGAACGAGTAGTTATTATTTATAAATGTAAATGAAAAAGGTTCTTTCGTCGTTTTGCCATTTTGTTGATTTTCATCCCGAATTAAATTCTTCTAATTTATGCACCCTAAATAGCCCACCATTTCTGCTGGGCACAATTCTTGCCAATCCATATTTTATGCTATTAATCTTCTGAATGACGCTCTCACACTCTCTTCAGTCACTGTGCAATAAATTCTAGTTGTTTCAATTTTTGAATGCCCCAAAATCTCTTGTACTTGTTCTATCGGTACGCCACGATCTAATGCATCCGTTGCAAGTGTCCTTCTAAATCGATGTGGATGAACATGTTCCACACCTGTTGATTCGCCAAGTTTTCTTAGCATTGCCTGTATCCCCGATTTCGTCAGCCTTCTGTGCGGTGCTCGGGTTCCTACAAAAAGTGCTGGATTATCGTCTGTTCGAGTGTCTAAATATTGACGTAGGTGATAGCAGCAGCTTTCTGTCAAATATACATACCTTTCCTTTTTTCCTTTTTGGCCATAAATCACTATGTCTCTACCCGACCAATCAATTTGCTCTCGATTCATGGTGACAATTTCGCCAACTCTGGCTCCGGTGCTATACATTATTTCCAGCAATGCCAAATCACGTTGATTGGCTGCGCTCCGTTTTAACATCTCTATCTCTCTTGCCGAAAACGGTTTTCTTATCACCTCTGGCACCTTTATTCTTCGAAGCCTGCGACTAGGGTCACGATCTATATATCCTTCGTCCGTCAGCCACCTAAAAAAGCTGGATATTATATGCCGCATGGTTTCCATGTAGCTTAACCCCACTTTTCGCTCCTCTTGATATACTGCCATGTAATATCTCAAGTCATTTGTAGTAATATCTTGGAGTTTCCTGTTAAGCCGATCCAAAAGCATTCGTATTGCACGGTAGTAATTAGACAACGTACCATTGCTACAATTTTCCAGTCTCTTAGTAGCTATCCATGTACGTAGTGGCTTTTCCCAACTTCTATCCGAAACAACTAATTCTCTATGTTCCTGTTCTATTCGAATATCTCTTAGGTGTGTTACTAAAACTAATTCTAGTTTTTGCAATTCTTCTGTTGTTAAAGTTTTTGACATTTCCTCTAAAACCGCATCAACAAATTGCTCTTTATTCATCTAAGCACCTCCTTCTAACATAGTGTCAGATCAGGAGGTGCTTAGTCAATACTTAATTTGCCTTAGTCAACAAAATGGCAATATGTTTAACATCCCAAAGAATACACGCATGGTACTCCCAGGCAGCATGTACTTGTTGATTTTTTCTCACCCGAGTCAGCCAAACGGGCGTGGAATATACAGTTATTTCAAGGACAATAATATTTGCCCGGCTTTTATCGAGGCTCCGAGTGTCACTATGGATGCTTCTGACGGTGCTATATCTTGGAGCTGTGATTATACGCCTGTGTGCCTTGCGATTCGAATGAGCTACTAAATCATGATTTTTTTACGCTGCCAGCAGATGATCAATCACTATAAAACACGACAACTGACACGATAAATTCTGTGCTTGCCTGTTTTGGAGACGATACACAAAAATATCCATCTTCGTTTCTGTACGCTACGATGGCACCACGTGACGCATCCGCCTTTGACCTGGCTCCATACATGATTACTGCATATACAGTCCCGTCTGGATAGTCAGGCTGCGATTTTATGTAACCGTCTCCTTGGTACATCCCACTCGGCGAATCGACATTAGCCTCGGTTGTGACCTCTACCTCAAATTTTTTGATCTTTATTGTTTTGCCATTTAGTTCATTAGCGGCTGCTACAAGGCTACTCTTCGCAGTGGTAGTCAAATCTGACAAAGTGCCGATGCTAGTGTTAATCGTATTGAGCTGTGTTTGTATTGCCGATGTAACGCCATCCAAATATCCTAATTCTGTAGATGTTACAGACGATACGGCCACTTTCCCGTTTGCGTTGGAGATCAATGCTCTGTTCGCTGATAAATTTGTTGCCAATAGCGTGCTAGCTCCACCGCTGTTTATATCCGCAAACCATTTCTGCGTTTTCCCAAACAGCGTTGCTATAGAGTCTCCGCTCGCTAAATCCGATCGTGTACCAGCTATAGAAAATGTAATAGGAGTAGTAAAATCGACACTGCCCGTCGGCCCGGCAGGCCCTATGTTTCCTTGTTCTCCCTTTATATTTCCAATATACGCCCACCGAGCTACACTCTCTGCGCCTTCCGTCGTACAGGTATAAATGTTGCTTGTAGATGTATTATAATATTTATCGTTAACTCTCGCATTAGTAATCCCCGAACTAGAAAACACAGCACCACTTGTACTCGTGCCTGTAATCGCTGTGCCCCAGTACCATTGCGAACCATCTTCTCCTTGCGGCCCCATTACGTTGCCTAAATCAATTTCCGCCATTAAGATTCCTCCTATTCATCAGGATAAATTGCATACAAGTGCCCGTCACGAATTTCAAATGTTGGGGTTGCGCCTGGGTCGCCTTTAGGTCCGGTCTCGCCCGTATCTCCCTTTGGCCCCTGCTCTCCCGTTTCGCCGGTATCTCCTTTATCTCCTTTTGGCAAAACAAAGTTAAAACGAGCCGCAGACGCAGTGCCCACATTTGTTACCGATGCAGTAGTGCCAGAACTTACTTTTCCTACTTGAATCGTTGCCGCTGTGCCCGCTGGGCCCCTTTCGCCTTGCGCCCCGTCTTGTCCGTCTGCACCCTTTTCTCCTCTTGGTAACACAAAATTCAGTATTGCGGCATTTGCGCTGCCAGAATTTGTTACTTGAGCCGTATCCCCGTCTGACACATTGCCAATTTGGATTGTTGCCGCTGTACCTGCCGGTCCTTCCGCGCCATCTTGACCCGGGTCGCCCTTAATACCCCGAGCGCCAGACATATCGAAAAGGTACTCGTAGTACGCATCGCCTTTTCGATAGATTTTTGCATTATCTTCGTCCTCAACATCTCCAGTATTTATAGCGACAATGCCGCCTATTGGCACTCCATCTGTTGCGTACCCTTCATTCATCGCATCAATGGATGCATAGGTTTTATCTATCCTCCACGGGTCTCCTTTTTCTCCTTTTTCCAAAACAAAATTAAATATTGCGTTTGTCTCATCGCCCACATTAGTCACCGAAGCAGTGCTTCCAGACGTAACACTCCCCACAGTAATGGTGGCTGCCGTTCCCGCTGGGCCTTGCGCACCCTGTGCGCCATCTTGCCCATCAGCACCTGGATCTCCTTTAGGAAGGACAAAATCAAAAACTGCAGCAGTCGCATTTCCGGAATTTGTTACCTGAGCCGTTTGCCCGCTTGAGACGCTGCCGACCGCTATTGTTGCAGCCACGCCAGGAGCACCATCTTGTCCGTCTTGGCCATCCTGCCCGTTAGCTCCAGTTGCCCCGCGCGGGATTACGAAATTGAACACGGCAGCATTTTGATTTCCTGAGTTAGTTACCTGCGCTTCAGACCCTGCAGTTCCAGTCTGCACAGTACCTATTTGTATGGTTGCCGCTTGGCCCTGCGGACCTGTTGGCCCAACTTCGCCTTGAGGCCCACGGATTTCCCCAACATTATTCCATTGGCTTCCATCCCATACATATAGATCGCCTTCAATAATGTATCCATCCCCGACTTCGTTTCCGCTTTGAGGCAGGCTCGACGGATTATCAACTGTTCCTTTTATAGTAACAGACGTCCCATCATCGCCTTTTTCTCCTTTGATATTTCCAAAATATGCCCATTGAGCAACGCTTGCATTGCCTGCCACAGTACAGGTATATACATTATACAGAGACGTGTTTATGTACTTGTCGTTAACTCTGGCATTAGTAATCCCTGAACTAGAAAACACAGCACCACTTGTACTCGTTCCTGTAATCGCTGTGCCAAAATACCATTGTGAACCTGGTTCACCATCATCGCCCTTTGGCCCTATTACATTTCCTAAGTCAACCTCTAAAGGCATGCAGTTCCTCCTTTCAACAAAAAAGCAAAGCCAAAATGGCTTTGCAAAAAACAAATTATATATAATATTTTATACTGTGACACTCTGCAAGCAGAGAAGAGACCGCCTTTTGCGCAGAAGCAAGCGCATGGATTTCATTCAAATGACTGGTCAGCGACAAACAGGTCGATTCGTATGTTCTATAATCCTATTTTGAGGATTCGCCAAATGGGTTTTCATTTTGATAAATGGCATATAAATGTCCATCACGCAATTCAAATCCAGGTGCCTCTCCGGGAGCTCCCCGCAGATCATCAACAGTTATTAACGTATGCCACTCATTGCTATCTGTATATCTCCATTGTATTTCCGTTCCATTGTTTTTTAATTCAATTTCTCGTCCGCCACCTGAAGTCACAGCCAATCGAATTCTGTCACCAATATAATTCCCGTTCGATGTTAGCTGAAACTCTCCAGTATCATGATCATAAAAAACATTATCCGCCTTAGAGTTGATCTTGGATAGAATTTGGTCGACAATATCTTCCTGCTCTGGCGGTTCCATATCTTCTGGGAGTTTCCTGCTTCTTACGGGTAGATATATTGTATATACGGTTCGTCCAGAGCTTTCATCTGTCACGTATATGTAGCAAATTATATTTTGCCCATCGCTCAAAAGCGCATCAGGTACTGACACTTCTATTGCATCATGTGCAACGCTGGCCAGCATGCGAGTTGCGGCCTTTTGGCTATTTGACGTAAAGTGAGCCTGTATATCTGTCGCCTGAAGGTTTATTCCAGAAACGCTCAGTTTCTGCCCATAATCCCCTTGTGTTAATCCGTATGCAATTTGCGACCTACCATCTCTTGAAAATTCGACTTGAATCATACACAATCACCTCACTGGATGTCCCACTTTAGGTGCCCGTTTTCATCTATATATACATCCGGAGGAGTGGTTCCATCATAATATATTGCATACAGCCTGCCATCTCTTACTTGAAATGCAATTTGGCCTTCAAGCGTAGTGACAACCCCGTTTGCTCCATCGTTACCTGGTGCCCCTTGAGGCCCTACCGGGCCATCAAATTCTCCGTTATTCAAACGATTAGTTAAATCAGATGCCACAGCATTGGCTGTGTTAGCTGCTGCTTCTGCTAATTCAGCTTGATTATTTGCTTCGTTGCCTGCATTGTTTGCGTATTGTGTTGCCTGATTCGCCAATTCAACAGCGGCATTTACAGCATTGGTCAGGTCGGAGACGATGTCTTCTGTCATGTCTCCGAAAACCTCTTCCATGTCATCGATGGTCGCAATTCGTTTTACTATACCAGAAGCAAAACAGTGATACAAAGCTCTCCCATCAGTAACATTTGGGTCATCATTTAAAACAACGGCCCACTCTCCTGTGCGTAACTTTTCGGGCACAAAATCCGAAAAATCTCCGCGCCGCATTAAAATGGTATATGTACCGGTTATAGCCATTTAATTGCTCCTATTCACCATAAAGTCGAGTGCAAAGAATGCCCAAATCGGAGCATTCTCCAATTTTAACTTTTTCATATCAATCATAGATATTTGTACTTCTAATTCTACATTTCCCAATTTCTCCAACTCATTCATACATGCCGCATATTTTTCTGGATCAGACTCTTTATCTATGGCATTCTTTCCGTTTGAAAATTTTAGAATCGTTTTATCTCTCAATTCAAGTGCGGGCACTAATTCGCTTTGCAACCGATGCAAATTATTCATTATTGGCAACCCGATTTCAATTGGCACATTAATATCCAGTGTTTCTAAACGCTTTAATCCATCTAGCCATTTAAATGCTTGGGCAACAGTGGTTGTCATTTTCTTAGTACTTTGTATCATTCTGATAACTTCCCTTCTACGTAGGCTTTAATTCCGGCAATATGTCCAAGCACTTCAGCATTTGCTTCTGTGTCCAAAACAATACGACTCTCTCTATTATTTTCAGATATGATTTGCCCCGTCTCCTCATTAATTTCTGAATATGTATAGGAAATACGTTGTCCCTCACTTGTTGTATGCATTGTTACACTAGTTAATTGCTTTATCATGCTAATAATATACTCCTTTCAAATTTTTCAAAATATTCAAAGCCCTCTTTTGCGTAGTCGATTGAATTTGCAGTTTCACAAATAAGATAATCTTCTGCCGATAAATCATAATCAAATGTATTATCCTCAATGTCTTTTTTTACGTCACCTCCGAAGTCTTTATTCACAGGCTTGATACTCTGTATATAAAATTCCGGCATGCGTTCACTACTTATATTCAGCTGCTGATATCTTGCATCCCAAGAAAAAATCATTCCTGGAGTTCCGCAAGCCAAAAATTCGCTAGGTTCAATTTTTTCAACCCATACATCTCCACTTCCATATTTAGTTAAAAATACTCTTGGAATATTATGTTTATCAACAGTCTCTGCAAATATAGGGTCAATTATAATCCAGCACTTTCCGTTCTCATCCAGTCTTCCAATTCCGTAGTCGCAAAATGTAGGGAAAGGAGTTTCATAAGCAGACAAACAACGCACACCATAATTATTTGTTTTAATTATTCTGTTTTTATTTCCTCCGACTGATAGGCTCCCGGTAATAGACATATCTGTATTAGTAAAAGTTAATCCACTTAATCCCCCCAATGTAAAATAATATCCGTTCGCATTCAGCCTTGAACTGTCTCCTCCATATATTTGTCCGGAACTTGTTCCGAAGCTATCTATATACGAGGTTCCATTGCCTAAAGAAAGAGAGGTTCCATTTAACGAACATGAATTAAGTCTACTACCACTACATGTCCCTACATAGTTTCCTCCAGTACTGCCAGAAAGAGTGCCTCCTGAAATATTACCGCTAGAATATGTGCCGCCACTGATGGTTCCACTATTTGAAGTTGTCCCTTGTAAAGTACTAGATGAAATCTGTGCGCCATTTATTGTTACAGAATTGAAAGTCCCCGCATTGGCAGTAAGGTTTCCAGATTGTGTTACAGAAAACCTTCCGTTCCCCGCCCAAAATGCCCATCCACCACCATAGCTCCCAATTCCAGTACTATTACTGTCTTGAGTCCCTGTATATGCTATGCCATTATAAAATGCATCGTTTCGAATGATCCAATTGGCAATAGTTCCTGCAATCGCATTCAATCCTGAATTATCCCATCTTCCAACCTCCGTTCCAGATGCATTTAGAATTCGGATAATTCCATTAGCATTATTACCACCTCCTAGCGTTAACGTTCCGCCGCTAATCCGACTCGCAGATAATGTACCGGCATTAATCCAATCAGCATTTACGCCGGTTGCGGTAAGGATTCGGACAATAGTATCTCCATCTACGGTCATTCCGGCATTATACGTCTTGCCACCATCTGTAGAAACTCCCCATGCCTCCGCTGTCATACGCCATACAATATCTGATTCCGCCAATTCGCGTTTATTGTGCATGTAATAGATTGTAGCACCATCAGAATCTTCTATTTCGGTTGTGTACAATCCGGGGGAATTTTCTATCCGCTCTCCCAATTCGGCCTGAGCCTCTTCCCGTGCCGTTTTTTCCTTGCTTAAATTTTGCCTGTATTCCACATAATTTTTTGTTTCCGAGGAGTACCTGGTAGCGCTATTTTTAGCTGGCGTTTCTGCTGCGCTTGTGGTTCTTTGATTTTTCCCAACTTGAAACTTTGTATATGATACAAGTATTTTATATGTGTTTTGTTTGCGGTCTGTCAAAAATGCGATGTCTCCAGCCTCAATCGTTGGATCGCTTAAATGTGTAACAGATGCCTTCCGAAATCTTAATCCAATTAATTGTGTTCCCAGCCAATCCGCCACTATTTGTCCATTTCCGTTTTGGATCAGGTTGTTGTTTTCTATGCTAATGACATACCCGGCTTCTCCGGCATCGTATGTACGAATATAATCATCCTCGGCATAATCTGTTTTTTCAATAACTCTAACGCCGGTAATAACAACATCATCCGTTGATACGTCCATAGAATAATTAGAGTATATGTGATGGACATTCTTTAATTCGCTAAATCCGCCTCCGTCAATAACGCCATCTGTATTCCATGGATTAAAATATCCACCATTTACCGTCCCATCACTTGCATAATAGCCGTCAGTATTTCCGCTAAACCTGCCTCCATCCAAAATGTCGATTTCCATTGATTCTTGGTCATACCATTTAAGCTCCAACGCTCCTGTGGTATTGCATCTTGCAAAACATCCAGCTATCTGGGCGCACCAAGAAACAACCTCGCGGAATGTCACAGCATCATCCAGTGGACTAGCGTTTACCATAAAATCATCATGCGGAAAATTTGCGGTATTCAGTGTAACATTACACACCTGGCAGGCGTCCACTATAATTTGGCTTAAAGATGCTGGATATACTAATCCGCTTTCTGCATAATCTCGGTCAAACTTATACATATTATCCAAGCATGATAATGTAATTATGCTGCCGTTATATTTGGGCTCATCTACTGTAAAGACTCCCTTTTGAATCTCTTCGGTTGTACCGTCCGGAAGAACTAATCCAATGTAAGGAATTACTTTTGCGTCCGTAAAATCATAATCTGAAAATTTATCGTATATATTATTGAGTGTAACAGTACATTTATTAATGATAGCTGCTCCTATATCAAAATAGTCTTCATCAGACACAGCGTCTTCAATAGTAATACCACCACTCCATAGATCATCATTTTTTAATGTCAATATAGTAGAATCAGACAGCGTTATTTCTATTCGTTCAGCAAAATTTCGGTTATCATGAGCGTACATTTCATCCCAAAATTCTCTGGATACATTGATCATGATATTATCTACCTTTCAATAACGTTAAAACTAATAGACTCAACCATTTGCTTACCTACATACCACCATTTTACCGGAGCCGTTCTGTCTCCCACATAAAATGTTCTGGTTTCATATTGGCCTGATAACATATCTGGATATCGAACAGAAATATACTCGGGATTAAATGCCTGGAGAATTTGCGCCGTTTCTGCCCAAGTCTTACCATTCCATTGTAATGAAAGTGTACGTTTTTGGCCCACACGATTTTTATGCATGACCGTATCGTCTGTTCTTCCTGAGTCAGCAGCAGATATATCTTGTAATCCGAACGTATATGTAGATGGGCATGGCACGGGGACCCCATCCACGGTTATCATTATTTCCGCCATGTCGCACCTCCAATTCTGTAAACAAAAAGAACGCTTGCTTACGCAAACGTTCTCAAAAATATAGTTATTATCATTATATCACTATTAGACGTCTCCCAAGTGCTCATTTTGGACGCTATTCTTTGAATATTTTAGCCAGCTGTCCTTTATATATCAGATATGCCTGTGCAGCTGAATAGGAATGATCGTCAGCACTACGGCTCAACATGATACTGGATAGATTCGCAATTTTAATTAGCATTAGGCCTATTTCAGCAGCTACTCTCCTCAATTGACCATTCTATTATAGCCCTATCATTCAATTCACTCCCAATAAGTTTCCGAAATAAAGGTTCAACTTGATAAAATAAATTGCCTCTAGCCAAAACGGTATTCCCATCTAGTCCCTTGGATGTGCGCCCATTTGACCGATAAATATTGTTCGCCAAAAGTATAATGGCACGGCAAGTCTCATTGCATCTTGTACACTCGGAACAGCCAGTTGTGAATACTTGTGCGTATAAATCACGCATCATTTAATGATACTTCAATCAGGTTTCCACTTGAATCGCAAACTCTGACCCATTTTTCATCCAATAAATTATATTCCTTTTCATTCATTTGCATTCCTACAGCCAACCCACACATTATTAAAGCTAACTAAATCTAATTCAAACTAATTAAATCTAATTAAACCCAATAAAATTCAATTGACAACTATATATTTTATAACGCAAATTCTTATTCTAAAATGCATTTCTTAAGCATCTTTATGATTTCTTTGCATTCCTGAGC
>ERZ1090869.697-NODE-697-length-17117-cov-8.531415_pt1 | contig 17117 bp, 11 predicted proteins | sample MGYA00478474_ERZ1090869 | MGnify/ENA primary metagenome ERZ1090869 (study PRJEB33644, sample SAMEA5815748) | chicken gut metagenome | biome: Chicken; feature: Gastrointestinal Tract; material: Caecum | place: Ireland | collected 2019-01-01 | study: A study of the... | reverse complement strand
GCGGGCCCGCGCCAAACGGCCCCCCAAAAAACCCGTCCCCCGGGCCGGCGGGCGGGCCCCGGAAACCCGGGCGGGCGCTGCCGCCTGGCACGCGCCCGCCCTGTTTGTTATTTGCTTGTGCCCGGGGAAAATCTGCCCGTAAACGCAAATATCCGAACCCGTTTTTACTGCGCAAAATTGAGCGGATACCACAATATTGCAGAGCATTTGCACGCCATTCGCAGGCGAGACGATTTTGCATCAAAATTTCATAAAATTTGCTCACTATTTTTACTTCAATAGCCAACTCGCCCGCCGTCGGATCTCCTGTTCGATCATCTTCAGGCGATTAGCAGGCAGGTTATAACGGATTGCGCGGCGGTCAAAGCGGAAGTCCAGCAGCTTGCGCAGCATCCGGTGGTGGCGGGGCTGCATGACCGTGGCGGCTTCCTCCAAGAAGCTGTCATACGCTGCCGGCAAGAGCGAATCTGCATAGGTGCGGCGAGATAGTCCCGGATGGCGGACACACTGCCCTTTTTTGACTAGCCGGCCCAGCGGCCGGTTGATGGACAGCCTTGTTTTCGAGAGCATCGCATCCACATAGGCCCGGTTTTTGGGGATGGTGCGCTGCTTGAGCCAGCGTTCGTCCCCACTCGTTGGTGAGGGTCAGGTCCAGCGGCAGGAACGCTCCATAGGACAGAACCAAGAGCCCGCTCCGTATTTTTGGCTGTATCTGGTATCATGCAGTGTTTGATTGCTATTTTTTTGAAATTGCCGCCAATCTTCAATACAGAAGAGCCGGAAAACCTCATAGCCAAAACACTTTGCTAAAAAATACCCCGCGTGCGCGGGGATAAGTGGGTAATGCCGTCCAGCTTGTTCACCACGGTGGGATCACCCCCGCGTGCGCGGGGATAAGGAGTTCCTACGCCCACGCCTGCGCCTGGTATGAGGATCACCCCCGCGTGCGCGGGGATAAGAGCCCGCTGGCGTTGATGGCGTCGGTGATCGTGGGATCACCCCCGCGTGCGCGGGGATAAGGCTATCGAGTAAGCAGCGCGAATACCTGGCCAAGGATCACCCCCGCGTGCGCGGGGATAAGGAGTTCGCCCGCTTCGACCCGGTCAACCTCTGGGGATCACCCCCGCGTGCGCGGGGATAAGGGAAAGCGGGCCGGGCAGACGCTGCTCAACGAAGGATCACCCCCGCGTGCGCGGGGATAAGCAAGCGGCCAACATCCTGGTGGGGTCCACGGTCGGATCACCCCCGCGTGCGCGGGGATAAGAAATGCAGATAGCTGGCAATCGCGGAGCCGATGGGATCACCCCCGCGTGCGCGGGGATAAGTTCCGATGGATACAAATCGCTAAACGGGAACTAGGATCACCCCCGCGTGCGCGGGGATAAGGCGAACGGCGGGATGGCCCCTTCGGCCAAGTAAGGATCACCCCCGCGTGCGCGGGGATAAGAGCAAGATGCAGGAGGTGGGGGACGCCGGAAAGGGATCACCCCCGCGTGCGCGGGGATAAGACCGCCCGGCAGGCGGGAGATGGCCGACCATATGGATCACCCCCGCGTGCGCGGGGATAAGCTCTCCACGATGATGGCCTGGCCGTCTGCATTGGGATCACCCCCGCGTGCGCGGGGATAAGTTCGCCGCGCTGTCTGCCGCCTGCTCTGCGCTGGGATCACCCCCGCGTGCGCGGGGATAAGCTAAGCGGCAAACTGCTCATTATGGGGGCGTAGGGGATCACCCCCGCGTGCGCGGGGATAAGACGCCAGCCGCACGGTCTATGACCTGCAGACCGGGATCACCCCCGCGTGCGCGGGGATAAGTCCAAGCTGCACGACCTGACCGCCGCGGCGCTGGGATCACCCCCGCGTGCGCGGGGATAAGGCGCCGACCGGCTGGCGGTGCGAGGAACGGCAGGGATCACCCCCGCGTGCGCGGGGATAAGAGGGCTATCTGAAAATTGTGGAGGCGTGACATGGGATCACCCCCGCGTGCGCGGGGATAAGGCCTCGGTCAGTGCCTCAAAATCCGGCACACTGGGATCACCCCCGCGTGCGCGGGGATAAGCGAAGGTCTTGCCCGCCAGCGCAGGCAGCCAGGGGATCACCCCCGCGTGCGCGGGGATAAGCCTGAGCCGTCCAGTATCTCGTCACGCCTACCGGGATCACCCCCGCGTGCGCGGGGATAAGGTTTGGGCTTTCTCGACGTTCTCCGGGATGGCGGGATCACCCCCGCGTGCGCGGGGATAAGAGCTGGCGCTTGTAATTGTGTTTCCGGCTGATGGGATCACCCCCGCGTGCGCGGGGATAAGAAACGCAGGGAATCGCAAAATCCTGCATCCTTAGGATCACCCCCGCGTGCGCGGGGATAAGGCACAGTAGCCGGTGGTGACGGCGTGTGCACAGGGATCACCCCCGCGTGCGCGGGGATAAGGCCATCAAGCAGCTGCTCAAGCCTGGCGAGGTGGGATCACCCCCGCGTGCGCGGGGATAAGTCCATATTGCACCATGTGTCCATTGTGGACACGGGATCACCCCCGCGTGCGCGGGGATAAGCTCTCTGCCTCATATGCGGCCACGCTGGTGATGGGATCACCCCCGCGTGCGCGGGGATAAGGCGCCGTGACATCGCTCAATGGCACGATGACCAGGATCACCCCCGCGTGCGCGGGGATAAGAGACTGCAGCCCCGCCGTGACAAGTTGGGGAAGGGGATCACCCCCGCGTGCGCGGGGATAAGGCCTTAATCGGCATTATGCATCGCCTCCAATCGGGATCACCCCCGCGTGCGCGGGGATAAGAGAGAGCGCGATCCGTCGCGCAGAGGATGCACAGGATCACCCCCGCGTGCGCGGGGATAAGAGTGGCACCTCGCCGCCTTCCAAGTCTGCTTTGTGGATCACCCCCGCGTGCGCGGGGATAAGCGAGAAGCTGCCCATCGTCGGATGGGCCGGGTAGGATCACCCCCGCGTGCGCGGGGATAAGAGAGAGCGCGATCCGTCGCGCAGAGGATGCACAGGATCACCCCCGCGTGCGCGGGGATAAGGAAAAGAGGTCCTGGAAGCCCTGCGACAGGCTGGGATCACCCCCGCGTGCGCGGGGATAAGCTGGATGGCTGCGAAAGCTCCCGGCGGAACTGAGGATCACCCCCGCGTGCGCGGGGATAAGACGGTCGTTCACGGTCGTCATAGTTCGTTGACGGGATCACCCCCGCGTGCGCGGGGATAAGTTGCCGGGGCCAAAGTAGCCGGGCACCGCCATGGGATCACCCCCGCGTGCGCGGGGATAAGTTTGAGGGGGAGCCTGACAATGGATTCTTGCCGGGATCACCCCCGCGTGCGCGGGGATAAGGTCTGCAGCGGACTGCCGAGAGGAGTGTGCGTGGGATCACCCCCGCGTGCGCGGGGATAAGACTAAAAAGATCCCGTCTAATCGCTATTTTATATCCCTCAGCAGCCGCTATTCATTCAGTTTGGAATAAATTTCCTTCATTAGCCGGCAATCTGCCAGGGCACGGTGAGAGATCTGCTGCGGCAATGCGAAATGCGTGGCGAGGGTCGTCAGCTTAAAGTTGCTGACTCCACTGACCTTGCGGCGGGCAAGGTTCAACAGGTCTGTGCTGCGGTTCGCAGGCATCGGCTGGCCGGTCCGCTGGCAGGCGGCGCGCAAAAACGCCATATCAAACGAGAGATTGTATCCGACCAGCCTGTCCCTGCCGATAAAAGTCAGGAACTGTTGTAACGCTTGCTCCATCGCAAGCCCCTGCGCCTGCAGCGTTTCGTCTGTGAGACCCGTCAGCTCTGTGATCGTTTTGGGCAAGGGCCCTGCCAGCCGGACCAGGCAGCTGAATTCGGTCTCTTTGTCGCCGTCTACACGAATCGCCCCAAACTCGATGATTTCGTCCCGGTCCGGCTGCAGACCGGTGGTCTCCAGGTCGATCAGCACAAAGTGGTCGCCGGTCTGCGGCCGGGCACTTGCCCGCCGGGCTGCCATCTGCCGCTTGGCTGCCTTGCTGAAGCCTGGCTTCAGCGAAAAGTCCTCGGCTGATCCTTGCGATAAAGGCCGACGTATGAGCTTGATGCCGTCAAAGTCCACCGGCGTCCAACTCGTATTGTGTACGCGGAAATCCATCTTCTGCTCGCCGTTGGTGGTGTAGACCATCGTGGCACGGCCTGTCTGCAGATTTTTGCAGACACGGTCCCACAGCGCATCGCGCACACGACTGCTGAGCTGGCCCACATAAACCCCTGTATTGATCTCGCACAGCCATTTGGACAGGTCGCCCCGCAGACGGGGCGGGCAGTCGGTCATGGTGATGACGATGATGGCGCATCCCCCTCCCCTGCCTCAAAATAGTTGACGCCGTTGGCCACGATCCCCACCCGGTCATCCCACAGATAGACGGCTTCTTCCGTGGCTTCCTCCGACGTTTCTTCGTCCTGCAGCAGCCAGCGGATGTCGTGGACCATGCGTTCCAGGATATGATGCTCCACCATGGCGTCGCGCACACGGCGACGCACCACAGCCGGCAGGTCCTCCGGGTCTTCTGCCGCCACCTGGAAGGCGATGGGGATGGTGACCTCCGCTTTATAGAGGTCGGCAATGTCGTAGACGAAGGAGCCTTCATGCCCCACATGGACGAACCCCAGGCCGGGCGAGCAGCCAAGCGCCACGATCACGGCGTGGGCCAGCCCGTACAGGCAGGCATGCCCAGCGGAAAGCGCCTGGTTCACCTTGTCCCCGGCGGCGAAATCATCCGGCCGGTACAGGCGTCCGTTCCAGGGCACGCCGGTCTCTCTGGAAGCCTTGCGGTACACGCCCCGCACCCGGCTTCCCTCGCGGCCGCGCAGCTGCTGCATGGTCAGGCGGGAAACATCCTCCTCCGGGAAGCGCAGCTGGTACATCTTCCGCACTACGGCCAGGTGCTTGCGGGTGTTGGTGACCAGTTCCGCCTGCCGCAGCAGCAACCCGGCGCGGGTCGTCAGCGGGCGTCCATGGGCATAGTAACGCACCCCATGCTCCCCCACCCAGACGGCACCCACGCCGGTGTCGCCCATCAGCTCCATGGCGCGGTGGGTCACACGGGTACCAGGGCCAAGCAACAGCACCGAAATGGCCGCTGCCGGGATATGAACGACGCCCTTTTCATCTGTTACCGTGATGGCGCCGTCCTGCCGCCCCAGGGTGCAGTGTTCGAGATACAAAAAGGTCATGCGGTCCTTGACCTGCGGCAGGGCCTGCAGCTCCGGGCGGATCATGCCGGGCAGTTCCCCCATCCCGCTCACCCCCTGTGCATCACAGTCATCAGGCCCAGGCCGTAGGCTTTGCCCCGGCCGATGCCCTGTGTCAGCAGTTGGCAGAACGACTGGGGATCGGTGACCTGCAAAACGCCCTCGTAGGTGACGGACAGCAGCGTGACCGGGTGCCGCCGGTCACCGCCTTTGGCGAACCGCAGCCAGCGGGACGCCGTGACGGTAAAACTGTCAGGCGTCAGGGCAAAGCCATGCTTTTCTGCGCGCTGCAGCAGCCATTGCTGCTGGTACTCCACCGTACAGTGCGCCCGCACGGCGCCGCGCACGGCTGTGTCCTTTGGGTCAGGGCAGCTCTTGGTGGGGTTGGCCGTCAGGCGGAACTGCCAGACGCTGCCCGGCGTGATGCGCTGCAACAGCGGCGCATAGTCGCGTGTTTCCACCTGCCCTGCGCCGTTGACGGGGCCGAACTGGGCGGAGATGCCGGTCAGATCGGGCCGGTCCTCACTGAGCAGCAGCAGATACAGTTTCCCGCCCAGGCGGTCCAACCGCCAGAGCCGCCGTCTGCGTTCCCCCGCGAAGGCGGATTCCACAGCGCCGTGCAGTTTTTGCGGGGCGACCAGCGCCTGCATGGTGGTGGGGCGGGCAAGGTCCAATTCTACCCGGGACAAATACATAGCCGTCACCTCACAATTCTGCAAAAGGGTCATGTTCTGTTTCCGGCCCGACTGTTCCGGCAGCGGGCGACAGAACAGCCTCACGCTCCACTGCCGCGCGGTAGGCATATTGGCGGTGGAGCGGGCTGAAAGAACGGGGCAGGTCCCGCCGGGGCACCGCGCCGGGCTGGGCGGGGTCAGCATCCATCACAAGGCGGCAGCGGTTCCCCTGCCCCGCCGCAGCGTTCGCCAGCGCAGGTTCCGCCCGCAGAGCGGCTTCCAGCGGCAACGGCCGGACGCCCAGGCAGAGCGGCAGCGTGGGCGGGCAGGAGCGCCGCCCCAGAAACAGCGGATAGACCGGGTGGCCCAGCGCCCACGCCAGGTCTTGCAGCAGCGTCTCGTCCCCGCTCTCGAGCCCCACGAGAAAGACCGCATCGGCCAGGTAATACCGCCGGGTGACATAAGGCGCATCCGGCGTTCTGCCCTTGCGGCGGGCGGCCTGTACCTGCCGGGGCGTTGGGTTGCCAGCCGTGTGGAAATCCTCCAATAGCATCCCTTCCCGGTCGACGCGCACACCAAAGCGCAGGCCGCACAGCGGCTGCAGCCCGGCTGCATCGTCCCGGCGCAGGCCCAGCGACGCCGCCAGCAGACCGATGACGCCGCTCTTGGTCGGTTCGCGCTCGGTCTTGCGGATCTCAAATTTGGAATCTGCACCCCAGGATTGCAGCGGGGCTGCCAGGCGCAGCAACAACGTGGCCATCATTCCACCCCATTCCCGGTCTCGGCGCCCAACTGCTGCCCTACGGCTGCTTCCAGCGCATCCAGCATCCGGCCAAGGGGCTGCGCCGGGGCCAGTGCTTCCAGCCCGTCGCCCACCGTGAACGCCTGCAGCGGCGCGTCGGCATAACTGGTATACACCTTTTGCGCGTAGTCCGCCAGGGCTGCTTTGGAAGGGCCGACAAAACCGTTTGCCGTGGCGGGGACCGCCTTTTCAAACGCGCCGCAGAGGTTGACCGGCTGGTCGGTGCGCAGCGTTACATAGACGGCGTCGGGCAGGGTGCGGTTGGCAAAGGTATTCTGCTTGCCGGTGGGCATCGAGCGGACGAAAGCCTCGGCAAAGGCGCGTACAACGCCAGCTACGGCCTTGCCGCCCAGCTGGGTCTCCAGCTCCTTCACATTGACGGTGGCGTAGCGGTAAAGCGTAGAAGAATTGTATTCCACCGTGCCCAGATGCCCGGCGCCGGCGTTATCCTCCGGCGCACAGTCGTCGACGGCGGTGAAATAATCATATTCGTTCTGCACGGCGTGGGTGGAGATGCTATGCGCCACCTGTGCGGCGGCGTCGTAGTTCAGCGACGGGTCACTGGCTACCATGCGGCCAAACAGCACCATATCCACCGACGGCGCCGCTTTGAGGGCGTCCTTGTATGCTTTCTTATCGTCATTTCCTTCGACGGACAACTGCGCGAGAGCCCGGGCCTGGGCACGGCTCATGAAGAACAGAGTGTCGGCGTCCTTATCTTCCTTGATCTTGCTGAGCCCTGCCAAACTCAGGGCATCCTTCGCCATCTTTTTTGCATCCTGACCCGGTGCCAGAGCCTCGATCTCATCCGCCACCAGCCCGACGATCTTTTTGGTGCGGTCGCCGACCTGCTCGCTGTCGAGAAGTTCCTCCCGGAACATCAGCCGCATCGCCCGCTTCCATGCCTGGGAGGAAACGCGGGCACGGGTGGTGCCGCCGTAGACGGCGGTTTTGGGGCTGCCAGTGTCGTCCCGGTTGACGCAGCTGGGCGGCACGGTCTGCAATACATGAAAATCAACATACAGGCGTTTGGATTCCATAGTCTATGCTCCTTTTCTTTCTATGCTCATGGGAAATGTCACGCATTTTCCGCATCTTCTTTGGGGTCATGGTAAAAGTCCTGGCCCCAGCGCAGGCGGACATGGGGCATGGCATCGGGGAATTGCAGGTCATACAGGTCGCCTGCCAACTGCACATAGTCCAGCGGGATACCACCCGCGCGCAGCAGCTGGATCATCCCCCGCAGATGATGGGAAATTTCCGGCATCTGCGTGGCGGTGGCCAGCGCGTTGAATCGCTTTTGGATGCTGCTTTCGCCGGGGTCCTGCCCGGGCGGCACCAGCAGACGGGCGGCTTTGCCTAGGCCCTCCCCCTCCTTATGCATGGGGCTTGTTTGGCCCTGCTGGTGCAGGGCGTAGAGGGTCAGGGCCAGATAGATCGCCCACTCGGCATAGGTTGGGTTGCCGGTGGTGCTCTGCAGTTCCTCCGGCATGTCCTGCAAAAATGCGCCCCACAGTTCCGGCAGGTCGCCAGGGATCCGCCCCACACCGCGGCGCAGGTTGGCCAGCTGTGCTTTGCGCGGGTGGTCCGGCAGGGTTTGCAGCCAGCGCAGCCGGGCGACTACATATTGCTGCAGTTGCTGTCTTTGTGTCATGCACGCTCCTCCTTATTTTTGATAGACTCTGTTCACATCGGCCAGGAACCAGTTGTACACCTTCGGGGCCGAATAGTACGTTTCCTTTTCGCTCACTTTGCTGCTGGAGGATTTGATCATCCGTCCGATAAAAGCCGCGCTGCCGCTCTGGTCCACCAGTTGGCGGCCCAGCGTTTGGGCAATCCGTTTGGCGTCAGCACGCCACTGGAAGATGTATTTTTCTGCCGTTTCGCTATCCCACGCCGGGTCGATGTCGCACAGCCAGCGGCGGAAAGGCTGGTCCAGCCGGAAATAGAACTGTTCCCGGGCCGCTTTCGCGGAATTCTTTTTGCCGGCGTGGTCCGGGTCAGTAGCGGCGATGTCCAGATTTTTGGCCAGGTTGCCGACCGCTTGGGCCAGTTTCCCGCAGCGATCGATCTCCTCGTTGATCTTCTGCCGCCATCGCCTGCCCAGCTCATCCAACAGCGCGGTATGGAAGGTGAGGGAATCGCTGAAAGTGTCCTCGACAGTGTTGTAATGTCTGGCATTATACTGCATGCCCACTATGCCAAAGGTAATTACACGTTTTCTATCCAAAATATGAGCCGCCTGCAATTTGACAATCCACTGCACGACTCCTGGGTTCTTTTCCTGTGATTGGAAAACTGCCGGAAACTCTCGCCAAAATTGTATGGCCGTATTGTATTGCTTCGGCTCAAAGCTAACAACTCCATTTTTATCGACCTGCTTTTCCCATACTGTCATCTGTTCGCAAAATGCATCCTTAGATTCAAAGAAATCTCCACCAAGTAAGGAATACCCTGTAACTTTTCCGTTTTCTCTCTTTAGCAAGATTCGGCGGGATTGTAGTGTAAGCAGTTCTGCCACATTATCTGGAGGCCGAACTTCTATGCGTTCTGCACTGTGCGCTTCCGGCAGTTCCCAGCAAGGTATCGGCTGTCGCCAGGTTTTTTCACCATCCTGCAAGAAAACCATATTGAGCATAAGCGTTTCAAACAGGGTATTCCCTTTCACAAAAATCAACCCCAACTGACCCAACCATCCGATTTGCAAAGATACCTTACTGTTTTTATCCTTCTTTTTTGCCGCCGTATCATCAAATCCATTCGTATACAATAGCCACCGCACGGCCTGGGCGTAATTCAAATGGGATTTCGCCTTGTGCGAATAGGAAGAAAACAGACGTGTGCTATTTGAACTCTCTACAATATCCCCATTCAGCTTTTCGGCACCAAATTGTGTTCCTATCTTTGCATTGGGTGCCTGCCAAAACGGTCGTTCCGGGTGAAACAACCAAAAACGCTCATGCCAGGCCGCCAGATAATCCCGGATCGGCTGCTCCGGGAACTGTCCTTGCCTCCACAGCCCCCGCCAGCGTACCAGCGCCGTGTTTGGGTCCGTAAGCGGGGCTGCCACGCCATTGGCGTCATGGTCCCAAAAGACCGTGTGCAGCACCGCCAAAAGCAGCCGCAGCACCGCCACATCCTGCGTAGGCAATTCGCCAGCCAGGTCTTTGTATTCGTGCGCATGCAGCAGGGCCTCTGTCAAAGATACCTCTCGCACAGTACAGTCAGCGCAAAGCACCCGCACCCAGGGTTCGTCCAACAGGTTAAATTCCACGTCCTTCATCGGCTTCCTCCTTCTGCCAAGTCAACCCGTCCCAACGGTCATAGCGCAACACCGTCTGGGACAGATGCGCGGTCAAACTTTCATCCAGCAGAAGCACCAGTTCCCCTTTCAGCATCGGCACCTGCTGCCACTCCGGCAGAAAGCGCCGGTTCTGTCCTTCCAGCTCTTCAATGACGCGGTCGATGGTCCAGCGCCTGCTGAAATAGCCCGGCAGCCGCAGCCGCTGGCGGGCGATGGCCACGCTGTCCTCCTGGCAGGGCGGGCAGTCGGCTGCCACCGCGCGGCCTTCCTCCTGCCAGGGCAGGAAATGCACGCTGCCGTCCCCACGGCGCACCATGAGCAGCACCTCCACCGACGGGTCGCCGTCGCGCACGGCGGCGCGGGCGGCTGCCTCGGTGCCCTTTTGTTCTCCGTTCATCCAACTATCCAAGACATTCAATTCCGGGAAATCAGGAAATTCGTCCGGCAGCGGGATCGCAAAGTTTTCCGCCCTGCCTTGCTGGCTGCGCTGTAAAGTGAGGTACTCCTCCTGCCTGCGCACACTGTCCGCATCCTGCGGCAAGACGTCCTTTTCCTCCCAGCCGTAGGTGTCCTGCACCAACTGCGGGATGTCCTGCGGCAAAACAACCGTCTGCGGCAGCAGTTGCCGGGTGCGCCACAAGAGCCATTCGCCATAGACCGCTTTGCTGCCTGCGTCAAAGCTCTCATCGCCGGTATCCAGCACGGCACACTGTGCCGTTTGCAGCAGCAGCGGGCGGTCTGTTCGATCCACCCGCCGATGCAGGCGGCCGATGCGCTGCAGCAGCAGATCCATGGGGCAGAGTTCTGTCACCAGGAAATCGAAGTCGATGTCCAGTGATTGCTCCATCACCTGGGTGCCCACCACGATCAGCCGGTCTCGTTCGGCACGGGTGGAATGTTTGCCCAGGCGCCGCAACAGCGTCCGCTCTTTCTCTGCGCGGTCCGGCATCAGGAACTGGGCGTGGAACAAAAGCACTTCGTATTCCGGCAGAGCCTGCCGCAGCTGCGCGGCCACCGCCTGCGCCTTGCGCACCGTGTTGACGATGACGCCCGCACAGCCGCCCTGCGCCAGTTTTTCCCGCAGCAGGGCAGGCAGCCGATCCTCGGTCAGCGGTGTCACCTGGACGGTTCTGCCTGCTTCCATCAGCGGCACCGTCCGCTGGCAAACCTGCCCGCCGTCCGTCCAGGTCAGCAGCGGATAGCCGCGGCTGGTCTGCCAGCCGCCTTCCGCCGCCTGTCCGCCCAGATAAGCATTGACCAGCTCCGCCCGCCGCCGGGCTGGCAGCGTGGCAGACAGCAGGATGACTGGCACCTGATAGCGCCCCAGCCAGGTCAGCGCACGGTCGAGATAGCAGTTCATGTAAGTATCGTAGGCGTGGCACTCATCCACAACCACCACCTTGCCAGCCAGCCCCAACTGGCGCAGCATCAGGTGCTTTTGTTTGAGTGCCGCCATCAGCAGCTGGTCGACGGTGCCAATGACGAAGTCCGCCAGCAGCGCTTGCCGGTTGCCCTGAAACCAGCGATGTACCAGCACACCACTTTCGGGGTCGTTTTCCCTGTCAGCGTCCTCCTCGGTCACGGCCCGGCCGGGGAACAGCTGGCGATACTCCTCGTTCAGCTCAGCCATGCCGTGCGCCAGGCGGATCGAGTGGACCATTTCCTCCGACTGCGTCTCGGCCCAATCCCGCAGGCGGTCAAAGATGCCGTTGGCCGTGGCCTGGGTCGGCAGGCCAAAGAACAGCCCGCCCGCCTGACAGCAGTTGGCAAAGACCTCCGCGGCGGCCAGCGCCGCCTCCGTCTTGCCCACCCCCATCTGCGCCTCGATGATAAGCAACCCCGGCACCGAAATGTTGTCGGCTGTCTCCAGCACAGCTTGCTGCAGACTGTTGGGCGGAAAGCCAAATTGCTGCCGGAACGCACCGGCGTCCATACTGTTGTAGGGCGATTCCCACGGGGCTGTCAGATTCAACCGCTCCCAGGCACGTTCCACCCGCGCGGGATAGTCCGCCTCGTCCCCCGTCTCCTCCACCGGGATCAGCGGGAAATAGGTCGTATTGCTGGCGATCCAGTCCGCCATGGTCAGCAGGCCGGTCAGCAGCAGTTCGGCAGGGATGGTCAGATCCGGCAGTTCTGTCACATCCGAAAAGCCGCTTTCCTGCAAAGCGCTATCCAACATTTCCTGCCACATCGCCCGCCAGATGGCCTCCTGCCCGTGGCCCCAGTAGTTTTCCGGGTGGTTTTCCAGCTGTTCGTTGATGAAATCGTTTATGCCATCCTGCTGCGGTTTGCCGTGGTGCGCCCCGACGATGGATGCCACCCCGTGCGGGCATCCAAGTTCCAACAGGATCACCTCGCTGGCCATTGCGTGCGGCGTGGCGCTGCGGTTCAGGAAGGTATCGGGGAGCGAAAGATGCGCCTGCAGACGCTCCCGCGCTTCGGGCAGTTGGCACAGGATGTTGCTTTGGAAGGCCACCGTCATCTTGCCCCCGTCGTGGGACATTCCCAAAAAGGTGACCAGCTTGTACAGGAGCTCCTCTTCCAGCCCCAAGGTGTGCCGCACGGCTTGGGGCAGCCAGCTTTGCACCAGATGCCGCAGGATTCCCGCCGTATCCCGTGCGTGCATCCAAAGCGGCAGCCACCCGCCGCCTCCGGACGGGTCAGATTTCCCGGCCAACAAGCGGACCAGATGCGCAGCTTGTATGTCCATATCTTTTGCCCCTTTGCTGCAAACGTTGTGTTGATTCGGTCTATTTTAGGGTGTTAATTAAAAGCAAAAGTACTGGAAAAATCGCTAAGCATAGCTGATGCAAGGCGCGAGACCACAGCCATACTTTTATATACATGGCAAGACTCGCAACGCAGCAGACGCTGTTTGGCTAAAATTGAACCGTGCTGGGGTATTGCTGATATATTTATATTATAGCAATGTTTTGTGTCATAATCAGGACTTCTTCACGAGAAGTGGTCCTTCCTTTTGATTTTTGTTGAAATGAATAGCTCCGGGGAGGATCTTTTGTGTAATCCAACAACAATCGCCAATAAAATAACCGCCGGACATCCCATTTTTGGGATGTCCGGCGGCCATTGACCTGCTGCTTGCAGCAGAATTGACAAGCAGCAATGGGACTAACATTTGAATCGCTGGGCTTATGCACCTTATAGTTCTTGCCGGTCTATCCGCAAATTTTCCGCCTGCAGAAGGAAGCGGTACAGCGGAACGACCTCAATTTCCACTCCGTCCTCTCGGATATGTTCTTCCTCTTCATAGGTGACAATCATCAGACGCTGCGCCTGCGGTTCGAGGCGGACCAATTTTTTCAGATTCTCGACCTCCCGCTTCCGCGCGTCCCCGGCGATGGAGTAGGCAACCTGAATCGCCGTGCCGACCTCCGGCAGGAAAAAGTCCACATCGAGACCGGTTTTGGCGGATTTGAGGTAGAACAAGCCTTCCGGGAATACACGTGCGAGGGAGGTAGCCACGGCGTTCTCCAAAAGCGCCGCCTCCCGGTGGTTCAAAAACAGGTTGAGCAGACCATTGTCCGCGAAGTAATACTTGGGTGTGCCCTCCCGGTCGGCAAAAGAGGCCGCGTAGAAGTTGGAGAGATGAAACAGCAGGTAAGAATCCTCGGCGTAACCGACATAGTCGATCACGGTATCCTTGCTGATCTTGATGCCGACTGTTTTTAGGGTATTGTGCAGTTTGGAAAACGATACGTCGTTGCAGACCGTCTCAGCGATCTTTTTGATGAGAATTTTGACCGCATAGTCGTTGCGGATACCGTTGCGCGTAATGATGTCCCCCAGCAGTACCTTCTGATACACGCTGGAGATGTAGTCCCGCTTGGCTTGGTAGGACAGCGATTCCGGCAGACCGCCATAGTTCAGGTACGCCACACAGCAGCCGCGGATGCGCCCGCTTGTTTTGGTCTGCAGCAGGTCGGCGGAACTGTGAGGGATTTCCTGCGCATCCAGATACTCGCCAAAGCTGTAGGGCGCAATCGTCTTGGTCAGGTATCGCCCGCCCAGCGTGGAGGCGATTTCCCGGCTCATCATGCGGGCGTTGCTGCCGGTGATGTAAACCCGCTCCTTGGCGTCCGCCATCCGGCGAGCAAATTTTTCCCAGCCGGGGATGTTTTGTACTTCATCAAGGAAGAAGAAACCTTTCTTCCCGCTCAGCTCACTTTGCACCGAAACAAGGTCGTTGAAATCTGCTGCCGTAAATTCGGCCAGGCGCTCATCCTCAAAATTGATGTAGATGATCTGGTTCCATTCAGTCCCCTGTGTCACAAGCTTTCGCGCAATATCGAACAGCAGGGTAGATTTTCCCGCGCGGCGCAGGCCCACCAGCACATAGTTGGCGTTTTCCTCAAACGTATAGCCGCGCGGCGTGATCCGGGCCGCCTGGATGGCTGCGTGCTGATCGAAGATGACGCTTTTCAATAATTCGTGATTCATACCTTCCTCTCTCCCCTCTGGAACCTGCCATTTTAAGTATAGTATACACGAAGCTAATAAATTTGTCGAGTATATAAGACATTTTCTTTTCCAATATGTCTTGTATATATAGCCATACTTCAAGGTCATAAAAGAGGGTATTCATGGGTGCGGTGCAAACATTGTCTCTGTTTAGATTGCTGCAATATGAATGAACCACAGAGAATTTTAGTGAAACAGAATTTTCCGAAGCTCCGACCTTTGCTCGCTATCGAGCGGTCCTACGGCAACCATCATTGGTTTTGTGAAAAAGCGTGCGACATGGCCATTGGACATCGCCATTACGCGCACAGCCTGTTCAAAAAAAGCCGAGGCGGAGGCTTCCACACAGGGAACCGACCGCATCGGCTTTTTGGCGTATCATCAAAAAACGGCCATATAACGCAAATATCCGAACCCGGTTCACCGGGTTCGGATACGCTGTTGTGTGTTGGTTGGCCTTTATTACTGACTGGTATTTGGAACAACTATAACATCTTTCCCTATAGCGCCTTCATACATGCACAGAAGAAACTGTGAAAGAATTTAATTGTCCTAACAATCCCTCAAAATTTAGAGAATAATCTGTTCAGGAACTACTTTTATTCCATCAATCATTCTCTTTCGTGGTCATGGATCGTTTTTTATGAGCTGAATAAGTTGCCATTGCATGACCCATTGCCTGGCGATGCTCGCATTCGGCGGCACGTTGCAGCATCTGTGAATTAATGCTCCCAACCAATTTTTTCTTAGTATTTATCTCAAAAGTCACGGTTTTGCTGCCCGCCTTAAGAAGATCAGCCAATTTCTGCTTATCCATGATTAGTTTCCTTAATTAACTTGTGTGGGTGTGGGTATAGAATCTATGATAGATTGCTCGCATACCAGTAATACGGCCAGACTTTGCGGTTTGTGATTGATCAAATATTGCCATTGAGGATTCATCTTGTAAACGGTACGCTGCATTAGGTCCAATCCTTATGGCAATTACACTTCCATGTGCAGTTGATGAACTTGCAGTTGCATCAAGCACCAATTCGCCGAAAATATAATTATCTTCATTATACAGTTCAACTGTACTAAATTCAGCTACCCAAATAAAGTGTGAATAGTCCAAATTACTATAGAAGATGATTTCTTCGTCATTATCTCTTCCCTGACCACTTATAACAGCGTCTGTGACGCGTTGCTCCTTAAAGTTTTTGACGGTCGTTAAGAAATACCTTATGACGATGGGATTGGATTGACTATTGCCAAGTTCAAGTTCATTAATTGCATGCCTCAGAAGGTCACAGTAGTTATATAAAAGTGTATCCATGTATGAGGCCGCCATATCGGCATCCAAATAGACATGCCTTGGCAAAGGCACCACAAATGCGTTCAAACGATGATTTTTCTGTTCGGATTGACTAGAAAATGAATCAAAGGCTTCATGCACATAAGGCACCTGATTATCATCGTTAACGATATACGTGTACGATATATCAGCCAGATCCAAAAAGAACAAATCGTTCCACTTAAAAACGCTTTTCTCTATTTCATCCGTTGGCAATTGTTTAGTATTAATCTCTACATATCCAATTATCACGACGGAATGCCGGGGATTGTTATTCGATGTTGGCGAATCCAGTACACAATATAAAGGGAAGCCACTTTCCACACAATAATGGAAAATTCTATGAAAGTATGGCACTTCCGTGTGACACTTAATCTTTCCGGGTTCCACATAATGTCGTACAGATTCTACATCTGCATCAACATTATCAAATAATTCGCGCAAATATAGCTTCGTTTCAAAACCAAACGACTGTAGCAAGTACGAACTATCATTTATATTCAAACCGATGGATGGCAAAAAACGCTGGGACGCTGTAGTCGAAATTTTTTTATATATATCGCTAGGTAATACAGTCCGATAATTGCTGTACCGTGCCCCATAGTACTCTAACATTTCCCATATGCAGGTCTCGGCGCACTTCAAAGCATCCCCGTGTTGATTGCTGAATGGAAACGCCGACACTGTATATGTATGACCATAAATAGCTATACGATACCGAGCTGACAAAATCTTATCCTCTTTTGAATGGCCAAGCTTCACAGATAAGAGCGTCCTACTCATGGTATGTTTAACATCATCGGCAGGGACTTGAACGAATGGAGGCCTTATTACAATTACTCCTATAAAATTCTCTTCTAATTCGGTTAAATCCCGTTTTCCATTCGCACTTTCTGACCCGTAAATAAAATCGGCCTCGGTATATGGTCTATGATTCCGAGTTTTAGGCAAATGAAATAGAGCTATCCGCTGACATTGACGACTCACGTCGAAATGCATTTCCGAATAATAATGATAATAAATATCCCGATACAGCTTGTCAACATACCTCTTTTCGTATACAATAGATACAGGATATTTGTATTGTTCGCATATTTTTTTCAGCGCTTCACCATCTAAGTTTTCAATATATGGATACGACTCGGTTGGCCCTGTGTCTTGAGATTGTGAGCAAAGAGCGTCAACATCGCTATCAGACCACAGCGTAAAAACACACTCGAAATCATGTTTCCACTTTGGAAGTCCAAATTGCCGAAAAGCCAGTAACCATGCGGGTTTGCGGGCAAGTTCAAATCGTGAATTGG
>ERZ1090869.695-NODE-695-length-17138-cov-8.502488_pt1 | contig 17138 bp, 15 predicted proteins | sample MGYA00478474_ERZ1090869 | MGnify/ENA primary metagenome ERZ1090869 (study PRJEB33644, sample SAMEA5815748) | chicken gut metagenome | biome: Chicken; feature: Gastrointestinal Tract; material: Caecum | place: Ireland | collected 2019-01-01 | study: A study of the... | reverse complement strand
CTGGCAGCCAACTATGACAACTTTATGGACTGGCTGCGCCGCAGTGCGCTGGATGAGGTGTTCGTGGACATCCCGATGGACAGTGGCGAGAGTTTTCTGCCTTACCTGGAGGAAATGGAGAGCATGGGCCTGACCGTCCATTTCCGGCTTCCGATGCTGGACCGGATCGAGCAGGTCTGCTGCGGCGCCACCAGCGCGGCCCGGCTGAGCCGCAGCATCGCCCGGTGCGCCGGCGGAAATGTGGTGACCATCGGGACGGTCACGCTGAAGCTGCGAGACCAGCTGCTCAAACGATGCATGGACATCCTGGGCGGCCTGGTGGGCTGTCTCATCAGCCTGCCGATCATTGCCATCACGGCGATTCCCCTCAAGCTGGAAAGCCCCGGTCCGCTGATCTTCAAGCAGAAGCGGGTGGGGCTCAACGGACGCATCTTCTACATCCATAAGCTGCGCAGCATGTACATGGACGCCGAGGAGCGCAAGAAGGAACTCATGGCCAAAAATGAGATGAACGGCCTGATGTTCAAGATGCAGGACGATCCCCGCATCACCAAGGTGGGCAAGTTCATCCGCAAGACAAGCATTGATGAACTTCCACAATTTTTTGATGTACTATGCGGCAACATGAGCCTGGTCGGCACCCGCCCACCAACGGTGGACGAATACAACCAGTATGACAGCCACCACAAGCGCCGGTTGTCTATGAAGCCAGGCATCACGGGGCTGTGGCAGGTCAGCGGGCGCAGCAGCATCCAGAATTTTGAGGATGTGGTGGCGCTGGACGTGAAATACATCGACAACTGGTCCCTGTGGGGGGACGTCAAGCTGCTGTTCAAGACGGTGGCGGTGGTCTTCACCGGCCGCGGGGCCGAATGAGAACGGTGCTGCGCCGTCCGAACCGGGAAGAGGAGAAAGCGATGACAACATCGACCCAACAAAAAATGCCCGCCCAGCTGGGGGCATACCCCAAAATCACTGACCGGGACGCCCTGGCCGGGACCCTGGCGGGACTGACCGCGGTGTCTGTCTGCGGCGCCTTTACCCGGGAGGAACAGACCCGCCTGCAGGCGCTGGTCCGAGCGGCAGGGGTGGGGCCCGGCTGCCGTCTGGTCTTTATGGCCAGCCCGTCGCTGGAAGCCCCGCGGGAGACCCTCTTGTATCCCGCCCACCTGACCGTCCGCCAGACCGAAAAACTTCTCCGGCAGCTGTATGACGCCGACGCTTTGATCTGCGGCATCCTGCCGTCCTCGCTGTTGGCTGAGTAAGGCTCCTGCATATACACAGAAAAAATCATACATCCACCCAATAAAGTTAGGAAAATATCCGTTATGCACTACAAAACTTCCAAACCTCTGCACATCCTCAACGCTGTCACCGAGTTCGTGGTCCTGCTGCTGGCCTTCGTGCTGGCCGGCTTCCTGCGGGTCGTCACCCCCTGGGGCGCACTGTTTTTCTTCTTCGATGTCAAGCGGTATTTCCCGCTGGCACTGCTCTATGCGGGCGTCATGGTGGCGGTCTACGCCTTCCAGGGCAGCTACGAGACCATCCGCATCCGGGGGCTCATCCGGGAAGGCATGCGGGTCGGGGTCTCCAGCCTGATCGGCTTCGCGCTGGCGGCCACCGTGTTGTATGTGTTCAGCCTGTCGCAGTTTTCCCGCCTGCTGCTGGCCTATTTCTATGTGCTGTCGGTGGTGGCGATCGTCATAAAACGGTGGATCTTTCAAAAGATCGGCTCGGCCTACACCCGCCTCCATGATGTGGCGCCCCGCATCCTGCTGGTCGGCGGGGGCGCATTGGCCCGCCGGTACTATCAGGACGTGATCGCCAAACAGAAAGGTGTGAAATATGTGGGGTATCTGGCTCGGTGTGAAACGCCGGGCCTGCCTGACTATCTGGGGCCGGAGCGCAGCGTGGCCAAAGTGCTGGCCCAGCACAAGGTGGACCGGATCGTGGCGGCCCAGGATGTGCAGAACACCGACCAGATGCGGCATCTGGTGGCCCTGGCCGAGAGCTACCACATCCGGCTGAGTGTGGTGCCGATCTACAGCGATTTTCTCTATTCCCATGCCGAGGAAGCGTCGGATTCCGGACTGTACACGGTGGACCTGCACCTGAGCCAGACCTGTGAGGTGATGGGGGTCAACATCGTGGTCACAAGCATGAGCAAGACCCTCGCTCTGATCGAGAGCCAGCTGGAAAGCTGGCGTGGCAAGTACATCTGCGTGGCCAACGTCCACACAACGGTCACGGCCCACGAGGACGCCAGCTACCAGCAGATCCAGAACAACGCGGTCATGGCCCTGCCGGACGGCGGCCCGCTGTCCCAGTACAGTCGCAAGCAGGGTTTTTCGGAGGCCCGCCGGGTGACCGGCCCCGACCTGATGAAGGAGATTCTGGCGATCAGTGAGGACAAGGGCTGGCGGCACTACTTCTACGGCTCCACCCAGGAGACCCTGGACCTGCTGCGAAAGAAAATCGAGGAGCGCTACCCTGGCGCGATCATCGCGGGGATGTACTCGCCGCCCTTCCGGGAGCTGACGCCCCAGGAGGATGTGGAGATCGTCGAGCAGATCAACGCTGCAAAGCCGGATTTTGTCTGGGTGGGGCTTGGCGCCCCCAAGCAGGAACGCTGGATGGCCGCCCACGAGGACCGAGTCAAAGCCCTGATGATCGGCGTCGGCGCCGCCTTCGACTACGAAGCCGGCAACATCCAGCGCGCCCCGCAATGGATGCAGAAGCATAACCTCGAGTGGCTCTACCGCCTGCTGCAGGACCCGAAGCGGCTGTTCAAGCGATACTTTGATACGAACTTGCGGTATTTGTGGTGGACGTGGCGGCGGTGAGTTGCGGCTTAAATTGATTTGAGAGAGGAAGGAACAGAGATGTGCGGAGGAAAACGATACGAAACATGCGGTGCGTTGGCGTTGGTTGACGGTGCCATAAGAGACAAGGCAATAAAATTCACTGGGCCTCTGCAGGCTTGATCCAAATTTCTCACCTGATTTTCATGCAGGCTGGGAGAGATCAAAGGCCGCAGCATAAAGCCTTTTTGGCCCCTGTTGCCCCGCCCGGCAGCATGACATCGGAAAAGAAATCTGGAGCAAGCCTGTACCTGGCACGATTGTGTCAGGTATGGGCTTGTTGTCATGAAGCAGGCAAGGAAAGCGGGTGAGGGGGAAAATGGAAATGGTACCGAGGATGTATGGTGGATAGTGCAGAGAGGAACTATAAGGCTTTCAAGGAGAAAAGAGGAGAATTATACAATGAGCTATGTCAGTTTGAAAAACAAAACGATTTTGGTTACGGGTGCTGCTGGTTTTATAGGTTCTAACTTGGTAAAGAGCCTTTATAAAGATGTGGAGAATGTGACAGTTATTGGCATTGATAACATGAATGACTATTACGATGTCCGGTTGAAAGAGGCAAGGCTTTCTGAACTGTCAGAGCATCCTTCGTTTGTTTTTGTTAAAGGCAATATTGCGAATAAGGAGCTAGTCAATAAGATATTCGAACAATTCGGGCCACAGATCATCGTGAATCTTGCTGCCCAGGCTGGTGTCCGCTATTCCATTACTAATCCGGATGCCTATATCGAATCGAATCTAATTGGTTTCTATAACATCCTGGAAGTCTGCAGGCATTCCTACGATGAAGGCCATACGCCTGTGGAACATCTGGTCTATGCGTCCAGCTCATCTGTCTATGGTTCCAATAAGAAAGTTCCATACAGCACTGATGATAAGGTGGATAACCCGGTTTCCCTTTATGCGGCTACGAAGAAATCAAACGAACTGATGGCTCACGCTTATGCGAAGCTGTATAACATTCCGTGCACAGGACTTCGGTTCTTCATAGTGTATGGCCCTGCTGGCCGTCCTGATATGGCGTATTTCGGATTTACGGATAAGCTGAGGGCAGGAAAAACGATTCAGATATTCAACTACGGCAATTGCAAGAGAGATTTTACATATATCGACGATATCGTGACCGGTGTGGAAAAAGTGATGGCCAAAGCGCCGGACAAAGCAACCGGTGAAGACGGTCTTCCTGTTCCACCTTATGCTCTCTATAACATTGGAAATAACCACCCAGAAAACCTGCTGGACTTCGTACAGATACTGAGCGAGGAACTGGTAAGGGCTGGAGTACTGCCGGAGGATTATGATTTCGATGCTCACAAGGAACTTGTACCGATGCAGCCTGGTGATGTTCCGGTAACTTATGCGGATACGAGTGCTTTGGAACGTGACTTCAGCTTCAAGCCGAGTACTGATCTGAGGACTGGGCTTCGGAAGTTCGCAGAGTGGTACAAAGAATTTTACATGTAAAATTCCACATTCGGATTGTAGAGATATAGAGATTCAAGATCTGGGAGGAGAAATACGATTATGAGAGAGTTTAAAGATTTAAAGATTGCGGTTGCTGGGACCGGATATGTGGGTCTTTCGATTGCCACACTGCTGTCACAGCATCATAAAGTGATGGCTGTGGACATTATTCCGGAGAAGGTTGAACTGATTAATAACAGGAAGTCTCCGATTCAGGATGATTATATTGAAAAATATCTTGCTGAGAAGGATCTTGATCTGACAGCTACTTTGGACGCGAAAGAGGCTTATACAGATGCGGACTTTGTGATCATTGCCGCACCTACGAATGTCTACTCAACAAACCGAAACAACGTAGCATAGTCCAAAAAGACTTGATTTTCACACTCAACATACCGAAGATTCGTTGCAAAACGCCCTGAAATATGAGGTGAAAATGGGCGTTTGTTATACAGTTTGCCGGTGGATGAGGAACACATCAGATGAGTGATAGCGGTAGTATGGGTTGAATGAGAAAAATGGCAGCGCAGATGATAAATACATCAAAAATCCATGAGCTTATCACCTACTCCGCTAAGGCTCTATTGAGTACACTATCGCCGGTAAATATGAGGGCTACGTTGCTACGGTTTGTTGAGTCATGAAAATATCGGGAAAAATGGTGATTTCTACTTCGCAACTTTTCTGTTGAGTAGACCTGTCGAGAAGATGATAGGTACATAAGGACGGGGGTTGAGGATGAAAAATCCGCATGATTTGTTCATGGTGACGGTTGGGATATGGTTGAGAGTGGATGATATATACAGTTTCAACAACATATACGCGTCTGCGCCCTTCGAGTGTATAAAACAGCACTTCGCAAAAATGGAGTAGGAGCATGGACGGGGTTCGACAGTATAAAACAACACTTCGATGATTGCGGAAGCGAGACGAGTGTACTCAATAAACCGGAGAAAAGTAGAAATAGGATTGCTGCGGCGAAAGGGTATGACAGTAAGGAAAAAGACTTAGGCGAACACACGCTGGTATCATCCTGAATTTGGAATATTTCCGCATGGAATAGAAGGAAGCTTTAAAAAATCAGAACATTGGATATTAGAAAGAAAAAGGTTATGGATAACAAAATTAGCCACAATGATGCATTCGTATTGGAACATATCGTTCGTGCAGTTTTTAATTGCGATAGATTCGGTGTTATGGGAATCGCGGATGCAGATCATTTGGAAAGATTACCGCTTGATGCGGCAACGGCGGTCTTCTCTCCTTTATACAAAGATAAAACAGAAATTCGTGAAATAGACGAGTTTATGGATCACTACAACTGCTACTTCACTTTTGATGACTACCGTTATGATGAAAAAGAAGTTAAACAGTATATTGACGGGCTTCGTGAACTTGTAAAGAAGTATTGCTAAAGGAACCGCTAACTGTCTGGGGAGGAATCGGTATGAAGTTTTTTGTAACAGGTGTTGGCGGTCAGCTTGGACATGATGTAATGAATGAGCTTCTGAAGCGCGGTCATGAGGGCATAGGTTCTGATATTCAGGAAAATTACAGTGGTGTAGCAGACGGTTCCGCAGTAACAAAAGCACCGTATGTTGCACTGGATATTACAAATAAAGAAGATGTTGAAAAAGTTGTCACGGAAGTAAATCCGAACGCAGTGATCCACTGTGCGGCATGGACTGCTGTGGATATGGCAGAGGATGACGATAAAGTTGCGAAAGTTCGTGCCATCAATGCAGGCGGCACACAGAATATTGCAGATGTCTGCAAGAAACTCGACTGCAAAATGACCTATATCAGCACAGATTATGTATTTGATGGTCAGGGTACGGAACCTTGGAAGCCGGACTGCAAAGACTACAAGCCTTTGAATGTGTACGGTCAGACAAAACTGGAAGGTGAACTGGCTGTCAGCCAGACATTGGAAAAGTATTTTATTGTCCGTATCGCATGGGTATTTGGTCTGAACGGCAAGAATTTTATTAAGACGATGCTGAATGTTGGCAAGACTCACGATGCCGTGCGTGTGGTCAACGACCAGACCGGCACACCGACCTATACATATGATTTGGCTCGGCTGTTGGTCGATATGAACGAAACCGAAAAATATGGTTATTACCATGCAACTAACGAGGGCGGCTATATCAGCTGGTATGATTTCACGAAAGAAATCTATCGTCAGGCTGGATATAAGACGGAAGTGGTTCCTGTCACTACGATGGAGTACGGTCTGAGCAAGGCGGCTCGCCCGTTTAACAGCCGTTTGGACAAGAGCAAGCTGGTGGAAGCTGGATTTACTCCGCTTCCGACCTGGCAGGATGCACTGAGCCGCTATCTGAAAGAAATCGAGGAGTAAAAGAAAATGGGACAGATTAAAGTTGAGAAGAATGTAGGTGGCATCGAAGGACTTTGTGTGATTGAGCCTGCTGTTCACGGTGATACCCGTGGTTATTTTATGGAAACCTACAACGAAAAAGATATGAAGGAAGCAGGCATTGACGTTCACTTTGTTCAGGATAACCAGTCTATGTCTACAAAGGGTGTACTGCGCGGCCTGCATTTCCAGAAGCAGTATCCTCAGTGCAAGCTGGTTCGTACGGTGCGTGGCACTGTGTTCGATGTTGCAGTTGATCTGAGAAGCGACTCGGAAACCTATGGCAAGTGGTATGGGGTGATGCTGTCTGCTGAAAATAAGAAACAGTTCCTTATCCCGGAAGGCTTTGCACATGGATTCCTGGTGCTGAGCGATGAGGCAGAGTTCTGCTATAAGGTCAACGATTTCTGGCATCCAAATGATGAAGGCGGTATGGCTTGGAATGACCCAGAAATCGGCATTGAATGGCCGGAAGTACAGGGCGAGTATAAAGGCAGTGCAAGTGCAGAAGGCTATACACTGGAAGATGGCACTGCGTTGAATTTGAGCGATAAGGACCAGAAATGGCTGGGGCTGAAAGATACTTTTAAGTTTTGAGAATACAGGGGTAGAAGAATGCAGCGAGAAAACGAAGTACAACACGTATTTCTGGTAGGAGCTAAAAGCTTGGGTGCATATGGTGGTTATGAAACCTTTGTGTATAAGCTAACAGAACACCATCAGAACAAGAAAAATATCAAATATCATGTGGCGTGTAAAGCTAACGGTGACGGCTGCATGGACGAAACAAAAGTGGATGGCGTAACGAGAATCAATGAACATGAGTTTGAATTCCACAATGCGCACTGTTTCAAAATTGACATTCCTCAGATTGGTGCAGCACAGGCAATTTACTATGATGTTGCGGCATTGAATGCTTGCTGTAAGTACATAAAGGAACATGAAATCAAACATCCAATTGTTTACATAATGGCTTGTCGCATTGGACCATTTGCGGCTCATTTCTATCAGGAAATCCATAAACTTGGCGGGACAGTTTACTTGAATCCAGACGGCCATGAATGGATGAGAGCCAAGTGGTCGGCTCCGATCCGTAAATACTGGAAGATTTCTGAACAGATGATGGTCAAGTACTGTGACCTTGCAATTTGTGATTCCGTCAATATTGAGAAATATATCCACGAGTGTTATGACAGGAAGGGAATCAAGGGCAGAAATCCAAAAACCACATTCATTGCTTATGGTGCAGATTTGACACTCAGCAAGCTGGCTGATGACGATGAAAAGCTGGTGAACTGGTACAGGGAAAAAGGTCTGACGAAAAAAGATTATTACCTTGTTGTTGGCCGTTTTGTGCCGGAGAACTCGTTTGAGGTCATGATTCGTGAGTTTATGAAGAGCGGAAGCAAAAAAGATTTTGCGCTTATCACGAATGTAAACGACAAATTCCTGAATGAGTTGGAAGAGAAGCTTCATTTCAAGAGTGACAAGAGAATCAAGTTTGTTGGCACGGTATATGATCAGGAACTCTTAAAAAAGATTCGAGAGAATGCCTACGCGTATTTCCATGGACACACGGTTGGAGGTACGAATCCTTCACTGATTGAGGCTCTTGGCAGCACGAATCTGAACTTACTGGTCGACGTTGGCTTTAATAAAGAGGTCGCAGAGGATTGCGCATTGTACTGGAGTCGCAAACCAGGAAGTCTTTCAAGATTGATTGACCGAGCAGACAAGATGAGTATCGAAGAAATCACGGAAATGGGCCGAAGAGCCAAGAAACGTGTTGCTGAAGAGTATACATGGGATAAAATCTGTGGACAGTATGAAGAAGTATTTGTGGGAAAATAATTGGAGTTATCATGGCTGATATTAAGAAAGAATACGAGCGTTGGTTGGAAAACGCAACAGCAGATGCCGATGTTGCCGCTGAGCTGAAAACGCTGGATGATGCAAAAATCGAAGATGCATTCTACCGGGACCTTGCCTTTGGAACCGGTGGTCTGCGTGGCGTGATCGGTGCCGGTACCAACCGCATGAACATTTACACGGTAGCAAAAGCGTCGCAGGGTCTGGCAGATTATCTGCAGAAAAACTTTGCAGAGCCTTCTGTGGCAATCGGCTATGACAGCCGCATCAAGAGTGATGTGTTTGCAAAAGTGGCCGCTGACGTTTTTGCAGCAAATGGTGTCAAGGTCAATATCTGGCCTGTCCTAATGCCGGTACCGACCGTGCCTTTTGCGACCCGTTATCTGCACACCTCCGCTGGTGTCATGGTCACTGCTTCTCACAATCCAAGCAAATACAACGGGTACAAGATTTACGGCGCAGATGGTTGCCAGATCACGACTGAAGCTGCCGCTGAAATTCTGGCTGAGATTGAAAAACTGGACATCTTTGCTGATGTAAAGCATAGCGATTTTGAAACTGGTCTTGCAAATGGTGATATCAAGTACATCCCGGATGAGGTCTATACCGCATTTGTAAATGAGGTCAAGAATCAGTCCGTTCTGTTTGGTGAAGAGGTCAATAAGGATGTGGCCATTGTTTACAGCCCGCTGAATGGCACGGGGCTGAAGCCTGTGACTCGTACTCTGAAAGAGATGGGCTATACCAATATCACGGTGGTCAAGGAGCAGGAGCAGCCGGACGGCAATTTCCCGACCTGCCCTTATCCGAATCCGGAAATTAAGGAAGCTATGGCACTGGGCATGGAATATGCCAAGAAGTGCAACGCTGATTTGCTGCTGGCTACCGACCCGGACTGCGACCGCGTGGGCATTGCGGTCAAGAACAAAGCGGGTGAGTACGAACTGCTGACCGGCAACCAGACGGGTATGCTGTTACTGGACTATATTTGCAGCCAGCGCGTGAAGCACGGTAAGATGCCTGCTGACCCTGTTATGGTCAAGACCATCGTGACGATGGATATGGGCGAGCAGATCGCTTCCCATTATGGTCTGCGAACCATCAATGTGCTGACTGGCTTCAAGTTTATCGGTGAGCAGATCGGAAAATTGGAAAAGCAGGGCAGGGCAGACAGCTATGTGTTTGGCTTTGAGGAAAGCTATGGTTATCTGACCGGTTCCTACGTCCGCGACAAGGACGGCGTGGATGGCGCTTACATGATTTGCGAGATGTTCAGCTACTACGCCACCAAGGGCATCAGCCTGCTGGATAAGCTAGAAGAGCTATATAAGACCTATGGCTACTGCCTGAATACCCTGCACAGCTACGAATTTGACGGGAGTGCTGGTTTTGCAAAGATGCAGAACATCATGCAGGCGTTCCGTGATGAAATCAAAGAGTTTGGCGGCAAAAAGGTCGTGAAGCTGCTGGACTATGCACCCGGTCTGGACGGACTGCCGAAGTCTGATGTGCTGAAGTTCCTGCTGGAAGATAACTGCTCTATCGTGGTACGTCCTTCCGGCACAGAGCCGAAACTCAAGACTTACATCTCTGTCAGCGCGGAGAATAAGGACGCAGCAGAAAAAGTGGAAGAAGAAATTTGCAAGAGCGCGGAAGAGTACTTGAAATAATAGAGGATGGGAGAAAATACAATGAATATTATTTTGCTTTCTGGTGGTTCCGGCAAACGTTTGTGGCCTCTTTCCAATGATGTTCGTAGCAAGCAGTTTATTAAACTGTTCAAAGATGGCGATAAATATGAGTCTATGGTGCAGCGTGTCTATCGGCAGATCACAACCGTAGATGCAGATGCAAAGATCACGATTGCAACGAGTAAATCGCAGGCAAGTGCCATTAAAAATCAGCTTGGCGAAAAGGCTTCTATTTGTGTAGAACCCTGCCGTCGTGATACGTTCCCTGCAATCGCACTGGCAGCAGCGTATCTCCACGATGAATTGGGTGTTGGAACGGATGAAGCGGTCGTGGTTTGCCCAGTAGATCCGTATGTGGACAACACCTATTATGAAGCAGTCAAAACTTTGCAGGAATTGGCTGAACAGGGCAATGCAAATCTAACACTGATGGGCATTGAGCCGACCTATCCGAGCGAAAAGTATGGCTATATCATCCCTGAAAGTGGTGAAAATGTTAGCAGGGTCAAGGAATTTAAGGAAAAGCCGGATGTCGAAACTGCTAAGAAGTATCTGGCTCAGAGCGCATTGTGGAATGCAGGAATCTTTGCATTTAAGCTGGGGTATCTGCTGGATAAGGCTCACAGTATGATCAGCTTTGAAGATTATCGTGACCTTTTCAATAAATATGACACACTGACAAAAATTAGTTTTGACTACGCTGTGGTCGAAAAAGAATCCAGCATTCAGGTTCTGCGTTATAGCGGTGACTGGAAGGATGTTGGCACTTGGAACATGATGGCTGAAGTCATGGCTGATAAGACCAAGGGCAAAGCTATTCTGGATGAGACCTGTGAAAACACCAATGTGGTCAATGAACTGAATATTCCCATTCTCTGCATGGGCTGCAAGGACATGATTATTGCAGCAAGTGGCGACGGTATTTTGATTTCGGATAAAGAGCGTAGCGGTTATATGAAGCCCTATGTTGAAAAAATTGAAACCGAGGCAATGTATGCTGAGAAATCCTGGGGTACCTATACGGTCATTGATGTGCAGCCGGGTTCCATGACGGTCAAAATCTCCATGAAAGCTGGAGAAAAGATGAGCTACCACATGCATAACGAGCGTGAGGAAGTATGGACAGTTGTTTCTGGTAAAGGTAAGGCAATTGTCGATGGAGTGGAGCAGGTTCTTCGTACTGGTGATGTGATTACCATTGCGGCAGGCTGTAAGCATACAGTCGAGGCAATCACTCCGCTGGATATGATTGAAGTGCAGTTGGGCGATGAGATTAGTGTCACAGATAAAATCAAGTTTGAACTTGATTAAGGGACAGAACGATGGAAATTATGAAACTGGTGCCAACCGGAAAGGATTATCTCTGGGGTGGCACAAGGCTGAGAGAAGAATACGGAAAGAAAATTGATTTGACTCCGTTGGCAGAAACATGGGAGTGTTCTGTCCATCCTGATGGACCAAGTTACATTGCGAACGGTGAGTTCAAGGGCTTGGTGCTGGCGGATGTGTTAAATCAGCACCCAGAATACATAGGAACAAAAGTAGAAGATGGTAAACTGCCGGTACTGGTGAAATTTATTGACGCGAAAAAGGATTTGTCTGTGCAGGTTCATCCGAGTGATGAGTATGCAAGAGAGCATGAGGGCGACAATGGCAAAACAGAGATGTGGTATGTCATTGATGCTGAAGAAGGTGCGCACCTGATTTATGGATTCCAGCATGAGGTGACGGAGGAAATTTTGCGCAAGGCAGTTGAAACCGGTACACTGGACAAGCATTTGCAGAAAGTAGAAGTCCACAAAGGTGATACCTATTTTGTGCCTGCTGGTACATTTCACGGTATTGGTAAAGGTATTTTGATTGCCGAAATTCAGGAAAGCTCTAATGTGACTTATCGCGTTTACGACTACAACCGTGTGGACAAAAATGGCAAAAAGCGTGAACTGCACTTTGACAAGGCGGTTCGGGTTATGGATATGAGTGTTGCGCCGGATGTGAGACAGAAACCTCGAATGGTGAAGCATTATCCGGGCTGCTCCCGTGAAATTCTCTGCCGTTGCAAGTATTTTGAGACGGAGAAAATTCAGGTTACAAAGGGATTTGCATTTTCAGTAATGGATACTTCCTTTCAGGTGCTGATGTGCCTGGATGGCTACGGCGAGGTTCAGGCAATGGATGCTGAGCAGAAGCCGATGCGCTTCAACAAGGGGGAAACACTGTTTTTGCCTGCTGGGCTGGGGAGATGTTTGGTTGTAGGCGATGCCGAACTTATTAAGGTGAGATGCTAACATCAAATAATGAATGTAAATAATCCTTTTTTGAAAAACTATGAAGGTAAAAGGTGAATTTATAATAAATGCTGGCAATAATATTAATTAATTATAATGTATGGTCAGATACAATTGAATGAATAGAGTCCATAAAACAGAGCGAGTTTAAAGATTATGTTATTTACCTGGTTGACAATGCTAGTTTGGATGATTCAGTAGTGAGGCTTGAAAGATATATATCTAAAACAAAAGAAAAAATTGTATTAATTAAATCTAGCGTCAATCTTGGATTTTCTGGTGGTAACAACTTGGGCATTATGGAAGCAAAAAAAGATAACCGTAACAATTATTTTTTGCTGCTTAACAATGATACGTTAATTGAACCTAGTAGCCTCGAAGAACTTTTGAAACCTTTTGCGAATGAAAGGGTTGACGCAACAATAGGGAAAATATACTATGCTTATGAAAAAACAAGGCTATGGTATGCCGGAGGAATATTAAATGAAAAGATACTAAAGCCTATACATATCGGATTTAACGAGTTAGATGAAGGGTTATATAACGAGCAAAAAGAAGTTAGCTTTGCAACTGGCTGTTGTGTCTGTTTATCGCGCAATTGCATTGAAACAATTGGATTATGGTCAGAAGACTATTTTTTATATGAGGAAGATGTTGATTATTCATATAGAATAGCTAGAGGAGGCCATAAAATTATATATGTACCAAAAGCAATTATATATCATAAAGTGAGTTCAAGCACGGCAAAAACTGGCTCCTTGGCAGAATTATATCAAGTAAGAAATAGACTTATTTTAATAAGAAAATATAAGCATGGGATTTCGGCACTGTTCGCATATGCCGTGACTTTTATGATCTTTATGAATCGAATCATCAAGAGAGAGTACAAAATCAAGCCAATGTATCAGGGAATATCAGCTTTTTTGAAGGGAGAATATGGAAAACATGAAGGTGCTGTTGATTGATCAAATTGCAAAGGTAAATTATAAGTACACATATCCTCTGGCAAATGGGCTGAAGGCAGCAGGAGCCGATGTCACAGTAGTTGTCGACCAAAAAAAAGAAAAGGATAAGTGCCTGTGTAATGTTGTGAATTTATACAACACAGATGAAAAAAATATTGGAAAGATAAAAAAGCTGTTCAACTATATCGATTCCTACACAAAGATTGAAAAAATGCTTAAGGATGACCACTATGATATTTTGCACTCGGAGTGGTTTACTTTTTCACCGATTGATTATTATTTTATAAGTAAATTCAAGAGACTATATAATATAAGGTATGTGAGTACAGTACACGATATACTTCCGTTTAATCAGAAACTATACGATTATAAATACCATAAGAAATTATATTCATTGGCTGACTCTATTATTTTGCAGGCTCCTGAGAACATGAATCGTTTTGCATCGCTTTTCCCAGAATCAAAGGCAAAGACTGTAATGGTACCTCACGGATATATGCTGGATTATGTTGAATTGGAAGACAAAGAAAAAGCAAGGGAATATTTAAAAATACCAATGAAAAAACCGGTGTTTCTGTTTTTCGGACAGATAAAAAAAGTAAAAGGTGTTGACATTTTGTTAAAAGCAGTTTGTAAGCTGAAAAAAGAAGGATTTGATTTTTATACTGTTATTGCTGGGAGCGTATGGAAAGCAGATTTTACAGAATGTCAAGAAATTATCAATGATAACAATTTGTTCGACGTAATTAAGACAGACATTAAATATATACCGGATGATGAAGTGAAATTTTACTTTTCCGCAGCAGATGTTTGTGTTTTGCCTTACACCGATATATATCAAAGTGGAGTGATTCAGCTTGCCTACGGTTATCGTAAGCCTGTTATCGCATCGAGTTTGCCGGCTTTTACGCAGTTTGTTAAAGAAAACGAAACAGGGTTTGTGTTTGAAACTGGAGATGTAGACGCATTATGTCAAAAACTAAAGGCGGCGATAAGCATGCAACCAGAGCTGGAAGCAATGGGCATGCGAGGTTATACTTTGATAAAAAATACTTTGAATTGGAACGACTTAGCAAAAAGAATTGTTGAAGAATGCTATAAATGTTAAAAATTGTTATTTTAAACATAATGTAGAAAAATTTACTGTTGACGCTAATTGCTAAGAATTTGTAAAGTATATTTGTACATGTGTGCGAAATCAGAGGTAATTGGTGCAATACTGCTAATATCTAGTCTTTTAAGGAGAAAAAAATGAAAAAACATTTATTCTTTAAGATTATACGTAAGATTAGAAAACAAAGAACGTATACAGATCGATTCGTGGCCTTGTATAATCAAGAGGCGAACGATTATATATATTCTGAGATAGAGAAAGCAATAAACGCCAGATATGGGTTGATGATTTCGAAGTTTGGAACGATAGAACTAAACTGCATTAATTGTTATTTGCAGAATAAGTGCAATGGTAAAGTTGAAAATATAAACAATGCAACGAGTGGTATCTACGAATTATATATAGATGATGCAATTGATAATTTATGTAAAAATGCTGGTTTTTTTCCTAACGATACGAGCCTTGTGGAAAAATATGTTGATTTAACCTTATCTGATATGGGAAAAATCGATGTTTTGGGATCATATTTGGAGGGAGAGCGTTTTGTTGAGTCCTATATGTCACCAAGGTGTAAAAGAGTAAATCTGAATGGATTTTATGCTCCTTATTTATGGAAAAATCCTTGGTCTATGTTATTAAAAGGACAACGTGTTCTAGTTATTCACCCATTTGCTGAAACAATTAATTCTCAATACTATAATAACAGAGAAAAATTGTTTTCGAACCAAGATGTTTTACCCGAATTTCGTTCCTTAGAAATAATACCAGCTGTTCAAAGCATAGCCGGTGAGCAAACTGATTTTAACTCATGGTTCGAAGCATTAAAACATATGGAGAATGAAATTGATAAATGCGAATTTGACATTGCGATTATTGGATGCGGCGCCTATGGCATGAATCTTGCATCATATGTTAAGGGAAAAGGGAAAATCGCTATTCATTTAGCTGGATGGACTCAGATGCTTTTTGGAATTTATGGAAAGAGATGGATAGAAGACCAGCCGGAATTTGGAAAGTTTGTTAATGAATATTGGACAAGACCAAACGTAAGTGAAAGGCCTAAAAATGCTGACAGCGTCGAGGGTGGATGCTATTGGTAAAAAGTGCTTGATTATAGAGAGTATAAAACTATAGGATAGGTAAAACTGACTGATACTAGTGATTAACATGAAAATTGGAGAGATTATAGAATGTTTAAAATTCTGTTTATTCCTTATTTAGCATGCTATGATAGGAGCAAAGGTGCGGGATGCAAGGTTGAAAATTTCTACATCAAGGAGTTGGCTCGGAGAGAAGAATTCGATTTTCGTGTACTTACTTTTGAAGATTTCGACGATGAATACGAGTCCGTAATTCAAGATATGAAAGAATACGGAATCAAAGGGGATGTAGTTTGCCGAGATAGGTCTACAATTGCGAAGATAAAACGCGGAGTGAGGAATATTCCGTCAAAATATTCGCCGTTCGATAAGTATGCTAATTTCACATCAATTTATTATCTTGATGTCATTCGTCGATATATCAAAAAATACAAATGTGAAGGATTTATTCCAGATTGTGTAATACTGGGGTGGACGCAAATAATCGTTTATATTAGCGAAATAAAAAGGCTGCTGCCAGATGCCGTTGTTATAGCTATTGAAGAAGATGTGAGTTTCCTTGGAATACAAAGAAAACTGGATAATGAAAAGGATAGATTTAAACAGATAATCCTAAAACAACAATATGACAAACTGAGAAAAGTGGAGCTTGAGTCCTTATCTTTGGCTGACTATGCATATGTCAATAATCCAAAGGACTTCCAGTTACTTATCGAGAATGGATTGGATGCCTCGAAAATTGATTGGCTGGTTCCGTGGTACGATAAGTACAATAAAAGTGTAATCCGGAATATAGATTGGGATAAGCCATTTATTATATACTATGGCGCCATGGGACGACCAGAGAATTACCTCAGTGTTCAATGGTTGATTGAAAATATAATGCCTTTAATTAATTCCAAAATTCGATTGGTTGTTATTGGCTCTGGGAGTGAGACAATTGAAAAATTTGCTTCAGAACGGGTTGATATTTTAGGCTTTGTAGATAATGTTTCGCCGTTCTTTTCGAGGACGATGTGCTTGGTGGCCCCATTAGTACTAGGAGCTGGAATCAAAATCAAAGTTCTGGAGGCAATGTCAGCGGGTGTTCCCGTGTTGACAAATCAAATTGGAATTGAAGGGATAGAGGCGAAAAGTGGTAAAGACTATTTTTACTGCAAGGATGCAGTTGACTATGCTAATGTAATTAATCTAGCATATGAAAAGAAAATTGAATTGGAATCCATATCAAAGAATGCTAGATTAATAACAGAAAGCAAATATGACTATTCAAAATCCGGACAGATGATTGCAAATAAGGTAATAGATCTTTTAATGACGCGAGAGTAAAAATGAAAGTTAAAGTAGTAGATATATATAAACATTTGTTAATGCTATCGATTTTTTATATGTACACTAAAGAC
>ERZ1090869.694-NODE-694-length-17151-cov-6.683610_pt1 | contig 17151 bp, 15 predicted proteins | sample MGYA00478474_ERZ1090869 | MGnify/ENA primary metagenome ERZ1090869 (study PRJEB33644, sample SAMEA5815748) | chicken gut metagenome | biome: Chicken; feature: Gastrointestinal Tract; material: Caecum | place: Ireland | collected 2019-01-01 | study: A study of the... | reverse complement strand
GAGATCGCTCAGTGTCTCGTGGGCTCGGAGATGTGTATAAGAGACAGTAGTAATAGAAATGTGAAAGGTGTGATTTAAAATGTGATACACGCATGAACAAAACGATAACTTGATAGAAGGGAGTAATAACTATGAGTTATGATGTGAGTGTCCTCAGTGGGTATCAATATAAAGAGGGCATTAAAGTTAGCATGAAGACCGCAATCTTGATGGTAGTGGTTGCATTTATGATCGCGGTATGCGGCTGTATGATGATTACATATACAGTTGCAGAGAACTATGCAAATTCCACTACATATCTGGAGAGCCGTATTTCTGCTTATCGGACTCAAGTGGAAGATTTAGAAACACGACTATCAACGACATCTGCTCAGTATGAGAGCCAGATTGAATCGTTGAATGCCGAGATGACAACTTTGGAGAGTATTGCAAATCAGAGTGCATCTGAGATGTATGCTCTCTCTGAAAAATACCACTATGTGCTTCGTGATGCCCCTGAAGGTGAAGGAGTCGATATGGCACTGATCGCCTACATGGACGAGAAGGCTAAAGAGAAAAATGTTAGTGCTCACCTAGCTTGGGGTATGATTGAGCATGAATCTGGGTATATTGCAACTGCACAGAATCCCACTTCTACTGCTAGAGGGTTGGGTCAATTCCTGCGCAGCACTGCAAGAACCTTTTATGAGCAAGACCGTTTCCTTGGTCACGGCGAGGGTACATATACGCACGATATGATCGATAATCCATATCTCGCCGTTGATCTGATTACGGAGTATCTGCAGTATCTCTATGAGAATTATGGGGACACGAAAACGATGCTCCGATATTATTCTGGTAGTAGCAATGATAACTATTACTACGAAGTGCAAAGCTATATGCAGTCCGTAGGAACAGATATCACTGTTGCCACATATTACTAAGGGATGTAAACAAAACAGGAGGTAAACAAAAATGGCAAACGAAGTGAAACTGTCCGATAAGGAAATCGAAACTTTCGTGAAGAAACGAGATGGCGTAGTGGCCGCGAGTATTACGGACGGCCCCGACAAGAAGGTTCGGAACTTTCTGGTGATCGGCTGCGGCGATGGCGGTTGTAACATCGCCTCTCTGATCAAGACCCAGATCCCCATGACCAAGGTCATTGCGTACAACACGTCTGAACGGGCAATGAACAATTTGACCACGGATATCAACATCATTCCGCTGAAGACAGATGAGGAAGCTGGTAAGGACGAAAAGACTGAGGACGGTTCCGGCAAGGATCGGGGCCTGAGTCAGAGTATCTTCAAGCGCGGCTCTTACCGCCAGGTGGCGAACAAGGCGATCGAGTACATCAATGCGGACAACACCATTGAGTATATTCTGATCACTACCACCACTGGCGGCGGTACCGGCGGCGGCATCTCTCCGATGCTGGCGAAGTTTATGGCCGACAATCTTCCGATTCCGGTCATCGTTCTGGGCGTCTATCCCTCTCTGAGTGAGGATGCAACTGCTATGTACAATGCAATGGCATGGCAGTCCGAGGTTGAGAAGTACAACATTCCATACATCATTCTCGACAACAACAAGTCCGATTCGAATCCGGTCACCATTCACCGTATCGTGAATGAACTGGCGGCAGACACCATCAAGCTGCTCAGTGGTGTGTTGTATGGAAATACCAACATCACCGCAGTTGACAATCAGGACATGTATACTCTGCTGACCATGCCTGGTCGTATCAGTGCGATTGGCTCTGCGGACAAGCTCCCTGTGGGTAAGTCTCTGGACGACTATCTCATTGAGCATTTCACTCAGTCCCAGATGGTTGCTCCCGTGAACCTGAAGGGTGTTGCGCTGTTTGTGAAGGGCCCTGAGGATTTGATTTCTCGTGTGGATACCTCTCTGACCAAGTTCAGCGCTCAGTATGGTGTGCCGGCTATCCAGTACGTTCATCTGGAGGAGTCCAAGGACACCTACATTGCTGTGGTGTGTTCTGGATGTGGTGAGGCCAGCGATCGTCTGGCGATGTGCAAGCAACGCTATGATGAGGTGATGGATGGTGTCGCCGAGACCCAGAGCAGTGTGGATACTCTGCTGCAGGATATGTCCTCTCCGATCGGAGGGAGCAATCGTGCCGGAAAGAAGCCTCGTATCTCGCTCAACACTGAGCTTGATCTGAGTGCATTGAACTTATAATACTGGAAGAAAGGATTGAAACTCCAATGAATAATGAGAATACGGTTGGCACTGTGTTGAGTGCGGTTGATAAATTCAAGCGCATGAAAAAGCAGGCAGATAAGATCGAGGATACACTTGCCCGTGGCAAGTTCATTCTCGAGGAGTTGGAGACCTACACCAATCGCGAACTCCGCGAGATTGCTGCATACGTCGCCAACAATACGAACATTTGATCAACAAAGAAACGGTCATGTATTTGGCCGTTTCTTTTTACAATGAAAGGAGTATATAGTATGGCTAACAAAAAGACAGTTGACGTTTCTGGAAAGAACAATAAGGTAGACGCCGTGGTGAAGAACTATATCACCAAAGTGGAGAAGCGTATCGCTCGTAATATGAGTGATTTCAACGTACCTATTTTGGAGGTTCTGAAGCCTACGTTTACGCTGGAGCTCTATTTCCTGAACTATGAGGCACTTCGTCGGCTGATGGGTGATTTCATGTCTCAGGTAGACCGTATGGTGGTCGGTGCCATTGTGGATACGATGGCAGAGGACCTTGCGGAAACCATGAAGACCAATAAGGGTTATATTGGTCAGTGGGATTCGTACATTATCCGGGATATGTTTATCACATCCCTGATGATCGCTCATGACAGTGACGGCTACTATATGACGACCTGTCAGATTGCTCGTCTTGTGGAATCCAGTCCTGAGCTTGAGTATCCCGAAGAGGCCCGCATGGATTACAAGAACTACAATCCAAACAAGTTCTTTGTGTTCGTGAATTATCTCCATACGGAGGTAACCAAGACGATTTCCAACTACATGAGCGAGCGTATTCCCAAGGTGTTCGCATACGATGGGAAACCGAATCTCAACATTGCGCTGTATGATCTGTTCATCGAGCTCATGGTGAATCGTCATCAGGTCAACACTACACTGCAGGATGTCACTGGAGTGCTTGGGACGGATGAATACATCAATGCGTTTACCGCCGCATTTGATCGTCCGTTCCTGCTTTCGATCGGTGTGATTCTGCTGAATTGCGGAATCGCTGAAGATGTTGTCAATGACACTTTAGCAAACTCTGAGTTCAATGCCGTGTATGACGACCCTGCCAAAGTTGCATTGAACGATATGACTATCGTGTATACAATTCGGAGCACGATTGATGCCAAGAATGCAGCCTCTATCTCGTTCCGGATCTCCGACATGATCACCATACTGACAACTGAGGCAGATAAGTACCCCAAAACCAGAAAGACTTCGTTTGGCAAGCTGTTCAAGAAGTTTATTCTGGACTGCTGTACGGTTGCTGCCAATACCTATATCGATCTGATTCTGCAAGAGAAGACTGACCTTGCTCTGCGTCAGAAAGATAATGTATGTGTGTCAGAAGCAACTTATTTCGATCTATATATTATATATAGGATAAAAGAAGTCGGTGGTATCTTTTATCAGCTACACGTAAGGAGGTGCTCATAATGAGCAAAAAGAATGGTAATGGTGGTTTCACCAATAAAGCCGCCGAGAGCTTTAAGCGATTGGACACGATCGACCTGATGGATCAGCGTCGCGTGTTCGAGATTCTGGATGATGAGATTTCCATCATTCTGGAACAGGTGACCAAAAAGCGGAACCATCGTGGCAAATTTCCGGAGTACATGAAGAACGCATTCGGAAATCTGTCCACTGCCCTGTGGTTCTATAACTACGTGAAGGAGCACGTAAAGGTAAGCAAGAAGGGCAAGATGAAATCCGATCTGTCGGAAGACGATCTGGAGTCTATCCGTACTCTGCTGGCTTCTGCGTATCGGTGCTCGGTGTCGAACTTCTACACCAACCAGACGCAGGAGTTTAAAGAGCGGAATGAGCTGATCACCAAGGCATTTATCCTGCTGTATCCTGAGGTCTACCGGCTGGCCCTGAAGCTGAAGCTGGGAGATACCAAGAAGGAGAACAAGCAGGCGGCGCGGGAACTCACCGTGCAGATCTATGGTGATCCGGTGAAGAACATGCGCTATATCCATTCCATCATGAACAACTCTCCTCTGTCTGAGAAGAAGAAGCTGAAGTTGTTCCGGAAGATGTATGGAAAGAAGCGTTTCGTTCAGGCGATTGGTGCTGCGCTCTGTATCAAGTCGTCCAAGTCCGATTTCCTGGCTACCTGCTATGAGTATGTGGACGGGATCAAGAGCAAGAAGAAGCGTGCTCCCTATCTGCTGGCTTATGTGAAGGCCTACAAGGAGCTCAAGGATAACAACTTCCGTCTCGAGGATGGCAAGTTCTACAAGAAGAACAAGAGCCTCTTCAAGGAGCTCGGCAAGTGTGATATCGGCTTCAAGAAGGCTTATAAAAAGCTGAAGGACCGCGATAAGCGGGAAAAGCAGAAGAAGCGCGAAGAGAAGCGGAAGGAAGCTTCTCGCAAGATGTGATGAAAATGGGATGGGGCAACACCCATCCCATTTTCTTTTTATCTACTATCATACATAGTTATACATGCATGATTTTGGAGGTAGTACATTATGTATGATTTTATGAACTTTGTGAGTGACAATGCGGACAAAAAGAATCCACTGCTTGTCACCTCCTCTATGATTCAGCACCCAACTGGATTTATGTACCTTGATTATGGTGTGGGTAACTATATGACGGTATATGACGATAATGAAGATCCACTGTATACCTATCACAATATTGGAATCACTTCTGGTTCGGTTAATGTGGTGATTTCAAAATCACAGGGCGGGAAAACAACCCTGTGTATTGAAATGCTGATGGCTATCATTGAGCCGTTTATCAACCAGATGTACTATGCCCAAGCGAAGCAGGACATCATGAAGATGTATCCAAAGGAAGCTGTCAATGTAGAATATGACGGCGCTCCGATGATTCAGATTCTGGATACAGAGAAGACACTTCCTGCCGAGTACGTCAAAAAGTTGGTTCACTATCCGAACAAGCTGATGAAACGACATGTGATGATCAATCCGATCACAACCGACAAGGATCTGATCGCAGCGGTGGAGAAGCACATCGCATATAAGACCCAGCATATGAAGCCTGAGCTGATGCCTATGCTGGATATGTATGGTAAGCCGATGTATCAGTACGCTCCTACTGGTTTGATCATTGACTCGATGAGTCAGTTGTTGTTGGAGGAAGTGGATGATCCCGCTATCGTGAAGAAGAAGGGAGGACTTCAGGATCTGTATGAATCTGCTACGAAAGGTCCAGCTGGAGCACAAAGAGCAAAGATCATCTCCGCTTTATATAGTCAGCTCGTCAACTATGCGAAGCGGTACAACATCATCATATTCTCCATCAACCACATCAATAAAATGCCGGCTATTATGGGAATTCCGGTCAAACAGTACCGTGGTCTCAGAGCTGGGGAAACCATTGGCGGAGGAGAACGTGCTATTTATCTAGCCTCCAACATTCTCCGCCTGGATGTGATCAAAAATATTGGTGGTCAATCTTCCACTTCAGTGCAGTTGGGCGAAGGGATTACCGGCCACGTAGCAATTGCATCCTGGATTAAATCCAAGTCTAATTCCCGATCGAATAATTGTCAGTTGGTATATACCAATCAGAACGGCTATGATCAGCTGATGTCTTCGATCTGGTTCAGTAAGGAGAATGGCGACTTAGCCAAGTCGGGTAACTTCTACTATGTAAACGGTTACCCAGAATATAAGTTCACATTAAAGACTGCAACTGATACATTTGCAGAGCATCCTGAGTTATTCGGTGCATACTATGATCAGTTGCGGGATTGTTGTGCGAAAATGCTGGATAATCCGGATAACGCTATGAAGAATAGTCAGAAGCTGATGGAGTCGATTCGTGACGACATTCACAATGACGATGATTATAGTCATAACGATATGATGGATATTGATGACATTTTCCAGGCAGCAACTATGGAGGGTTAATCAATGAAAATTCGTGCTCGTCAAAAACGTGACATTAAGCGCGACTATGTGGTAACATTGATGAAAACTGATCAATCCGTTGATAAGATCATTGTGACCGCATATAATCGAGCGGAGGCAGAACGAATTGCTATGACCAAGACATATCGGCTTGGATATCGATTGCTGCATATTCGTAAGCGATAACTACAATATAGACATCCCCAGGAGTTTTCCTGGGGATGTTCTACCAATTATACTCACTTTGTTTTTATCTATATATTATATAATTGAAACGAGGTGAGATGTATGCGAACTATCACAATTAAACAGATGGTATCCATTACAACAGAGCTGTTTAAAAAATATATAGAGCCTACTGCAATATCCATGATGTCTGGAGAAGTTCCTAATTCTACATTTATAATTCATCGGGATGGCTCTACGGATTCAGAATGGTTAGCGCAAGTGCGCTTCAAAAACACATTAACAATTTCGATGTTTCACTGCGATGTCTATCTGGAAGACGTAATGAGATTCTGTCGATGGTGTAAACTATATTTGATCACAGAGGAAGTCTTCCGTGTCGCAGTATTATATACAATTCTGCATCCATTATATCAGAATCAATATATGAATTTTGAAGTGGATGCAAACACTGACTATGACTCCATGATGGCAGGTGCTGGTGAAGCAACCTACATGTTTATCAAACATCATGCTATCAGTCGTAGTGATATACAGATGCAAACGATATTGGATATCATCAATATCAACTCTATGATATTATCCAATACCTACAAATACGCTCCGAAGAATATTTCGATTGCTTCCTATTTAGACGAGTTATTGGAAGACTATGCGGAGTGTATGGCAAAATACCACAAAGAGGCATTTCGCAGTGCGAAGTATCTCAAAGCACAGACCCACTTGGTGGATGAGGAAGGCTTTATTCTATTGGAACCCAGGACAAACGGAGGTACGAAGTATTATGGGAAAGAAAAAGAATATGAGCAGCCAAGAAAAAGCAATTCTAAAAAGAGTCAATGAATTGAAATATCCAACAGATCGTCTTGGTCCATCGTCTCTGATGACCCAACAGACTCATATCAATGCGTCTCGTATGATCATGGTCGGCAATCAGTTATCTCAGATGGTTTCGATCAAAGACCCGGAGCAGCCCCTTGTTCCAACTGGATTTGAAAACGTACTGGGCAGTTTCTCCAGTATGTTGGATAAAACGGATCAGGAGTATGAGGTTGTTGCTAAGTTCGTTAAGAACGACTATAACTACATCCTGATCGGGTATGATAAAAAGCATAGACGATTCCATGCATGGAAACGTGTTGAATTGGAAGAGCATTCCGAAGGATTTGCAACTCGATATAATAATAACTATATCGATAGCCTTGAAATCGGAGATGTGATTCCAAAGGACACCATGATTCAAAAGTCTACCAACTTCGATAAGTATGGTAACTATTGTTATGGGAAAAATGTCAATACTGTGTATCTGCTGTCTGCACAGATTCTGGAGGATGGCATTCTCGCGATGAACAATGTGGACAGCATGATGGTTACAACCAGAGCGGATACTCAGATCATCAGCATTGGTGAAAATGAACTTCTACTGAATTGGTATGGCGACGATGATCACTATCAGGGTATCCCTCGGATTGGAGAGAAGACCCGGAAAGATATCATTGCAGTAGTTCGTCGTGTGGATAATGCGAAAGCTCCATATACCTTGAAGAAGAAGCGCCTTCGTCATATTGAGCGTGGATCGGATCGTCGGTATTTTGGTAAAGGCCGTGTTATCGATATTGATATTCGATATAACGGCGATGAGGATCATATGCCGGAGGCCGGTGCGAACAAAATGATCCGTGATCTGTATCATCAGCAGCAAGAGTATTATCATAAGCTCTATGACTATATGAAGGACATTATTGATGACGCAGAGAACAAGGGATATACCTATACCGATGAGTTCAGTATGTATTGTGCAGAGGCGTTTAAGTATATTGATGCCATGACATACTTCACTGATAGCAATGACAACGTGTTTGGTAATATGCAGATCATTGTTCACCTGATGGATGACGAGAAGTTGAATGTCGGCTCCAAGCTGGTAGGTCGATCCGGCAATAAGGGCGTCATCTCTCATATTCTTCCTCCAGAGGAATCGTGGTTCATGGAGGACGGTACTCCGATTCATTTGGTGGTTGCGGCACTCGGTATTGTTGGTCGATTGAATCCGGCTCAGCTGAATGAGTTTTCAGTCAATGAACTCTCTGCTACTGCGGTTGAGATGATGAAAGCGACACCCGATGTGAACAAGAAGCTTCGTGTGGTATATAACCTGATGAAGTTCCTCAACTCCGACGAGGCAGACGACTTCAAAAAGTGGTGTAAAAAGCTGGATGATAAGGACAAAGCAAAGTTTGCAAAACGCATTGAGCGTGAAGGTATCATCATTGTGCAAGACCCGATTGACAATGCTAATATCTTTGATATTGCAGAGGCCTATGAACATTTCCCGGCGAAGTGGCAGCGCATTGTATTTCCGGATGGAAAGAAGTCTATGCGCAAGGTGCTTTGTTCTAAGATGTTCTATGTGAGATTGAAGCAAGACCCGCTGGAGAAATATTCCGTTCGTTCTCGTGGTCCGGTCAATCCGTTGACTACTCTGCCTGCGAAGTCTAATATGAAAAAGAAGGGACTGGAACCCTTCTCTGATGTGCCAGTGCGATTCGGTGAATATGAGATTGAAATCATACTGGCCATGGTAAATCATCCTGCTGCAGTCGCTGCCTTTATGACAGAGAACTCTACATCGTGGCCTGCTAAAGTCATGATGGCAGAGCATAACTATCTGGGTGATATTGATCTCACCTATGAGTTCGAGGATGAAGAAGATGTCGATGCCGAGGCATATCTGAAGGAACTCATGGAGAATGACACGCTTCTGTATAGCGGCAAAAAGAATATGGAAGCTATCTCTGCATATGCAAATGTGCTTGGAGATGAAATTGAGATCGAGATCGAAGATGCACCGGATGGTGAATGGTTCGAAGATCTGTAAGGAGTTTCACTATGGATTATGAAACTTTGTACAATCAATTATTGGATGATGATTTCGATATTGCAGCAAACTGTTTCGATCTGATGATGACCTTGCGAAATGCTTGGAATAAAAAGGACTTTGAGCCTTTCCAAGGAGCTGCAACTCATCAGTATCTCGTACGGTTACGAAAAGAGTATCCCGCAGTATATGCGATATCAATCATTGATTTTCCAGACTTTGAACCATATGTAGAAGCCGGCGTAGATGCAGAGGGATTCACATTCCTGCAACCATTACCATATGGCAAATTTGCTGAACGGCTATATCAAACACAGATTGGGAGAGGCACGTAAGCCTCTCCCAATCATTTTCATGAAAGGATAACAATATGTCACTTGGATATAAAATTGATGTATTAGCAGAGCTCAAGGAGCACGGCTATAATACTTCTCGGATACGCAATGAAAATATTTTATCCGAGGGTGTGTTACAATCACTGCGTATGAAGAAGCCGATTTCGTGGAAGAATATTTCCAAGTTGTGTGATCTATTAGATTGTGAGCCTGGTGATATTCTGATGCGAGTAGAGGCGAAGTAAATTCATCTATATATTATATATGTGATCAGTGAGATGCTGATCGTAAACTTGGCCAAGTTTACAAACTATACTACATTTTAGGAGGTGCTCATAATGAGCAAGAAGAAAAACAAGAAGAAGACATCTGGGTTTGATCTGGGTAAGTATGAGTTCAGCTCTATCAGAGATGATGAGGGCTTCATCGTACTGCAGCCCACGGCGGCAGGGAAGAAATCCCTGAGCGAAATCACCAGAAGAAAGTCCAAGGTTGCTGGTAAGGCGGCCAACACTGTAACGGTTGAGGAACCGGAAAGAAAGGAGTATGATCCGACCAAGATGTCTGAGATGCTTGATGCGATTGAGGACTTTGTCCGTGATGGTAAGTATGGCAAAGCCGTTGCCAATGCGGACTCGGTTCTCATGGAGGAGTTCATCGAGAATTTCCGGAAAGTCGATCCTGAGTCTGAACTCGGGAAGAAGATGTATGGCATGATGCGGAAGCTGTTGTCCATCGGCAAGTCCTTCTATGAGTATGATGACAAGGATCGAGAGATTCTGTCCAATGATACCTATGATGGGCTGCTGTCTACGTATCTGGCCAGTGGCATGAAGGAGCCGGTTGGAATTGTTCCGAAGGGCTCCAAGAAGCTCAGCAAGGTTGCGATCAAATATCCCTTGCTGCACAACAACATGGACAAGTGTTATGCTGTCCATGAAGGCGACCATATCCCGGACGGCGTCAAGGAGTCTGGCACTGTGGAGAAGTTCCTGACCAGAGTCTATAAGTCTCTGGATCTGACCCCCTCCACGAAACTGAAGCTTGAGATCAGTCCGAAGATCGACGGCGTGTCGGTCAACGGAACGATCAAGGGTGATCTGTTGGTCGATCCTCAGACTCGCGGTGACGAGGACGAGTCTATTGCTGTGACTGGAATGAATGGTATGCCGGTCACCAATGGATTCGAAGCCGACTCTGAATTCGGTATTCAGTATGAGGCGTTCGTCACGGACGAGGATCGTGCCAAGGCTTCTGAGTATCTGAAGCTGGAGAAGCCTTATGTGAGCAATCGGCATGCGGCCGCCGGTATCATTCATCGTCTCTCCACGATGGAAGACGATAATCTGCTGGAGTTCCTGAGCCTGTATCCGATTGCCACTGAAGATCTGGACGGAACATATGAGGAGCGTATGGATTATATCCAGAACTTCGGTATCGTTCCGGATGACATGATCAAGCGTCAGATCATCAAGGGCGACATGGAAGATCTGATCGATGAGATCGGTGAGCTCTATGAAAAGCTTTCCAAGAAGCGTGAGAAGCTGGACTATTCCATCGACGGCATGATCATCACGGTGCTCAACGATGAGTATCAGGAGACTATTGGTCGAGATGGTCGCACCAACAAGTTCCAGATCGCGCTGAAGTTCGATCCGGCGACTGCGGAAGCTGTCGTGGAGGGCATCTATCTCGATCGGGGGAAGAAAGGATATCGGACTATTCAGGTTCAGTTTGAACATCCGGTATTCCTGGACGGTGTTCGGTATGATCATGTGCCGGTGCTGTCTCTGAACCTGTTCGAGCAGATGACTCTGCGGGTTGGTTCCACGGTCAGTGTCCATCGAGTCGGCGACGTGATTCCTTCGATCAAGGTGATCAAGGAAGGCAAGGGCAAGCTGATTGAGACTCCTTCCAAGTGTCCCGACTGTGGAGAGCCGTTCACGATCAAGAACAAGAAGCTCTATTGCGAAGATCTTCTGTGCCCTGGCAACATCGTCGGCCGCTTCACTGGATTCCTTGAGAAGATCGGTCTTGAAGGATACAGTGAGAGTTTTGCTGAAGTGCTGGTTAATCAGCTCAAGTGTAAGACTCTGGCCGATGTGATCCATCTGACCAAGGAGAGCATGAAGGATGCTGGTATCGATTCCGAGCTCATGCTCAAGTTCCCGAAGCGACTGAAGGAAACTATTCAAAGCAAGCATGACTATGAGATCATTGCTGCTATGGGTATCCCCGATGTCGGACCGGCGAAGGCCAAGCTTTTACTCAAGAACACTCCATTAAAGAAGCTTGCACGAATCCGTTTCTCGGATTCTGTGCGATTGGCTATGGCAGTGATGAAGACTAATAATCTTCATGTTGTAACATATCTCAGTAATAAAGAATTTACTGATGAGATTCAAGCGATCATTGATGTTGGTTATATTGAATCTGACAACTTTGATCGAGTAAAGGTTGGTCACACGGGTGGAGCTTTGTCAGATCGAGTGACTGAGCTTTGTAAGAAACTCGATTATGAAATCATTGATGACAGATCTTTTGACATCCTGATTACCAGTTCTATGGAATCGTCTTCCGGGAAGATGGAGAGAGCCAAGAAGATGGGTCTTCCCATTTATACCGAGGATAGCTTCATTGAGCAGTATGGTAATAATTGAATACACATCCTAACATGATAATACATTAGGGTGTAAGTTGTAGAGTGGGCAGCTGGCACCACAATATTTATCTGTACCTCTGGAGCCTGGTGAACTCCATGTATGGATAAGATATTTGACGGGCTGGCTGCCCACCTGAGTGTATAGACCAGTGTGGAGCGCGAGTGCGAGTCATGTGGCTATAAGTAGTCCATCCGTGACGAAATAGATAGTTCTTGATGAAGTCAATGCCAGACTACGAGGGCTGGTTTGATGAAAGACAGGAAGGGGATTCCTGTGCCACATTGGAATATGCACATTCCTGAACAATCCTCACGAGATTGTCAGATAGAATAATAGTGATTGTATGAAGTTTGTAGAACACGTTCTCTCAATATCATGATGGCATGGGTTTCAATTCCATGCCATCTGTTTCTATTCTAAATTGATATCTCCATGAACAGCAATATACAATGAAGGTGGTGATGCCATTGCTTGTATTATATTCGGCATCATACTAAGTGGTAACAACAGCATAATGCTGTGTTACATATATCACAATATTGGAGGTAGTATCAATCATGAGCGAAGTCACCATTAAGGGCTGGGTAGCCCAAGAGAAGAACGCGTTCCACAACTTCAACCGTCAGCTGGCTGCACGGTTTGAGGAAGGAATCTTTCGGTCCATCACTAAGGTGCTGAAAGAGTATCTGAAGAAGAGCGGCAAGGGCCGCATTGCTATGCCCTGGGGAACCTATACTGCTGAACTGGTCACCAAGGGAGAGTCTGGTAACATCAATGTGGGCTGGGAGCCCAGCAAGCAGTTCCTGACTCTGCTGAATGGAGACGAGAAGGCCAAGGCTGGTCTGGTTCAGCAGGATGAGTTTGATCCTGAGTATGTCCGGCTGGTCAAGGAGTTCATTGCCTATGGATTCTTTGATCCCGACAGTCCTGAGCATAAGGAGCATGCTGCTAAGAACAAGGGTGTCCGGTTGGGCGATGAGGAAGTGAACTATTTCCTGAACGGATATGCCAATGTCATGGCTACCATTGCCAAGGACAAGCAGCGTGATGGAAAGCTGCTCCGCCTCGAGATCAACAATGGGTTCCCCCATGGTGTGTTTGTCTTCGATTACGACGAGGACGAGATCAAGGTCTCCTTCGTGGCTGACAAGGTGTTCAAGCAGATCCTCAAGGATGATACTGCTGCGGATGCCGCTGCGGAGAATGATTTCACTCCGATTACGGAAGGTACTCGGATTGAGACCACCAACATTGAGTCCGCTGATATCGAGGACGACGAGTAAAAACAATCAACAGACCTGGATCGGATGAACGGTAACTTACCTGGATTCCCTTCCAGGTCTGTTCTTTTTGTGCAAATTCATTTTGTCTATATATTATATAGATAGCACAAAAGAAAGGAGTGTTCTAAAATGAAATTAGAGCGCACGCAAGAATGGTTATCCAAGCGTTTGATATACCCATATATACCGGGTATATTCAGAAAAGTTGATCTGTTTGTAGATCAAGTGAATAAAAAATGCGCCGTATTTGGCGTAACACTTTCTCGGAATATTTATATCCTTCAGTTGGATTATTCCGAATCTGAGAAGATTGAGACGAAGAATGAGACGATCGAGTTTACGATGTCCAACGATGACCCGATCAATTTCACGGTCTTCGCAACCGGCTCTGGTGAGAAGTTCTTAGATAAAGTGGTCAATACGATCACAAATCAGGAATTTAAGCCGATCCACGATAAGGATGGATTTATGCTGATGGTTCCAAAGCCGCGCTACAGCGTTGCGTATCCGCGCGGTAAATATGGACGCTTTAAGAAGAGACGTGATAATGCTTCGGATCTCAGTATATACGTCCATATCTCTCCTGAGACAAAGTTGAGTGATGACGATGTCAGCGAGGAGAATGATCTGATTGCAAGCGTCATCATGGCGTACAACACGTTGAATTCCAAGGTGTCAGTGGTCTATAATTATTCCGATTATATTGATAATATGAAATCGGTTTATAGTGATCTTCCCAATATCCGTCGGATTGATGAGCTTGATCAGATCCTGGCCGAATATGGAATCCTGTGTCATGAGATGATGGCAACGCGAGCAATGCAAATTCTCAATGATTTTACATTTGAGAACAGCGAGACCGCAGTAAACCCCATGTTCTGTGATCCATTCGAGTTTTAAGGTGATACACCATGAGAGATTTCATTGCGTCCTATTGTCATAAGAACGACAATAAGATCAACCCGGATCTATTCAATCGGACATTTGATCGTCCGCTCGTGGATTTTGCAATTGCAACTTGTAAAAATCTGGAGGTACTCCCGGCGATTAAGTTAGTCAGCTGGGAGTATATTACAGATCAGACAAAGATTCACACTGAGATTGATAAGGATCTGACAAAAGATCCTAATATCAAAAAGAACAAAGCATTAGAACGACTCGCCTCCACTGGCGAGTCGGTCTATGATCTGCTGATCCTGCACTTTCGAGTTCGTGCGAAAGATCAGGAGGCATATGTAACCCGCAAGCTGCGGATTCCGAAACTCATTAAGGGTAGATGGTATATCCGCGGTGGGAAGAAGGTACTTCCTCTGATTCAAGTGGTAGATAACTCTACCTTTGTGAAGGGGAATATCCTGAACTTTAAAACGACACTATATCCGATCAAGCTTTATACCACGAAAGCAAAGTTAACTTTCATCGACGGTGAAATATTAGCTGTCCCGAAGTTTCACATTGACCTTTTCAAAAAGGTAACAAATCCCTTCCTGTATTATCTGGCTCAGTATGGGATTGAAGCATTTCTGGAGATGTTCTGCGTAGATGGGATCATTTCAGTGGTCGACGACATACTAGACGAAGACCACTATATGTATCTAAAAATCAACAATGGACTGTATCTGGAAGTGCATGAGAAGGGGTTTTATGCACATGAATTTATCGGCAAGTTCGTTGGAACTTTATATGACGCATTGATGATCAACAAAAACAAGATCACGCTGGAGAATGTCTATGACCAGGATTATTGGTTAGAGACACTCTCTGAAGTGTTCTCCAAAAAGAAGAGCGTGAACAAGGGAGAACGGACCTTGATCTCGTTCCGCAAGATCACCGATGCTTATACAAAATCCAGATTGCTGCTGAGAAAATTCCACAAAAAGAATACCGCCACCATTATTCGCTGGATGATGGTAAACTATGAAGCTCTGCTCAAGAAGGATAGTCATGACCTCAAAAATAAGCGGATGCGTATCAATGAGGTGCAGGCGTATTTCTTCGATAGTTATATCACTCGGAATGTGTATAGTCTGCTGAATACAGACAATCCTCCATTCGAGAAGTATATCCGGCTGCTGAATGCAATCAACGAGAATACGCTGATTCGCTCCAGCCATGGTGGTGGAAAGTCCAGTCCGACTTCGATGTTCCGGTATGAACGCTATAATGACTTTGATGCCATTGAGCTTTCTCGGTATACGCTGAAAGGGCCGACTGGAATCAACGGCGGTAAAAAGAAGACTTCACTGAAGTATCGTGACATCTATCCCTCTCATCTGGGACGGTATGATATCAACATCTGTTCATCTTCCGATCAGGGATTGACTGGTTATCTGTGTTCGAATCTGCAGTTCAATGAGAACGGCTATTTCTCGGATGATAACAGCGAGCCGGATGAGTATGATCGTGTAATTGATAATCTTCTGGAGAAGTGTGCGGAAGAACACTATCGGGAGAAACGTGATGACTATATCCAGCTCCAACTGTCCAGAGACAGCGATGGGTTCATTACACTTCAGAGGAAATTGAAACCGACGGAGTTGAATGAGCTGATCCAGAAGTATCCTTGGGAGTATGGTGTGTATTACATGGGTGATGGGTATCATCTGTTACCCAAGATGGACAATCTGGATCAGAATGGATTTATCCAGTTGTCCAAAGTTGTTCCCGGTAAACAGAAGAAGGAAAAGATGAAGCGAGATTCTGAGGGCTTTATTATCTTGGAGCCTGTTGTCACCAAGATGAAGATCCAGGAAGAGAAAGCGAAGCGCAAAAAGAAGTGAGAATGTGGGGACCAAATGGTCCCCACATTTCTTTTTCAATTTAGTCATAAACAGAAGTAAAATGGAAACTTGATAAAGGAAGGATTTAAATGCGCACTTTAGACAGTTCTTACACGATGATAATTACAACTTTTACTTTGGGCGTTGACTCATCGTTTCAGAGGCGTGTCCGACATATAGATACACTTCGCTTTAATACTGGGCACCTTGTAGAATATTTTGTGCCGGTAATCAATGAGTTTGATTTATATCCAAACGTAGAAGCAGCTAGGTATACAACAGAGAAACTTAATATTTCTCAAATTTGCAAATACTATCGTATCAATAAAAATAAGTTCAACCGCTATTTCAGATATAATGCATATATATTTGCATTTACGTCTGATGATACAGTAGAAGTTTATGAAACGACAAACCGAGACGGTACAGTGCGGACTAAGCTTTACACTGTGATTAATACCGAAAATGTAAAGTATTTGTACATTGGGTTTAATCAAAGCATTGGTTGTATTATTGGCACAGAGTTTAACTCTATTTACCATCTCTTAAGGGGGTATGGAAGTTTCATATATAAAATATCTACACATCATCTCGGAGGTTGTGGTTACTCGTTTGCCGATTGGAATCTGATTCAGAGAGATGAAGAACTGAGGTTTGAAGAAAATCTTGATCAGAAATATTATTATGATATCAATGACGATCTCAAGGTGATGCTGCAAAATAATCCGGAAGATTTTTATGATTATTGTATGCGGCTTATTATCTATGAGAAATATCTCATTGATATCGATGGTAATATCGTCGATGTGTATTGGAGCAATATCAGAGCAAGGAAGTCGGTGAAAGATTTCTTTAACCCGACACATGTAGCAGAGATGCTCAATATGAAGTATCCTATCTATTGGGAGAGAACAGATGGC
>ERZ1090869.690-NODE-690-length-17182-cov-6.356863_pt1 | contig 17182 bp, 20 predicted proteins | sample MGYA00478474_ERZ1090869 | MGnify/ENA primary metagenome ERZ1090869 (study PRJEB33644, sample SAMEA5815748) | chicken gut metagenome | biome: Chicken; feature: Gastrointestinal Tract; material: Caecum | place: Ireland | collected 2019-01-01 | study: A study of the... | reverse complement strand
ATTCAAAATATTACTGGGGTGTTATCTTATATTTCTGGGAGCGGGACTTATTTTTCAGGTGAACCGGGAAAATCCGACAGATAAGAACTTAATGACTGTGTTTGCTGTTCTTTTTATTTTGATCGGAGCGGTATATGCACTTATAGCGATAAAAGACGCAGCCGGATTTACATTTCACCGGAGTGGGGGCAGCCTGTTCCGGTCAAAAAAGAAAGAGGCTGCCGACGATGCGACGGTTGAAATACGCCTGGACGGACAGATAAAAAAAGATAAAATCCTGGAAAAAGTCCAGTTGACATCAACGTCCCCTGCGGCGGAGCCTCCGGCGCAGTCGGAATCAGAAAAAGAGGAAAAGAACGGATCATACGATCAGGAGACGGATGAACAGGATACAGAGAAACAGGAACCGCAGGATCAGGCCAGGGAAACAGAGCAGGAACAGGAGGAACCGGCAAAGTCCGGCGGGCAGGAGGAGACAGAAGATATCGAAAATGATTATGAGGAGAAATGACAATGCGTATAGGTATGGGATATGATGTCCACAGGCTGACTGAGGACAGAAAACTGATTTTAGGCGGAGTTGAAATTCCTTTTGAAAAAGGACTTCAGGGACACTCCGATGCGGATGTACTGCTGCATGCTATCATGGATGCACTTCTGGGAGCGGCAGGGCTGGGCGATATCGGGAAACATTTCCCGGATACGGATCCGGCCTACAAAGGAATCTCAAGCCGTAAACTTCTTGAAATTGTGGGGGATCTTCTGGAAAGAGAAGGGTATGTAATCGAGAATATTGACGCTACGATCATTGCCCAGCGCCCGAAGATGCGTCCCTATATTGAGCAGATGACTAAAAATATTTCCCACACGCTAAAGCTTGATATGGAGCAGGTGAACGTGAAAGCTACCACGGAGGAGGGACTGGGATTTACCGGCTCCGGGGAGGGAATATCTGCGCAGGCGGTGTGTCTGCTTGAAAAATACGTAAACTATTTCAGCACAGATATGACAGAAGCCGGCAGGGTATGTGCGGGCTGCTGCCAGGGAGGCTGTGCGGAAGATGAAAGGGAGACTGAAAAATGATCCTTCGCCGGCTGGAACAGACGGAACATGGAAAAACGAGAAAGCTTTGGGAAGAAGTCTTTACCGAAGATACCCGGGAGTTCCTGGACTATTACTATTTTGTAAAGGCGCGTGACAATCATATCTTTGTTATAGAAGAAGATGACGGTATAAGAGCTATGCTGCAGCTCAATCCATATGAATTACACATGGGAAAAAGGACAGTTCCGTCTTACTATATCATTGCTGTTGCAACGCAGCGTCCGTATCGCGGACGGGGATATATGGGAGCGCTTCTTCGGGAATGTATGCAGGAAATGTATGGAAAAAAGGTTCCGTTTACATTTCTGATGCCTGCTGCGGAGGCGATATATACTCCCTATGATTTCCGCTTTGTCTACAGCCAGGCGCAGGGTGAAATGAAACCGGACTCTGGTCTGCAAATCTGTCAGACAGGGGAGGCTGAAGTTTCAGAGGCACTGCTCTGGGAGGCAGAGCAGATGGCGGATTTTTTTAACAGGAATTTTGCGGGGGAATGGCAGATATATGCAGAGCGAAGCAGCGAATACTACAGGACGATGATCCTGGAGCAGCAGAGCGAGCGCGGCGGCGTCAGGCTGATAAAAGACAAGGGCAACATCACGGGCATGTTTGCATATGCCGGAGAGGATGGCCTTGAAATTCGGGAACCCCTGTATCTTCCGGCATATGAATGGAAATTTGCAGAGGCCGTACGTGAACTCCAGGGCGATCCGGGCAGGCCCGTAAAAATATACGCCAGTCCGGCTGCATTCTGTACAGGCTCCCGGCCTCTGATCATGGCAAGGATTATCTGCCTTTCAGAATTCCTGGCCGGGTTTACTTCCTCGCCGGATCAGACTGTGGACTGCTCCTTCGCCGTGATCGATCCTCTGATCAAAAAGAACAGCCGCGTGTGGAAACTGCAGAGCAGCCCGGGAGAAGAAGAGATTCATGTCAGTGAAACGGAGGATTCAGAGGGGGTGTTTCCGGTGGCTGAACTGACAGAGTATTTATTCGGTAGAACGCCGTTGGAAGAAATCAAGAAAAGGCCGGGCGTTATCCTGACAGAGCGGCTGGAGCGTGAACTCGAGAAAATCACAAAATTTGACCGTGTTTTCCTGAATGAAGTTGTCTGATGGCAGGCAGAAAACAGCTGTAACGGTTGTCTTAGGAGTTTGAAAACAGGTTGACAAAATAGGAAAAGTTGCATAAGATAGGGTGTGTATTATATAGAAAGGCAAGGAACGGAAAGAGTAGCAGATCTGCCGCTCACAGAGAGGGAAAGCCGCCGGCTGTAAGCTTTCCTGAGACGGGGATATGTGAAGTGCATCCGGGAGCCGGCTCCGTGAAATAAGTAGCAGGGCACGTTTGGCATACGTTACATGCTTTTGAGTGAAAGATTAAATTCTTTTATTAGAGTGGAACCGCGGATATAACTTCGTCTCTAGCCAGAGGCGGAGTTTTTGATTTTCTTGGAGGACTTTCGGGTCCACCTTGATGACTGTGAGGAGAAGAAGATGGGAATCATATCTTATATACGAGAAGAGATACAGGTCGTCCGGGAACGGGATCCTGCGATCAGATCCAATATGGAAGTTTTTCTATATCCCAGCTTTCGCGTGATCCTGAAGTACAGGCTGGCCCATAAACTATATCTGAAAAAGCATTATTTCCTTGCCAGGTGGATATCCCAGAGAGCGGCAAGAAAGACGGGAATAGAGATCCATCCCGGCGCTACGATCGGAAAAGGGCTGTTTATCGACCACGGAAGCGGCGTAATCATCGGAGAAACCGCAGTGATCGGCAATAACGTGACGCTTTATCAGGGGGTGACGCTTGGAGGGACCGGAAAGGAGAAGGGAAAGCGTCACCCTACCCTGGAGGATAATGTTATGGTAAGCGCTGGTGCGAAGATCCTGGGGTCATTTACGATCGGGGAAAACTCAAAGATCGGCGCCGGCTCCGTGGTGCTCGAGGAAGTGCCGCCAAACTGTACAGTAGTCGGCGTGCCGGGCAGGATCGTCAGGATGGATAATAAGAAGATACCGCGCTCCGACCTGGATCAGATCCATCTTCCGGATCCGGTACTGAATGATATCAGAAAACTCCAGCAGGAGAATATCAGGCTTCACAGCCAGCTCAGGAGACTGATAAAAAATATGAGATGTATAGAGAAGGAAGGAGAAGCAGATGAAGATTTATAACACACTGTCAAAATCAAAGGAAGAATTTGTTCCCCTTGAAGAGGGAAAAGTAAAAATGTATGTGTGCGGGCCTACGGTATACAATTTTATCCATATCGGAAATGCCCGCCCGATGATCGTATTTGACACGGTCAGGAGATATTTTGAGTACAAGGGCTATGACGTCAATTATGTTTCCAATTTCACAGATGTTGATGATAAGATCATTAAGAAGGCGATTGAAGAAGGGGTTACAGCGGAAGAGATTTCCAAACGTTATATTGCAGAATGCAAAAAAGATATGGAAGGGCTGAATGTAAAACCGGCTACAAAACATCCTCTGGCGACAGAAGAGATCTGCGGCATGGTGGATATGATACAGTCTCTTATCGACAAAGGATACGCCTACGAAAAGAACGGCACAGTCTATTACCGGACGAGAAAGTTTAAAGATTATGGAAAGCTTTCCCACAAAAATCTGGACGATCTTCAGTCAGGCGGACGCTCCCTTCTTGTGACGGGAGAGGATGAGAAGGAAGATCCCCTTGATTTTGTGCTCTGGAAACCGAAAAAAGAGGGGGAGCCCGCCTGGGAGTCTCCGTGGAGCGACGGCCGTCCGGGCTGGCACATCGAGTGCTCTGAGATGTCAAAGAAATATCTGGGCGAGCAGATTGACATCCATGCCGGCGGAGAGGATCTGATCTTTCCGCATCATGAGAATGAGATCGCCCAGAGCGAGGCGGCAAACGGAAAAGAATTTGCAAAATACTGGATGCACAATGGCTTCCTGAATATTGATAACCGGAAAATGTCAAAGTCTCTGGGAAATTTCTTTACTGTCAGAGAGATCAGCGAGAAATATGACCTGCAGGTGCTGCGGTTCTTCATGCTCAGCGCTCACTACAGAAGTCCCCTCAACTTCAGCGCGGAACTGATGGAGGCTGCAAAGAACGGGCTGAACCGGATCGTAACCGCTGCCGAAAACCTGAAATTCCTTATGGGCAGTGCAAAAACAGTAACTATGACAGAGGAAGAAAGGCAAAAATACGAGGCATCTTCACAGTATGCGGCGTCCTTTGAAAAGGCAATGGATGACGATTTCAATACGGCGGATGCCATAGCGGCTGTATTTGACTATGTGAAATATATCAACACAAATGTAGGACAGGACAGCTCAAAAGAATTCCTGGAGCGTCTGTATGGACGCCTGTCCACGCTTACAGATGTGCTGGGGATTATCGTGGACAGAAAGGAAGAAATGCTGGACGCTGATATCGAGGCCCTGATCGAAGAACGCCAGGCGGCCCGGAAAGAGAAAAATTTTGCCAGGGCGGACGCTATCAGAGAAGAACTTCTTGCAAAGGGTATTATCCTTGAGGATACAAGAGAAGGGGTAAAATGGAAAAGAGCATAGAACACGGGTTGGATTATTATATCGGGACTATGCCGGGAACCGAAAAAAAAGACACAAAGGACTATTCTCCGCTGGCGCTGGCATATATCGGCGACTGTGTTTTTGATCTTGTGATCAAGACAAGAGTCGCTGCCCGCGGCAGCCGCCAGGTGCATAAGCTCCATGAAGAGACAAGCCATTATGTCCAGGCGTCGTCTCAGTCATTTATGATGCGTGCGATGCAGGAACATCTGACCCCGGAGGAACACGCAGTATACAGGCGGGGAAGAAATGTAAAGAGTGTTTCCGCAGCAAAGAACCAGTCTATTACAGACTACCGGAGGGCGACCGGATTTGAGGCGCTGATCGGCTTTCTTTATCTGGAACACAGATACGAACGTCTGACACAGCTTATTTCAATCGGGCTTGCCAGCATGGAAGAGGACGGAGAGAACGGAGAAAGTAAAAAGGGAGCACAGGAAAAACCGACGGAAAAGGGAGTAGAAGATGCAGGAAAGAAATGAGAGATATAACCAGGCAGAAACGGCTGACAGCCTTGTCATAGAAGGGCGAAATGCCGTGCTGGAGGCGTTCCGCTCCGGCAGGCCGATCGACAAACTGTTTGTTCTCGACGGGTGTCAGGACGGACCTGTCCGAACAATCGTGCGCGAGGCAAAAAAGCACGGCGCCATACTGAATTTTGTTGATAAAGAACGGCTCGCCCGCCTTTCAGAGACGGGCAGGCATCAGGGCGTGGTGGCTTTTGCCGCCGCATATGAGTACCGGGATATTGGAGACATGCTGGAACTGGCCGAAAAGAGAGGGGAAGACCCTTTTCTGATTCTTCTGGACGGGATTGAAGACCCACATAATCTGGGAGCTATAATCCGTACAGCCAATCTTGCAGGCGCTCACGGGGTAATTATCCCGAAAAGGAGAGCAGCAGGACTTACGGCCGTAGTTGCGAAGACATCGGCCGGAGCATTGAATTATACCCCGGTGGCAAAAGTCACGAATCTTGTAAATACCATGAAAGAACTGAAACAGAAGGGACTCTGGTTTGTCTGTGCAGATATGGACGGCGCCCTCATGTATGAAACGAATATGACAGGTCCCATTGGACTGGTAATAGGCAGCGAAGGCGAAGGCGTCAGCAGGCTTGTAAAAGAAAACTGTGATTTTACTGCCGGAATACCCATGAAAGGGGAGATAAATTCTCTGAATGCATCAGTGGCTGCAGGAGTTCTTGCATACGAGATCGTACGTCAGAGAATGTCTGTCAAGTAGACCCGGAGAATCCCGAAAGTTCCATTAGTATCAGAAGCTGACTTTGAGAAGGTGACAGGTTTAAATTATGAACAGTTATGAGAGAATGACCGACGAAGAGCTTATCAGCAGGCTGCGCGGCGGCGATCAGGGCGTGATGGATTTTATTATGGTGAAATATAAATCCATGGTCAGAAAAAAAGCCAGAGCCATGTATCTCCTGGGCGGGGAAAACGAAGACCTGATCCAGGAGGGAATGATCGGGCTGATCAAGGCCGTCCGCGATTTTAAGGAGGAACAGGGCGCGTCCTTTCAGAGTTTTGCCGAACTATGTGTGTCCAGACAGATGTACAGCGCGATCGAAGCCTCAAAACGAAAAAAACATTTTCCGCTTAACTCCTATATTTCGCTGTACGAGGAGAGCGAAGTACAGAAAAATGGGAGGAAGATGCCTCTTATCGACACCATCGAGCCGGAGCAGGAGACCAATCCAGAGGCGCTTTACTTCGGAAAAGAATACACGGAAGCTTTTGTAGAGCAGCTGAAAGAAAAACTCAGCCCGATGGAAAACCGCGTCCTTTCCCTTCATTTGCAGGGAACGGATTACAGGCAGATCGCAGAATTGCTGGGGAAAAGCCCGAAGTCCATCGACAATGCGCTGCAGAGGATCAAAGGTAAGGCAGAGAAAATGATGAACAGAACAAAATAGTACAGACAGGAGTAAAAATGAGATTTGTAATACAGAGAGTAAAACAGGCGTCCGTCCAGGTAAACGGAGAAAGCGTGGGCAGCATCAAAAAGGGATATTTGGTGCTGATCGGTGTGTCGGATACAGATACGGAAACCGTGGCGGATAAACTGGTCAAGAAGATGATCGGACTGAGGATTTTTGAAGATGAGAACGGCAAGACCAATCTGTCTCTTGCGGATGTGGGAGGAAGCCTTCTTCTTGTGTCCCAGTTTACTCTTTACGCAAACTGCAGAAAGGGGAACAGGCCCAGCTTTACTGAGGCCGGGGCGCCGGACAGGGCAGAGGCTCTGTACCGTTATATTATAGATGAATGCAAAAAATCTGTACCGGAGGTACAGACTGGGATATTCGGGGCGGAAATGGAGGTTGGCCTGATCAACGACGGACCGTTTACCATCCTGCTGGATTCTGAAAAAATGTAAAAAAAGAAAGCTGTCTAGGGGACTTGAACCCCCGACCTCCGCCTTACCAAGGCGACGCGCTACCGACTGCGCCAAGACAGCTTATGCGTTATTTTTATACGCAAGACATAATATACACTACAATTTGTAATATTGTCAATAGAAAAATGCAATAAATTAAGGCATTTTTCTTGGCCCGCCCACCGCTGTGATATACTGTGAAAACAATGTGGTGTATTCTCGGCGCAGGTCAGAGGGCGGATAATGAGAATAGGAAAAGAGGAACTGAAAAACTTAAGAGACGAACTGGAGAAGATGACGGATTTTATCGCAGTTATGGAGAAAGGGGAACTTCCGTATTTCTACAGATATTTCGATACAATGAAGAATAATATCGAAATATTTATCTGTGTGGGAAGCGATGACACGGAGGACATTGTATCGATTTTGGAAAGAGACTGGAAGGCTTCACATGCCATGCTCATCGGCGTGCAGGATTATGACGTGAGAGAGAGCCATCCCGACGCCGATCCCATACTGTGCCTGTACTTCGCAAAGCTTCTTTCAAATATCGGAAAATATTTTGTACAGACATGAAGGAGGGCGAGAGTGGCTCTTGTGGATGCCTGTGATTTGTGGTAATATAACCTGAATGAATGAAATGAGTGACAGAGGAGGAAACAATGGAAAACGGGGCTGTTTCAAAAAATTTTATCGAGCAGGAAATAGATAAGGATCTGGCGGAAGGAGTGTACGATCATGTATGCACGCGTTTCCCGCCCGAGCCGAACGGGTATCTTCACATCGGCCATGCGAAGTCTATTCTTTTAAATTACGGGCTGGCGCAGAAGTACAGCGGTACTTTCCATATGCGGTTTGACGATACCAATCCTACCAAAGAAAAGATGGAGTTTGTTGATTCCATCAAAGAAGACATCCAGTGGCTGGGGGCAGACTGGGGCGAGCATCTCTATTTTGCGTCGGACTATTTTGATCAGATGTACGAGTGCGCAGTAAAACTGATCAAAAAGGGCAAAGCTTTTGTCTGCGATCTTTCTGCGGAGGAGATGCGGGAGTACAGAGGCACCCTGAAGGAGCCGGGCAGGGAAAGTCCCTACAGAAACCGTACTGTGGAGGAGAATCTCACCCTTTTTGAGGAGATGAAAAACGGAAAATACAAAGATGGAGAAAAAGTGCTCCGGGCTAAGATCGACATGGCGTCCCCGAATATAAACATGAGGGATCCGGTCATCTACCGTGTGGCTCATATGTCCCATCACAATACAGGGGACAAGTGGTGTATTTATCCTATGTATGACTTCGCACATCCCATTGAGGATGCCATAGAGGGAATTACCCATTCCATATGCACTCTTGAGTTTGAGGATCACCGCCCTCTCTATGACTGGGTCGTACGGGAGTGCGGGTTCGCACAGCCGCCCAGACAGATCGAATTTGCAAAACTGTACCTGACCAATGTGGTCACAGGCAAGCGCTATATCAAGAAGCTGGTGGAGGACGGCATTGTGGACGGCTGGGACGATCCCCGTCTTGTGTCGATCGCGGCGCTCAGGCGAAGAGGATTTACTCCCGAGTCTATCAAAATGTTTATCGATCTGTGCGGCGTATCTAAAGCACAGAGCTCGGTGGACTACGCGATGCTCGAGTACTGCATCAGGGAAGACCTGAAGATGAAAAGAACAAGGATGATGGCGGTGCTCGATCCGATCAAACTGGTGATCGACAATTATCCGGAGGGTCAGGTGGAGTACCTGGACGTGGCGAATAATCTGGAAAATGAAGCTCTTGGGACAAGAAAAGTTCCGTTTTGCAGGGAACTTTATATTGAGAGAGAGGACTTCATGGAGGAACCTCCGAAAAAGTATTTCCGTCTGTTCCCGGGCAATGAAGTGCGCCTGATGCATGCATATTTCGTGAAATGTGTAAGTTATGTTAAGGACGATGACGGGAAGATTACTGAAATACACTGCACCTATGACCCGGAGACGAAGGCCGGAAGCGGATTTACCGGAAGAAAGGTGAAAGGGACCATCCACTGGGTTCCGGCGCCTTATGCTCAAAAGGCGGAAGTACGGCTGTATGAAAACCTGATCGACGAGGAAAAAGGGGTTTACAATAAAGAGGACGGATCTCTGAACCTGAATCCGAACTCGCTGAAGGTAATCAAAGAGGCATTCGTGGAGCCCAGTTTTGAGGGGGCGCAGGCATACGACAGCTTCCAGTTTGTGCGCAACGGATATTTCTGTATCGACGCGAGGGATTCCAGACCGGAGCACCTTGTATTTAACCGGATCGTATCGCTGAAAAGTTCCTTCAGGCTTCCGAAACAATAACTGACGGATATGTATGAGCTGACCATTCATTTACAGACAAAATCAAAAACTCCTCTTTACGAGCAGATTTACAGATCCATGAAACATGAGATCCGGGAGGGGCGCATCCAAAGCGGGGAGAAGCTGCCGTCTACCCGGGCGCTGTGCCGCCATCTTGAAGTCAGCAGGAGTACCGTGGAGATGGCCTATGAACAGCTCTTGTCGGAGGGGTATATCGAGGCCAGACCCTGCCGGGGGTATTATGCCGCCCAGCTTGACGGCTTATATCAGTTAAAATCGCCTTCGGCTCCAAAATCCGGGAAGCGGGAAGAAAACAGCCGCAGATTTGCCTATGACTTTACGCCCAGCGGCGTGGATCTGAAAAGCTTTCCGTACAATATATGGAGAAAACTTTCCCGGGAATGTCTTATGGATGACCGGGCGGAACTGTTCCGCCTGGGCGATCCCCAGGGAGAGTACGGCCTGCGAAGCGCCATCTGCAGTTATCTGCATCAGGCCAGAGGGGTGAACTGTGTCCCCGAACAGGTTGTTGTGGGGGCAGGAAACGATTACCTCCTTATGCTTCTTGCGGCAGCCATGGGAACAAATCACAGAGCTGCCCTTGAAAATCCCACATACAGGCAGGCGTACCGGATATTTAAAAATCTGTCCTATGAAGTGTGCACAGTTGATATGGACGACAGGGGGATGCGGGTGGATGAACTGAGAAGATCCGGGGCTGATATTGCGTTCGTCATGCCGTCTCACCAGTATCCACTTGGGATCGTCATGCCCCTTAAGCGGCGTATGGAACTCTTGAAATGGGCCGGTGAAAAGGAAGGACGGTACATTATCGAGGACGACTATGACAGCGAGTTCCGATACAAAGGAAAGCCGATCCCTGCGCTGCAGGGGTATGACGGGGCAGGCAAAGTCATCTACATGGGTACTTTTTCCAAGTCTATAGCGCCGGCGATCCGGATGAGTTATATGGTGCTCCCGGAACCGGTGCTGAAGAAGTACAGGGAAAGGTGTGGCTTTATCAGCTCTACAGTTTCTAAAGTGGATCAGCTTATCCTTCAGAAATTTATTGAAGAGGGATATTTTGAACGGCATCTCAATAAAACGCGCGCTCTTTATAAGAACAGACACGACGTGCTACTTGCCTGTCTCAGAGAAATAAAGGCAGAGTTTACGGTTTCCGGAGAAAATGCGGGCGTACATCTCCTGCTGCATTTTCATAACGGCAGACCGGAAGAAGAACTGATCCGGCAGGCGGAGGAAAAGGGAGTGAAAGTGTACGGCTTATCCGGTTACTATGTGGATCAGGATGCGGCGGAGAAGAAAAACGGCGCCGTTGTCCTGCTGGGCTATGCAAATATGAGCGAGCAGGCGATCCGGGAAGCGGCGGCGCTTCTCGGGGAAGCCTGGAAAGAGGAAAAGGAGCGCTGACGCGCTCCTTTTCGCAGTTTATTCTTCATTGTCTGATCCGTCTTCCCCGTTCTTGTTCAAGGATACATAGTCCCGGTCAGAGGCGGGCTTTAGATCCGCATCCAGATCAAAATCTTCATCTTCAGTAAATTCAGAGCCGTCCCCGTCGCCTGTATCGGCGCTGCTTTTGCAGAAATACGCGATCACAAGGCCGATCGCTGTACCGGCTACGGCAAGGATACTGAACCATTTTAAAAATTTCTTCAATATAAACGTCTCCTTTCTGTAAGATGATGAGCCTCTCCGGTATAGGAAAAGAGGACATCCCAAATCTGTTTTTTATTGTAATACTTTTTCATTTTAAATACAATACCTCAGTTTTGAAAGTAGGACGACCTTTGCCAAAAAGTATTTTACAGAAAGGGAAAATTATAGTATAATTCTTACGGCGGCCGGCAAGGATGCCGGCATGTAATATTCACAGTTGCAGTACGCAGGAGGTTTTGAAATGGTAAAAGCAGTAGTTGGTGCAAATTGGGGCGATGAAGGAAAGGGCAAAATAACAGATATGCTCGGAAAAGAGGCGGATATCATTGTCCGGTTCCAGGGCGGAGCAAACGCGGGCCATACGATTGTAAACAATTATGGCAAATTTGCGCTTCATACACTGCCGTCCGGAGTTTTTTATGATCATACGACCAGCATAATCGGCAACGGCGTTGCTCTTGATATTCCGGTCCTTTTCAACGAGATCCAGTCTATTGTTGACCGGGGAGTTCCCGCGCCAAAGATCCTTGTATCAGACCGGGCGCAGATCGTGATGTCCTATCACAAGAATTTTGACGCCTATGAGGAGGAGAGGCTTGGTAAGAAATCTTTTGGTTCTACAAAGTCTGGTATCGCTCCATTCTATTCTGACAAATATGCAAAGATCGGTTTTCAGGTGAGCGAACTGTTTGACGACGAGCTTCTCAGAGATAAAACGGTGCGCATCGCAGAGCAGAAAAATGTGCTTCTTGAGCACCTGTATCATAAGCCGCTGATCGATCCTGACGACTTATATAAAGAACTCACAGGCTACAGAGAGATGATCGCACCGTATGTTTGCGATGTGTCCCTGTATCTTCACAACGCGCTGAAAGAAGGGAAAAATATCCTGCTGGAAGGTCAGCTTGGTTCCCTGAAAGATCCAGATCACGGAATTTATCCGATGGTTACTTCTTCATCCACACTGGCTGCATACGGAGCTATCGGTGCGGGGATTCCTCCCTATGAGATCAAACAGATCATCACCGTATGTAAAGCATATTCCAGCGCGGTGGGCGCAGGCGCATTTGTCAGTGAGATTTTCGGAGAAGAGGCTGACGAGCTGAGAAGGCGCGGAGGAGACGGCGGAGAGTTCGGCGCTACGACAGGACGCCCCAGACGAATGGGCTGGTTCGACTGCGTGGCTTCCAAGTACGGATGCAGGATGCAGGGAACGACAGACGTAGCGTTTACGGTTCTGGATGTGCTGGGCTATCTGGATGAGATACCGGTATGCGTGGGATATGAGATTGACGGAAAGGTGACGACAGATTTTCCGGTCACACATCTTCTTGAAAAGGCAAAACCGGTGCTTAAGAAGCTGCCGGGATGGAAAACAGATATCCGCGGCATAAAGAAGTATGAGGATTTGCCGGAAAACTGCCGCAAATATATAGAGTTTATCGAGAAGGAGATCGGGTATCCGATCACTATGATCAGCAACGGACCGGGAAGAGACGATATTATCTTCCGTAACCGTTAACCGGCAGAAAACTGACACAAAAAAGATGCCCCGGGGCATTTGATATGATCCCTCTTAAGCAGACAAGGCAAATAGCCGGGACTGCTTAAGGGGGATTTCACGTTTTTAGCGGACTGCAGAATATCCCGTCACACAGAGTTAATGAATTAATAAGATAAAATTTAGAAATATTCCACCGGAAAGACACATTTCAGGAATATTCTTGGACTATCGAAAATATAATATAAAGCTGAGATTTGATAAAAAGGAGGTATTTTTATGCGTCATGGCAGCGAAGGGAGAACCAGGGACATTATTTCGATGGAAGAATACCTGAAAAAAAGACAAGCGATAAATCTGAGGGAAAATACACAAAAAAAAGGACAGCCGAAAGAGGCGGCTGCCCTGAAACTGGCAGAATTACTGTATGTCTGAGGGATCATCTGTGGGGTCATCATCTTTTTTTAAGACCCGCGCCATCAGGATCATCCCATACAGAAGAACGGGAACCAGTATGGTCGCGGCTATGGATGCCTTCAGCATCGTATCTGCCCAGTCAGAGTCCATCAGGGCGAAGATAAGAGTGCAGGCATACAGAGCGACAAGGAGGACAGCTCCTGTAAGAGCAAGTATACGTTTTAATTTCTGCATGATAAATCCTTTCTTTTATATATAGATCCGGCCGGGGAATCGGAAAACCCGGAACGGGCAGCCAAACCGGCCTTTACGCAATAGTATACATGAATTAATGGTTTACGGCAAACACAAATTAGTATATAATGGACAGGCGGGCGGAGTATATATTCTGCCCGATACGGATAATTTAAAATAAAGGAGCAATATACATGAGCGAAAAGAGTTTATTGGACCAGTGGCATTCCATAGCTTATGACGAGACAATGTCCAGAGATAAGCTGGAGAAGTTCTGGGGCGCATACTTTAAGATTGAAAAGGAAATTTATGAGCAGCTTCTGGAAGACCCGGACACGGAAGTGAAAGGGACGGTCAGCGCGCTGGCAGAAAAATACGGCCAGGACGTTATGACGATGGTGGGATTTCTTGACGGGATCAACGACAGCCTGAAAACTCCCAATCCAATAGAGACGATGACCGAGGACACAGAGGTAAGCCTGGGATTTGATAAGGAAAAGCTTTATAAGAACATGGTTGATGCAAAAGCGGACTGGCTGTATGAACTGCCCCAGTGGGAACGTATTTTTGACGAAGACACAAGAAAACGTCTTTACAGGGAGCAGAAAGAGTCCGGTACGATCCGCAAGGGCAAAAAGATCGGAAGGAATGATCCGTGTCCGTGCGGAAGCGGGAAAAAATACAAAAAATGCTGTGGAAGAAATGCGTAAATGAGAGTCTTTTTTCTGGCCGTGGCGGTTTTATGTGTGTTATATTATTTAATTCTCGCCGTTTATTCACGTAAATTTACATCTACGTTTGCAGGATTCTGGCTTGCGGCAGGCGGCGTACATCTGATATTCGGATGTGTGCCGCCTTTTTCCGTTGCAGGCAAAAGCGTGACAGTGGCCGCGGCGGCAGCCTGGTTCCTGTTTGCATGTGTGGAACTGAGGATCCTCTGGGCTGCGTTTTCCGGGGGAAAAGAAAAAGCGGACTGTATTGTTGTGCTGGGGGCGCAGGTCAGGGGCACAAAGATCACAGATTCTCTGAAGCGGAGACTGGACAGGGCCGCAGAATATCTCGAGCAGTTTCCGGGGACGAAAATAATCGTCTCAGGCGGGCAGGGTCCGGGCGAGAAAGTCGCTGAGGCAGACGCGATGGCGGCGTATCTGATCCAAAACGGGGTGGATGAGAGGCTGATAGTAAGAGAGAGGAATTCTGTCTCTACGCGGGAGAACCTGCGGTTCAGCAGAAAATATGCTGATGTGGAGAATGAAAAGGTGGGGATCGTTACAAATGGGTTCCACATATACAGGGCTTCTCTGATCGCAAAAGAAGAAGGGTACAGATATCTGTGTATGATCCCGGCATCATCCAATCCGGTTTACCAGCTCAATTATTTAACAAGAGAGTTTTTTGCGGTGGCTGATTTCTTTGTTTTTCGAAGCCGGCGCAGAAAGAGAGGAAAAGGAGAAAATCATGGGTAAAGAAACATTTTATACACTTTCCAACGGTGTAAAGATCCCGGCTGTAGGGTTCGGTACATATAAGGCGGCTGACGGGAAGAGCGCGGAGGTGATATCCACAGCGATCGAGGTGGGATACCGCTGCCTGGACACAGCTTCCTTCTATGAGACAGAGGAGTATGTGGCTGAGGCGGTTGAGAAAAGCGGGATTCCCCGGGAAGAATTTTTTATCACATCCAAGCTGTGGAAGACGGAACTTGGCTATCAGAATGCAAAGGACGCTTTTGAGAGGACTATGGAACGGCTGAGGATGGATTATCTGGATCTCTATCTGATCCACTGGCCCCTTCCGTCTCCAGATTATGAGGACTGGAAAAAACTGGATATCGAGACTTGGAGAGCACTCGAGGAACTGTACGAAGAAGGCAGGATCCGGGCCATCGGCCTGAGTAATTTTCTGCCCCATCATATAGAGAATCTTTTGGAAAACTGCAAAATAAAGCCTATGACGGATCAGCTTGAATTTCATCCGGGATACAGCCAGGAGGCTGCGGTAAATTACTGTAAAGAGCACGGTATGCTTGTACAGGCATGGAGCCCGATCGGAAGAAGGAGAGTAATAGAGGAACCTCTTATCACATCTCTGGCGGAGAAGTATGGAGTGTCTCCGGCAAAGATCTGTCTGGCCTATGCCGTGCAGAAGGGGGTTATGCCGCTTCCGAAAGCTTCCACTGCAGAACGTATGAAAGAGAATCTGGATCTTTTTTCATTTGAGCTGGAAAAAGAAGATGTCTATCGGCTGGCGACCATGCCCCAGGCAGGCTGGTCCGGAGAACATCCTGACCGGGAAACGGTGCGTCCATAACAGAGCGGGGCGAAGGAAGGGACACAGGCGGACTGCAAAGAATAATTTTGTGCTGTCCGGGCATAATAAAGCTGAATTCTGAGAAAGAGGAGGTAACATTATGCCGGAATTAAAATGTACAGTACAGACTTGTGTGCATAACAATGATTTTCTCTGCGATCTTGACAGGATCCAGGTTGGCGGGGAAAGCGCAAAGAACCCGCAGGAAACCTGCTGCGACAGTTTCCAGGAAAGAAAAGACGGCAGCTACAGCAATTCTCTGGAGATGGCTTCGGACTGCGCATGTGTGGACTGTAAGGCGACAGAGTGTATGTACAATGAAAGCTGTAAATGTCATGCAGGCAAGATCAGTGTGGAAGGCGGAGATGCGAAAAACAGCAGCGGTACAGAATGCGCTACATTCAAGTGCGGCTGTTAATCGGGCAGCAGAAACGCCGGAAACCGGCGTGCTGGGGAAAATCCGGGCAAGCGCCCGGATTTTCCGCGCTTTGCCGCAGGGCATTTCTCTTATTGACTCGGGGGCGGGAATCGCGTTATAATCATGTGACAAGCACCGTAACGGTCTATGCGGCAGGCGGACCGGACGGCAGGAAGGAACTACTCATGTTTAGATACAGGATAAAGGGGAAGATACATATGCCAATTCGAGTACAGAATGATCTCCCGGTGAAGGAGATACTGGAACAGGAAAATATATTTGTTATGGATGAATACCGCGCAGCGCATCAGGATATACGCCCTATCAGTATCGGGCTTCTCAATCTGATGCCGCTTAAAGAAGATACGGAGCTTCAGATCCTCAGGTCGCTTTCCAATACTCCCTTGCAGGTGGATGTGACATTTGTGCGCATGACAAGCCATGTGTCAAAAAATACATCAACCAGCCATATCTACAAGTTTTATGAGCCATTTGAAGGGATAAAGGATAAAAAATTCGACGGCTTTATTATCACCGGCGCGCCGGTGGAACAGCTGCCGTTTGAAGAGGTGGATTACTGGGAAGAGTTAAAAGAGATCATGGAGTGGACAAGGACCAACGTGACGTCCACCCTTCATCTGTGTTGGGGAGCGCAGGCGGGATTGTATTATCATTATGGCATCGGAAAGACTGATCTTCCAAGGAAGCTTTCCGGCGTGTACCGTCACCGGGTCAGGAACAGGAAAATCCCCCTTGTAAGAGGATTTGACGATGTATTTATGGCGCCTCATTCCAGACATACGGAAGTGCCACAGGATCTTTTGGAGGCGGATGAGAGAATTACGATCCTGGCGGACTCCCGGCAGGCCGGTGTCTTTTTGTGCATGGCAGAGGAGGGGCGGCAGATTTTCGTCATGGGGCATCCTGAATATGACAGAATGACCCTGGACTCGGAGTATAAAAGAGATATGGGAAGAGGACTGAATCCGCAGATACCGGAAAATTATTACCCGGATGACGACCCGGACAATAAGCCTGTCCTTACGTGGAGAGCCCATGCAAATAATTTGTATACGAACTGGCTGAACTACTATGTGTATCAGGTGACTCCGTACGATCTGTACGGGACGCCGTTTTAAAGGAGAATACGAAGATGAAAAGAGTGGCAAGATTTGAAAAAGTCAGCTTACAGCA
>ERZ1090869.688-NODE-688-length-17221-cov-5.777351_pt1 | contig 17221 bp, 15 predicted proteins | sample MGYA00478474_ERZ1090869 | MGnify/ENA primary metagenome ERZ1090869 (study PRJEB33644, sample SAMEA5815748) | chicken gut metagenome | biome: Chicken; feature: Gastrointestinal Tract; material: Caecum | place: Ireland | collected 2019-01-01 | study: A study of the... | reverse complement strand
TGAACATTTTTGGCTTAAGGTTTCGGGCCTTCCGGCCCGTTGTTGTGTTATAATAGAACAAGCCGGCCCTTTGAGTGCCGGACTGAGAGGACAACAGGCGCGCCTTTCCCAAAACAGGCGCGCTCCCGATACAGGAGGAGGCCACCAGATGAAAGCAGTGGAACTGTTCACCGACGGCGCGTGCTCCGGCAACCCCGGCCCCGGCGGGTGGGGGGCGATTCTGCGCTACCGCGGCCATGAGCGCGAGCTCTCCGGCGGGGACGCGCACACGACGAACAACCGGATGGAGCTTTCCGCCGTGATCGCCGGGCTGGAACAGCTCAAGGAACCGTGCTCCGTAACACTCACGAGCGATTCGAAATATGTGTGCGACGCCATCACAAAGGGATGGGCGCGCGGCTGGAAAAAGAACGGCTGGCGCAAGAGCGATAAGTCCCCCGCCCTGAACGCGGATCTGTGGGACAAGCTGCTTGCCCTGCTTGACACGCACGAGATCACCGTCGTGTGGGTCAAGGGGCACGCCGGACACCCGGAAAATGAGCGCTGCGACAAGCTGGCCACCGCCGAGGCAGCCCGCCACGCCCAGCCGTAACCAGACACAGGGAGGAAATTTCATGGCGGAACACCGATTCCTTTATGCAGACAATGCGGCCACCACGCCTCTTTCGCGCGCCGCACTGCGGGCGATGGAGCCTTTCCTGACGGCGCAGTATGGCAACCCCTCTTCGCTCTATCGTCTGGGGCAGGAGGCCAGGCGTGCCGTAGAGCAGGCACGGCGGGATCTTGCTGCCTGCCTGCACGCCGAGCCGGAGGAGATCCTCTTCACCTCCGGCGGCACGGAAAGCGACAACTGGGCGCTGCGCGCCGCGGCGCATCGGATGGCCGCGCAGGGAAAGCGCCGCCTCATTACCTCGTCGTTTGAACACCCTGCCGTGCTCCACACCTGCCGGGCGCTGGAGCAGGAGGGCTTTTCCGTAACATGGCTGCCCGTGCACGGCGACGGCCTCGTGCGCCCCGAAGAAGTGGAATCTGCCCTGCGGGAAGACACGGCGCTCGTCTCCATCATGGCGGCAAACAACGAGATCGGCACGGTGCAGCCCGTGGAGGAGATCGGCCGCCTGTGCCGCGCGCACGGTGTGCTGTTCCACACCGACGCCGTGCAGGCTGCCGGGAATCTGCCGATCGACGTGAAACGCTGGCAGTGCGATCTGCTCTCCGTCTCCGCACACAAGTTTCACGGCCCGAAAGGCATGGGGCTTCTCTGGCGGCGGAAGGGCCTCGAGCTGCCGGCTCTGCTCACCGGCGGCGAGCAGGAGCGCGGCCTGCGGCCGGGCACGGAAAACACAGCGGGAATTGTGGGCATGGCCGCCGCGCTGCAGGATGCCTGTGCTTCCCTCCCGGCGCGCACAGCACGCCTTTGCGCCCTGCGCGACCGGCTGGCGGAACAAGCGCTCCGGCTGCCGTTCAGCCGCCTCAACGGCAGCCGGAGCCACCGCCTGCCAGGCACCGTGAACCTAAGCTTTGCCGGAACGGACGGCGAACAGCTTCTCCTGCTGCTCGATCTGCAGGGGATCGCTGTGTCCACGGGTTCGGCATGCGAATCCGGCTCGCACAAAGCAAGCCACGTGCTGCTGGCGCTCGGCCTGCCGGAGGAGCTGGCGCGCGGCTCCCTTCGCTTCTCGCTGGGGGAGGATCTCACCGAGGCGGACACAGACTACATGGCGGAAAAGCTGGCGGGCGCCGTGCAGAGAATCCGGCTGATGAACCCGCTGTGGGAGCGGATCGAGAGCGGACGCATCCGATACAGCGTACCGGACGAAACCTTTTGATCAAAGCGAATCCCCGGCGGGCAGAATCCGCCGGGGATTCGCTTTCGGTTGACCGCGCTCAGGCGATCCTTGTGGAAAGCCGCTGCTCCGCCAGATGCTTGCGCAGCGCGCGGAACACGATAACAGCAAACAGGATGGAGCTGATGGTCCAGGTGATGGGATAGGCCCAGTACACGACGTGGATGTTGTGGATAAAGCGGAGTGTAACAGTGATGTAGAAGATGCGGAACACGCACCAAACCGCCAGCATGATCGTCATGGGGATCACGGGCCGGCCCAGGCCGCGCAAAATGCCGGCACAGCAATGGGAAAACGCGAGCAGGCAGTAAAACAGCGCCACCGTGCGCGCGTTGTTCACACCGAACGACACCACGTCCGGCTCATTGTTGAAAGCGGCAATCACGACCGGGGCAAAGATGAAAATCAGCACGCCAATGCACTCGGCCAAAATGGGGCTGCACAGCAGGCCGAACCGTACGCCTGCTTTTACGCGTTCCGTTTTGCCCGCGCCGAGGTTCTGGCTCACGAAGGTGGAGAGCGCCAGGGCAAAGCACGTGACGGGCAGGAAGGCAAAGCCCTCGGTGCGGCTGTAAGCGGCGCAGCCCGCCATGGCAACGGAACCGAATGAGTTGATGTTCGACTGCACAATCACGTTTGCGAGGGAAATCACGGAATTCTGCACGCCGGACGGCACGCCCAGGCCGATCACGCGGCGCAGCATCTCCCGGTCAAAGCGGACGCGGCGCCAGCGCACACGGTAACCGGCATTTACGCACATGAGCTTGCGGAAAGCCAGCACGGCGCTGAGGATCTGGCTGATCACCGTGGCCGCGGCGGCGCCGCCCACTCCCCAGGGAAAAACAGCGACAAAGAGGAGATCAAGCATGACATTCAGGACGGAAGCCGCGATAAGGAACTTCATGGGGCTGCGGCTGTCCCCCACGGACTGCAGGATACCCGCCCCCACATTGTAGAGCACGGAGGCAAGAGATCCCGCAAAATAAATGCGGAAATAGAGGACGGAGTTCGGCATCACGTCCTCGGGCGTGCCCATGAGGCGCAGAATCTGCGGTGAAAAGAGGATACCGGCTGCGGTGAGCACCGTGCCGGCACACAGGCCGAGCGCCACCGTGGTGTGAACGGCGCGCTCCATGCTTTCCTCATCCCCCGCGCCGAAAAAGCGCGCGACAAGGACGCCCGCACCGAGCGATACGCCGTTGACAAACCCGACCAGAAGCATGATGAGGCTGGACGAGGATCCCACGGCAGCGAGCGCCTCCGCGCCGACAAAGTTGCCCACGATGAGCGAGTCCACCGCGTTGTAGAGTTGCTGAAAGAGGTTGCTGAAAAAGATGGGAATGGCGAACAGAAGCATTTTCCGCGGGACGCTTCCCACCGTGAGAAGATTCTGATTTTGTTTCAAATTCCGGCTCACCGGCCCTTTCCTTTCTTTTGTTTGGACTCTTGCATCAAACGCCCGGCCGGCCGTAGAGATCCTGCAGCAGCGCAAGGCCTGTCTGCGTGCGGAACACGCGCTGCCGCGCCGTCTCCACCGCCTCCGGCCCGAGGCCGTTTTCCCCGATGTTCACAAGCGCGTCCGCTTCCACAAGCGCCTGGAAATCCGGGCCGTCCACTGCGGAGAGCGTGTGGTGATGGCCCACCAGAAACGCAATCCGCTCGATGGCGTCCGCCCCATAACCCAGGCGCGAGAGCAGGCGCCGCGCGGGAACCGGGCCCTCCTTCTCCTGATAGAGGCCGGCGGAGGAACCGTACTGCTCGAGCGCCGGGCGGATGCCGATGTCATGCACGAGCGCAGCCGCGCGCGTCACGCGCTCCAGGCGCGGGGAAAAGCCCTCCCCGCGCGCGATGAGAGCGGCATAGCCCGTCACTTTGATCAGGTGATGGATGCGCTCCGCACAGCCGCGCTCATAGGCCGCCATAGAGAGCGCAAGCGGGGCATCGTCCTCGGGCAGGAGATCCGGCGTGAGCACAAACTGCTCCACGGCGGCCCCCACGCCTCCCTCCTCATTCGAGAGGGGCGTTTCATAAGCGGCACGCCGCTTCACTTCTTCGAGGCCGCTGCACATGGCCACGGAGACACCGGCCTGTTCCATGAGCTCATAATCGTTGTCAGAGTCGCCGATCGCCATCGTCTCTGCGAGAGGGATATCCAGCGTTCCGCAGAGGCGCGCAAGGCCCTCCCCCTTGTTCACGCCCTTCGCGTTGAGCTCCATGTAGCCGGGAACGGAGGAAGACACAGCCAGGAGATCCTGCGCGCACAGCTCGCGCAGGATCTCCTCCTTCTCCCCCGGCCCCATGCCGGAGATCGTGAACTTTTCCACGGCACGCCCCTGCAAAGCGTCCGCCAGCGAGGAAACAAGATGCACCTGCGGCCGGAACATGGCCCAGAACCCGCCTGCCTGCGCCATACGATCCAGCTCGGGCCGATCCTTTTCCGCCATCCAGGAAAGGCCGTCCGCATACACCTCCACTGAAACGCCGGAGTGACAGCCAAGCACAGAGAGCAGCTTTTCCACAAGAGGGGCGTCAAACGGGCAGGACCAGATGGTTTCCCCTGTTTTCAGATCCAGGATGGAAGCCCCGTTCGACGCAATGGCATAGCGGGCAGCCGGAAGCTGACCGGCCACCGGCTGCAGCACCGCCCTGGTGCGCCCGCTGGCCAGCACCACGAAAACGCCTTTCTTTTCCGCTGCTGTCAGAGCGGCGGAAGAGCGCGGCGAGACGGTGAGATGATCGTTTTCCAGCAGTGTGCCGTCGAGATCGACGGCGATCAAGCGAATGTTCATAAAGCCCTCCTTCAGGCAGTTTTGCCTTTTCAGCAAAAAAAGCGGCCTGCCAGCCGGCGGCCGCCGTTTTCAGTTTTTCAGGTGAGATCGCCGCACAGGACCGAACCGGCCTCGCGCGAGGACGCGTTTTTCCGGGTGCGCAGAAGACGCTTGCGCAGCGTCTGCAGGCGGAAGCGGTTATACCGCTGGATTGCGGCAAACGGGAGATTGCCCAGCAGCGTGAGGAACGCCGTCACGAGGCCGAAACCAATGGGATTCACCACGAGGAGTAAAACGGCACACAGCGCGCCGGAAAGGTGCATCCACTCCCCGCGGCACGTCTCCATGATGAAGCGGTCGAGATATTCGAGAGAAAGATCCTCCATATTTTCAAGATGCTCTTTGGAAAAGCCGCCCTTGCTCACAAACTGCGGGATGTGGTCCTTCCACACGTTGATGCGCAGCGTATCCTTATACCAGCGGCCGCCTCTTTCCCAATTGCGCGCGCGGAAACGCGGCCTGTTTTCATCAAAGTACGAAACCGGAAGCTTCACACAGGCAATAAACACCGTGACATGCCACACGCCGACAATCAGCAGATCCCACACGAGAATTTGAATTCCCGAAAGTCCCCTCAGCAAAACAAGATTCCTCCTTTTCTCCGCAAAATCTGCATAAAAAACAAATTTTATTTTATAGGACTGGATTATTTTCACCGGTTATGCTAAGATCAAAGCCGGAAATTTTTCTCTGTGCGGCAAGGCAGAGAGAAAAATTCAACCTTAATGGTATTATAGTATAAATGGGAGGAGCGCGCAAGAGAATGAAAGCTTTATTTTTGGGAGGAACGGGCACCATCAGTTCCGCCTGCGTACGGCTGGCGCTGGAACAGGGCTGGGAGATCACCCTGCTGAACCGCGGCAACCGCCCTGCGCCGGAGGGGGTGGAGCAGATCCGCGCGGACGCGAAGAACATGGACGAGGTCAAAGCCGCGCTGGGCGACAGGACGTTTGACGTCGTGGCAGAGTTCATCGGCTTCCAGCCGCTGGACGTGCAGCGCGACATCGAGCTGTTCCGCGGCAAATGCGGCCAGTATATCTACATCAGCTCGGCTTCTGCGTATCAGAAGCCGGTGGCCAATCTGCCCATCACCGAGAGCACGCCGCTGTGCAACCCCTACTGGCAGTACTCTCGCGACAAGATCGCGTGCGAGGAGATCCTCATGAAGGCTTACCGCTCCTTCGGCTTTCCTGTGACCATCGTGCGGCCGAGCCACACGTACTGCGAGCGGGCCATCCCGATGGGCGTGGACGGCAGCAAGGGAAGCTGGCAGATCATCCGCCGCATGCAGCAGGGCAAACCCATCATTGTGCAGGGCGACGGCACCTCGCTGTGGACGTTCACCTTCAACACGGATCTGGCCAAGGGCTTCTGCGGCCTCATGGGCAATCCCCATGCGCTCGGCCAGGCCGTGCACATCACGAGCGACGAGAGCGTGACGTGGAACCAGGCGTATGAGAGCATCGGCCGCGCCCTGGGCGTGAAGCCGAACCTCGTGCACATCGCCACCGATTACCTTGTGGCCTGCGATCCTTCCCTGCTCGGGTCCCTCATGGGAGACAAGTCCCACTCCGTCGTGTTTGACAATTCGAAGATCAAGCAGCTGGTGCCTGGCTTCTGCGCCACCATCCGCTACGATCAGGGCGTTGACATCTGCCTGAAATACATCGCGCAGCACCCGGAGCTCCAGGTGGAGGATCCGGAGTTTGACGCCTGGTGCGACCGCGTGATCGCCGGCTATTTCTCCGGCCTGAAGAACATGGAGAAGCAGTGACGGAGGACAGGCTATGAATCTGGAAACGCTTTTTGATCGCTTTGCCCGCACCGTGGAGGAACGCGGGCTGCACGTGGAAGGCATTGCCGCGGCGGACGAAAAGAAACTTCTGCTGGAACGCCGCTTCACCCCGGATCGCCCGCGCAATATCTATTCGCACACGAAGAGTTACATGGTGACGGCGGCCGGGATGGCCATGGCGGACGGTCTCCTTTCGCTGGACGACCGGCTTGCAGACTACTTCCCGGAAAAGCTGCCCTCCCATCCGCAGGAAGCGATCTTTTCCATCACGCTGCGCCATCTGCTCACCATGTCGAGCGGTTTCGGCCGCGCCCTGCTGATGGGGCAGGATCGCCGCGCCGGTGCCGGCCTGCCCGATTACATGGCTTACATGCTTGCCCAGCCCGTGGCGGAAACGCCCGGCACGCGGTTCTGCTATTCCACGGCAGACAGCATCCTGGCCGCGCGCATGATTGAAAAGGCCGTGGGCTGCCGGCTTTCTGCCTATCTCTATAACCGGCTGTTTTCCAAATTGGGGCAGGGATTCCCCATTTGGGAGTGCGACGCCGAGGGCCACCCCTGCGGTGGCGGCGGGCTCTATCTTTCCCTCACCGAAATGCTCAAACTGGGCCAGCTTTACCTTTCGGGCGGCGTGTGGCAGGGCGAGCGGCTGCTGGAGGAGAGCTGGGTGCGCGAAGCGACGCGAAAGCAGATCGAAACGGACAAGCCCGCCTATTTCGGGACCTGCGGCTCCGGCTCCCTGTTGGGGATGCCCCCCACCCCCGCCGCCACCCGCGCCGACGGCGCGTTCGGCCAGGTGACAACCGTGCTGCCGGAAAAGGGCCTTGTCGTGGCGGTGCAGTGCCCGGAGGAGGGCGACTTCGAGCAGGTAAAGCGGGCGCTCCATGAGGAGATCCTGACGCAGCTCTGAGTGCTTTCCGATTTGCCTTCGAAAAAAGAACAGACGATAGCAGAACCCCCGGAGACGCCGTGCGGCGCTTCCGGGGGTTCTGTTGTGACCAGCCCTGTAAGCCGAGTTCTGTCTAGAACGACCATCTATCTTGACCGTGCGTTGCCGCTCCGGTTCATGCCACCTCCACGGGACGCGCCGGGCCGGCGCATGGTGTCCCTCCGCGGTGTTGCTCCGAATAGGGTTTGCAGGGCCGCGCGGTCTCCCGCGCGCCGGTGAGCTCTTACCTCGCCTTTCCACCCTTACCGCCCGAAGGCGGCGGTATCTCTCTGTTGCACTTTCCCTGGGGTCGCCCCCGGCGGCCGTTAGCCGTTATTCCTGCCCTGTGGAGCTCGGACTTTCCTCAGGCGGGCCCTTTCGGGCCCCGCCCGCGGCCGTTCAGGCTGCTCACGTTGTTTATTGTAACGGAAACAAAGCGCCTTGTCAAATGGTATGCTCTTCGAGCAGTCTCGTTTTGACCTTCCACAACTCAGGGGAGAGATCGACGTAATACTGGTGCGGGTTTTCAAAGCGCTTCACTTCGTCCCACAGCGTGTCCACCTGCGCGGCGCAGTAATCGCGCAGCTCATTGAGGCTGCGCTCCTTCGCCAGGCAGCGGCCGCCCTCGAAAATCTTTTCGCGCAGCCGCACGGCGCGGAAGTTCGTGAGCGTCTTGCGCTTCCAGACGTGGTCCGGGTCAAAAATCTCGTAGGGACGCGTATCGTCGATGACCTCCTCATGCAGCGTCATCACGTCGGCGAGCGCCTTTCCCGTCTCACGGTCATACAGCCGCCACACCTCCTTGAAGCAGGGGGTGGTGATCTTCGCCACATTCTCGCTCACCTTGATCTTCGGCGTCACGGAGCCGTCCGCATTCTCCACGCCGCAGAGCTTGTAGACGCCGCCGAACACCGGCTCCGGTGCGGCGGTGATCATCCGCTCGCCCACGCCGAAGCTGTCCACGCACGCACCCTGGGCCAGCATATCGCGTATAATATACTCATCAAGGGAATTGGACGCCGTGATCTTGCAATCCGGGAAACCGGCCTCGTCGAGCATCTTCCTGGCCTTGCGGGAAAGATATGTGATGTCGCCGCTGTCGATGCGGATGCCGGCCGGGCGGAAGCCGCGCGGCACGACCACGTCGTTGAACACCTTGATGGCGTTGGGAATGCCGGACTTGAGCACATTGTAGGTGTCGACCAGCAGCGTGCAGGCATTGGGATATTGCTCCGCATAGGCGCGGAACGCGTCGTACTCGCTGTCGAACAGCTGGATCCAGGAATGCGCCATCGTGCCGAGGGCGGGAATTTGATAATCCCTGTCACAGATGGTGCAGGCGGTGCCGCAGCATCCGCCGATATAAGCCGCGCGCGCACCATAGATGGCGCCGTCCGGGCCCTGGGCACGGCGGGAACCGAATTCCATGACGGCGCGTCCCTGCGCGGCGCGCACAATACGGTTCGCCTTCGTGGCGATCAGGCTCTGGTGGTTGATCGTGAGCAGCAGCATCGTTTCCACAAGCTGCGCCTGGATAACAGGCCCGCGCACCGTGACAATCGCCTCGCCCGGGAAAATGGGCGTGCCCTCCGGCACGGCCCAGACATCGCAGGTGAAACGGAAATGGGCCAGGTAATCGAGGAAATCCTCCCGGAATGAGCCGGTGGAGCGCAGATAGCGGATGTCCTCCTCCGTGAACGTGAGGGCCTTGAGATAATCGACCAGCTGCTGCACGCCCGCCATGATGCCAAAGCCGCCGTTGTTCGGCACATGGCGGAAGAACATGTCGAAATAGGCGATGGTATCCCGGTAACCGTTGGCAAAATACCCGTTGCCCATGGTCAGCTCATAAAAGTCCGTGAGCATCGAAAGGTTTTTGCCCATCACAGTGAGATCTTTCGTTTGTTCGGTCATAATCACGCATCTCCAAACCATAATGTGGAGCTCCGGCCGCCCCGCACAGCCGGGCCCAGGGGTTTATTATTTGCTTTATTATATCAAATTCCCAGGCACAGCACAATTCTTTTTTCCGGTTCCGCCCCTTTCCGGGCTTCCGGCAGGAACGGCAAAACATTGCGGCAGGATTTCTCTGCCACATGCCTTGAGTTTTTCCAAAAAAAACAGTATAATGAGGAAAAACCCTCAGCAATCTGACCGGAACAGCTGTTTTGGGAGCAACGAACCGCCAGGCTCCGCGAAGCGGGGCGTTTTCGCATACAAGGTACGAGAACAATTCTGGGGAGTGATGCAGTTTTGAGACTACGCAAACAGGCTTTGGGCAACCGGAACCTCATCGGCGCCCGCGTGGAACAGGCGCGCAAGGGGCTGGGCATGAAGCAGAAAGAGCTGCTCGCCCAGCTGCAGGTGAACGGCGTCGACATGAACGCTTCGGCTCTCTCCAAACTGGAGGGGCAGATGCGCAGCGTGAACGATTTTGAGATTGTGGCGCTGGCCAATATTTTGAACGTCTCGGTGGACTGGCTGTTGGGACGGGAAAACTGAACAGGCAAAACGGGGAAGGCGGGCACGCGTCCATAGGGCGTGTGTCCGCCTTTTTTGGCCTGCGGCGCATGAAAACAGGGCATGGTGGTCATTCTAAACCTGATAAACGCGAGCCAAGCAACAGGAAAGGATGACGGAACATGGCATTTCTCGAGATTGAACAGGTTACGGGGCGCATGATTCTCGATTCGCGCGGCACCCCCACGGTGGAAGCCGAGGTGCGGCTGCGGGGCGGCGCAGTGGGCCGGGGCGCGGCGCCGAGCGGCGCTTCCACGGGCACGTTCGAGGCACGCGAACTGCGCGACGGGGACGATTCCCGCTTTGGCGGCAAAGGCGTGAGCAACGCCGTGCGCAACATCAACACCGCCATCCGCCGCGCGCTGCGCATGCGGGACGCCTCGGATCAGACAGGCATCGATCTGGCGCTGGCGGAAGCAGACGGCACGCCGAACAAATCGCGTCTGGGCGCCAACGCCGTGCTTGCAGTGTCGATTGCCTCCGCACGGGCGGCATCGCACGCCCTCGGGCTTCCGCTCTACCGCTTCCTGGGCGGGACGGCGGCGCGCTGCCTGCCCGTGCCGATGATGAACGTGCTCAACGGCGGCGCGCACGCCGCCAACACCATTGATGTGCAGGAATTCATGATCCTTCCCTTGGGCGCCCCGAATTTCCAGGAAGCGGTGCGCTGGTGCGCCGAGGTCTACGCCGCGCTGCGAACCAACCTGCGCCATGGCGGCCTTTCCACCGCCGTGGGCGACGAGGGCGGCTTTGCGCCGGATCTGCCGAACAGCGAAGCGGCCATCCGCTGCCTGCTGGAGGCGATCGAATCGGCCGGTTTCCGCCCCGGCGCCGATTTCATGCTGGCCCTGGACGCCGCCGCAAACGAGTGGGCCACCGGCGCATCCGGCGAGTATGCGCTGCCGAAAGCAGGGTTCCGGCTGCACACCCGCGATCTCATTGAACACTGGAAAACACTGTGCGCACAGTATCCCATCGCCTCGCTGGAGGACCCGCTGGGCGAGGAGGACTGGGAAGGGTGGCAGGTCCTGACACAGGAGCTCGGCGGCCGCGTGCAGCTTGTGGGCGACGATCTTTTCGTGACAAACGTGGAGCGGCTGCAGCGCGGCCTGCAGCAGGGCTGCGCCAATTCCATCCTCATCAAACCCAACCAGGCCGGCACGCTCACCGAGGCCATGGAAGCCGCCCGTCTTGCCCGGCACGCCGGGTATACGGCCATCGCCTCCCATCGTTCGGGCGAAACGGAGGACTGCGTGGTGGCGGACCTGGCCATCGCCCTGAATGCCGGGCTTATCAAAACGGGCGCGCCCTGCCGCGGCGAGCGCACAGCCAAATACAACCGCCTGCTGCGCGCCGCCGAGGAACTGGGCCGCGGCGCCGTCTATCCCGGGTATTCCGCCCTGCCCTTCCGGCGCACCGTCCCCTCGCTGCACTGAGTTTTGCCCCTGCCCGGCAGACCGGAACGGTTCTGCTTGACAGGGGCCTTTTGTTCCCTTATAATATCGTTAGATGATATTATAAAACGATATTGCATTGGGAAAGGGGCGTGTGCCATGCCGAAAAAATCGCTGGAAAGCCTGACGGAATCCATGTTCTACGTGCTCATGGCCTTCTGCCGCGGGCCGATGTGCGGGATCGACGCCGCCGCGTTCATTGCGGAAAAGACGGGCGGCTCCCTGGCGGTGGGCCCCGCAACGCTTTACACCATTCTGGGCAAGTTCGAAAAGGAAGGGTATCTGAAGGAGATTGCCACGGACGGCCGCAAGCGCACATATGCCATCACCGAAAAGGGACTGGCGGCCTATGACTGCGAGGTTGCGCGGCTGCGGCGCTGCGTGGCGGACGCGGAGAGCGAAGGGAGGCACCCTCATGAAGCACAGGAAACGGCAGAGCACCCGCGCCTGGCGGTTCCCGCCCTGTCCGGCATATGACGTCGAGGCCACGGAGAGCTGGCTGCAAAGCATGGCCGCGCAGGGGCTGCACCTGAGTGAGGACGGCTTCTTCGCCGGTTTTGCCTGCTTTGACCGCGGCGAACCGAAACAGACGCGGTACCGGCTGGAAGCCGCGCCGGGCGCTGCCGGGGAAGGGCCGGACGAGCAGGCGCGGGAACTCACCGAGGCCGCCGGGTGGCGGTTCACGGCGCGGCGCGGCGATTTTCTCATCTACGCGAGCGACGAGCCGGGCGGCGTGGAGCTGCACACCGACCCGCGCGTGCAGGCCCTCTCGCTGAACCTGATCCGCAAGCGGGCGCGCAGAAGTGTTTTCTCCCTGATTCCGTGGCTCCTCCTCTGCTTCTTCTTTTCCCAGCGGATGCTGCTCACGGCATGGGTGCAGATCGGCACGCCCCTCTCGCTGCTGGGGGCTGTCCTCGTGCTCTGGGCGATCGGCAGCACGGCGGCTTCCGCCCTCTCGCTGCGGCGGCTGTGGAAAAAGCTGCGCAGCGGCCAGGCGCCGGATCACCGCAAGGACTGGCGGCGGAAGGCGCGGCGATACCGGCTCTCGTTTGCCGCTTATCTTGTGCTTGCGGCCGTGTACTTTATCAGCCTGCTGCGGCTCTGGTCGCTGGCAAGCGAGGGTGCCTTTGAAACGCCGCTCGCCGCCTACGCTGACCCCATCCCCTTCGCCACGATGGAGGATCTGGTCCCCGGCTCCGTCTATGTGCCGGAAAGCCAGAGCGTTCTGGCAGACACGGTGGAGGAACACCGCGATCTCCTTGCCCCGGTTCAGCTGCGTCTCACACAGCACGGCACGCTGCGGCTCGACGGCAAAACGGTGCTCAGCGGCGGCTGGAACGCCGAATATTATGAGACGGCTGCCCCGTGGATGGCCCGCCAGATTGCGCGGGAATACATCGCAAACGACCGCCGCCGCAACCGGAACCATTTCAGCGAGATTGTGCTGCCGGAACCGGTGGACGCGGATTTTGTCTCGGTGTACAGCGCCGTGTTCCCCACCGCCGTTGTGGTGCAGGGGAACCGTGTGGCGCATGTCACCTTTTACCAGTTAAACCGGGATGAGAGCAGGGACATCCCGGTGGAGACATGGGTTTCCCTTCTGGCGGAGAGCCTGCGGGAGCCATAAAAAACGGCGGGGAAGGCCGGACGCCTTCCCCGCCGTTTTGCGGGATTAAAAAAATATCTGTCACCCTGCACTGCGCCCGCAAGAACGGGCGGTGCGGTTACGCCGTGAAGCTCGCGCGCAGCCGCTCGATGGACTCGGCCACGTCGATCGTGTCCTGCCACGTCATGAAGGGACTCTCCTTCTTCCCCTCCCGCAGGAGACGGCAGAGCTCGCGCACCTCATAGACAAAACCATTTGTCTCCTCATCCGTGCAGCGGTCAACCTCGTTGCCGTCGGCATCGTAGCAGCGGGCGTCGCGGCAGCCCCAGAATTCGCGGAGCAGGATCTTGCCCTTTTCCCCGTAGATCCAGAAGTCGCCGTTTGAGCGCACCTGCATGCCGAAGCCGATGGAAGCGACGAGGCCGGAGGGGAACAGCAGGCTGCCCGTGCCGACTTCATCCACGCCGAGCGCCCCGGTCTTCAGCACGCCGCAGACCTTTGCCGGCCTTTCCCCGGCAAAATACTGTATCGTACTCAGGCAATAGCAGCCCACGTCCATGAGGGAACCGCCGTCCAGCTCGGGGTGATAGCGCGGATCGCGGCGCGTGGCTTCCCCGGCAAAAGTGAAGGCGAGATCCGCCAGCAGCGGCTTGCCGATGCGCCCCTCGTCCAGCCAGCGCTTCGCCTGCTGCACCGGCGGCAGCCAGCGCGTCCACATGGCTTCCATGAACAGCGCGCCGGTCCTCCTGGCTGCCTCCACGCCCTCGGCGGCCTCGGCGCGCGTGGCCGCGAAGGGTTTTTCGCTGAGCACCGCCTTGCCGTGCTCCATCGCCTGAATTGCATACGGCAGGTGGAGCTTGTTGGGCAGGGCAATGTAGACAGCATCGATCTCCGGGTCGTTCAGCAGCTCGTCATATGAGCCATATGCCTTCCGCCCGCCGTTTTCACGGCAGAACGCTTCGGCGCGGCTCAGATCGCGCGCGGCCACGGCGGCGAGCTCAGCCTCTTCACACGCGCCGACGGCGGCGGCCAGCTTACGGGCGATATTCCCGGCTCCCAGGATTCCAAAACGAACGGTCATGCAGAAAACTCCTCTCTTTTTCCGGCGGCGGGCCTTCCCCCGCCGCATCGGCACAATGATTTTACAGCTTGACGGTGTTGACCGGCCGGCCGGCCAGGAAAGCGCGCAGGTTTTCCACGGCCGTGTGCATCAGCCTGGCGCGGGCCTGCGGGGAAGCCCAGGCAATGTGCGGGGTGATCACGCAGTTCGGCGCGGAGAGCAGCGGGTTATCGGCAGCGGGCGGCTCCGTGGAAAGCACGTCCACACCGGCGGCGCGCAGCTTGCCGCTGCGCAGCGCGCGTGCCACGGCCGCCTCGTCGAGCAGGCCGCCGCGCGACGTGTTGAGCAGGATCGCGCCATCCTTCATGGAAGCGATCGTCTCATCGTTGATCATCTTCTCGCTCTCCGGCCCGATCGGGCAGTGCAGTGACACGACATCCGAGACGCGGAGCAGCTCCTCAAGCGGCAGATACTCCGCCTCCCCCTCCTCCTGTTTCCAGGGGTGGCGGCCGTAAGCCACCGTGCGCATGCCGAGGGCGGCGGCAACGCGGGCCGTGGCCCTGCCAATGCGGCCGTAGCCGATCACGCCGAACGTCTTGCCTTCCAGTCCCAGCAGCGGCGCTTTCCAGAAGCAGAAATCCTCGCTGTGCGTCCACTCGCCCGCGTGCACGGCGTCATCGTGCAGGCCGACATGGCAGCAGATTTCCAGCAGCAGAGCGAAGGCCATCTGGGCCACGTCCATCGTGCAGTAGGCCGGGATGCTTGTGACGGTGATGCCGTGCGCGGCAGCCGCGGCGACATCGATCACATTGTATCCGGTGGAAAGCGCGCCGATGTAGCGGATGGAGGGGCAGGCCCCTATCGTCTCACCGGAAAGCGGTGTTTTATTGGTGATGACAATCTCCGCATCGCCGATGCGGCGGCGGATCTCCGCCGGATCGTGCGGCGTGCGGTCGTAGACGGTCAGATCGCCGAGTTCTTCGAACCCGGACCAGCTCAGGTCGCCCGGATTTTCGGCGCGGCCGTCCAATATGACAATTTTCATGCAAGCTTTCTCCCTTCCGGCGGGCCGATCCCGCCCTCTCTTTTTTCAGCATACCACAGCGCAGTCCGGACAGCAACCGTTCTATGAAAAAATGCATGCGGTTGACACCATGGTAAAATTCAGATATGATGAGAAAAAGTGCAGAACAAAGCAGATAACCGCGCCTTCTCAGGTGCGATCGGAAAGGACGGCGCACGCCGATGGTAAAGAAGGTTTACTCAAAAAACGCGCAGTATCAAAAATTTGAGGTTTTGCAGACAAACCGGAACAAGCGCTATAAATATGGGGAATTTTTTGTGGAGGGCGTGCGCAACATCAACGAGGCGATCGCGAACAAATGGAAGTTCTCTTCCCTGCTCTACGCCGACGGCGCCAAGCTTTCCCGCTGGGCGCAGGATGTGCTGGCCCATGTGAAGACGGACTGCAATTTTGCCCTGGCCCCGCACCTGATGCAGGAGCTGAGCCGCAAGGACGACACCTCCGAGCTCCTGGCCGTTGTCAAAATGCGGGACGATTCCTTTGACTCGGTGCCGCTGTCCGGAAACCCGCTCATTGTCCTCTTTGACCGGCCTTCCAACCGCGGGAACCTCGGCACGCTGATCCGATCCTGCGACGCGCTCGGCGCCGACGCGCTCATCGTGACGGGCCACGCCGTCGATCTCTATGACCCGGACGTCATCACCTCCGGCATGGGTTCGTTCTTCAACGTGCCGGCCGTCCGCTTTTCCGACAACGCGCAGGTGGAAGCGCTCATTGCCGGCATGCGCGCCCGTTACCCGGGATTCCGCGTAGTGGCCACCACGGCGCACAAAAAGACGCCGATCTATGAGGAACCGCTCTCCGGCCCCTGTCTCGTGATGATTGGGAATGAAACGGAAGGCCTGTGCAAAAGCTTTTATGAGCTTTCCGACACAATGGTGTCGATCCCCATGGCCGCTTCCTCCTCCGCCTCTTCGTTTAACGTTTCATGCGCGGCAACGGTGATCCTGTATGAGATCACACGCCAGCGCGCCATGCCGGCGTGCAAGTCGCGGCAAACAGACGCATAAATCGCAACACATTCCCCAATTCTTCCCGCTTTTCTTCGTTTTGTTCGGCACTTGACGGTAAATACTCTAAAATGTTATACTAAAAGCGGAATCGTTTTACGTTAAAGCACTAATTTCCTCGCGTGGAGTTTGCTTTAGTATCGTTTAGAGGGAGCCTAGGGCCATGGTTACGATCAAAGAAATCGCAAAAGAATGCAATGTATCCGTCACGACAGTATCCAACATTCTCAATGGAAAGCCGAAGGTGAGCGAAGAAACGCGCGAGCGTGTGATGAAGGTCATCAAGCGCCGCGGCTACCGGCCAAACTATGTGGCACAGAACCTGAGGCGGCAGAAAACGCACACCATCGGCATCATTGCCGAAGATATCAACCAGTTTTCCACCCCCGGTATGATCGAAAGCATCATGGCGCGGTGTGAGCGAGAAGGGTACCACAGCATTGTGTGGAACCTGCGCCTTTATGCGCGCTGGAATGAAAAATGGTATGACAACGAATCGGCTTATCGATCCGCGCTCAACCCCGTGCTGCAGGAGCTGCGCTCCACCAAGGTGGACGGGGTCATCTATGTGGCCGGCCACGCGCACATCATCCACTGCACCTCGCAGGACTATGAGGTCCCGGTGGTGATGGCCTATGCTTACCCGGATTTGCCCGCCATTCCTGCCGTTGTCATCGATGAGGAACAGAGCGGCTACGATGCCATGCGCTACCTGATTGAAAAAGGGCACAGGCGCATCGGCATCATCGGCGGCCGAAGCAGCAACATCCACACACAGAAGCGTCTCGTGGGCGTGCAGCGTGCGCTTTATGAGGCCAACATCCCCTATAACCCCGCATGGGTGCGCTACGGCGACTGGTTTATGAACAGCGGCGAAGTGCAGGCTGACCCGCTCGTGATGTCCGGCGTGACGGCCATCTTCTGCATGTCGGACCGCATGGCGGACGGCATCTATCGTTATCTCGACAAACGAGGCATGCGCGCCGGTGTGGATCTCTCCGTGATGGGGTTCGACAATCAGGATCTGGCAGAGCACCTTTGCCCGCCTCTCACCACCATGAAGCTGCCCCTGGCGGAGATCGGCGACAA
>ERZ1090869.686-NODE-686-length-17267-cov-10.354752_pt1 | contig 17267 bp, 31 predicted proteins | sample MGYA00478474_ERZ1090869 | MGnify/ENA primary metagenome ERZ1090869 (study PRJEB33644, sample SAMEA5815748) | chicken gut metagenome | biome: Chicken; feature: Gastrointestinal Tract; material: Caecum | place: Ireland | collected 2019-01-01 | study: A study of the... | reverse complement strand
ATATTTAAACTATGCTATTATATAACCATCAAGAGGAACACAAAACAAAGCCACGCGGCAGGAGGTAGAAAAAATGAGATGGCCGAAAGAATTTGAAAAAGTATCCGGACAGAAAGTTAGATTAGCCGGAACAAAGATATATGTTTACCAGTGGAACACTGGCAAGAATAAAAATTTTATGGTTGAACAATTAGGGCTTTCCATCCACCAGCAAAACACCTGGACGATCCCCGGAAAAGGTGACGAAGCCATGAAAACAGCCATAGAAAAAGCAAAAAGTTTAGTCTAGCCGGACATGTTCCGGCGCTGTAATGCAGCCGTAGCCGGTTCCAAGCCCGGAGAGATGCAGAGGACAGAAAAACAAAAGCCGCTGGACGGCCTGAGAAACTGAACCAGCGGCACCCCACGAAAGGAGTAAATATATTATGGCAAAGTATTTTAAAAATGTAAAGAGTTTTGAGGATTTGAAAAAACAGTTTCGGACGCTTCTGAAAGCCAACCACCCGGACAACGGCGGCGACGCTGAGAAAATGAAAGAAATCAATGTTGAATATGACGCACTTTTTCCGATCTGGAAGAACCGCACGGAGCAAGCGACAGGAGAAGTCATCAACGAGACAGCCGACAGCACCCGGAAACAGTTTTACACAATGAACGGATGGGAAGGAAGTAACCACGACTGGAACAGATCATTGAAAGAAGTCGCTCAGATCGTCCGGGCATACGTCAAAGAAAAATATCCGACTTATAAATTCAGCGTCCGCACTTCTTATGCTTCCATGTGCCAGGAATTACATGTTGATTTGAAAGAAAGCCCGATTGAAATTTACAAAACCGCCGACGAACTGGACGAGGACGACAAAAACGAGTTTTTCCGGAAGGCAAATAGAAATAATTACTGGGCACTTAGCAGCTGGACAGATGAAGAATTTAAAGCCGAATACAACCGCATAACCGCCGAACATGGAAATTTTTACAAAGTTCTGAACGAGGTTACAAAGTCGGTTATTGAAGATGTAGACAGCTTTGTAAAGTCCTACAATTACAGCGATTGTGATGGCATGATTGATTATTTTGACGTAGATTTTTATTATTTCGGATGTGCTCAGAACAACGGACAGAATATAAAAATTGTCTCGAAAACAGCAAGAATCAAAAGCAAATCCACAGCCCCGGCAGAACAGAAGAAAGCCACTGAAAACAAAAAGCCAGAGCCTGAAAAGTTAGAACAAAAAAGCGGATATACATATAAAATCACAAAAGGCGAAGACACGCGCGACGGTTCGGAACTCTGGGTTGTACGTATCGTTGAGAATCTGGATAAAGCTGCATACATCGCCGAAAACAAGGCAATGAAAGAGCGGGGAGGATATTACAGCAAATTCAAGCACGGGTTTATATTCCGGTTTGACCCATCCGAGGTTTTAACAGCATAAGCCGAAACGGGGGCAAGCTCCCCGTCCTCCGCGGGATCGCCTCCCGGAGCTGATGATGGCAGGCGGAAAGGAAAGAAATATGAACGAAATGTATGTTACAACAATCGAAAATGTAGACTCGGAGCGACACAGAAGCCCTATTATCATTCATGATGGCTGGCAATATTATTTTGCAGAATTTAACAACTGGGAACAGCTTGAAGCATTTCTTGATTTTGCAGGGCTGAAAATTACATTAGAAGAAGAAAAACAGTGGGTTTTTAAGCCAACGTGTGGAAAATGGAGGAAATACGCCGTAAACAGAAAGCTTGATAATGCATGTAACGGCGGATTCTGGAGCCTTTCAGAAATTCCAGAAGGTGCTAAAAAAATCAAGGGGCATTCAAACGGCAGAATTGTTGATTGTTACATTTTGAACGACGGAGAAACATTACATATATATAGGCCAAACCCAAACGCTAAAGAAGTATATAAACCGTTGCCGATAGACGAACATAGAAAATATATGCGAGAACATGGAGGATTTTAAAGCCGAAACGCCCGCGAGGGCGTCCGGGAAAGATGGCAACTTTTCCGCCGATAATGGCAAGCCAAACAACCAAACAGAGAGGAACGAAAAAAATGAAAAGCTATTATATTATTTTTGAAAAATCCGGAAAGAAAATATGCGGATGCTGGAAACGCGAAAAAGACGAAGAAAGCGCATTGTTAGCGGCTGAATTTGCGTTGATCTGTCATTATAGCAATGTGGAATATGATAATTGTTATATCACCAATATAGCAGAATAATTTCACCCGGTGACGCTTTAGGCGTGGGCGGTTCAGTCCGCCACAGGGATTCCCGGAAAACCGGATATTTTAGAAAATGGAGGAAATGAGAAATGGTAAAATTTGAAAATGTAACCAATTTAGAAGATTTCAAAAACATGATAAACCAAGGGAAATATAGCGTTGAAAAATCTGCTGACGGTTTAACAATCGCTCACAATCTATATACAACGCCGTACTTATACGGATTACAGAAAACCGGAAAAGATGAATATATATTTTGGGCAAAAAATGATGAGTATTTTTCTGTTTCTTTCCGTTCTGCCGGAAATACTATTGAAATAATCGGCGGCGAAAAAGGCAACAAAAAATTAAAAGCGGACAGAATGTTGAAGCAGTTTTCCCGTATTTTATGCCTTGCAAATTCTGTTATACAGTTGTATAAGATTTGAAATTATCGAAAAATAGGCACGCTGGAGCCGTTGCGCCGGGTTCGATTCCTGGCGGTGTCCTTTACATCCCAGCCCCCAGGGAGAAGGGGAGAAAGCAAAAGCATGGAAAAACGGAAAATTGAAAAGCTGTATGAACTCTTGAAACGGGCGGAACGTGAACATGACACAGAGGCCGCCGCTGCTCTCCGCTGGGCAATCTTCCATCTGGAAAACTAAATTTCTGGAATCTCACCAAAAAAGCAGTGCATATTTTCACACAGAAAATCAGTTTTTGGTATACTGGTATTAGTACAGCCTTCCCCTCCCCCTAGGGGGGGATCAAAATTTTCGCAATTAATTTTTGGGAGGAGAAAATAGGATGAAAAATAAAGGTTTGAAAAAGGCAGTCGGTGAATATCAACAGGCAAACGCAAGTGGGTACTCTTTCGAAATTCCCATGTTAAACAAGCATAGCGCTCGTGTTTTTATTCCGAATGGCGTTACACAGGAAGACCTGGATTATCTGAAGCTTTATATTTCGCAGAATCTCCCGGGTTTTTTGGATAAGCTAAAGACCGAACTGTAACAAGAAAGCCAGCTCACACCTCTGTGGCTGGTCCTCTTGTTCAACCGGCAGCTGTGTGCCGACCGTACTAAAACCTTCAACAAGTTTAGTATAGCATGGCAGCTGGATTTGCGAAAGAGGGATACATGTTTTTTGCGTTTTCCCCTAAACTCCTGCATTTTCGTAGTGCAATACGCAGTAGTTGCAAAAAGCACCACGACAAAAAACAGGCAAAAAGTTTTTGGAATTTTTCATAGATTTCGATACAAGACACTCTTGCCCGGCAAGTAAGGGGGTGGGGGGGGTATGAAAAAATCGCAATTATTTTTTTGCGTAAAGGTTTCAAATTTGCGCCTTGAGGCATTTTGATATGCGGATGATACTTAATTCATCAAACGCCTCAAAATTGATTGTGGTGCAAAATCTAATGTCTGATAACACAACCCAAAACACGCTAATCATGTTGCACTCGCTCAAAAAGCGCCACTACATTTTCTCGAAAAAAATTCAATTTTACAGGGCGCTTATATATCCCAAATTGTTTGTATCCCCCGGGGGCATTGAATAATTCGCAATTATTTTATTTGATTTGCCAAATGTTGTTCAGCTAGTTATAATTCCATTTGACATATCCAATCAAATCTGGACAAAAAGTGCGCAACACTGTCTATATGTGCTAAACACTCAGTGTGACCACTTGCTCCACGCACTTCGCTCGTATGTCCTGCCATCAAGCATCGGTTTTGTGCATTGGCAATTTTCCCGTTCAGGCAAACATATTCTCTTGGCGTGCATTATGCTATGCATCACAATGTAAATAAACGGAAAATTCGAAAATTCCGTTTTGGTGACTAGAAATACATCTCCTCCAAAAAAATAGAAAATCCACAAAAAAGCAATGTTAATTAACACTAAAGAAAAGAAGAAAAAGCGGCAGAGAAATCTCAATCCGCCGCATAGCCCCATTCTCATCATTCTTTAGATTGCCAGCGAGTATGTATACTCAAATCGAACTGGTTTTCCCGTAATCCCCTTCGGATTCCGCCAAAATATAGAGGTCCGTTTGGTGAACATGTTAAATGCAATGTCGTCCGAACGGATAAAAGGATAGTCCATACTAATCGCTTCTCTACCCCCGTTCAAAAAGAACTCAATTTTTGCCGTTTCTTCGCCAGTTGGCGTTATTACTATCCTAGAAAACAATTCAGTCACCACTTTCCTGGTAACATCATCTATGCTGATCCTGCTTGCGCATTCTCGTACCCTTTCGGTAATTCTCCTCAGTTCGCGTGCAAAATCTTCCTCTTTTCCTGTTTTTGGGGATATGGATTCCAACCTGCTCTCCAATTCATGGATTTCTCGTTCCAGGTCTTTGTGCCGCTTGATAAACTCATCATCCGAGATAACGCCCTTTAGATTGTAGTCCAAAAGTTTGTTGTCTTTCTTTTTAAGCAGTTCGATCTGGTGTGGCAAGACTTCCACGCTTCCATTACCATCTTCCTTCCTCTCAACCAATGTTCTGTAGATTTCTATGTAGCGTTCTGTAATTCGCTCCATCTCTGGCGCACTGTCTCGCAGCACTTGAACCACCATAGCCTTTAGCTCTGATTCCGAAACCCAGAAAGACGGGCAAGCATCCGCTCCATTTTTCAGTTTATTTGAGCAAACCCACCGGGAGTAATCCCGGCCACGATAAGTCCTGAGTTTTAACCAGTATTTTGCGCCGTCTACCCCGCAAAGCAAAAGACCAGTAAAAATGTTGTCCTCTTTTTTGCAGGATGTTCTATGGCTTCTTACGATGTCGCCTCGCCTCTGATAGTGCTGAAATGCCTTGGTCCATGTCTCCTCGTCTACAATGGCAGGCACGGCACCGGACTCATCCTTGTACATAATCCATTGATCCGGTGGAAGGAATTCTTGCTTTTTGGTAAACATATCAATAATCTTCACCTTGCCGCCTGCATAGAACCCTTTATACTTGGGGTTACAAATGATATGTCCAATTACCCCCTTATCGATCTTGCCTCCATTGTGGTTTCGGTATCCCATGTCATACAGCATATCTCGGATTTTCCCCGTAGACCACATCCCTGTAGCATACTTTTCAAAGATGAAGCGCACCATCTCGGCTTCGTCGTGGTTGATTATCAATTTGCCATTCAGTTTGTCGTAACCGTAAATTCTGGAATTTCCCATCACCACACCATTTTTTATGGAGCGCGCATGCCCGAACTTAACACGATTGGAAATTCTGCGACTTTCGTCCTGTGCCATTCCTGCCAATATGGTCAAACGGAACTCACTATCCTCGTCAATCGTATTGATATTCTCCTCTGTAAACCACACGCACACACCGCACATAAGCAATTCTCGCGTATATCGGATACTGTCCAGTGTATTCCTAGCAAAACGCGAAATCTCCTTCGTGATAATCATATCAAACTTTCCAGATTTGGCATCTTGAATCATTCTGTTGAATTCCGTGCGCTCAGATGTCCTTAGTCCAGATTTCGCCTCATCGATATACCGGCCACCAAATCTCCAATGCGGATTTTGCGCTATCTCATCGTCAAACACCTCCCTTTGATGCGTTAGCGATGTCTTTTGCTCATCCTTATCCGTGCTCACACGTGCATAATAAGCGACCATTATGTCCAAGTCACGGATAGTTTTTGTCCTTAACATCTGCCTCGTGTTGTAAATATTCATATTACATCCTCCATGCAGAGAATGGGGCTAATTCTATTATACTATCTCGTAGCCTTATCCTCAATGCTTTTTTCTACTTCCTTTACGACTTGGTCCCGCATTTCCAGCGTTATATCGCCAGCTCTATATAGTTTTTCATTCAATATCAGCAGAATAATTTTTTCAACATCCAAGTTTCACACCTCACTCTTGCTCCAATGTCCATCGGTTTCACCTTCCTTTCTTTGGTAATTCGCTTTGTTGACTGCATCAATCATATCCTGCCGAATCTGATAGGCAATCGATTCCCTCACAGACTCTTCCGGTAATGGTATTTGTATTGTACGCTCGACTATTCGGCTTATTATGCGCTCGTCGTATGCCAAATCATCAAGTCTTGCATTGCTTGTGAAAATTGTTGGTCTGTGTTCGATATAGCGTTCGTTAATAATGCTGTAAAATTTTTCGTTAATCCATCCTCTCACCTGCTCCGCACCAAAGTCATCAATAATAAGCAGACTCACATGAGCCAATGAATCAAGTAAATCGCTTTCCTCTTCCTCCTCGCTGTTCCATGTCCTTTTAATTTCACCCAATACTCGTATGGACGTGGAAAATTTGACTTGCATGTGGTGCTTTTCAATCAACTCATTCGCAATGCTTATTGCAAGCCGTGTTTTTCCGGAGCCTTTTGTGTGCGAGTAAAAATATAGGCCAATCCCTTTGCTTAACATTGTGTCCAGGTTATCCAGCCAATATTTCACCGCTTGAGCCGCTTCGGTTACGCTCTTTCTGCTTTCCGCTTTTTGATAGACCAACTTCCGGAAGTTTGATAACTTTACATCCTCGTACCCGGCAGGTATTTCGGCAAATCTCAGCAGCCGGTCGTGTTTTCGTCTCTCCAATATCCCGCATCTGCACTCTTGCCCATATTCGATCCCCTCTTCGTCAATGTATAATTCGTATCCGCTGCCATGACAATACGGGCATATATCGGATTGTTCCTCCTGCTCAATCCGACTGCTCGAAGATTGAGTCATGATAGATGCGATTTCGTCCTGCAGGCTTTTCATTACCAGTCCCTCCCTTTTCGATTCTGTCCCAGGCAATTCCTTGGTAATTGTTAGCCATAGAGTTATTTACTGTATCCACTACAGCCTCGACTCCATATTTTTGTGCATTTCTCATGAAAACATTAAGCAACCGTCTTATCCCAAGCTCTGAATCATAATGATTTGCTTTTTTAGGTAATTTATCGTCTTTATATGCCATCCATTCTTGTATACATTCAACTAATAATGTATTATATATTATATAATTATATTCATTAGAATATGTATCTAGTATACATTTTAAGTTATCTTTATTGTTTTTATACTTACTAAATCCTTTATAATTTTTATTATAATATATATTACTATCTTTCTTCTTGTCTTTATCTTTATCATTAGATAAAGATAAAGAATAAGAGGGATGCGTAACTTCAACGTAACTGTTACGTAACACTTTTTTGGGAACATACCTCCCATCCACGAAGTCAACGATGTCCATGATTTTTTTATTGCTCCTTACCAACTCATGGTCTATTTTTTGAAACTCATATACAAATGAATCGTTCAAAAAATCGGCCAAGTCCTTATCTTTTCTGCTACTATTGCAGTTCTTGCAGCAAGGAACCAGGTTCCAATTTTTATCCGGGCCGCCTTTAGATTTCGGAATTAAATGATCTACTGTATTTGCCGGTTTTCCGCAGTAAACACATTTTTCCCCCACACTTGTAACGCCTTCTCTTTTTCTTATCCTATATTCCTCCATCCGCTTTCTTGTCAATTCTTTAATCCTTTCCATTCCATCAACACTCTGATATTCCGACCAATTATTGATTGTTATAAACAGCTGCTCATCTCTCGAAATCATGCCAAATGTTTCCAAAGTATCCAAAGCAACACATATAACACTTTCGTTGAAGTCCAATTCATCCGAAAGCATTTTGTTGGTATATGGAATGTTTTCAGTCAAAAATATCATGCCCGAGGCATTACACCTCCCTGCAAGAGTCAAGAGCATAACCCATATAAGAATTATATTATTACCTTCCGGCAGTTTTCTTATGGCTTTTATCTTTCGATTATCAAACATGTTTGTAGTAATCTTGATCCACTTAACATTATCAGACATTTTTCCCTCCACATAATGTTTTTGCGTTTTATCTACTATTGATTGTTTGATTTTTCTACTTCTTTCTTTTCACGCCTCCTTTCTCTTTTTCGAGCATTAATTTCGTCTTTGTGTAATTCCCGGTATGCCTTCTGTCTCTCACGAATTTGCTGCTTGTTCTCTTCATAATATCGTTTTTGTTTATCGGAAATATTTTTTTTATTTCTATAATAGTATTCCTTGTGCTTGAGTAATTTTACATCTCTATATTGCCTCATGTATTCTTTTTGGTAATTTCTAAAATATTCTTTATGGCTTTCTCTATATTTTTGATTATATTTCTGTATCTCTGATTTATGGCTTTTCCTATACATTTTGTTGTATTCTTGCTGTTTCTTTCTCTTATCCTGATACGTCGATTCAAGTTCGCGATCCATATAATTACTAGCCGCAAACTGCTCTGCATGCACTCCGTCATACGGGCACTCGGCATAAGGACATGCCAATTCACATTCTAAACAAGGAATTCTGTTACAAGTCATAATTCAGAGGGCCAAAAGCGCTTTTTTGTCCGGACAGGCCCCAATCCTCCTTTCTTGTATTTCAATCGTTTTTTAGCATAATAATAAAACTAACAATAATGATTGCAGATATAATTAGTTCTAGCATTGTCTTTCCATTCCTATGTCAAATAGCGTAATCTGGCTTTTGTATTCTTCAAGCCGTTTTCTTGCCAATTCATAATAATATGGGTCTTTCTCAAAACCGATATAATCAAAACCGTTTTTATGGCACGCCATAAGACTGCTCGCAGAACCTACGTGAGTGTCAAGTATTTTGTCACCCTGTTTCGCGTATTTCGATAAAATCCAGTCATATAACACAATTGGTTTTTGTGTCGGATGGATCCGCTTTTCGTTTAATTGTTTATTCCCCTGTTGGCACCAGCCTTCTTCAATAGATTTACCTTGAAACATTCCATTCCACATATATCTAAACAAGCGCACAGAGTTATGGATGCTACAATATGCAATCTCACAATCTGAAAAACAACTGTTGTAATTGCATTTATCCCATACTATTCTCCCTGGTCCAAAATGATAGTCAAAATAATTACATCCCCATATAATCTGATTCTTGCTTACTCTAAACAACTCATCAAAATATGTTTCATCAGGAATATCCCATTTTTTACAACTTTGATATAATCTTTTGACTCCAATAGGGCTTACCTTTTTCCCATAATAGGTTCTACGTTCAGGTCCAGAAAAATATGGTGGGTCAACAATCGCAAGTTCAAAATACTTGTCTGGAAATTGCGGCAAATAGTCCATACAATCTCCCAAAATAAAACTGTTCAATTCAATCATCTGGTGCCTCCAATCCCCAACAATCCCAGCCTTGAGCAAATTGCCGGGCAAAAAGTTCTATCCTCGGTTCATAACTAACCCTTTCAATCACCCTTCTCATTTCTATCGGTTTTTGACTATGAATCGTTTTCTCTGCATAAAACCCCGTGACTCCTTGTATTCTTTTCCCAAATCATCCACTTTGTACGGAAGTAATTTGGGTGTCCTTCCAAATAAACAATGCTCTGTTATCCCCCTGTAATATTGTCCAATCCCAATCGTATTTTTTATCCATGTAATTGTTATAATATACCAGAATCCCCACGCACGCATAACTTCTAATGCATCAGGAATAAAATTATTTGTCGTCCACAGGTACAAATGACACCCAATTTCAGGGTCATATAATTGGCTAACAGGCAAAGCTTTAATATCGCTCGTTTTCATCAAGGAATAATATTTGTCAGCACCTCGTTTGTATTTTCCTGCACCTCGTTCCATCCATGGAGGATCGGCATATATTGTTTTATATTTATTGGTAGTATTAAAAATATCTACTTTCATTTTTAACGGAGCCCGACATGTCGTTACCATGGCCGGAGGCTTCGGCTCCTTCCTTAAATTTTCTCAATCTGCACCATATTTTTAATTTCCTTGCAATGCGAACACCAGAGATATTTCCTGTGACCTGGTGCAGTCATTCGGCTACAGGATTTTCCAGCATACGCAATGTTTCCACAGTCCGGGCACTGAAATACCCGGATTTTGTATCTATGTTTTTTCATTAAATCAAGGTATCACCACCTCAATATTTTTTAATTTTTCTTCTGCAATAGCAAAGTATTTCTCATCAATTTCTGCTCCGATAAATTTTCGCCCGCTCTGTACAGCAGATAATCCTGTGTTTCCAGTACCCATAAACGGATCAAATACTATATCTCCATTTCTGCTTGAATTATTTATGTAAAATGACAATAATTCTGTTGGCTTCTCACATGGGTGTGTCTTTTTGCCTATAATGTTGTCAAACCGGTGTACTGTTTTACTTCCGCCAATATCATTTATCCATTTAGCCCTCCCTTTTCTAAGAAAAAGAACATATTCACAGTTTTTCATATAATATTGGCTCGGTGTGCAGTTGTTCTTTTCCCATACAAGAAGATTGTGCAGTTGAAATCCTACTTTCCTTGTTTCGTTCAGCATATCTGTCAGATTTAACACATTTGTGAAAACATAACAATGAGAACCGTTTTTTAATACTCTGAAAACCTCTGGAATCCATACCGATATTTCAAGTTTTTGGTGTTGAAATAGTTTTCTGTTCCCACTCAACATTCCCTTTGGTCTGACAGAATTTTTGCCGTTACTATCGCCACCTGTAATGGTTTTATACGGTGGGTCTGTAACAACTAAGTCCACAGATTCGTCCTCCATTCTGGACATAACATTTAAACAATCATCACAATAAATTTTATAATTTTTATTCATAACAAAAGAAGGAAACCATGGTTTTTTGCGCGCGCAACCTTATCCTCCTTTAATATTCAGTTTTGTTCTTTCGGAAATTTCAGGCAGAACCGCCTTTTATCTTTGGTAGAAGTGTTATTTTTCAAAAAAATGTTCCATAGTCAAACCATTTGTCTTTTATGATATTTCCGATAATTTTTACCGAACTTCCCCATCCCTTATGAGCAACCCTTATGTACTTGCCCTTCATATTTAGAAGTTCAGACTCTCCAACCGTGTCCATAATCCGCATTATTGCTTCACAGCCTTTTGCAGAACCGCTAAAGAAATTATCATCTGCTCCAACATATCCTTTGCCAAGCACATAACCACCATATACACATCCGCAACCGCTCCATTCAAGCGTTAAATCAAGGCACAAGCAACCATGATTCTCCATATTCAGAGATACATTTGTAATCTGTGCATTTTCAATTTCATAGCCATTCTCAATCAACTCTTTTTGTGTCCAATGCTTCATATATTACACTCCTTCTTCATCGCTACTTTCATGCATAATCTTCAAATGCAACGGATTGACCGCCATATTGTATTCCTGTCTTGCACCCTTACTATCTTCCCATCCGTCAAGCATATAGATAGCGTCTGCCATTTGCAGAAGTGTTAGCGATACTTTCATATATTCATCCCATGTAGTATCTTCCGGCATATATGAATTTGCGTGAGCTGGATTTAAGACGGCATATCCTTCCGCCTTAAGTTTTTCTTCCGCTTTTGCAAACCGCTCCATAAAATCCGTTGTGCCAGTGATTTTCCCACTTATGTACACTCTAGGTTTCCTATTTCCCACGCTTAATCCTCCGTTTCTTTTTCTTGATCCCGGCGAACTTCCCTTTCTGCCGGCCGTAGATGAATTGGTTGAAATTTGTTCGGGTCATTCCACATCCCACTTTCCGTATTCTTCTTTTATAAATTCATTATCGTAATTCAACGTTCCATCGTCATTGACAAGATCACAGTTATTCGATGGGTAAAAATATTCAGAACATGTCACATCACATGAGTTAATCATGTATGAGCTTCGATAATGCGGACAATCGCAACATTTCATTCAATCCCGCCTTTCTCGACAATCTCGATGGCATTTTTATAACATCTCGCAGCCATATCTTGTAAATCCATATTGTCTGCATCCCCAACTTCATCATATTTTGCAGCCCATTTTTCAGCATCTTTCATCCAATCGTTTAAATCCTCAATCAATTTTTCCTTATCAAAGGCTGTCTCGCAATGCTCTATAATAGTTACGGCTGCACCTATTCCCATTAAAAACATAGTATTGTGTGGTTCATTCAGGATTTCTCTTAACTCTTTTAACACCGCTTTCCGGCTGATTAAATCATCACTCATCCTGTCCACCTGCCCTTCTGTTCCATGCTTCCATCACATCTTTTGCAATATCGCTATCCGGCATAAAATCCATATCGCAACCATAGCAGTGAACATAGCTATATTTAGCTTCCAGCTCATCATCGCTGTTTATACAACATGGACTTCCATCTTCTGTTTCATTACTCATAAGTCTTACATTTTCGCTCCAGCAGAACGGACACGGTTTCAACTTAATCTCACTCATCTTCCATTCCCTCCAAATTCTCATCCCACTATGCTTTCATTCCAAGTCTACGCCGTATCGTATTGACTCCGCATTGTAATTCTTTTGCTATCTCTTGTATGCTTTTCCCTTGAGATTGCATTTCCAATATTATTTCTTTTGTAATCTGACTTTTATATCTTTTCTTTGCAGAAGCATTTATACCTCTCCATTTTCCTTCTTCCGTTCTGCAATCATGACCAGTTCTATGCAGCTTGGTGTGAGCTGATGATGATAAATACTCAAGATTTTCTGATAAATTATTTAATTTATCGTGATCTTTATGGTGTATTACGTATCCTTTTCTTATATTTCCGTATAATAACTTTCCGATTATCACATGGACTCTTACGTGTTCATGACCTATGCATATACAAGGATAATCTCCGTGTAAAAATATTTTGTATTCAGAATAGCAATATTTGTTTCGGTTTCGGCACTCCAGATCTATTGCATTTTCCAATACTTCATGTTCAAATTTACATCCGCACTCATTTATGAATTTCATACACACCCTCCAAAATCTATCTTTTGTCCACAGTCCCAGCAGTAATTATTGTTCTGACGTTCATTTGCAAATTTTTCTAAGCAGATATTTCCGCATTTAGGGCACGTATATGTTGCCTTTCCGAAAAACTTCGGTTTATAATTTAACCTTGGTTTCTTCGGCTTCTGCTTCTCAACCGCTTCCCGGCACTCTTCCACGGTTCCGATTTCACGGTACTGCTGTAGTTCTTTCAGGGCAGAGATTGCCATTTCCATATCTTCAAAGGCCTTTCCGTCAGTTCCTTTCCCAGCAATCTCAGATGCCGTGTCAATTCTGTTTCTCATCATTAATATCGCTTCTTCTGGTTTCATTCTTCGCTCCTGTTTTCATTAACTTTGTATTCTATATCTTCCAACGGAACAAAATGCTTCTTGTTGTCTGCATAATACACAATGGCACATTTTACAACACAATTTGGGTTCTTCTGAACAAAAAATTGTTCTGGAAGCACTCCAATTCCAACGTCTATTGCGTCATTGTAAATCACGTCCAAATACCCTGTTACAACTAAGTTTTTAAACCCTACGATAACTCCGCAGAAGTTCTGTTTTACGTGTTTGTAATACGTTTTTTCAACCCTATCTACATCTTCCTCTACCAAGCATTCTGTATCTACTGCATTGGAATTCATGTGAGCCGCTTTCAAATTTTGGCTATCAAGACATATGTATGTTCCGTCATGTACTTTGGAGTAAAAACCATTGCATTTAACTTTGTCGAAAAGTTTCATTATTCGCTCCTTCGTCTTCATATACATATTTCAGTTCTTCATTAATAAAGTGTCCGCAATTATAACAGAAGCTATCTCCGGGATAAATTAGATGTCTGCATACAGGACAATTTATCACTTTGATCCCTATTACTTTTCTAACCGTGTTCATTCTTCGCTGTTCCTTTCCGGTCGGTACGGCTCTGGAAGAGGTCTCCATGCAATTACTTTCCCGTTAGGAACCCCGTTAATAGTTTCAAACACTTTCTCTTCCGCATCATCCAGCCACATCACATCCAGATATGTTAATGTAACATTTAGGTGCCTGTCGTATTTCTCCCACTGGACTAATACAGACTTTTTCTCTTCCGGTAGTCGTTCTTGCACCGGAATCCATCCGTCATTCATGTGCTTGCGGATGATTTCTACACATAATTCAAACGCAGAAGCAACATTAAAATTTCCACACTCAGAAGCAAAATTTCTATGTGCTTTTATCTCTTCCAGAATCTTCTCTAATTCCTGCATTTTATCACCACCTGTTCAATATTTAATATTCATATTCCCGTTTTCATTCAGCCAATCCACGACAAATTTAAAACCTAACCCTTTGTTGTTTGGAATCCACATTCCTTCGTTATTAAACTCTCCGCCGCCCATTACATATTCATATCGTTTTGGGTGAGTATGTTTCATCCTTTCCAATCGCCCTTCACCTTTTTCGAGATGTGCCCCAAACAAGCAAAACATGCAGCCTGTCCTATCACATCCTGTAGTCTTGAACTTGCAATCTTGATATTCGCCTATAATGTCATATATGTTTGTTTGTCCGGGTATCTGCCCTCTATCATCTGGTACCACATCGCCATACACGCTCGCAATCGGCAACTCGTATGTATGTATGTATGTGAGGATGTCATTGTTTGTCCAGAAAGAAAGCGGATTGCTCTGCGGAGACTTCAGTTGAAAACCATTACATCCAACCTTTAACCATTTTTGTTCCCTCAATCTGCTTTCGTCTGCCATTTGACCAAGAATTCCGTGTTTTCCATGCTTATGTTCAAAATTCTTTGACGGATTTTTCTTCATGACATCGCAACATAAGTCAGATATTCTGAACGGGGCATTTAACAAGAACTTGTATTGCGGGATATTATATCTGCTCAAATTTTCGTCATGGTCTAACAAGGTTCCTTCAAGCCTTTGCATACGAATTGTTTTTGTCTTTCCGGGTTTCAATTTTCTTGCTTCATTTAAAACATTTGAGACTTCCTTGCTTATCACTGGATATCCATATTCCGTAAGCACCTGCCTAAAATTCTTTTTCGGTCGCAATATCGTGACATTCTCGTGCTGTTTTACGAAATCCACAATCTCTGGATATTCCAAACCAGTATTCACAAAAACTGCCTCAATTCCCGGATACATCTTCCGTACAATATCCAGTAGCACCGCGCTATCCTTTCCTCCGGAAAAGCTTACATACACGCCATCCTCTCCGTAATACTCCACCCATTCACGGATGCGCTGCTGCGTCTTGCGGATTTTAATATCCAGCGGAAGTGCCTGTAGCATTTTTAATTCTTCTCTTGTTGGCAAATTACCACCACCTTAATAATTATTTTCGTTCAGTAATCCCTTAAACTTCTCAAACGCCCTCTGAGACACCTTGTTATTTTTCTTGTCATCTCTGAGTTGTACAGTCAAGTGCGTATCAATGATATGGGAAAGTTCTTTTGCCAAATTCTTTCTTCCTTGCTTTAATCCGTCCATGTATCCCTTTGCAGGCTTGAAATCCGCAATCTTGACTTTTCCAGCACCCTGAGAACCAGCGGTTTTATTCTTCAACGCCCATCCTTTTTCGGCATAAAGCTGAATGTAATACTGCTCCATTTCGTCCAGTTTACTTTCTGGATAGTGCAAGAAGTTCACTTTATAGCCGTATGGATTATCTTCTGAATACAGACCATGAGCTTTCAGCGAACGGTCTATATGTTGCTCGTATCCCGATAAATGGCTCGCCAATCTCTCATCAAGGTGTCGAGCTTGCCCCACATATATCTGTGGTTCACTCCGTGTCAGAAAGTAAATTCCGCTCTTATTGTCGATATTTGGATTCAATTTCTTTAAACGTTGAATATTCTGTCTTTGAATGACTTTCGCCCTTGCTATGTTCTTTCTGGTGTTGTTAATTGGTATCACCTCCTTTTCCCTTAAACACAACAATCATGCTCGGAAATGGTGCGCTGTTCTTTGCATTTCCAAATTTCAAACGTCCTTTCAAAAACCTTATCTCTACATTTTCTTTGTTATAAATAAATTCGTGAAACCATCTTGTATCAGTGCGCGCAGGAATAAGCATTACTGCAATTCCTTCCCCAACTCTGCTATGTAAATAGCATCTCTTGACCCAGCTTCCAATTTCTCTTCCGTATGGTGGATTACAAAATACCGTTTCACCTTTCCAGCATTTAGAAAGTCCATCTTCAGATTTTGTAAAGTATTTATCGCACTTATGATTGCTTTCATCTGCACATGGATCTAATGTAAAATGGAATTCGCTATCCAACTCATCAAACAACCACTGTGGTGTTTCCCAATCATCTTTTTTACTACTGAACATCACTTCTGTATTCAAAATTTATCACTCACTTTCATTCTCCCATTCCATCACTCTTCCGCACCACGGGCAGAAATTCGCAAGTCCTATCCATCTGCCCTCAATAGCTTTTCCACAATCGCACCATCCCCACAATTCCGTACCCCACGACTCTATCTGTTCTCGTGTGGCTCTTGTACAATGTGCCGTTCCTCTTGAGTGTTGACCGTATTTTTCTTTTCCCTTCTGCAATCCATCTCCATATCCGTCTGAATAAGCCGTGTTGTATAAATCTTTCGCCATTCTGTCGTAATACTCTATGTTTTTCACTTCTCATATCCTCTCTCATATATCGGTCGCTTTGCGGAATAACGAATTATCAATATTCCATCCTTTTCGTTGAAATTTATAGACGATACCCATTTCCACTCTATTCTACGCAACCTATCCCACGGAATGTTTTTCGTTTTCATAGGCTTTGTGAATACCTTGCGGTAATCTTTTTCGTCCATATTCGCAAATACAACCCATTCAGCGTAAATATAGCGTAGTGCTTCAATTACTCGCATATCCTTATTCTCCATCGTAGGGCATTGGAATCGGCATCCATGCCACTACTTCGCTGTAATCTGGCAGAAGGATGTCTGTTCCGTTCATATAGAACGCATATCCAGGAGCATAATTCTTTTCAAGATAATGTACTGGATAACGCAGTTCTCTCCGCCCTCCGTAACCGTGATTTTTGATTGTCACTATTAGACAAGAGCCAACTGGCGGCATTCCGTCTTTTTCGATCGTTTTCCAATCATCCATTATTTTCCTTCTCCTCCTTCTAAAAATATATACAAATGTGTTCCTATGCGGACATTGAGCCTAACTCATCGCATCAAGCCAATA
>ERZ1090869.685-NODE-685-length-17282-cov-15.144192_pt1 | contig 17282 bp, 2 predicted proteins | sample MGYA00478474_ERZ1090869 | MGnify/ENA primary metagenome ERZ1090869 (study PRJEB33644, sample SAMEA5815748) | chicken gut metagenome | biome: Chicken; feature: Gastrointestinal Tract; material: Caecum | place: Ireland | collected 2019-01-01 | study: A study of the... | reverse complement strand
ACGCGATCGCTCAGTGTCTCGTGGGCTCGGAGATGTGTATAAGAGACAGGCTAAACTATAATTAACTTTTTGAATTGGTACTTCTCCATAAGTTAAAGTAAACCAATCGTAGTTTTTATTTAAAGCTAAAGTTATATATCTACAATTAAACGGTGTTCTAAATGTCTGTCCTTCAGTAAAAGGTTCTCCCCACATAAAAGTAAAATCTTTATCATAGTAACAAAGATTACTATAACCATTACGACTAAAATTAGAATTAACAGTATAAATCATATTTCCTAAAACAGGAATTTTTATTCCAAAGAAATTAGCAGAGCCTACTATTTCTCCTTCTGAATAATGCCTATATTGTCCATCTAATTCAATGTGATTATCTGGGTCGAATAAATTAATATTACTTCCAACTGTCTTAATTCTACTAGAAGTTTCCACACTAGGCGCGCCGCCTTCAACAACATCCCAGAAATCTATATTAGTGTCTACCCATTCTTTCGTTGGCTCTTTTCCACTTCCAAATTGTTTTGTTAGATTTATTAAAATTGGGTGCGTAAAAGTAAAGCTATTGTTATTATCACCAATATTATTTAATAAAATTTTAGTTTTGTCTATATTAGTTTGATAGATTAATGATAATAATTGCTCAGTATTTCCAGTCAATTTAGTTGTGTATGAAGGTTTTTTAATATATTCTATTTTTATATTTGGTTGTAATATATCGTTAGAAATTATATTTGTTATTTCTCTATAACTTTTAAGTTTTTGTAATTCAATTTTTTGTTCTGATGTTAGAACTATTCCAGAAGTTTTATCAGCTTTCCAATAAACTCTAACCGGAGTTCCATTTTCTTTTTGTTCAGTCAGCCAATTTTTAAATTCTTCGGCGGTTGAGGCAATTTCTTTATTTATAAACACATATAATAAACCTGTTTGAGTAACATAAACGTGCTCTTCATCTAAATTATAATTACCAATAAAATTAAAATGAGTACATTTTCCTTCGTAACTATCAGATATTTTTCCAGTAGAAACTGCTACTCTAATAACATTTTCCAATTCTCCTTCCTTATTCCAATTTGCATTTTCATCCAGTTCAATATAATTCCAAGTATGCGCTTCTATATTAGTTTTTAAATCAATATAATCTTCTTCTAACATTTCTTGCTGAATTGGAACTATTGCATTATCTTGTTTATATGTTATGAAATCTACATTATTATTAGATAGCATTAAGTTGTAAAATCTTATTTTTCCATTTTCTGTCTTTGCTAACATTAAAGTGATAAATACTTCTGTATCTTCTGTAAGTGTGAAACTTCCTTGTTCTGAATTAGCGTACAATCTCACAAATTCTTTGCTCCAATCGCTTTTAGATATAAACATAACACCTGAGCCATCATTTCCAGAAACTGCTGTTCCTTTTAGCATTTCATACAATTTTCGTAAATAGTAAGTTCCTTGTTTTAAAACTGTTTTAAATCTTAAATAATGGCTTCTGGCTGTATTATTTGTTGCATGAAATGTAACTTCATTTGCAGAAATATTGTCAATTTCTACATTACGTTTTTCTGTTATTGTTAATTTAGTTAAATCTAACTCATTTGCACTATAAGAGGTCATTTTTATATTATCCTTTATTATTTTAATTTCAATAGGATAATCAGGACTTGGACTTTCTGGAATTTCCCATTTTAGTTGTGGTTTAACTTCATCGTCGCTTGTTAAAAGATTATATCCTTGATAAATTGTAAGATACATTAATTGGTTGTAGACCGCTTGTTGAGATTCTGTATATGGTTCTATTACTTCTTCAGCTAGTTCATATTCGACTATCACTGGTGTCCCTGTTGTATATTGATTTGCTAAATATAATTTAAATTCATCTATTGTAGAGAAAGCATCCGTTTGCACCCAAAAAGTTCCTGAATTATTAAATCCGCATTTTCCATTCCCTTTCCATGTGCCATAGTCATCTGAGAAAATAAAATGCGTACATTTTCCTCCCGATGCTCCTATTTGAAATACATCTTGCAAAATAAAACCAGCATTTGCTATAATGCCCCAATTTTCTGTTCCATCAAATACAACTTGTCCTCTCTTATGATGTATTCCATCTTTTGCTAAATAATCTCCTTTCATTAACTTTTGACCTTCAGATAAAGGGAAATTAATTTGCTTAGTCTTACTTCCATCTTGATTGCTTAATTTTATTTTTATACTATCTCTAATATTTTGAATTTCACTAGGTGCTTCAGGACTAGGACTTGGTAAAACATAATTATATTCTAATTTAAAATTAGGCGCAATTTCGTCATTTGAATAAATATTTGTTGTATCTAAAAATAATTCCGTTTCGGCAATTTGCTCATATACTTCTATTTGTTCTTTTGTACAAGCAAGTTTGGTTGGGGTTTTTAATTTATAATAGAATTTAACTGGTGTTCCTGCATTGTATAACTCTTGTAATTTTGCTTTAAATTCTTCTAAAGTAGATATTCCATCTAATCCAGTTCCGATATAATACGCTTTATTTACTGCTAAGCCTGTTCCTACTATATTGTTAAAAGCTATTGTATCTACAGCATAATTCTTATAATGAGTGTTTATAATTGTTGCTTCTTCCTTGTTGTTTGCTGGTGTTTCTGCATTTGCTAAAATAGCATAACCTTCGAAATAGAATGCATTGTTGCTTGTTGTAGCATGCTTTCTCCAATTTTCATTTCCTGTTATTTCGTAAATATCCCATCCATGCACTTCTTTCCAGCCGTCATCTTCTTTAATGAAATAATCTCCTTGCAACATTTCTTGTTGAATGTATAGCAAATAATCTGTTTGCTTGTGTTCAACATAGTCTGTTGCAGTAGAACCTTTTTCAATCATTAAATTTGCATTTGCAATTTCGTCTGCAGTAATATCGCTGTTATCACTTTTGCGAAATAATAAATGTATATATTCTATGCCTTTTTGAAGAGTAAACTTATTAACATTACGTACGACTCCTCCTGTCACTGGTGCCTTATTTATGTCATAAGCTCTTACAGCTATAAGACTTATGCCAGAAGGAACCCCACTTAATATATAACTGCCTGCTCTTAATTTAAAACTGCTAGTTCTTAATCTTATACTATTATTGTTACTTGTATCTTCAAATGCAGAATTATTATTGTTGTAAAGTTGTATATTGTCTTTATCGTAGAAATTCTTATTAATCTTACTTATCTTTGTAGAACCTTGCTCGTATGGAGAATAACTTGTTGCTGTTTCACCTTCTTCTATTTTTAATTTCATTTCGAAATTACTGAATACTATTCCCGAAGCATTTACCCAAATTTGAATGACTAAATCAGTATCTTCTGTAAGTTCAAAAATAAAAGAATTTGTATCTTTTTCAATATTAGTTCCTGTTATAACTCCATAACTTTTAGAAGTGTTATTCTTTTCCCTGATGTAAATAGCAAAATCATCTTTGTCGTATCTTTTATAACTTCCTGAAGTGTGAACTTTAAATATATGTTTCCCCTTTTTAAAATTGCCTATTCCTACATATCCTCCGCTCAAAATATTCTGCGCTCCATTTGTCGTACCGTCTAATTTCAAACAACTTTCTTTTTGAGTTACGTTTACGCCAAGTTGTATATAACTTTTTTCTTGCATGTGTAATAGGTTTTTATTACTTCCTAAACAAACCACTGGACTTGGATAATCTGGAGAAGGGCTTGCTCCGAATCTTTCATAGTTTTCATCAATTGTGTGTTCTCCTTCTAATACCATGAAATCTGTAATTGTTGCAACACAATTAGCATTTTCACCCATATTTATAAAGCAATACAAGAAGTATACTTCTTCATTTGTAACTACTTTCAATGCATAAGTTCCATTTACTGTTGCAGTCACAATAGCCCCTACGTTGTCTTGTGATATATTTTTGAATGTGAAACCTACATTTTGTTGATTAAAAGTTGAATTTTCTATTTTTAGTTTAAAACATATTGTATATGTTCCAGCTTGAAGTGCTTTAGTTAGAGCATAATTATTGACTCTATTTGTACTTTTTCTTAAAATGAAACCTGTTTTATCGCTAGTTAGTTCTTTAGTGCCTACATACATGTTAGCGTTTTCGATATCTAATAAATTTTTTCCACTTCTAATCTCTTGCTTACTATTCCCATAGACACTTATTCTACCTTTAGGTAAAGTAATATCCTGAGCTGTTACAGATTCTCCTTCAACAATAGTTGGAAGAACTTCTTCAATAACTTCTTGCGTACTATTACCGCTTACCCTTACTTTCGTATATCTTTGATAATTATCTATGTTATTATAAGAAATAATTTCTCCTTCTCCCAAATCTTTTTGGTCATAATGTTCTTGAGAATGTTTTCCTTCAATTCTTATGTTTTCTAACTTATTATCAGAAGCATCGTTAATCGTAATACTACTTCCTTCCGCACTTCCTTTTTCAGTTTCCACTTCTAGCGCGGTTTCTGTATTATTACTTTGTACTTTTGCTCTTACATAATATTTATCACCAATATTGTTTTCTTCTGTGCGTTGACTAACTCCATCATATTTTTCATTAGCGATAACTGTTGCTTTTTGCTTGTTAATACTTATTTGTCCATTATTTTGATTATCCCAATTATCTAAATCTTCTAAAAAACTACTATTAATTTCATTATTATAAAGCTTATCTTGACTAGCGTCTCCACTAACAACCAAATCATCAACAGGTCCTACTAAACCATCGGTAATATTTATATCTTTTCCTTCAATACTGTTGGTAATATTTTTTCCTGCAATTTCTAAAGCTGTATCTAAACTATCAGTATTAATTTCGGCAGAAGCGAAATATTTATGGTCTATTAAAGCTTCTCTTTGTTCTTGCGCGATTCCTGAATATTGATATGGTGCGCTAATAGTAACTTCTCCATTTTTAGCTTGAATTTGTGCTAAATTATTAGTTTTCCAAGCTTTTTCAACTGAACGAGAATTTACATCAGCAAAATCAGTATCACTTAAAGTATTATTATATTTAGTCTCTTGTTCTGATTTCCCTTCAATTTTTAAATCTTCAATATAATCATTATCTGCGTCAGTTAATACAAAATCATTCCCTTTAATTGTATTACTTGGATTTTCCGTTTCTAGCCCTTCAAATGTTCCTTCTGTACTATAACCATCATTGTCAATACAAACAAAAGAAATTACCATTTCACCTTTATACACACCTTCAATAATTGTTCTTTCTCCAACTTGTTTTTCACCTTCAACAAAAGGTAAATGAGAAAAATCAATTTCAGCATTTAAAGCTGCCCAATAATATTTATAAGGTTCTTCTGAAAAAATTAATTTTTGTATTTTATTTGGTTGTAACCATTGTTTAATTTGATTTAATTGCGCGATTGTCACACTGTCAAAAGCTATGTTAATATTAAAAATTTTCTCATTAACTTGAGTTTTCCACTTATATACTCCTTTCTTACCCATAATTGTGGCAATGTTAGGATTAACACTACCATAAATAGGAGGAGTATAGCGGTCACTAGAAGAGACCGCTAATAAATTAAATTCACTGGCCCAGTGGTCGCCGAATTTAAAATCAATATAATCGTTTTGCATCCTTTTACCTCCTTCTTATTTTTATAGTATTTCCATTTGTTGCATCTTTATAAATTGATGATTTTACTTTGTTTATAATTTTATCAATAGAGTCAACGTCTGTTGCCTCTTGAACATTAATATTTAAAGAATCAATTTGTATTGTTTCTTCTGGCGCTTTCTCTTGAGTTTGATTTGAATTTTTACTTGCTTTTGAAAGAGTATCTCTTAATCCTTCAAATAACTCTGTCTGTCTAGCATTTAAGAAAGCTTCTGGTTTGGTTTTTGTACCGTGAACCATTGCTGGTCCTGTAAAATCTACATAACCACCCTTTTTATAACCAGATAACTGATTAAGTTTTATCCAACCTAAATCTTGTCCTCGAGAAGAAGAAATATGAACATCATATCCTCCAGTATAAGAAGCATTACCACCATATTTTTTAGCAGAATAACTATCAATTCTAACTGCCCCTCTCTGTCCAGAATACAAACTTCCTCTAGGACTTCTTCCCCAAGAGTCATAATAATATTTTCCAGTATAAGTTACAGTATCTCCAACTCTAGCTACGCCGTCTCCACCGTATCCACCAGAACCACCAGAACTTCCAGAGCCTCCGCCAGAACTTGAACTTCCACCAGAACCTCCACCAGACACAATTCCAGTTCCAGAAGATGAGTGGCTAGGATTATAAATTTTTTGATAGATTTTATCTAAACGATTAAATAACTCTTTTCTAGTATTAAAAATTTCTCCTACGGCATTTTTAACTCCTTTAACATTATTGCCTAAATAATTACGCATGTTATCAATAGTATTTCCAACATTAATACCAGTAGAACCAATTTTGTCTCTAATTTCTTTGTCTTTAATTTCTACTGGATTATGACAAAAATCATATAATGTTTTATTAATTGCTCCTGTTTCAGCATTATTATTTTCCATTTGATTATATTGATTTCCTGAGAATTCTGCGAAAGCATTATCAATTTGTTCATTGCGCTCTTCAAGTTGTTTAAATCTTTCTTCTTCTGACATATCTTTTTCTTTTAAACGTTCTGCTAAAAAGCTTTCTACTTCTTGTCTACCAGCTTCCATCATAGCTTGAGTTTCTTGCCAATAGATTCCATTTTCATCTTTAAAAGTAATTAAATTTTCCATTTGTTGGATTTGCAATTGTCTATCAGCTTCTCTTTCTTGTTGTTCTCTTTGAATTCTTTCTAGCTCTCTATCTACTTCTGCATCGGCTTGAGCTTGTAATTGACTATTTAATTGTTTTTGTAACTCAATTAATTCTTGATTGTATTGAGAAGTATTGTCTTTTTGCATTACAGCTATTTGTGCTCTCATTTGGTCAATTTCTAAAGCGCTTTGTTGTTGAGTTCTAGCATCTCTAGCGTCGCTAATTTTTTGTTGTAAAGAGTTATAATATTCAGTATCAATTCTGGACATTTCATCGTATTTCTTTTGTAAATCGTCAACTTCATCTTGGTCTTGTTGCATTAATTCATCATGAATTTCTGTCTTTATATCAATAATTGCTTGTCTTTTTTCTTCTTCAAAATCTTGTAAAGTTTGTAAGTATTCATACAACTTATCTTCTTGTCCTTCCAAAGCTTCGGTAATATTATCATAAACCGCAATTTTTTCTAATAAAACAGTTTTTTCACTTTCGGAAAGTTCTTTTGATTCTTTAATAGCGGTTTCATTTATATATGCTCCATATTCTGTCATAGAAACATATTTACTATATTTTTGAGTAATTTCATCTAAAGCATCACTTTGTAATTTCTTTAATTCAGCTATGTTTGCTTTAGCTATACTTGCGGCTGCAGCTGTAGCTTCATATTGTTTTTGTAACGATTGAGGAGTATTTCCAAATAAATCTCCTTCTGTACTCATTCTATCAAGTGCTCTTTGAATAACATCAAATACTTCTGTAAATTCTCCAGACCAAGCACCTAACAAATCATTAATTTTACTTAATCTATCTTCTACAATAGATTTTAAAGTTTCTTCAGCACTCATTAAACTGTCTTTGGCATCACGCCATTTTTCAGCTACTTCTTCACTTTCTTTTGCAGTTTTAGTAACCCAAGTAGTAACTTCGGCCCAATTAGCGCCCATACTTTCCCATTCTTGTTTTACTAAATCATCATAAAAAGCATCTGTTATTCTATATTGATTTAAATCTTGGTCCCATTGCAAGAATTGTCCTAAATTAGAACCTTGTACTTGTTCATTAATTAATCTCATATCAGCTTCTAAATCAGCCACTGTTTTATCAGCATTAGACCATAAATCAATAGTAGTTAAAAGCTTATCATTTAATAAGTCTAAAGTTTCTAAATCTCCATAAGCCATTGTAATTTTATGTTCACTAACTGATTGCATAAATTCAAGATTTTCCCTTACGTCTTCTAATCTTTGTAAAAGTTTATCATACATAGAAGTAATATTTTGAATCTGTGTACTTTCAATTTCATATAATTTAGTTTCATTTTCTTGCATTGACTCATATTGAGATTCATATTCTTCCATTAATCTTTGGAATTCTTTAATTCTATCTTCCTGTGACTCAGAAGAAATATAAACTTCACTTACTTTTAATTGTAATAAACCTTCGTCTGTAAAATAAGCTAAATCTCCATAAGTAGAAGAAATTTGATTACGTAAATCCGCTAAATATCCTTTTTGTGCTCTAATATAATCATTATAAATGGCGGCTTGTTGAGAAAGTAATTCATTTTCTTTTTTCAAGTCTTCAATATAATAATTTTTATTAGCATCAATAATATTACGTTTTTCTCTTAAACGATTTATTTTAGCTTCTATATTTTGAATTTGTTTCATATAATTATAGAACTTTTCAAAATATTCCATATACGCTTCAAATTTATCTTTGTCTTTCTTGTCTTTTGAACCTCCCATATTAGAAATATTTTCTAATATAGTACCGCTATCATACATATTTTGCAAAGCATTATTTGTAGCACGAATTTGGTCAATTTGTTTTTGTATTTGGTCAATATATTCCTGACCTGAAATTGAACCTTCTGTTTTTATGTCACTTCCAAAATTTTCTACTTGACTATTGCTACTTCCGCCACCTGTTAAATCTATCCAAGTATCGTCTGCACTATCATCCCTTTCATGGTTTAATACAACAGTTAATACTCCATCTTTATTTACTGCGCTACCAGTGGCATTTAATTCTTTTTGATAAGTTTCTTCATCAATATACATCATATCGTCTACGTTTCTTGCTTTTCCATTTACACCATCTGCGATACTTTGTATATATCTTTCAACTTTTCCAAGTATATTATTTGCTTTTGTTTTAAAAGTTGAAATTCCACCTAACATATTAGTTAAGAAACCACCAAAAGCAGGTAGAACATTTTGTTTTAAAGTATTTACCCAACTATCCCAAACATTGGCTGTATTTTGAAGTTCTGTATGTGTATTATTTTTAAGTTCTTCTTGGTCTTTTTCCAATTCTTCATTCATTTTTACTTTTTGTTCCATTGTTTGGCGTTCGTCTTCTGTATAATACTTATTAGCGTCAATCATTGATTTTAAATTTTCAAGTTGTGCAATTTTAGTCTCACCATCAGCGATTGCAGCTTTAATTTTCGCTTTTGCTAAATTTTCTAACGCATCTTTATTTAAAGTTAATTCTCCACGTTCATTAACGTAAACTGCAGTTAACATATCGCTATTATTAGCAATCATTTCAATTATATCAAGTTGAGAAAGTTCTCCTTCTTTAATTTCATCATAAGCACTGGCTAAATCTTTTAAACTTGATATTTGTTGATTAACACCAGAGTTATAATCATTATAGAATGATTGTGAAGCAAGTAATTGTTGTTTTCTAGTTTGTTCAGCTAATTGGTCGTTTAGTCTTTTTGCATTCTCAATTTGTTGAGAAGATAAACTTAATTGGTCTTGTAGTTCATCTTTTTGTTTTTGTAATTCATCTATTTTGGATTGTTCTACATCTGTTAAATTTCTATTATTTGCTTGAGCATTAAATTGTATTGCACTAATTTGATTATTTATACTTTGAATTTCTTCAATTGCGGCTTGACCTTCTTCCATTGCACCAATTTTTAAATTTTCAATTTGAGTTTTTAAAGCTTCATTAGCTTCACCCATTTTATCAATAATTGTACTTGTATTAACTAAAAATTGGTCTCCAACTATAGTTCCTTCTCCCAAATTAAATCCATCTTCTAATGCTGTTGCTAAACCATAATCACCGGCAAATAAATCTTGAATAGATTGTCCGTTTATAGTGCTTGCATCTGTTAAAGCTTTACTAATTGCTTCACCAACTTCCTCCGTAATAGAACCTGGTCTTGGAATTAACTTTTCTATAAATAACTGTTGTTCTTCTTCTGTCATTCCCATTTGTTCAGCAATATTCATTAATTGATTATCCCATTTTTCATGTAAAGTCTGAACATCTAAAGCACTTGTAGGGTCTAAATTATTAAGGTCTTGTTGAAGAGCAGCTCCTATTTCTTCGCTGTTAATAGCTGTATTTAAAGCAGATATCATTTTTTGAGAAAAAGCATTTTTTTGTTGTTCATTTCCTCCAAAAAGTTCTTCATCGGAAGAAATTTCAGCAAGAGTAGTATCTATTAAATCACGAATATTTTGTCCTTGTTTTGAATAAATGTTGGTAATTGCATCACGCATTTTTTGATAATTTGCATTGTTTTCAGTTACTCCTAAACTTTCTAATGCTTGTGTTATTGCCTCTTCCCTATCCTCATTACTACTTTGAATTGAATTAGCAAACCATTGATTTATCCATTTTTTCTCATCGTCTGATTGAACAAAATTTGAAAGCATTTTTTGTACTTGTGCTCTTCTTTCATTAATTACTTCGTCTGTTTCTCCATTTTCTTGTGCATCCAAATAAGCTTGATATGCTTGTTTAAATTCATCAGATTGTGAACTTTTTAAAACTCTAATTATAACAGCAGATAAATTTTTACTAATATCATCTTGATTTTCTTTTAACCATTCTTCTAATCTATCAGTATCTTTAATTACTTCTTTTTGTCCATTAACAATTGAGTTAGTAAAATTAGTAATTAAAGAATTTCCCATAGTCGTTTCATCACTATCTAAATTAGCATCTATTAATTCATTTTCAGCAGAGTCTTCTATTATAAGTTCATAATTATTAATCATATCTTCTTTTGCTGCTTCTTTCCATTCTCTATATTTACGGGCAACAATTTCCATTTTTTCTGCTGTTTTTTCATCTGTCTTTCTTATTTCTTCAATATATCTTTCATATTCATCTACTGAAGCATCTGAGTCAGTCATTAATTCTTCAGTTAATCCAAAAGGTGAAACACCGGCTCCCCAAAGTCTAGTATTTTTAGTAAAGCCTGTAAAACGACCAATACGATTTGCTGCATTTTGTAATTCTTCCAATTTTCCAGCTGAAGTCTCTCCATAAGAATCTTCTGTATTAGTTTCACTATAACTTACAGCCCAAGGAAGAATAACTTCTAAAGGATTTTTTGAACCAGCTTTACCTTCGGTTGCAGAAGCAGCTACATTAGCATCTCTTATTGAAGTTATTTCGGCTTCGTTTGCGGCTTTTTGTTTTTCTCTTAAATATTTTTGAATTTCTTGAGTTGTTCCTAGATATGCTTCTCCTTCCTCATTTACCCATTTTACTAAATCTGGATAACTTTCAGCCAACTCTTCATTTAAAGTTTTTAATTCTTCTTGCTCTTCTGTAGTTAAACTAAATTGATTTTTTAAATCAACATATTTATTTACTAAAGTTTCTAATGAATTAGCTTCGTCACTTGCTTTTTGCGCAATTTCGGCTGATTGTGCAGCCCTTTCTCTATTAGCGGCATTTAAATCAGATAACCAAGAAATCAATTTTACTGCTGCAGAGATAGCTAAAGTAATACCTACTGTTGCAGCAGCTTGCGCAGCTGTATAGGCCAATGTAGAAGCTGTTAAAGCTTTTGTTCCAACATTTTGTTTTTGTTGAGCTATATACATTTGAGTAGCTTGTTTTGTACTAATACTTTGTTCCTTTGCTAATTGTGTTATTGCGTTTGTCTGTTTTTGAGTCAAAGGTGTAGATAATTGATTTAATTCAATTCCTTTTGAAATCTCATTATTATATATATCGATTAATTTATTTAATTCAACTAATTGTTTGCTTTGTCCCATAAAGGCATTAGTCAATTTTTTATGGCCAGCATTATCTATTAAAGTACCTTTTCCTATTCCAGTAATTTGATTTTCACTATCATTCCTTTGATTTAAAATTAAATTATTAGCAATTGTTTCTTGCGCTTTTTCGGCATTGGCTTTTGACCTATTTGAGGCTAGCTTTGCAAAAAAAGCTGTTATAGCAGTTCCAGCTATACTTAAAGCTGGTCCTAACTTATTTATTAATCCTAATAAATCTGCAATTAAATCATACGCACCTTTTACTGCATTATTACCGCTAGTAAGAGAAGCATAAAAAGCTTCAGCTTCAGCTTTAATATTATTTAAACTAGATTCAATACCAGTTGCATAATTTCTAAATTGTTGTGAAGAACGTCCAGCAGAATCTTGTGAACTAGCAACTAATTCCATTGTTCTATCATAATCGTTCATTAAAGCTAAGAAACGAGATTGTTGCCTATTACCAGCAATAACAGTAGCTAAATAAGCCTGTGAGTTTCTTGATAAATCATTCCATTTTCCACCCAACTCATCAATAATATCATCTAAGTCTCTCATTTGATTTGTTGTATCAAATAATTCAATACCAACTGTTCTTAAAGCTGTTTGTACTTTATTTACGTCAACACCATCTTCTAGTGCGGTTGTAGGGTCTTCTTTTAATTCAGCCATACGAGCAACGATTGTTTTCATCGCAGAACCAATATTTGTTGGTGCCTCACGAGTTACTTCGACCATTTTACCTAAATATCCAAGTAAGTGGTCTAAATCTACACCAGCGGTTGCAGCAGATGATGCTACTTTTTCAATAGCACTTGATAATTCACCAAAGTCTGCGGCTGAATCAGCACCTACGGCAGAAATTTTATCTGTAACTTCCATTGCTTGTGTTGCAGCCATACTATAACCATTCATAATAGCAGTTAAAGTATTAGCGGCATCAGCCATTGAAACTTCACCTAATGCGGCGGCAACAGCAGTAGCTTCTACCATTTCATTTACTTCTGCAGTATTCAAACCTTGTTGATAGTACAATTTAGTAGCTTCTAATAAATCTGTTGTTGTCATATGCAAACGTTTCGCTTGATTATTATAAGTTTCAAAACTCGCCCAAGCCTCTTGCGCAGTTTTATTAGTTACGATACCAATTTGCACCATTGAATCATCCATTGCTTTAACAGTGGTAATTCCTTTTCTAATAGTAGCAAATACTTGATTAATTATATAGTTTAAAGAAAGATAAGTTCCAATAAAACTTGTTGCTTGACCGAATGTTTCATTAAAAGTTTTACTTGCAACACTACTATTCCTCATTTCATTAGCTTCTTTCTGTAAACTTTGAGTTAATAAATTAGTTTGAGTTTCTAAACGTTTTTTAGTTTCAAAAAGCTCTTGTAAACTTTTATTTTCATTATTTTCTACTTGCTGAGCACTTTGCATTTGAGTAATTAAATTTTTATAATAATTTTGCTTTTCTATGTTACCTTGTTTTTGAGCATCGTCATAAGCACTTGAAACAACTTCATAAGTACTCATACTTTCAATAACTTCATTTTGTTTTTTATAAGCTTCAGATTCTTGATTTAATAAACCAATAGTCTGTTTAGAAACTTCATTTAAAGATTTTTTTTGATTAGAAAATATTTGCAACTCTTCTTGTAATTTATCTATTTCTTGTTTATTTTTTTCTACAATACTGTCTGATTCCGCAGTTTCTTTGTCAATATCACTTATTCTATTATAATCTTGAGGAGTTCCTTCATGAGAATAAACTCTTTTTCCAATATCAAGTTTTTCTTGTGTTAATTCTTTAATATTTTGCTGTCTTTGTGTTATTTCTTCTTGAAGATTTTTTATTAAATTATTACTTACTATTTCCTGTTTTTCAGTTATTTTTATTTCATTTTCTAATTCTTTACTTAATTCTCCTAATGCATATTGCGCGTCTAATATTTCTTTTGAAGAAAATTTAGACCAATCTACATTTCCGTTTGTATCTCTAGAAGAAAAACCTTTAGATAAAAATTTATTTAATTCATCAACTAAAAGACCAACTGTTCCAGGTAAACTACCTTCAGCTTTTATTTCTGCAGGTTGTATTCCATCTTGGCTAAGTTCTGTAATTAAATTATTAAAATTAGTTTTAGCAGAGTCTATTACTGATGTAACATTTTGTCCTAATCCAGAATTTTTTCCAAATTCACTTAAATTAGCAGTGTTACTAGCAATATCACTGGTATCACTATCAACATTTTTTAAAGAATCAGAAGCATTTCTCATATAATCTTTTTCTTGCGCTTCTAACGCATACAAAGATTTTTGTGCATTAATAAGAGAAGAAAAAAAAGTTCCTAATTTTTCAATTTGTGTATCCAATCCATTGATTGCACTAGTTACATTATTTTCTGCTTGAGTTAATAAATTATCATCATTTTCACCACTAGATAAAGAATTAACAGTAGCTTGCGTACTAATAATGTCATTTACTAAACCATTTAAAGTTTTTGTGTTAGTAATATTGCTTACGGAAACTTTCGCATTTGCTGTTCTATTAATTATATTTACATATTCTCTAGCAGCATCACGCATTTGAACTAATTGATTATACTGTTCATTTATGCTTTGCTTTAAGCTTGTATTGTTATTTATATTTGTTTTAGCAGTAACTTCAGTTAATTCTTGCATTTTCTTTATAACTTTATCTATTTCTGCGGCAGTAGAGTTATCAATTCCTAGTTGTTCTGAAAGTTTCTTATATCCTCTTGTTTTACTTCCTTGATTTTTATACTGTTCAATTCTTTTTAATTGATTTTCAAATTTCTGATATTCTTCACTTAATCTTTTTACTTCCGCTTGTTCAGCTTCTAATAATTTTTGATTAGTAAAATCAGTTTTATTAGTTCTAGTAGTAGCAATTTTTTGTAATTCTTCATAACCACTATATCCTTTACTTTGTGCTGCTTGATTTTGATATGCAACTATTTCACTCTGTAATTGTTTTAAACTTTTTAATTTTGTTTCTTGTTCTTGAAGTTTTTGATTTTGAACTTCTAATAATCTATTGTATTCATTAGAAACACCATTGGTTTGCAATTCTTGTTTTGCTTTATTTAATTCTTCTATATTATTTTTTAAAGTATCAATATTTCTTATTTCTTTATCAAAATCAGAACCAGTTAGATTTTTAAAATTCTGTTTTATTTTTAAAGCTTCTTTATTAATATCTTCCATTAAAGTCTTATATTGAGTAGTACTTTTTATTAAGCCATCAGTATTTATAGATTTCATTGTAATACTAATTTGCTTTACATTACTTTCCAATTCCTCTGTAATAGTACTAATTTTTTGCATATCTTTATCATTAAAAACAGATTTTTTACTGATTTCATCAAAAGCTTTTTGTAGTTTAGTCATTCGTTCTATTGCTCTATTTAAATTTTGTTCTACACTTTTATCTAAACTAATATTATTCATTACTTGACTTAATTCTTTTTTAATTTTATCAATATTAGTAATATTAGCTTGCGCATTTAAACGAATATTTAAACTATCGTTTCTCGCCATTCATTCTCACCTACCTTATATATTTATTTTTGATAAAATTAAAGATAACTTTATCTCACTAATTTGAATTCCACTATAAATTTCTTGTCCTCCATAAAAACCTATATTTAATACAGATTGATTATAATATCCTTCATTAGGATTATAATATTCACTTATTTTACTTTCATAAAATTCTTCCTCATCTATACTTGCAGTAGATTTTATATTTACTTTTAAACTTGCAGCTTGAGTTTTTAAACCTTTCAATAATGATGACATTGGAATAACTCCATAATTAGAAATTACAAAAAAATCAACATTTTGTCCAGCTAAACCTTCTTTAGAATTTACTACTAATTGAGTACCAAACCAGGCTGCCGCCAATCCTTTAATAGTATCAATAAAATCTTGGGCAGGGTCACTAGAAGAAAAATCTGCGGTTTCTATTGCTTCGTTTATTAAATTGTAATAATAATTATCACTACTTAATCCTCTTACAATTTCATCAACCTCTTGTTGTACCTCTCCTCCATGTAAACTTTGTAAACGTTTTAAAAACGTATCAAAAGAACCTCCACTATGTAAAGTAATATCATGAGGTAGAAACTTATTTCCAGTTTCTTTGTCCGCCTGTATTTTATAGTTTTTTACTGAGAAACCTATATCTAAACTATCGGTATAAGTAGTAACATCAGATTTAATAAATTTTCCTAACTCATCTATATTTCCTCCTGTTACTTCAACACCTTTAATATTATTAAGTTGTGAGGCAAATAAACCAACTGCGGCTTCACCTAAGGAACCTTTCCATTGTCCTAATGCTGTTCGCGCCATTTGTCCAGCTTTCTTAATTTTATTTTCTTGAGTTCTATTATCAATATTTCTAAAAGAAGAAACTACTTCTTTTGAAATAGTACCTCTATTATTTAGTTTTTCTAAGTTTTTTTGATAATCTTGACTAAGTCCTTGTAAAGCTTGATTAAAACTATTCTCAATATTATCAGCCAATTTCTTTTGATTACTTTTACTTACATTTTGAGATAAATTACTATTTCCCAAAACATCTTTCATCGTATCGGCCAATACATTATAAATATTATTAAAAGAACTCTCAATAAAAGTCTGAACACCTTCATCACTTAAATATTTCTCATTAAGTTCTTGCGCGTTTTTTACTCCTAAAATTTTATAACAGTCTTGTTCTCTTTTCTCTTGAGCTTTTATAATTTTGTCTCCTAAGGCCGCAATTTTTTTATCATGTATTATCTTATTATAATGAGTAATCTCTTTAAATCTATCATAACTACTATGTAAATATCCAGCTTTTTCTAACTTATCTAAATGAGAACTGGCATATTTAGTAACTAAATTCTTATCACGAACTGCCATTTTTACCTCCTTAAACGACAAAAACGGGTTAGCACAAGGCTAACCCGCTTAAATATCACTATCTATATCATCACTCAATAAATACATTTTGCTAACTACAAACTGATTATTCTCCTTTATTGGTAAACCAATTATATTAAAGACCGATACTGTCGGACTTGCCTTTTCTCCCATAACTATGTCTAAACTAGATGTAATTTTCATTTTTGGAATCTCAAAGAAAAATGTCTGATTAGTACCATAAATATCATCTTTAAAATATGCTTTACCTTCTAAAGTTAAAAAACCGTTAATTCTTTTATTTCCAATTATGTATTTACTATAAGGTTTTACATAATTAAAATAATAATCAATTAAAATTTCTTTTCCTTCATAATCAGAACCTACTTCTATACTTTTATCTTCATTAATTTTAAAATCGGTAATTTTTTTCTCAATTATATTGTCGTCATTTAAAAGATAAACAAAGCATTTTTCTTGCAATGGTTGATACATTGCTTCAACTTTACCATTATAAACTTCTAATTGT
>ERZ1090869.684-NODE-684-length-17294-cov-19.397761_pt1 | contig 17294 bp, 22 predicted proteins | sample MGYA00478474_ERZ1090869 | MGnify/ENA primary metagenome ERZ1090869 (study PRJEB33644, sample SAMEA5815748) | chicken gut metagenome | biome: Chicken; feature: Gastrointestinal Tract; material: Caecum | place: Ireland | collected 2019-01-01 | study: A study of the... | reverse complement strand
GAGGCTAGAAAAAATTTAGAAGGATTAATACCTGTAGTATTGTCTATAGGTGCTGGTATTGCTGCATGGAAAATATCAAAAAAATTATTAGAGGGTATAGATACTATAAAATCATTGAGTTCAACAGATTTATCGTTTAGTGTTTCTTTTGCAGGACTTGCTATGTTTTTAACTGACCTTGCTGACCTCAAAGAAGCATTAGATGACATTTTAAAAAATGGTGCAAATTTTACAAATGTAACGAGACTTTTAAGCGAATTTGCTGGTAGCATTGGCGATATATTCATTATGTTAGGAAAAGTTAAACTTGGTGGAGCATTAAAAGTAGTTCAAGGTGTTGGAGAAATTGTATCTGCTATTTCTGATATTTCAAAAAATGGTGTTAATTGGAATAATGTAACAACAACTATTAAAGGTTTAACAAACGTTGTTATAGGTATAGGATTATTTTCAAAAAGTGCAAAAGGTTTAAAAGTTGCTGGTATTGCTTTAACAATACAAGGCATCACTAGAATTATAGAAGAACTGCAAGATAATTGGGATGCTATTAAAAAAGGTGACTGGAGTGGTATTGATAAAGTTACATTAATTACTAGCGGATTAGAAGTTTTAGGTGGATTAGTATTAGCCTTTGACGTTTTCAATAAGATAAAAAGTGGAGTTAATATGACAAAAACTGTTGAAAACGTAACAGAAGTTGGGAATACTATTTCGGGTATAGATAAACCTACTAGCACATTAACAAAATCGTTAGGTTCTCTTGCTAAAAATTTAGGATTAGGTCTTATTGTTATTGCCGAAGTTGCGGCTGCTGCTGTTCTGTTTGTAGGTGCTATATGGGCATTAGGAGCAGAATTAGAACAAGTAGGACTTGCATGGGAGCCTGTATTAGATAATGGAGAAACAATTGCAACAGCGATAGGTTTAGGTACGTTAATATTAGTTGCTATAGGTACTGCAGCTGGTTTATTAGGAATGGCGACAACTGCTACAGGTTATGCACTTCCAATTGCTATAGGTTTAGGTACATTAATGTTAGTAGAACTTGGAGCCGCAGCAATATTGTTTATAGCCGAAGTATGGGCAATAGGTACTGGATTAGACCAAATGAGAATTGCATGGCAACCTGTATTAGACAATGGTGAAACTATTGCAACTTCGATAACTGTTGCAACAGGCTTATTGATTGGTATAGGTGTTGCTACTGCAGCATTAGGAACTGCTACGGTTGCATCAGTTGGTCTATTACCTGTAGCAATAGGTCTTGGTACGGCATTGTTGGTAGAATTAGCAGAAGCTACAAAAGCATTTGTTGATAGTGTAACAGACGTTGCAAAACAAATTAATAATAGATTAGCACCACAATTAGAAGTTATGAATGAGAATGCTCCTACAGTAACAAAAGGTTTGAACAATTATATGAATTTCTTAAAGAAATTTGCGTCAATTATATCTGAAAGTACAAAAGTAGATTTATTATCTATGTTTAAATCATTAATAGATGGATTAATTGATTTATTTGCAGATGACCCTATTGAAAAACTTGCTAAAGATGTAAATAAAACATATACACAAACAAAAGACTTAAATAAAAAATTAAAAGATGCTAATCCAGAACTTGAAGAAGCTATTGATTTAACATCAGAGTACTTAAAATTGATTAGTAAATTAGATAAGTTGGCAAAAAACAATAAAACATCTAAACTTTCTGGAAACTTATTTACTAATATGGAAAATGCTGGTAGAAACATTATTACAGGATTAGTTAGTGGTATGAACTCAAAAATATCTAGTTACAATAGTGCTTTGAATAATATATATAACGCAATAGACTCCAATAGGGCTAGAAATGCTGGATATAATTTTGGTGCAGCCATGGCCAGTGGAATAACCAATGGTATAAGAAATAATTTAAAAACAACAATTAAATTATTTAGTTCTGGTAAGGCTATTGGTAACAGTTTCACATTAAGAGCTTATGCATCTGGTGGTTTCCCAGATTCCGCAAGTCTATTCTTCGCAAACGAAAATGGAATACCAGAAATGATAGGTAGAATCGGTAATCAAACCGCCGTTGCTAATAACGACCAAATCACAACGTCTATCACAAATGCTTTGATTTCTGCCCTAGATAATTATGACTTCGGTGGTCAATCTCCAACAATAATCTACCTAGGAAACAAGAAATTGTATGAGGGCTATGGAGAACACCAAGAAAGAGAAAACGACCGTTATGGCGTAAATATGATACGAATTTAGGGGGTATATCATGAGTAACTTTAAAGGATATTATATAAAATGTAACGGTTGTACTTTTCAAAGTCCATCAATCAAAAGAAATGGATTCAAATTTGCACCAAAGTTGGTACAAACAGCGGATGCTACAACGACGGCCAGTGGTGTACTTTCAATCAAAGTTCTTCCACACACGAGAAGTAAGATATGGCTTTCTTTTCCACCTATGACACCAGAACAATTTAGAGTTTATTATAACGCACTTGATATGGGTGGAAGTGGAACAGGAATGTATTTGCAAGTAGAAGTATATGATGATGCTACTGATAGATACGTAACCGATACTTATTATCATACCGATATTCAATATAATCCGGTAACATATCAAGGACAAAGGATGATACAAATTGACGATTTTCAATTAATTGGTCATTAGGCGGTGATTAAATGAATGAAACAGATAAACAAGCATTAATCGACGGTAGTGCAACGATACCATATCGTATTACCATATTAGGCAATACGGAAAGTGAAAACGAAGTTTTAACAGAATATGATATTGTGAATACCACATATGAAGATTATAGATATGTTGATACGGCTACACTTTGTATTGGGCAATTTGTAGCACGTACCATATCGGGTGAACTTATGAATCCTAATAATTCTATTATCATGGAGAATAAAGAGATTAAAGTAGAATTAGGTGTAAAAACAGAAAGTGGTACAAATTACTATTCATTAGGTAATTTCTTAATCACAAAGCCTAGTGATGATGCCGTAAAAGATAAAACGTCATTCGAGGCTATGGATTACACGAAAAAGTTCAATAAAGAATTTGATGCTACCGGTCTTACGTTCCCATGTACGGCATTACAGTTGGCACAGTTTTGTTGCCAAAAATGTGGTGTTGAACTTGGTAGTACATCATTTACAAACAGTTCTTTTGTGATAGATAGCAACCAATATGAAACGGGAGATACGTTCCGTAAAGTTATGCAAGATATTGGTAAACTTGCTTATTCATGGGTACGTATTGGTTGGGATAATAAATGTTATATTGATTTTTCATTTTCAAGTACGGTTGCCGATACCGATAAAATTGGAACGAGTAATTATTACGATTTAACAGTTCAATCAGAGAAATTTGGTCCAGTCAATCGTGTTGTTATCGGAATGAGCGATATTGAGGGAGAAAATGTTGTATTAGAAGATAGTACAAGCATTGAACAGAATGGTGTTTGTGAATTACAAATCATGGATAATAACTTGACTTATACACCAGAATTAAGACAACAGGCGATTACTAGTGCGAATAAATTGTTTGGGTTATCATTCGTTCCCGTTGAAATTAATACAACTGGCCATCCATGGCTATTAGGAAATGAAACTGTTGAAATAGAAAAGTTAGACGGCACAAAAATAAAAACAATTCCATTCGACAGAACCATTGAATACGGTGGCCATATTAAGACAAAATTGGTATCAAAAGCAGATACAAAAACAGAAACAGAATACAAGAATCCTGGTACGTTGGAAACAGCAATCAAGCAAACGAGAATCATTGTTAATAAACAAGAACAAGAAATATCACAAGTCATTCAACAACAAGAAAGTCAAACGGAAATTATAAATTCTGTTCAAGATAGCATAGATAATTTAACGGAACAAATAAATGAAAACATCATTATTTATCGTGGAACAGGTGTTCCTACACTTGATAATTATCCGGCAAATGAATGGACAACAACAGAATTAAAAGATGACCATGTTGGTGATTTGTATTACAATACCGAAGATGGTAAGACATATCGATTTGATAAAAATGGTGTGATATTTAGTTGGGTAGAAGAAAAACCAGATTTGTCAGAGGCAATAGAACTAGCACAAAACGCTTTAAATGTTGCGAATGATAAAATGCAAGTTTTTGTAACGCAACCAACACCGCCTTATGAAGTGGGCGATTTATGGACAGATGGCGATGATATCTTTGTTTGTAAAACGGCAAAAACAGAAGGTCAGTCATTTTCAGCAAGTGATTGGGAAAATGCTACAAATTATGCGGAACAAATTGATACCACAAACGTAAAATTGAATGAAACTGTTTCCAACCTAGACGGTACAAATTCAACGATTGCTGACTTGACTACAACGTTAAATAATAATTATTTAACAACGGATCAAATTAACGCCATTGTTGAAGGACAAGATAGTGATATTGAAGCAATCGAAGGTAATATATCGCAAATAATGACAGATGCAAAAGGATTAGCATTACGTGTTACAACAATTGAAACAGATGGTGTGTCAAAAGTAAGTAATACTTTAATCGAACTTGGCGAAGATGGTATTGAAATATCTAAGTCAACTGATGAGTTCAGTTCGAAATTTGATAATAAAGGTGTAACATTCATGTCGTATGGTAATGTAGTTGCGACATATGATAAAGACGGTGCGAACATTCCAAACTTAACTTCGGAGGAAGCACAACTTGGATATCTGTCAATTAAAAAAGGTGAAACTAGTGGAGAAAAAAGAACGAAGATTTTCTGGGTAGGTGATTAGATTGGCAACATTATTACAAAGAGCAAACTTTAATGGAAGAAACGGTTCCTATTTCTTCCTAGATTTGTATTATGATTTATTAAGTCAAAACCAAACAGCCAATACATCTAGTGTTAGATATTACGCATATGTTGGTTCAACAGGTGGATATGGTGGTAGTGGTTCGTCAAGTGCGGTATATATTAATGGAACAGTAGTTGGACACTTTTCTTCAATCGGTCGTGGAAGTAACACATTAATCGGTACATTGGACGTAACAATAAACCATGATACAAATGGTAATGGTACGGCAAGTTATTCTGCTAGTGCGAATACAAACTGGACATTGGGCAGTGCTTCATTAAGTGGTAGTTTTACTTTACCTAGAATAGCAAGAGCAGATAACATTACAAGTCCTATGGTATATACAATAGGTGCTACACATACTATTAGAATCACGCAAAATTCAACGTCGTTTACTCATACTATAAGATATACATTCGGTTCTTTAAATGGAACAATTGCGAGTAACGTAAAAGATAGTTGTACGTGGTTTGTTCCAACAACATTCTATAATGAATTTACAAGTGGTTCATCAAAAACAGGTACTTTATATTGTGATACTTATTCAGGAAGTGCCTTGTTAGGAACAACATCTATAACGGCAACATTTATTCCAAATAGTACAACGGCGAAACCAACAGTATCGTTCAATTATACAAGTGATTCTTTATCACAAACATTAACTGGAAATACAAAGGGAATTATTGGTGGCCGTAGTTCTATCAATTATACAATTACTGGTACACCAAAACATAATGCGACAATAGCAAAATATTATTTATCAAATTCTTCTTCTAACTTACCAGAAGTATCTAAGACAGGAACATTAAATAATGTGTCTAGTAATACATATTACACAAGGGTACAAGATAGTCGTGGATTAAATAGTGATACCTTGACGGTAACGTTAAGTCCATATGTAAGTTACGTTCAGTTGGCGATTACAAATTGTACATTTGAACGTGAAAATGAGTTATCAAATAAAGTATATCTGACATTAAAAGGAAATTATTTTAATAATAATTTTGGTGCTACGGATAATGAACTTACTCTTAAACTGTTTTATAGAAAACAAGGCGAATCTAGTTGGGGAAATGCTATTGATATAACATCTTATGCCACGATTAGTGAAAATACATTCTCAATCACAAATCAATTGATAGGTTCTAATTTTTCATACGAAGATTCATACGAATTTAGAGTTGTAGCACAAGATAAAGTAGTAACAGATGATAGTGTTTCTTCTAATAGAATTGTTACAGAAGGTATTGCATTGTTTGATATCGGAAAAAATGATGTATTGTTCAAAGGAATAAAATTGTTAGATTATATCGATTCAAAAATTAAAATGAATGTTGATTTAATGTATCCAGTAGGAAGTATTTATTTAAGTGTAAATTCTACAAATCCTAGTCAATTATTCGGCGGAGAATGGGAACAATGGGGAAAAGGTAGAGTACCTGTTGGAATAGATACAAACGATAGTGATTTTAATGCTATTGAAAAAACAGGTGGTAACAAAGTATTTAATGGTATCCATTTAACTAGTTATTTAGCAGATGAATCAACACAATATGGTTTATCAACAACTGATGGTAGTTATGCAAACAGAACGATTGTTGCTTCTGGTGATATTAGTGGTAGTGCTCATCGTGGAGAAACACCTATTAATATATCTCTTTTACAACCTTATATAACTTGTTATATGTGGAAACGAACGGCATGATTTTACCTATTTTAGATATCATGATATAATTATAATAAAAGGTCGGTGATACTATGAATATGACGCGTGGCGACACTTACGAATTCAAATTTCAAAGGAGAAATCAAAATAAAGAAGTCATAACAGAAAAACCAGATAAAATGTATTTTACAGTAAAAGAGAACGATGAAATGGAAGATTTCATACTTCAAAAAAGATTGGATGACAATACAATTTCGTATGACGAAGAAACACATTATTATCATATTACAATTGAACCAAAAGATACATCCGGATGGCAGTATGGTACATATTATTATGATATCGAAGTGATAACAAACAACAAAACCAAAACAATCAAAAAAGGAACCTTATCAATAACGAGTGAAATAACATTTGAATCAAACGAGGTATAACATGGATGAATTTGTAACGTTTGAAAATGATTGTGATGAACTTGTTGTTATTGAGGATGATTCAACCGAAATTGTAACATTGGAAGAAAATACAGGTGGCACGAACAATTATGAATATCTAACAAATCAACCAAAAATAAATGATGTTACATTGATTGGCAACAAGACATCTAGTGATTTAAAATTACAAGACGAAATGGAAGCATTGTCAAACATGGACATTGAAAATTTATTGAATAATCAAAGGAGGAGTAAATAATGGCAAAATATTTAGATGAGAATGGGCTATTATATTATAATCAAAAACTAGATACAAAATTTAATAATAAGGTCGACAAAGAAGAAGGAAAAGGACTTAGTGAAAAGAACTTTACTTCTACTTATGAACAAAAATTGAAAAGTTTAGAAAATTACACATTACCGATTGCCAGTGCAGAAACACTAGGTGGTGTTAAAGTAGGTGCTGGGCTTACAATAAATGGTAGTGGTGTACTTAGTGCCACTGGTGGTGGAACAGCAGATGCGGTTGATTGGGCAAATGTTCAAAGCAAACCCACAACAGTAGCAGGATATGGAATCACAGACGCAAAAATTGAAGGTCAAGTTGTAAAATTAGGTTCTAATTCCGTCACCGTACCAACAAACAATAATCAATTAACAAATGGTGCTGGATATCAAACGGCTAGTGATGTTCAAGGTGCGATTAATGACGCCTTAGCAGACGTAACAGGAATTGAATATCAAATTGTAAAAGACTTACCACAAACTGGTGAAAAAGGTGTTATTTATTTGAAATCAAATGGTGGAAGTGGAAATAACATCTACGATGAATATATTTGGACTGGAACGGCATTCGAGAAAATTGGTACAACAGCAGTTGACTTGAGTAATTATTGGAGTAAAACAGAATTAACGGCAATTCAAAATGGTGACATAGATTCAATCATGAGTGGTGCATAGTATGGAAGTATTGGATAAGAACGGATTGGAACACTTTTGGGGGAATGCGAAAGAGTATGTAGATAGTAACAAAACAACAAGTTATTCTCCTTTAACAGATAAACCGAAAATAAATAATGTGGAATTATCGGGAAACAAAACACTTACTGATATTGGCGTTCAACAAACAGTAATTAGTGAAACAGAGCCGACAGATTCTAGTGTGCAAGTATGGATAAATCCTAGTGGCGACGCCGTAACAGTTCCAACATTCTCATATGATAGTGAAACACAAACGTTGACGATAACGGGGTGATAGTATGTCTTTGATATTTAATGGAAACGAGCCAAAAAATATAACGTACAATGGAAATGATGTTAAGAAAGTCATTTACAATGGCGATGTGGTTTGGGAAAAAAATATAGATAATGTTCCTCCCACAATAGAAATTTTACCTACTTCTTTGGGTTCGCAAGGATATTATAGATTATTAAATTTAAAAATAACTGATAATACAAATATCGATTCCATAAAAATAAACAATCAAATTTTAAGTAAAACTGGTAATTCCATAGAAATATTAGACGGTATTGATTTTAATTTTGAAGATGGAAACGTAATTATAGAGGTAACTGATTCATCGGGCAATAAAAGTACTAAAACCGTCATTGTTGATAAGACGGCTCCAATTATTGATTTAAGTAATATACCAAACACTTTTGAAGTTGGTGTTGATATTTATACTTACCCAGAACCAGGTATTGCAACTGATAACCTTGATAATGCCGTTTCGTTCGCAAGTGTAAATATGGGGTGGTTCAAGAAAAATCCAAACGGTACAATAGGCGAACAAGTTCCACCTTTTGAATGGAATACAACACTGTCAAACAGAGAATTGGGTGATTATATTATCACTTACAATATTAGTGATAAGGCAGGAAATGTTGGATATAACCAAAGGACAATTACTTTATATTAGAGGAGGTGCAAATATGTCAGTAATAAAAATTAGAAACGAACTGGGACAATTCGTAGATATCCCAGCATTACAAGGAGAAAAAGGTGATAAAGGAGACAAAGGAGATACTGGAGCAACGGGGGCTACTGGTGCTAACGGTCAAGATGGACAAGACGGTGTAAGTATTACAAGTGCAACAACTGGTAGTTCTTATCAAAGTGGAACAAATACAGTAACTCCGATTACATTCAATAAATCTGATGGTTCAAACGTAACGGTAAACGTACAAGCAAAGAATGGCGTTGATGGACAAGATGGTTCACAAGGACCAAAAGGAGAAACTGGTGCAATTGGACCACAAGGACCGCAAGGCGAAAAGGGTGAAAAAGGTGATACTGGTAATATAGGACCACAAGGACCAAAAGGAGAACAAGGCCCTCAAGGAGAAAGAGGCCCACAAGGACCATCTGGAGCAAACGGCACAAGTGTTACAGTAGTTCAAGCAACCGATGAAAACAATGCAATCTCATTAAGTGCGCAACATCCAAACAATATTTATTTCTGGGAGGAATAGATATGGGAACGGTAATGAACGGAAAGAAGTGGGCTGGTGCTTGCGTAAATGGTAAAACGGTTAGCGGTCTTGTAAAAAATGGTGTTGTGTTTTATAGAAAACCAGTTAGTACGTATAGACGTAGGATAATGGTTGGAGATAATTTATCTAACAGAACAATATTTCAAGATTTTCCAGATGGATTTTATAAAAGCGGTATGTCAGATGGTGAACAATTCAACTTGATTGAATCAAACAATATTAATATTTATGAATATTATATGGGTGGTAGTTATAATGTATATTGTGGAAATCGAACGAATTCAAATTTACTTTATAGGTATGATTTAGTGTTTGGAAGAACAATGACAAAAAAAGACGTAACTACTGGTACTTATTTAAATGCTACCGTTACTGAAGTAAATGAGAATGAAGCCTATCGCCATATATTCATAGAAGATGAAAATATTCGTCCAGTTCAAGTGGGAGATGTTATCACTAGAAATACCAAATTTTATTTTACAATTCCAGATGATATTTTTTCAAAAACAAATATTGGAGCAAATCCAATACATCTTGATAACGGTTCGACTCTTTCTATTATGGATTACTCATCTCCTAAATATATACTGTTCATGGTTAATAATGCTATTTCTACTGATAATGTAGTCGTTCTTTTTGAAAATGAAAAAATAACAAAAAATAATAGTTCAATGATAGTTTCGCCAGTAAATGGAAACTATTTTGAAGGAACAGTATCGAGAGTTGAAAGCAATAGTCTTGTTTATAATATGACATTCGTTGATGTACGAACGTTGGGATAATAGATGAAGAAACTAATATGGTTTTGGAAACGTTTCTGGGGAACGAAGTATTACATAGAATACGATGATCATCTTAAAGAAAATGAAGTACTCGTCTTCGGACACAAAATTTATATAAAACGATAAAGGAGATAAATACATGAATTTTTACACAATAGCACAGGAAATAGGTATCGCCGTAGCAGGAATCATCATAGCCTTAATTACTTGCAAGCAATACCTTAACAAATATTTTAAAAAAACTGACGTGGCTAAGTTGTTACCAAAACAGAATAAGATGGACGTTGGTGTAGTCGAACAACTGGAATCTGTAAAAGAAATGCTTAATGCTGATAGAATACACATTTACGAATTCCATAATGGCGAGCATGGTTCCAACAATAGGCCACTCTATCGTTTCTCATGTACGTACGAGGTATGTAAAGCGGGTAATAAACCAGTTCAACAACAATGCCTAAACTTACCAACAAATTGCATGCCCAAATTCGTACAAGAAATTATGGACAACGGAAAATTCGTTTGCACTGACTTGGAAACATTAAAAGATACAATGCCTAGCACGTATAACTTCAAAAAGAGTATAAAAGTTGGAGCATTTTACGATATAGCAATTAAGAATAAAGAAGATGAAATCATCGGTTTTATCGCAATTCATTGGTTCAAAAAAGAAAATTTTAAAACAGACAATCAAGTCATAGATAAACTTGTTTGGTACGTAAGTGAACATTTACAAAATTCAAAATGAAGGAGATAAATTATGAAAGAAAAACTTGTAAAACTAATAGATTTAAAATCTATTATAACAATTCTAATGGCAATCACATTAGTAGTTGGCTTTTTCACGAATCGAATCGAAGCGGACGTGTTTATCCCGTTTGCAACGATGACGTTCACGTTCTATTTCACGAAAAAGAACACGAATGAAACGGCAAGTAATACAGTTGAAAGTGAGGTAACGAAAAATGAATAAATTTTATTTCGGCATGGAAACGATGCGAGTAACACAAAATTATAATGGAACGGCAAGTCATTATAATCACTCTCATGGAACACCAGCCGATTATCCCATCGACTGTGCTGGTGTAGATGGTAGGCAAAGTGCTTATTTTGCTCCAGTCGATATGCGAGTTGTAGCCATTAGGGGAGTAGGTAACTACGCAACCAATACAATTTGGCTAGAGACGGTAGAAGCGGTAGAAACACCGACATTTACTGATATTGTATGGCTAACATTAACACATTGGAATGATGGCTCTATTACGTCTAAATTTAAAGTAGGAGATGTCATCAAAGCAGGTGAAATTATCGCTTACGAAGGAACCGACGGAGCAACCGCAAACCACTTACACGTAACGTGTGGACGTGGTCATTGTAACTCGTGGACAGAAAATACAAAAGGTTCATGGGTAATGAGTGGTACATCACTTCCACCAGAAGATGTTATGTATATCAATGACGATTTTACGAAATGCGTAGATTCTGGTGGACTGGTTTTCAAGAGTATGCCTAAAAACGACACAAACACGTCAAATTCTGTCGAAAACACATCAGGACAGTCAAATACTAAGACCAAACGAGTTGGTGTCACAAATGGGCTTTATTTAATGAAATTGGACAATAGTGCTAAGATAACTTTAATGCCACATAATGCTACCGTTACAGTTCTACAAGAAAATTACACAACGGCCAAAGGATATTCAATGGACAAGGTTGAATACAACGGAACAGTTGGTATGTGTGCAAACCAATACTTAAAATAGTTAGGGAAACCTAACTTTTTTATTTGTTTTACTTTTTACCAATTTCGTGCTATCATAATTCGCAAGGAGTGAGATAATGAAAAAAGATTTGGATAAGATTTTATCCAGTACATTGAAAACATATTTTATCATTTTAATTGGAATTGTCGTTGTAAAATTATTCGGATTCGATTATTTTGGATTAGACACTAGCAACGAAATAATCATCATGATAGATAATTTTATAAAAACATTCCATTTGGAATTAGTATGGTATGCTATTACATTATATATTTACCAATATGTGATATTCAGTATTACTTGTGTTGATAACAGTAAAACAATGAAATTATATACACTATACACGTTACCAATAGCAATCACCATACAATTGTTAAAAACACAAATTAATGCACCATATTTATTTGCAATTATTGATTTATTATGGTTATTTATGTTTTCTATATTGTATATTAAAATGGTAAAAAGAAATAAAATTGAAAAGTATAACGTAAGTAATTATTGGATATATTGTGTAGTCAATATGATATTTCAATTACTAAGTATGTTTATTAGAAACATCGAAATTGTAAATTCGCATGGAATTATAATCAGCATACTATTGAATTTTGATTACATTTTGTTATCAATTATTTCATACAAACTTTTCTTCGATATGGGAGGTAAGTCATTATGGGATTGGGTAGTTTCTTCTTTTTCGCACCTACGGACTTTATTAAGAACTTTGCCAACAAAGTTGCAAAAGTTTTATCTAAATAATAAAGCCAAAAGTAGATTCGATAAGATTTCGGACTGTATTTACATTCCATTGTTCTTACTTTGGAATGTTTTTACTTTATTAGTAATCTTAGTCGTAGCAACGTTAAATCATACTTTTGTTGAATGTATTATTATTGCCACTAGTTTTTGGATAAACAAGAAAACATTTGGCAAGCCATTCCACATGAAAACGGCACTTAGTTGTTTTATGGTTTCCAATCTTACATATTATTGTTTGAATAGAATCACAATTCCAAACGGAATATCGTTAATCGTTTCCATATCACTTGGTATCTTACTTTGCTATATAACAAGTAAATTTGTTAAAAGCAAGAAGTTATACCGTGGTATGTCAATCGAGGAATACGACAAATTTGTATTACCTTTATATTCTATAAACAGTATCTACTATGAAATTGGTAAATTGTTTTATGTGGAACGTTATAGCGAACAATGGATTGCAAACAAGTTATCCTATTCTATTCCTAGTGTTCAAAAGAAAAAGTATGAGTTGAAAAACAAAGTGAAAGGACAATAAAGTCCTTTTTATTATGCTTTTTTATGTTTTATTTTAGATAAAATTATATTAGAAATGAGGTAAATTTATGTTAGATAAGAAAACGTATCTTGCGATGAAACGCGAGATTAAATGTGTTTGTCGCAAAAACCTAAAGGAATTATGCGAAATTATGGAATTTGATGACTTTGAAAAGGAACTACTTTTCAAGTTTTATGATGGCGATACCGTACAAAAGATTTGTATGGATTTATGTATATCGGCTATGACGTACAATCGCTACATGCACAAAATAATCGCCAAAATATACAATTATAAAAACACCCGTTAAGGGTGTTATTTTTATTTTGGAGCACCATACCCGAATTGCACGAGTGTCTATTTGATTTGCAGTCAAATCGGCTTCGCTTCTTGCCTAATGGTGCATATTTAAGGGAAGTAATCCCCTTATAGTTTATCACATTTCATTTCACTATCCAAGCATTTTCGGCAATTTTATCACGAGGATCAAAACTGTCATATATTACACCATACTTTGAACAAGTTATATGACCATTCATTGTTATTAGTAATATGTTGTCTGGATAATCTTCTGCTACTTCCCCTACTGTTTCGGATAAGTATGGAACTTCTTCGTACTTAGTTGATAAATATCTATTTATAAAATTTCTATCGTCCATCATAGTACCTTCAAATTGTGCGATGTCGCTAAGGTGTTCATAAACGTCATCCCAACTCTTTCCAGTTGCCATAGAAATAGCCCTAACGGTACAATCGTTTTCGAACAATCCTCTAGCGTTTGCATTGTAAAATCTATACATTACATCTCACTTATTTCTCTTGCATATTTTTTAATCATTTCCATTTCTTCTTGCGAACCAGCATCTTCTTTTAGCATATCGAAGAAACAAACGACACTTTCAAGCATATATTTTAGGCTTTTCATAGTATCTTCTTTTGCACCATATCCACGATTATACTGTTCTTTATCTTCTGCATAATCTTGGTAATTACGATACATTTCTTCCATAGTATCGTCGCCATGGTATCTTCCACCACGTCCACCTTCCATGTATCTGCCTCTGGAATCTCTTCTTCTACGTCCATAACTGTCGTCATACATATCACGACCAGATGAACCTCTACCATACATATATCTCATATTATCCTCCTTCTCTTTCCAATATTCTTCATTCTCGATATCTTTATGAATATCAATTACTTTATATAATATATCAACATTATCACTTCTGAGACCGTCTTTGATGATTTCATTCATCATTTTCTCGGTTTCTTCTTTGACTTGATGTATTATATTTTTATTTTCGGTTTGTTCCATATTTTCATTCATGGTCATCACCTACGATTTCTTAGTAATTGAGAAATTAGCATTTTGAATAACCGGTACTTCTGTAACAGTTGCCGTTCCAGGTGCTTCATCACCAGTTAAGACGCTAGGAACTGATTGTACCGTCAACGTAGCATCGCCACGGCAACAAATGCGAAGTTTCTTATCAAATGAAATATTTACATAATCACCGGCGGTTGTAATCTGTGCAATCATCGTTGTTCCTGGTACTAATACACCGTCTTGATAAAGACCTAAAGCAACTGTTCCAGCAACTGATGATGTAACATTAGCATTGAATGAAACTTCATAGATTCCACCGCATAATATTTTATATAATGGCGAACCTTCATTATGTTGCAACCAACCGCAACAATTAGCACTTCTTGTTCTCAAATCGTCAACACTAAATGGAATTGGAGCAGAGTTGCTAGTTAATGCTGTGATAGGTTCTAAAACGCTTTGTATCATATTATCAATCCTTTCTTTATAAAATAAAAGAGATAGGGACTCGCCTATCTCAAATTAGCAAGTTCCTGTAATCAGGTTAGTCTATTAGACCTATGCTATTAAATTACTGTACTATTGCAACCGCATCCGTTACCATATCCGAATCCTGTTACATTATAATTGTAGCAACAGTTCGGGTTTGGAACAACGTATGCCGGGCTTGGGCATGGTTTTAATTGATTAATCAAGTACGTATTTTGTGCTTCTTGGCTTGCTTTCAAACGTAGAGCATTGATTTCATTTTGTTGTGAAGCAATTTGTGCGTTCTTATCTTCAATACGGTTAGCAACAATTTCATCATGCAATGCACGATAATTTGCATTTTGGTTATCGATGATGTCTCTAGTGTTGTTACATAATGTTTGTTGAATAGCATTTGTATTCATAGCCATATTGTAATTTATACCATCAATACCACGTTGTGTTTGACAGCAGCAATCAGAAATTTGTTGATGAATATCGCAACAACAACTTGCTAATTGACTAGACAATCCTTGAACTCCTAAACGAGTTTCATATCCATTAGTTGTAATGGCTTGATTAATACCACTGAAACCTTGGCATAGTGTTTGTTGTGTTGCAGCGAAACCATTTGTCATAGTGTTGTTTAATGCAAACGTACTATCACAGATACCATTTGAAATCGTATCTAGTTTTCTATCAATTTGTGCAAAATCACTAGCAAGAACATATCCGTCTGCAACTCCACCAGAGTTTCCGCCGAAGCCACCGCCGAATCCGTTTCTTCCATAACCAAAGATTAGGAAAAGAATTATAATCCAAGCATAGTCATTGCCCCAACCATTGTTATTTCTTCCATTACCAGCATTACCTGACAATATTGCCACATCTGCTGGAGAAAGAACACCTTCGTTCATATTGTTTCCTCCTTATTCTTATTTCTATATCAAACTTCCTAGGCAGTTGATACCTATTTGAAATTACTCATGAATTGTGAGAATTCCTCGTCAAAATCTCGTCCTCTTTCTTTGAATACATTTCGAGCGAATTCTTCAACACCTTTTGTATCTCCATTCTGTGCCATTTTTATTAAATTTCCGAAAATGGGATTTGTGTTGTTCATGAGTAATTGAGATGCCACTTCTTGTGGATTTTTTCCACTTAATAATGTTTTTAAATTTGGATTTGAACTGTTCATATTAATCACCTTTATCGTCTAAATTCAATTGGATTTCTTTGATTTGTTTTTTTATTGATTTCATTTCATCTTTAATAGTTTTCAAATCTTCACTTGCATCTAATGATTGTATTTTTTTATTTAATTCATCAGATGTAACATATGTTATTTTTGCTTGATCCTCGCTTTCAACTGGTTTATAAACAACAGTTTTACTAGTTCCATCGGTTTGAATCTTTTTTGTTACAATAGCACTACCATCCGTTAATGGGAAATAACTTGTACTTCCGTCTAAAGGAATATCCATTGCTTTTACAACATCAATACTATCGACAGATTTACCTAGTAATCCCATTGTCTGTTGTTGACGTGGTTGTATATAAGGTTGATTGTTAATTGGTGGTGTTTGCATATTTTCCATTGGTTGATACCTTTGAGGCGGTACGTAATAAGGGTTATAATTATTGAACATATTCATTCCTCCTAAAATAAAAAGTGCTTCCTTATAACAAATTAATTTATTATTAAGGAAACACCTCCGATAAAGCAGACAGAAAACATTAACTTGTTTTCTGATTAAATTGTATTACTTTTTGAGTATAGAATAATATCAAGTTTATAAACATAAAATATCGTTTTTATAACAAAAAAAAGCCGAATGGCTTTTAATCTAAATCATCAAAATCTTCTTTTTCTGCGATTGCGTTTCTTGGTGAATCAATTACTTCTCCAGTATCATCATTTACTAGACTAATAACTCGTTTGATGTTTGCGAATACTGGTAATTTACCATCGTTTCCAACCGTCTTTCCCTCTGAATGTACTACTTCACAAAGCAATTTTTTTCCAACTAATTCATTAACTCGTCTTGTATCAAAATCATCTCCGTCTTGTAAATTAAATGCGGTTGATACAACATAAGACATCGATTTGACTTGAATTTCGTTATCAAAATTATATGTACTTTGCATTGTACCTGTCTCTTATACACATCTCCGAGCCCACGAGACACTGAGCGATCTCG
>ERZ1090869.682-NODE-682-length-17313-cov-19.091146_pt1 | contig 17313 bp, 8 predicted proteins | sample MGYA00478474_ERZ1090869 | MGnify/ENA primary metagenome ERZ1090869 (study PRJEB33644, sample SAMEA5815748) | chicken gut metagenome | biome: Chicken; feature: Gastrointestinal Tract; material: Caecum | place: Ireland | collected 2019-01-01 | study: A study of the... | reverse complement strand
TCTGACAACTTAAAACCCTAAAATAAGTTTTATGTCCATTTGACTTGTTAGAAGGTATGAACCAATATTATTCAGAAGAGCTTTCACAAAAGACAAAGCGTGGCTTAAGAGAAACACGAATTAAAGGCAACTATATGGGCGGACCCGTAAACTACGGATACTCTGTAAAGCATGAGAATATCGGCGACCAGACAGTGGCAAAAGTTGTTATAAACGATGACGAAGCACCTATACTTTTGCACATATTTGAGGCATATGCGGCAGGCAATCGCATCCCCGACATTGTCCGGAAACTTGAAGACAAGGGAATTAAAAACCGCGGCAACCCCTTCACCGTAAATTCCATATACTTTATGCTGCAACAGGAGAAATACACGGGCGTATATAACTTCAACGGTGAGACATTCACCCACATATATCCCGCAATCATTCCCAAAGAACTCTTTCAAATCGTGCGCAAGCGCATAGATAAAAACAAGACGGGCAAGCACGTTATAGGTGTTGATTATATACTTATGGGCAAGTGCTTTTGCGGCTATTGCGGCAGACAACTGCGCTCCGCCGCAGGTACCACCACCGACGGTACAATTTTGCGGTACTACCGTTGCCCGTATTCAAAGAAAGATGTGAACTGTCACAACAAGTCTGTGCGCAAGGAAGTGCTGGAAGAAATAGTCACAAACGTGCTCGCGGAGGAGCTCACCAAGCCTGACAATCTTAAATTTCTGACCGATAAAGTTTTTGAACTTTACTGCGTCAATGTTCAGGACGGCAGCAATCTACACCGCTACGAAAAAGAACTTGCCGCTACGGATAAAGCCATTAAAAATATTCTTGCCGCCATTGAGGAAGGCATCTTCACTCCCTCCACCAAGCAAAGGTTGAACGAGTTGGAAGAAAAGAAAGTCAAGCTTGAACAAGCCATTACAGTCGAGAGCGCAAAGGAAAAGAATCTTCTCACGAAGGAAGACATTGTGCGGTACATTACCGACGCGGTAAAATTAAGCGCAAAACAGATGATTGAACTTCTGGTTGAGCGCATTGACGTTTACGCCGGTAAAATCTGCATTAAGCTCAGATACTCCGACACACCGCCGGACATTCCGACAGACTTTTCCGATGACAAATTTCCGAACGCCACAACTCCGCTCCCCTATGACACGGAGAAGTTTTCAAACGACGCAAAACCAAGCGAACAAGCACCATCCGATTACGGTACATTCCAAGACTCGCAACCGAGCGCATTACAACGCGATTCCGCTAACAGCATACGCCCCGACAGGAAAATTTCCTGTTGGGGCTTTCTTTTATTCAGCTTTACAAAAGAGCATGAAATTTCCCGCCCGCGCACCTACAAGTCCGGCCGCTCCCGCATATTTACATACACGAGAACGTTCATGTTAGAGATTTATATTTAAGTCGCTTCTGCCATATTCAAAAACAGGTCTTTTTGCGCCAAAATGGCTAAACTCTGCTCATTTTACATTCTACTGAGGTTGGATACCCGTCCGCTTGTTGGACTTGAAGGGAAAAGCGGGATGCTACAAGTACTTCAAAAACGGCTAATTTTTAGCCAAAAATATATTAAAACGCCACATTTTTAAGTATTCCAAAATTCTTTGCGACAAATTTGCGACAAAAAAATTCTTCTTTATGCCGAGCATAATCAAAACATCACTTTTATTAAATTTTCCGTTTCGGAAAAAATATTAAAAGTTATTTTGTTCCGCTTGCGTTTTACGATGAATAATGCTATACTTTTAAATGAAATAATGCATGCGGAGCAGAAAATGGATATCAAGCGCGACGTCTATCTGAACAGGCTTATAGCCCGCAAAAATAACGGGCTTATAAAAGTGATCACGGGCATACGGCGGTGCGGCAAGTCGTACCTTATGAACAATCTGTTTTACAGGTACCTGCTTGAAGCGGGAACACCGGAAGATCATATAATCAGATTCGCCTTCGATTCAGCAAAAGACCTGTTATCTATCGGAGAAGACCTTACAGCGCTCATACGCGAAAGACGCAAAGTCGATCCCGCAAAATTTATAAAATATATCTCCGACAAAATCAATGACGACGGCAACTATTACCTTCTGCTCGACGAGATACAGGAACTCGACGGGTTTGAGAGCGTACTCAACGGCTACCTACGAAATGACAATACAGATATATACGTTACCGGCAGCAACTCCAAATTTTTATCCACCGATATCCTGACCGAATTTGCAGGCCGCGGCGACGAAATACACATACTTCCACTGTCCTTTTCAGAATTCCTGCCGGCATATGGCGGAGATACCGACGCCGCACTTGAAGAATACATGGTTTACGGCGGATTGCCGGCAACGCTGTCCTTTAAGACTGACGAACAAAAAATAGCATATCTTGAAACACAACTTAAGACCGTATATCTGCAGGACGTAGTAAAACGCAACAATCTGTTTTCCGACAGGGATATAGGCGAATTGTTGGACGTGCTTTCCAGCTGCATATCCACGTTGACAAACCCAGCCAAACTTGCCGATACGTTCAAAAGCGTAAAACGCTCAACCATAGCCGCTTCCACAATAAGCAAGTACATTGAATACTTGCAGGAAGCATTCATAATCAAGAAAGCACTGCGCTACGATGTCAAAGGCAGAAAATATATAAATACTCCCTACAAAGTTTACTTTGAGGACATAGGCCTGCGCAACGCCCGCCTCAATTTCAGGCAGACCGAGCCGACGCATATCATGGAGAACATCATCTTCAACGAATTACGCTACCGCGGTTACAATGTTGACGTGGGCGTCGTTGAGAGCCGGGAATATGACGGCGGCAAGGACGTAAAGAGACAGCTTGAAATAGACTTTGTTGCCAACCTCGGCAATAAGCGTTATTATGTACAATCGGCATACGACATACCTACCGAGGAAAAGAGATTGCAGGAAACACGCTCCTTTGACAAGACGGGCGATTCGTTCAAGAAGATAATAATAATTGAACGCAACATAAAACCCCGCCGCGACGACAAAGGCTATCTTACGATAGGGCTAAGACAATTTCTGCTTGACCCCGACAGCCTGGATCTGTAAAACACTATAAAAATGTACTTTTGTAATGCTCACGCTACATTTTGCCGCCACACTATAAAGTGTATTAACGTAAAAACTCCCCGCGATTAAGCGGGGAGTTTTTTATCTTACAAAAGAGCGGGGCAACAAACGCCCGACTCTTCGTTCTTTGATCTGTTTATCCGATATTTCTGCGCCATGCACCCAGAGATACGGGCGCCCGCCGTGCAGAGTCAGCCGATGGGGTTATCGCGCCTTTCAATGTTGTCCGTCTTGGGCGACCAGGTAAGGTTGGCGGAAGTCTGCACCTTTATGCAGTCGACGACGGGTCCTCCCGTTCTGCCTGCGCCGTCCGAACCGGGGTTGAGCGTGTTGCTGAGAACGGTGAGCGAAATGACGTTTTTGCCCTCCTTCAACGTTGCGGAATTTGTGACGGTTTTATCGGAAAACTTCATTTCGGCCATGGCCCCCATACCGGAAGTGCCCTGCACATATATCGAGGTGTACGGGATCTCTTTGCCGTTGAGTTTTACCGAGTATATATCCGACGTAAGATTGAGATCGCCGAGCTCGGAACCGAGGCGCAGTATTATGGTGGCCGTTGCGGCGCCGTCGGATTCGAACACAAAGTTGAGCGGCTGATTTACAGAATACGTATACCCCACATAATAGCCGTTGCTCCAGCCGAGATCCTTCTGCGCCTGCGTGCCATCGCCGTAGATCATGTCTACGCCGCTTTTATCGATGGAAGTTCCCGCGCCGGACACATTGTCAAGGTCAATATATTCGGCCTCGAACGTATACGTCTGCGAACCGCCGCCTCCGTTCCCTCCTCCGCCGCCGCACGCGGCAAGCGCCGCCGCGCTACCGATGACGGCAACAGCAAGCAACATTCCCAAAATCTTTCTGCATTTCATTTTAATCTACCTCCGATTTGATTTTAAAAATATTCGGCTTGAATTTTTTTAGCAGTATGACGGTGCCGAAGGCCGCCGCTGCAACAAACAACACGCAATCTACAACTATAAGCCATATCACCCACACCGGCGTGGTGTAAGCCCATATCACGTTTGCGCCGTGCCCGTTCATAGCGCACGAATTTGCAACGGTGAACATTATATTTTTTACCGCGCGCCTGATATTGGCTATATCGGTTGGCGTAGACGTCGAGGACGGACTTTTCCCCGGGCTGAGAGAAAGATCTCCACCCGCGCGTATCATCTGGTCGGCATTCATATACGATTTGAGGTTGAAATCGGTTATCACCATACCTTCAAAGCCCCACTCTTCGCGCAGAAGCTGCGTAAGGAGAGGATACGAACCGCCCGTCCACGTTACGCCTATGCGGTTGAACGCCGTCATAAGCGCGGTTATGCCGCCGTCTTTTACCGACATTTCGAACGGCTTGAAGTATATCTCGCGCATAGACTGCTCGTTTGCCCATGTGACGAGGCCGGTGTAATCGCGCTTGGTTTCCTGTTCGTTGAGTGCAAAGTGCTTTGCGAAAGTATAAAGGCCCTTTTGCTTTGCGGCCTTTGCAACGTTTGACGCCATAACGCCCGAAAGATAACCGTCCTCCGAATAATATTCGAAGTTTCTTCCTCCGAAGGGGCTGCGGTGTATGTTCATGGCGGGGGCATACCAGCCGGAATAAGGCGTAACGCCGTCACGTTCGTTGCCGTCACGTTCGTTGCCTATAAGTCCTTCGTTGCCCACCATTTTGCCCATCTCGTAGGCGAGATCCTTGTTGAACGTGGCGGCAAGCACGCATTCGCTGGCATAATAACAGGTATCGTAGACGGCGTCGTCGCCCATAAAGAGCGCAAAGCCCATGGGGCCGTCGGCCTCCGTAGTGAGCGGCTTATCCACGTTCTCCAATGCAAGCGTACGGAAGTTACCCGTGGATATGAGCGTCACCATCTGGTCGACGGTGAGCTGATCCATAAATTTGTTCCACAGCTCGTCGTTATAAGGCTTGCCTATCAGCTCGTAAAGTTTTATAGACTGCGAATAGCTCACCGGCCGCTTGCTCTGTTCGGGCGCCTCGTTCGCATACCACGGGTCGCCCTCTTTATCGTTCAGCCTGTACGTGAGCGAATCGGTGAACGCCCTGTCCCTGTCGCGGTAAGAGGCTTCGGAAGCGCCTTTAAGATTTTCAAAATTGGCGAAATCGTCTTTGCGGGAGAGGTAATTTTCCTGCGCTATGCCGGAACTTACGTCGTCGAACAGGTTGTTCACGGGAGCGTTTGTGGCATCGTCGTTCTCATATACAAAACCGACGCCTTCCTCCGTTTCCGGCACGGTGTATGTGAACTTTATAACATTTTCGTCCGCCCAGCCGTGGGCGTTATCGGTGATATATATGGTGTAGACGCCGCTGTCCAGTTCATAGCCCTTAACCCCGTTGCCGTTTGCGTCGGAATAGTCGTAAGAAGCCATATCACGCACATCCAGTTCGAGCGTCACCTTGCCGGGAGCGCCGCCCTTTTCAAGAACATCCGTCTTTGCAAAATCGCCCAGCACGACGTGGGATTTTTCTATGCCGCCCTCGGTATACGGCGCCGAATAATAGAGCTGAACGACCTCTTTGCCGTCATAGTCGCCCACATTGGTCACATCCACCTCAAAGGAAAGCTTACCGTCCTTTTCAAGCGTTGCGCCGTCCTCCGCGGAAGGCGTTACGCTATAATCGAACTGCGTGTACGAAAGGCCGTAGCCGAAAGGATAGACGACGTTCTGTTTGTACCAGTCCTCGCCGGCGGTGTATCCGCGCGTTTCGTAGTAGCGATAGCCGGTATATATGCCCTCGCGGTATTCGACGAACCAGGCGTTTACGGAAGAGCCGTCGCGCGTGTACCTGTGCCCGTCGGCCTGCAGATTGTTTGCAAAGTTATACCAGGAAGGGTCTTTGGTAAAATCGGCAGAGAACGTATCCACCAGCCTGCCCGAGGGATCGACCGCGCCGCTCAACACTCTGCCCAGAGCGCTCATGCCAGAGTTCCCGGGACAGCCCAGCCAAAGCGCACCCCTCACGTTGGGGTATGTGCCGTCCTTCAAAAAGCCGAGCTCCATTGCGGAAGGGCTGTTGAATACCACGATCACGTTATCGAAATTATCGTTGGCAAGCTTTAAAAGATCCTTTTCGTTCTTGTCAAGTTCAAGGTAGTGCGAATCCATGCTCTCCGCCCCGTCGACAAGTTTTCTTTCAGATTGCTTTGCAGACCAGTCGGCATAGCTTTTGCCGTTCCAGAACATTGTGCGCGGCAGGTCGAAACCTTCGCCTCCGATGCGCGAAAGGAACACTATAGCCGCGTCGTCATACTGCGAAAATGAGCCCGTTATATCGGAGCCGTAAGACTGCACGGGCGTCTCCGCCGTGGGGAAGCCCGTGACCTCATCGCCCATTTCGGGCTGTACGGGGCGGGGATTTCCCGACCTCGACTTATCGTTATAGAAAGTTTTCATCGCGGGATTGCAGTTGAAACCGGCGGATTCGAGGCCTTCATATAAGTCCGTTATCTCGTCCTGGCTTGTTCCACTGTCCTGATTGGAGCCCGTGCCGCCGTAAACGGGGTTGACCGAGTTTTTGCCGAGCACGGTTATATTCTTGCCCTTAAGGGGAAGAGCGTTCCCTTCATTCTTCAAAAGGACAATGCCCTCGTCCACTATCCTCTCGTTGAGGGCGTTCGCCGCGGAAAGAACCTCCGCCTTGCTGCCGTAATCGGCCTTGTAGTACATATATTCGGATGGATCGCCCGATTTGAGATAGCGCTCGCTGCCGCCGAGCGACGTAGAGCTTATCGTATAATACAGAAAGGAATTCTGCGTTAAAACAAGCGTTACAACAAACGCGAATACGAACAAGGCGGCAAAAATTATCGCCCAAACCTTTAGTGCCGTAACTTTACTTTTTGTCTTTTTCATGCTTCACCTCAGGCGCGGCGCGCCCGTGCGGGCAATGCCCGCACAGACCTGCCGCATTTATTTACAGCGCCTTTCATCTTCTGCCGCCTTTGGATCCGGATCTGCCGGATTTCCCCGCAACGATGCCAGCCACGACCGAAACGACGATGAGTGCCGCAACAACGGAAATGCACAGTACGAACCATGTATCCGTGCCCGACGCATTGCCCGCTATATACAGGGTAAGTTCGGTCCTGTCTGATGCGATCCCTTCGGCCTCTGCCTCTACCGTCACCGTGAATACGCCGGCCTGCCCGGGCGTACCCGTTATCGCGCCGTCGGACGTAAGCGTGAGCCCTTCGGGGAGTTCGCCGCCGACTATTTTATATGTTACGTCGCCGGCGCCCTGCGCCATATCTATGCGAGTATCGTAACTTGTGCCCGCAGAGCCGTCCGGCACGGTAAGAGCGGCGACGTTATAGTTGATGCCTATCGTTATAGAGTATTCGGCCTCCTGCGCGGGAGCGGTATCGCATACGGCAACCACGGTAAATTTGTGATTCGTCACCGCCTGCGTAGGCGTGCCCACTATATAGCCGCCCGCAGTCAGCGTAAGTCCGCCGGGGAGAGCAGATCCTTCTTTAAGGGCATACGTTATGCCTTCACCGCCCGTTGCGGGAGTTATTCTGCCCACATAACTTTGGCCGTATTTGCCCGCTTCGAGCGTGCCCGTTCCGAACGTAAGCTCGCCGAGCACGGAGAATTTATATTCGACCGTCTTGCTTGCAAGTCCTTCCGCCGTTGCCGTTACTCTGAAAGTAAAATCTTTGACCGCAAATTTCGGCGTGCCGCTGATGGTGCCGTCGGAACCGAGCTGCAGGCCCGCGGGCAGCGAGCTTCCGTTTGCGAGGACGTAAGATATTTCGGGAAGTTGCGCAATTTCCTCTTCCGAGGCGTTAGGAGCAAATACCGAAGCCGTTGCAACCGTGGCGGTATAGGGCTTGCCCAGGCTTGCCGAAGCTATTGTCTCAGCGGAATATATAATTTCGGGATCGCCGTTTGTTATGTTGATGGTGAAGAAAGCATAAGAGCGGAAGTTTTGGCAGGTTGCCACCACTTCTATGCGGCAGTTGCTTATAATTTCTTCCGGCGTGCCCGTAATGGTGCCGTCCGTATTCAACGTCAGCCCTTCGGGAAGGGGAGCGCTGCCTTCCGCCAGCGAATATGTTATGTCCGCCGCTGTCAGATCTTCATAGAAGGGGTTGAGCTGCGCCGTTGCCACGCTGCCCGCATACGCCACGTTTACTATGCCGGCAGCAAGTTCTCCGCCGTTGAACGCGGTTATTTTTTCGGGCATAACGGGCTCTGTGGAGGAGCTGTTGAGCGCGTTGCTGTTGGCAAGCGAGTATAAAAGGCCGTGCGCGGCGTTGCGCAGCGCCGTAACGGTTGTTGCCGAGCCTTTGTCAAACTTGACTCCGGCATCGGCGAGCATTAGATTGCCGCCCGCCCTTATCATCTGATCGTAGCTTGCAAAACCATCCGGCGAAACATAGTCGGTCACGACCGCGCCGTTGAAGCCCCATTCTTCCCTTAACAGCTTGGTGAGAAGATTATAACATCCGCCCGCCCATTCAACGCCTATACGGACGGTGGCAGACATTATGCCGAGCGTATCGCCCTCTTTTACGCAAATTTCAAAGCCTTTGAAATACACCTCGCGCATAGTCTGCTCATTGGCCCACATATTGCCCCCGCCGCGGTGCGTATCCATATCGTTCATTGCAAAGTGCTTTACATAAGTGACCAAACCGTATTCCCTTGCGCCCTTTACGACAAGCGAATTGAGCGTGCCCGAATGGAAGCCGTCTTCGCTGAGATATTCGCCGTTCCTGCCGCCGAACGGGCTGCGGTGAATGTTGGAACTCGGGGCATACCAACCGGCAACCGTCTCTCTTACGCCGTTCTTTGTTGAACCCCATATCGATTCGTTGCCTATGAGCTTGCCCTCTTCGTAGGCAAGTTCTTTGTTCCACGTTGCGGCGAGAACAGACTGCTGCGGGAATCCTTTCCCCGTAAACTCACCGTATTCGTCGGTATGGAACTGATAATATCCTATACCTCCCGGGCCGTCCGTATTTATTTCGATATCCAAACCGTATTGCGGCCACTTCTGCCCGGCATAATACCTGCCGTGGGCGGAAAGCGTTTCAAGTTCGTCTGCCGTAAACTGATCGAGGTAATCTTCCCACATAGGGTCGTCGTAAGGCAAACCGTACAAATCGGAAAGCACTATGCCGTTATCCTTGCCGGTAACGGGCATTGAATCCGAATAATAGGGCTGCCCCTCGTCTGCGGGCGGGCCGCCCGCCCCATTCCAGCTCTGCAGTTTGGCAAGATAATGATCGGGCAGCGCTACGCCGGTGACCGTTTTGGGGAAAGTGCCCTCGAAATCGGAACGCGACATATACTTTTTGCCGAGATCGTCGGTCAGGAAATTGCTGACCTCGTCGAAAAGATTGTTGTTGTTTTCATCTTCGGTGACGTCCGAAGGATATTTTATTGTTTCGGCAAGCGTGCAGCTTACGTTTGCGACCTCTTCATGAGAGTTGCGCATAATGCGGAGGACGTATTTGCCCGCCTCCAGCTCATACCCCTTAAACCCGTTATGGTTTGCATCGGAATAGTCGTAAGAGGCCATATCGTCGGCATCCATTGTTATGGTTAGCCGCTGCGTTTCTCCCGGTTGGAGAAGTTTTGTCTTTTCAAAACCGCCCAGAACGACGTGCGCCTTTTCAATGCCGGGGTCCTGTTCGGTGCCGTAATACGGCGCCGTGTAATAGAGCTGAACCACGTCTTTTCCGGCGACACTGCCCGTGTTGGTAACTTCCACCGTAACGGAAATTTTATCGCCCTTGGCGATATTGCCTCCGTCCGCGGGGGCGCTTTCAACAAGCTTCCAATCGAAAGCGGTATATGAAAGGCCGTAACCGAACGGGTAATTCACGTTGTCCTCATACCATGTGGAGTCCGGATCTGCCTGTTTTTCGTCATAGCCGCGCGTTTCGTAGTAGCGGTATCCGGAGTATATGCCCTCCTGATAAAACGAATACCCGCCCCATACGTTGGTATAACTTGTCGTTTTGGCTGTGGGGTCGCACGCAAGCCCGAAATTAACAAAGGTGGGGTCGGCGGCAAAGTCCCTGTACCAGGTATCGACCGTTCTTCCCGAAGGCGAAATCTGCCCGGTCAGAATGCTCGCTATACCGCCGCCCGTTCCCCCTCCGCTTGTCTGCGCGCCGCTCCAGAGAACGGCGTTGATGTTTTCAAGCTCGGGTTTATTGAGAAATTCAAGTTCTATCGGCCCGGTAGTAATGAGAACAAGCACCACGTTGTTAAATCTTTCGCACACGTTTTCAAGAAGATCGAGTTCATTTATATCGAGTTCCAAAAAGTGCGCGTCCGCCGATACGGCGGTGGGCATAAGTTTGTTTGCAACATAACCGTCTTTTGTACTTTCATAGAATATGTCGCCGTTGGCGTCTTCGCCGTAGTACATTGTCTGTGGCGCGTCGTGCCCTTCGCCCACATACCTGCGCAGATATACTATCGCCGCATCGTTGTATTCGCCAAAGCTGTCGATGACGTTGCCGGAATCGTTTTCGTACATAGACCACGGCGTTTCACCCGTAGGCTTGCCGGCGATCGTAGTGTTGTAGTGCACATAGCCCTCCGTGCCCGGGCCGGAACGCGAGGCGTTGCCGTAAAAACTGCCAAGAGCCGGGTTGGGCGTAAGCCCGTATTTTTTATATACGGTTTCGCTGTACACGTCCCACTGCGAACTGTTTTTTCCGAATACGCTTACTTTAAGCGAGCCGTCCTGACGGGCAGATTTTAACGGCAATGCGTATTCGCCCGAAGGAAGCAGGTCGTTTTTGAGCATGACGGTGCCCTCCTGCTGAATTCTGAGGCCGAGATCTTCCGCCGCTTTATTCACTTCGCTCATAGACCTGTAATCGGATACAAAATAATTACCGTCTACCGCTTCATTCAGGGCCTCCGCCTTAGCCGACAGCGAAGGCGAGGCAACCGATATTGCCGCGGCGGCGCACATTGCAAGCATAACGGCGCCGACAGCCGCATTTTTTAATATTCTTTTCGTCTTCATTCTATATCCTCCCTTTTGCCCGCGGCATACAAACCAACTTCTTCCGCTTCCGGAACGGCGGACTGCGATTCGGCAGCCGTGCCCTGTTTGATAATCTGCTTTTCGTTCATATCCACCTGTATGTAAGACATATTCAACGCCGCACCGCCGATGAGCTCGAAACTTACGGCGTTCCATCCCTTTTGTACGGGTATGTTTTCGGCGATCTTGGTAAGGAAGAAAATACCCCTGATTGCAAAGTCTTCATCTACGCCGTTTACCGTCACATCGTCGCCTATCGGTATTTCTACGCCGTTGACGGTAAGTTTGTATGCGGCATTGACCTTTACGGCCGACGACTTGTTCGGGCCGTCGAGGCCTTCAGCATACGGCCAGTTGAAGCGGCATGACTGCACAAACCAGCTCAGTGCGGCCGTTCCTTCACCTTCCGACCAGAAATAATAAATAATTTTATCGCCTTTATTTTCGTCAGTACTATCCCCGACGGCGAAAACGGTCACTTTCTCCGTCGCTTCGGCGGAAGGTTTTCCGGTGTTGCGGCCGAGTTTGATCGCGCCGTTGCCGTTGCCGTCTACGGCGAGATATCCCGTCGCCTTATACTTATCGTATGCGGGGTCGTTTATGTCTTCCGGGACGTTGCCGCCCACGGGGAAGGAGTAAGTCCAATTACCCTGACTGTAATCATTGAAGAGAGTGCCGATATCCGTCTTATATGAATACTGCATCGCCTCGGCGCCGCAGACCGTGCAGGTGAACAACACACCGCCTTCCGCCGCGACCCCGTCGTTCCATTTATGTTCGGTTGCAAGCTCCTCCGTTTCAACTTTGCCGCATACCGAACACGTCCTCTGCCGTTCTCCGGGAGAAGCGCAGCCGTGCTGCTCAGTTACGGTTTCCCACTCGCCCCAGCTGTGGTCGCCCAATTCGCCGTATTCGAACGTGCGGCTTTCATCTATGGCGCCGCACACGGAGCAGGAGTAATAGTAAGTTGCCTTATGCAGGCAATTTGCAGGCTGAGCCATATATTCGTCGCCGGGATTTTCCGTCCAGGAATGTTCAACCGGTTCAGAGCCTTTCTCCGTTTCAACGATCTCGTTCATTTGAGCGCTTATAAATGAAACGTTGGCGCCCGAGTGCTCTATTGTAAACGCAACCCTGTTCCAACCCGCCTGCACCGGTACGTTTTCGGCTATGAGCAATTCATAGAACTTTGTGGAAAGGTTCGGCTCGTCGGCAATACTCTCCGCAGGAATGACCGCGCCGTCGTTTATGGCAATGGCCGTGCCGTTTACTTTGAGCGATAAAACGCCCGCGATATTTACGGAATTGGTGCCTTCAAGCGTGCCGCCGTTCCATATGCGGTTGCCGCTCTGCGCATTCATTTTAAGAGTTGCCGTGCCGGCGTTTTCCGACCAGAAATAATATACGAGGCAATCGCCCTTATTCGACTCCTGAATGAACGTTACGCACCATATACCCTCTTGCCCTATGCGCATCTGGCCGCTGGCGTTGCCCGTCACGGCAAAGTAGCCGGTCTGTTTATAGCCGTCGTATTCCGTAGCGGTTATGTCTGCGGGGTCGTTGCCCTCTGCGGGGAAGAGGTAACCCGCGCCGTCGATAAGGAAGTCTGCGGGGTCGACGGAATACAGGTATTGCATACCTTCCGCGTGGCATTTCGTGCAGACGTATTTCGTGCCGTTCTCCACGGGCGTACCATTGCCCCATATATGGCCGTTTGCTATAACTTCCGTTTCCACTGCATGACATACGGAACATTCACGCTGACGCTCGCCGGGCGCGGTGCACGTGGCGGGAACGGTTATTTTCCACTCTCCCCAGGAATGAGGCATGAGTTCGCCGTATTCAAACGTTCTGCTTTCATCCTTTATGCCGCAATCGGCGCAGGAATAATAGTAAGTCGCCCTTGCCGTGCAGGTCGCCGCCGTTGCGAGATAGTCTTCGTCCGTGTTCTGCACCCATATATGCCGCGTAGGCCCCTTATCGGGATCGAAGGTTACGGCAAGCGATGCGGGCCTGATGACCGTGCCTGCTTTTTTGATGAATTTCACCTCATTCCAACCGCGCGAAACCTGCATATCCTGAATGATCACCGTTTGATTATGTTTACTCTGAAAACTCCAATCGCCGCTAAACTGACTGCGCTGTTCAAGCGCGCATGCCTCTTCCCTTATATCCGCAGGCATATCGGAACCGTTGAGATAAATTTCGAAGGCGTCGCTTATAAGCGTTTTGCGCGCGATATATATCTGGTCTTTCACATCTCCCCACGAAACGTTATAATTGTATATGTCGAGCGTAAGCCATGCGTTGCCGTCTACTTCCGACCAGAAGTAATATGTAAATTCCGAACCCGGCTGCAAATCGACGATAACGAAATTGCCGTTCATTGTGGTAACCTTTGTGTTGCCGTCGGGAACGCCGCCCAAATAACCCGTTTGCTTATACTTATCGTAAGCCGGGTCGTTGATATTTTCGGGATCGACAAGAAAACCTTCGGGATACTCATCCGTCTTTTGCCCGATGACGAACTCCGTATCGTATGTTGCGTCGGCAGGTTTGAATGAGTTGAGGTCTACAACATAGCCCTCCACCGCCTGCACGCCGCTTATTTCTACCGACTTGCTCACCTCGCCAAGCGTATAAGTTGCCGTTACGGTATTGTCGCCGTCGAGCGCGAAAGTCATTTCTTCGGTCACGTCCCAGAGCTCGTTGCCGAGCGTGGCTTCCGCCATGACCTTGAGCCCCGGGAAGTCGCTCGCTTCCGGCGTTTTGCCGTTTGCAACGAGCTTTGATTCCGGCTGCTTTGCAATATAAATTCCCGCAAGTTTGTTTACGAACTGCGCGGAAACGGTTACGTTTGCAGAAGGCATTACAAACGTATTGCCCTCCTTTGCCTCTATATTTTCATCCCACACCCAGCCCGAAAACTGCTTATCGGCGGGGATCTGAGGCGTAAGATAAACACATTCGCCCGCATCTGCGCTGGTGACGTTTGAAGTGCCGCCCGTAACGGTTATCGTATATTCGCCTGCGGGAGGCTCGGAAGAGGTTACGATCAGCACGAAATTATCGTTCTTTCCGCCCGCCTCCGCCGTTATTGCCGTTTCGCCGCTCGATTTAAGCGTGATAAGGCCGCCCGCGTCAATTTCCGCCACGGACGAATCGGAACTTTTATAGCTTACGGTGCCGTCTGCGCCTTCATCCTTCACAACGAGCGCTTCAATCTGCACGGTACCGAGCGAAAGATCGGCATTTAATGTACCTTCAATGTCTTTGCCTTCAAACCGCAGCGTAACGGACTGCACTTTAAGGACGGGATCGGGCTTTTGCACTTCGCCCGAACTGCACGCCGCAAACGCTATGCCCACGCACAGAACGATAACGAAAATAAGTGCGGCAAGCAGCTTTTTTCTGATACTTCTCATCATTTTTCTCCTTTAATTTATTAAAAAACAGCGCGAGCGCCATCTTTCCGCCATGCACGGCCTCCCCCCGCGCTCTGTCCCGCGACGGCTTTTCGTGCACGGCAAAGCCGCGCTCGGCGACGGAACAAGTTAAAAAGTGCAAAAGGCACATCCGCTTTGTTTTCTGTTTTAAGTTATATCATGTTCTGAAAGCAATTTCCATAGTTCTGTCCCATACTTACAAATTTACGACCCAACCTTAAAAACTCATCCATGCATCAAAAAAACGCGACAAAAGCCGCGTTTTTATTTCTCTCCGCCCCGTCCGATAAAAAAGACAAGGCTTATGGTGAACACATCGCCTTCGGTTTTAATATCCACGGAACCGCCGTAGCGTTCGCATATGTAGTTTATACTTTTAAGCCCGAACCCGTGATAGCGCTTGTCCGCCTTCGTCGTCTGTATCTCGCCGTCCTCTTTTATAATGTCGTTGTTGTAATAATTGCTTGAAGTTATGACGAGCATATATCCGAGTTGCTTTACCCGCAGACTTATGGAGCGCTTTTCCGGCGGCATCCTGCGCACGGCCTCTATGGCGTTATCTGCAATGTTGCCGAACAGGGCATATACGTCAGACGGCTCTATGAAACCGAGTTTTTCGCCGTCGGCAATGCAACTGAAAAGTATGCCCTCTTTGCTGCAGACAAGGCTCTTTTCTGTAAGAATTATATCGAGCGCGTCGTTGCCTGTTTTAACCATGCTGTCGTATATGGAGATGCTGTTGGCGATATCCTTGATTGCACCCGGGGAGAGGGCGCTGTTTACGCCCATTTCGCGTATCTGATGGCGAAGGTCGTGGCATTTGATGTTGATAATTTCGATATTTTCTTTGGAAAGGGCATACTGCTTTTTGACCCTTTCGAGCATCTCCTGCACCGTCACGAAGTTCCTTTCTATCTTTCTTCTGAGTGCCACCTCGAACTGAAGATAAAGCGAAACTACGCAGCACAGAACATTGTATACGCCTACGATCACAACATACAGTTTTGCCCCCTGCGAGGGGTGGTATACCACTATCGCATTCAGAAGGATATCTATTATCAGGATGAATACCGTGAACAGGAATATGAACGCATTTTTAAGGCTGACGTCCTCGTTCTCGGCAAGTTTGCGGGCAAAACAGAAGTATATGACGCAGTAGGACACCGCATAGATGAAAAGGTATAGCACAAACACGGCAAGGTTGGGGAAAATTTCGGTAAACCTTCCCGAACCGTAAAAATTGTCGGTCGCGGTGACGCTGAACAGATTGAGCGCTATATTGTACAACTCATAGCTCATGTGCTGCGTGGTGTACCCCGCAAGGCAGCAGAATACTATCGTCACCCAAGAGTTGCGGAACAGAAATTTACCGACGCACACGGTAAACGCAAATATCAGCAGAAAGAGCAACGAACAGTACAGCGCGTTGGAGGAGAGCGAAGGCGGCGCGGGCAACAGCCACGCAAACAAAAAGCAAGCCGCAATGCCCGAAACCGCCCTTAAGACAAACCACTTGCGACGTTTGAGGCGGCAGACGAACATAAATTGCGCAAGCAAAAGCTCCAACACGAACAGAAACGATTTGTAAAATTCAAACTGCGTCATAGAATTAAGTGTTTACGCCCAGATACTTGTTGAGCGCCGCAATGAAATCTTTTTTGCGCGGATGACTTACCGATAGTTCATCCATCTTTTTCGAGTTCTGGCCGTATCCCACGAAAAGGGTATACCCCTCTATCCCCATAACATATTTGAGGTTGACGAGATAACAGCTGTTGCACCTCTCGAAATTGTTGGCCGTAAGCAAAGGTTCTATCTTATTCAGCGAACCGCGCGCCTCTATCGAACCGTCGCAAGTGTGATAGACGAGCCTGTGGCGGAATACCTCTACATAACGTATCGTATTTATAGCGATATATCTCGTCATCCCCTCGTTTTTTATCGCAATTTTAGGGACTTCGCGCACGCCTATCTTTTTGAGAACCCTGCTGAGTTTCAACGAAAAATCAAAGTAAGGCACGGGCTTTACTATAAAGTCGTCGGCATTTACCTCGTAGCCGTTTATCGCATACTGCCGCATATTCGTAACGAAAATAAGCGCGACCGTCCCGTCGATTTCACGCATTTTACGGGCGGCGTCTATGCCGTTCATATCGGGCAACTCTATATCAAGAAAAACAATGTCGTAACGGTCGGTGAACGCGGAGAGAAAGTCTACCGCACAGCCGAAACTTTCGGCCTGAAATTCGATGTCGTTCTCTTTTGAAAAGCGTTCGAGATATGACCGCAGCATATCCGCCACTTTTTCATCGTCATCCACAATGGCAACGTTTATCATGCTTTCCTCCCTGCTATCACAACTCAAAAAACGCAGAAAGCGCTTTTTTGTTGCAAAATCAACTCCGCACAACAGAATCAACTTTATACTGTTCATTATAAATGATTTATCCGGTTTTTTCAATATGTAGGCAAAATTTTTTCAAAGCCGTGACCCAGATTATCCATTATTTGACCCAAACTTATTATCGGGAGCAAAAACCGATATGTACTTTATCAAATATTAAGACTAACAATTTATATTAAAACTTAATAAGCTGATAAATTTTTCGATAATTATTGCAAATTCCATAAATCTATCTAAAAATCACATCAAGGTAAATCTAACAATGGCTGTAGTGTGTGCGCTTTAAGTTATAACAAGCGGCGGCTTTCAGCT
>ERZ1090869.680-NODE-680-length-17349-cov-6.151902_pt1 | contig 17349 bp, 17 predicted proteins | sample MGYA00478474_ERZ1090869 | MGnify/ENA primary metagenome ERZ1090869 (study PRJEB33644, sample SAMEA5815748) | chicken gut metagenome | biome: Chicken; feature: Gastrointestinal Tract; material: Caecum | place: Ireland | collected 2019-01-01 | study: A study of the... | reverse complement strand
GAAGAGCTCCGTCACCTTCTCCTTCACGAGCGAGCCGTCCGCCGCGCGGCAGCTCACCTCGTCGCGGCAGCGCAGCCGCCCCGCCGTCACCTTGAGCCACACAATGCGGCTCTGGCCGCGCCTCACCTGATAGGCCAGCGCCGCGAAAGGCTCGCTCTCGCGCGATTCCCAGTCCGTCTGCGTCAGCAGCTCCATCCCGTCGAGGAATTCCCGCACGCCCTCGCCGCGCAGCGCTGCGCCGGAAAAGCAGGGGAAGAGCTTGCGCCCCTTTACAAGACGGCGCAGCTCTCCGAGCCACTCTTCCTGCGGGATCTCCCCCTCCAGGTAGCGTGCGAGCAGATCGTCGTCGAGCGCAGCGGCCTCCTCGGCCAGCTCGCCGCCCACCTTGCCCGAAAAGCCGTCGAACAGCACCGCGGCCGGGCTGCAGCGGCTGTGCAGCTCGGCCATGGTGCGCTGCAGGTCGGCCCCCGGCCGGTCGAGCTTGTTGAGGAAGAGGAACACCGGCACGCCGTAATCGCGCAGCAGCCGCCACAGCGTTTCCGTGTGGCCCTGCACGCCCTCCGCGCAGCTCACCACGAGCACGGCGTAGTCGAGCGCCGGCAGCACGCGCTCTGTCTCCGCGGCGAAATCGGTGTGGCCCGGCGTGTCCAGCAGGTAATACACCGTGTCCCCCCACGTGAAGTCCGCCTGCCCGGAAAACACCGTGATGCCGCGCTCGCGCTCTACCGGCTCCGTGTCCAGAAAGGCGTCGCCGTGGTCCACACGGCCGCGCTCGCGCACCGCGCCGCCCAGGTAAAGCAGCTGCTCCGAGAGCGTCGTCTTTCCCGCGTCCACATGGGCCATCAGGCCGATACACACCCTCCTCTTCGGTTGTTCCTGTTTCCGCTCTCCCAACGAACAAGCCTCCCTGAAACGATTTTGATACTGTCCCAGTATAGCATAACTTCCCCCGTTCGTCGAGCAGCCTCGCCCCTCTTTTTACGGGGAACCTCGGCTCTGTTCTTTTTCGCCGAACAAAGCCGAACAAATAAATTTTTTCTTTTCTCCCAATTCCCTTTTGTGTTCCCAGGTTCAAAATTTTCCATGGTGTTCCCGCCCCCCGCGGGGGCGGGAACACACAAAAGAATTGGGACTTTCTTTTTCTGCCTCGCCCGGTTCAGAACAGCGGCAGCCCCTCCCCAGTCATGCGCCACATAAGCCACCACCGCGTCAGCCTGTTCCACCATCCATCGATTTCGGTGCACAATTGCATATCGCTGCGGCACATGCTCCGGCGGAGGATAAATGGTGCCGTCATATCCTTCCTGTCCATGTTTTGTGCTGCAATACGCAAGAACCAAAACCCTTTCAATGTGCGGGTATTCTCTTTTGAGCCGTTTCAATACACAGACAGCCATCTGATCAAAATCCCCATACCCTCCCAGGTAAAACAGATTCGCTCCCTGTTGAATCAATTCTTTTGTAACCTGAAAAAGCCACCGTTCCAGCTTTTCATTTTTTGAAATGTTGGAGTGCCCGCAAAATAAAACTGTCATCGTTCTCCCCCTCTTCTATCATATCGCAAATTCGGGGAACAGTACAGCTACAGGGACTATTTCTTTTTGTCTCAACCCTATAATAGCGGTAAAAATCAGGGGGAAGGAGCGGGGAGAAATCGTGAAATTGAACCAGGCGGTCAGCGTGCGTCTGCAGGAGCTGCTGCACGAACGCGGGATGACGCAGTATCAGCTGTATCTGAAAAGCGGCGTTCCCAAATCCACCATCGGAAATCTGCTTCACTGCTCTTATGATTCCGTCAAGCTGCGGGTCCTTCATGAACTGTGTCAGGGCCTGGGTCTCTCCCTTTCCGCCTTCTTTTCCTCTCCCCTGTTCGAAGAGGACAATCTGGAACCGTAACCCCATCCTGCAAAAAATCAGGGCGCCCCTTCCGCGCTTGCGGAAGGGGCGCCCTGCGCCGTTTCTGTCTTGTTTTCTCACAGCCCGCGTTGGAGCAGCGCGCGCCCGGCCTCCACGCCCTGCCGGTAGAGCGCCAGGAGCTTTTCGCGGTCGCGCTCCACGCGGCGGATCTGCGGCGCCTCGGGCGGGGCCAGCACCACGGCCGTGCCGCCGCACTCGAGCCCGGCCACAAAATCGAGCGTTTCGTTGTAGAGCGTGTGGCGCGTGTCGAGCAGCTTCACAACTGCCGGATAACGGCGAAGGCCCGCGTGGTAAGCCGCGCGGAAAGACTGCGGCTGTTTCCGGTAGCCGCGCTCGCGGGTGAGCACCACAATCACGCGGTCGCAGCCGTCGGCGAGCGCGCGCCGCACGGGGATCGGGTCGCCGGTGCCGCCGTCGAGCAGCAGGCGGCCCTCATACTCCACAGGTTTGGCGAGCATCGGCAGCGAGGAGGTGGCCCGCAGCACGGCAAGACCCTGCTTGATGTCCTGTTTTCCGTAATACACCGTTTCCCCGGTGCGCGCGTCCAGCGCGCCGGTCACAAACTCGCACGGGTTCCGCTCGAACGCATCATAGTCGAAGGGGTCGAGGTGCTCGGGGATCTCCCCGAAAATGAAATCCATGCCGAACAGCGAGCCGTGCAGCAGCAGGCTGCGCAGCCCCATGTAGCGCGGCTCGCGCAGGTAATCGATGTTCGTGCGCAGGCCGCGCCCCTTCTGTCCCGACACATAGGATACGCCGTTGGCCGCTCCGGCCGAGACGCCGATCACGTAATCGGCGTGAAAGTCCCCCTCCAGAAAGGCGTCCAGCACGCCCACGGTAAACACGCCGCGCAGGCCGCCGCCCTCGAGCACAAGTCCCGTTTTCACCGGAAGTTCCCCCTTATCGTCTTTTTTCTTCTTTTTTCCTATTGTAAAATCGGAGCGGCCCCTTGTCAAACAAAACTCCCCGTTGCATTTGCGGCGGCGAAACGGTATCATAGAAGCAGACAGGGCGGAGCCGGCCGGCCCCGCCCAATTTCGGAAAGGGGATTTTTGCCATGACAGGGATCATCGGGGCCATGCCCGTGGAAGTGGACCGCCTCATCGAGGCGATGGAGAACAAGACGCCGGAGACGATCAGCCGTATGACGTTCTGGCGGGGCGAGCTGAACGGCACGCCCTGCGTCGTCGCGTGCTGCGGTGCGGGCAAGGTAAATTCCGCCGTCTGTGCGCAGACGATGATCCTCCGCTACGGCGTCTCGCTCGTCATCAACACGGGCGTAGCCGGCGGCGTGGGCAGCCGCGAGGTGCGCATCGGCGATCTCGTCGTGGCCACGGGCGTCGTGCAGCATGATTATGATACGACGCCGATCGACGGCCCGGAGGGCGGCCGCCGCCTTCCCCTGCTGGACGAGGAGCTTCTGCCCACCGACGCGCACGCCTCCGCCGTGCTCGCGCAGGAGGCGGAAGCGCTCTCACCCGGCCGCGTCCACCGCGGCGTCATCGCCACCGGCGACCAGTTCATGAGCGACGTGAACCGCCTGCACGCAATCGCCGCCCGCACCGGCGCGCTCGCCTGCGAGATGGAAGGCGGCAGCATCGGCCAGGCGTGCGCCCTTGCCGGCGTGCCCTTTACCGTGCTGCGCGCCATCTCCGACAATGCGGACGGCAACGCCGTCGAAGATTTCCCGAAATTTGCGCGCGAGTCGGCGGAAAAGAGCATTGCGCTGCTGCTGCGCGCCCTGCCCCGCCTGTGAGAGTTCCCATTTTGCCGTGAGGAGGCGTATTTATGACCATCATCGACATTTCCCGCGAGCTCTTTTCCTCGCCCGTCTATCCCGGCGATCCCGCGCCTTCGTTTGAGCGCCTGCGCCGCATCAGCCACGGGGATAACTGCAATCTCTCCCAGTTCACGTCCGGCAGCCACAGCGCCACCCACCTCGACGCCCCGCTGCATTTTGTGGACGGCGGCGCCACCATCGACGCCATCCCGCTCGACCGCTTTTACGGCCCCTGCACGGTGGTGGAGGCCCAGGGCCTTGTCACGGGCGCGGACATTGACAGCATCGCTCCGCGCTGCCGCAGGATGCTGCTGCTCAAGGGGAACGGCGAAGCCTTTCTCACGCAGAGCGCCGCCTTCGCCATGGCGCAGGCCGGCTTCACGCTCGTGGGCACGGATGCGCAGAGCATTGCCGCCTACGGCGACGAGGTTGCCCCGCACCAGGAGCTGCTCGGCGCGGGCCTCGTCATCCTGGAAGGGCTCGACCTCTCCCGCGTGGAGCCGGGCGACTACACGCTGGCCGCCTTCCCGCTCTTTGTGCGCGGGCTGGAAGCCGCCCTCACGCGCGCCGTTCTGCTCAAGGACTGAAAAGGCGGGAAAGCTTCGGCAAAAAAGTTTCGTTTTCCCCTTGATTTTTCCGTTTGGTCTGTGCTATAATCCTAAACGCCGGCAAAAAACCGGCGTTGTTTGCCTCTGTAGCTCAGTTGGTAGAGCAGGGGACTGAAAATCCCCGTGTCGGTGGTTCGATTCCGCCCGGAGGCACCAACCTCCTGCATCTTCCGGTGCAGGAGGTTTTTTCTGCCCTTTTTGGGACATTTATATATCCGTTTCAATAAAACGCTCATCAGACAGGTTCCAGTATCCCCGATACACCCTGTTGTTTTCCCCGTCTAAATTCAACTGATACATTCGGAATATCACAGGAAAGTTCTTGGGCTGCCACTGCCCGCTTCATCGGCTGCCGCGCCTCGATGGGCATCGCCCACCTTATCTCGGCGCTCGGCCTTGCGCTGCTCCGCCGGGAAAAGCGGCGTGCCGGTGCGGCGTTCGGAGAATACTCTCTCCAAATCCGCTCCGCTTTTTGGCAGCGCAAATCGTCCCTTTTCCCGAATTTTTTCCCCGGTCTTGACGCGGCAGGCCCGCCATGCTATGATAAGGGCAAAGAAAAAGGCCTCCATTACTGACGGAAAGCGGCTGTGCCGCCGGGTGAGTTTACACCAGGGAATGGAATCGCCTGAAAAACGCCGACCGTCTGGGCAGCATCCGCTTGTGATGCTGCCCTTTTTGTTTTCACAAAAAGGGCAGCGCGGGATGCATGGAAAAACGGAAAGGTGTGTTGTTTCGATGACAGCTTGGAGAAACTTTATCCCCGGAGATTGGCAGGACGGGATCAACGTGCGCGATTTCATCCAGCGCAACTACACGCCCTACACGGGCGACGGCGCCTTCCTCGCAGGCCCCACGGCCCGCACGCTGGAGCTGCGCGGCAAAATGGACGACCTGCTGCGCCGTGAGCGTGAGAACGGCGGCGTGCTGAAGGTGGACACGGAAACGGTCATCACCCCCACCTCCTTCGGCCCCGGCTACCTCGACCGGGAAAAGGAGATCATCGTCGGCCTGCAGACGGATGAGCCCCTGAAGCGCGCCTGCAACCCCTTCGGCGGCATGCGCATGGTGCGCGACGCCTGCAAGGCATACGGCTATGAGGTTTCACCAAAGATCGAGGATGAATTCCGCCTGCACCGCACGCACAACGACGCCGTGTTCTCCGCCTACACGCCGGAGATCCGCGCCGCGCGCCACTGCGGCCTCATCACCGGCCTGCCGGACGCCTACGGCCGCGGACGCATCATCGGTGATTACCGCCGCGTCGCCCTCTATGGCGTGGACCGCCTGATTGAGGAAAAGAAGAAGGACAAGCTCGCCCGCGGGGAGGAGCCGATGGTCGAGCGCACCATCCGCGCGCTGGAGGAACTCTCCATGCAGCTCGAGGCGCTCGAGGACATGAAGAAGATGGCCGCCGCCTACGGCTTTGACATCGCCCGCCCGGCGGAGAACGCCCGCGAGGCCGTGCAGTGGACGTACTTCGGCTATCTCGCCTCCATCAAGGAGCAGAACGGCGCCGCCATGAGCCTCGGCCGCGTCTCCACCTTCCTCGATATCTATTTTGAGCGCGATCTGCGCGAGGGCACGCTCGACGAAACAGCCGCGCAGGAGATCATGGACGACTTTGTGATGAAGCTGCGCCTGGCGCGCCACCTGCGCACGCCCGAATACAATGAGCTCTTCGGCGGCGACCCGATGTGGATCACCGAGTCGCTCGGCGGCATCGGCGAGGACGGCCGCCCGCTCGTCACCAAGAACTGCTTCCGCATGCTGCAGACACTCTACAACCTCAACCCCGCTGCCGAGCCGAACCTCACGGTGCTGTGGAGCGAGGCCCTGCCGGAAAACTGGAAGCGCTTCACGGCGAAGGTTTCCTGCGACACCGACGCCCTCCAGTATGAAAACGACGACGTCATGCGCCCGATCTATGGCGACGACTACGCCATCGCCTGCTGCGTCTCCGCGATGAAGGTCGGTAAGCAGATGCAGTTCTTCGGCGCGCGCGCCAACCTTGCGAAGCTGCTCCTGCTCGCCCTCAACGGCGGCCGCGACGAGAAGAAGAACATGCAGGTCGGCCCGGTGCATGAGCCGTACCAGGGCGACATTCTCGACTATGACAAGGTTGTGGAGCTGCTTGACTTTTACCGTCCGTGGCTCGCAAAGACGTATGTGAGCGCAATGAACATCATCCACTACATGCACGACAAATACTGCTATGAGAAGACGCAGATGGCGCTGCACGACTCCCATGTGCACCGCTTCATGGCCTTCGGCATTGCCGGCATGAGCTGCATGGCCGATTCCCTCTCCGCCATCAAATACGCGAAGGTGCGCTGCGTGCGCGATCCGGAAACCGGCCTCATCACCGACTATGAGATCGAAGGCGGCTACCCGGCTTTCGGCAACGACGACGACCGCGTCGATTCCATCGCAACCGAGCAGGTGGAGCTCTTCTGCAAAGAACTCAAGAAGAACCCGCTCTACCGCGGCGCGGAGCACACGCTCTCCATCCTCACCATCACCTCGAACGTGATGTACGGAAAGAAGACCGGCAGCACGCCGGACGGCCGCAAGGCCGGCGTGCCGCTCGCCCCCGGCGCGAACCCGATGGCCGGCCGCGACCGCTCCGGCGCGCTCGCGTCGCTCAACTCCGTCGCCAAGCTCAGCTACGACGTCTGCCGCGACGGCATCTCCAACACGTTCTCCATCGTGCCGCAGGCGCTTGGCAAATCGGAGGACGAGCGCGTCACGAACCTCGTGTGCATCCTGAGCGGCTACTTCCTGCAGAAGGCGCACCATCTGAACGTGAACGTCCTCAACCGCGAAACGCTGCTCGCCGCGTATGAGCACCCGGAGGATTATCCGAACCTCACAATCCGCGTCTCCGGCTATGCCGTGAACTTCTACAAGCTCTCCCGCGAGCAGCAGCGCGAGGTCATCGCGCGCACCTTCCACGTCAGCGTATGACGGGGCGGCTGCATTCGATCCAGTCGCTCGGCGCGGTGGACGGCCCCGGCCTGCGGGCCGTCGCCTTCCTGCAGGGCTGCCCGCTGCGCTGCGCGTACTGCCATAACCCCGACACCTGGGACCCGGCCGGCGGCGAGGAAATCGAGGCCGCATCGCTTGCAAAGCGGCTTCTGCGCTACCGCGGCTACTGGGGAAAGGAGGGCGGCGTCACCGTCACCGGCGGGGAACCGCTCTTTCAGGCCGCGTTCGTCGAGGAGCTTTTCACGATCCTGCAGGGCGAGGGCGTCCACACCGCGCTCGACACCTCCTGCACCGGCGACCTCGCGGCGGCGGCACGCGTGCTCGATCACACGAATCTCGTGCTCGCCGATCTGAAATTCCTCACCGAGGAGGACTACGCAAAATACTGCTGCGGCAGCCTCTCGCGCGTGGAAGCGTTCCTGCGCCTTACGGAGCAGATGGGCGTGCCGCTGTGGATTCGCCACGTCGTCGTGCCGGGCCTCACGGACGGCGAAGCGCACATCCGCGCGCTCGGGGAAAAGGCGTCCTCCTTCCGGAATCTGCAGAAGATCGAGCTGCTGCCCTTCCGCAAGCTGTGCCTCGAAAAATACCGCGCCATGGGCATCCCCTTCCCGCTGGAGAGCGTGCCGGAGATGGACGAGGCAGCCTGTGAGGAATTGGCCCGGATCCTGCCGGATCTGTGAAAAGATTCATAAGATTTGTCGAAAATTTTCGTGAAAAAAGTTCATAATTTATTCACCTCTTATACATGATGCCGCCTTGAATCGCGGCCGGAAATCCTCTATACTTGTGATAGAGGGCAGCGAAGAGCGCCCCCGGAACACAGGAAAGGAGGTTTCTGTTTTGAAAGCCAAATCAGCCGTTTTGGTGTGCGTCACCGGGCAGCGGGACTGCGACAGACTCATCCGCGCCGGCCACGCGGCAGCCGAGCGGGAGGGCCTCAGACTTCACGTGCTGAGCATCCAGCCCCCCTCTGCGTGCGATACGCCATGCGGCGACGTGCTCGAATATCTTCGCCGCACGGCGCGCGACGCCGGCGCGGAGATGACGGTTTATTTTCAGGAAAACGCTCCCGTTGTCGCGGCCAGTTTTGCGCGCCGCGTCGGGGCCGAACATATCTACACCGGCATGGCCGAGGCCCCGGTGAACGGTTTCGTTGAAATTCTTCACAAGCTTCTGCCCAAGGTAACGCTCTCCATGGTCGGGAAGGACGGCACCATCTACAACATCTTTCCCGAAGAAGCCCGGCAGCCCGTGCCTGCCAAACTGGCGGCCGCTCTGAAGTGACGGCTTCCCAAAAAGATTCTTCCCCCGCTGTGCCCGCACACAGCGGGGGATTTTTACGCGAAAATTCTGCCGAATCGCTTGCGCGGCCGCGCGCCGTGTGATACGATACTCTCTGACAGATTGGAACACACCGCCCGCTCCGCTGCCGCAGAAGGTGCCGGTCGGGCGGCGTGTTCCCTTTTTGGGAAGAAAACGGGAAGCCGGCCGAAGCGTGCGCGGCTCCAAAACGGAAAGAAACGGCGGGCGGCTTCTGCACAGCCCGGGGGAGGAAGAGAAAAGAATGGCAAAAGTTCGCGACATGACACAGGGTAAGCCGGCAAAGCTGATCCTCACCTTTGCGCTGCCTCTCATGCTGGGCAACATGTTCCAGCAGTTTTACACAATTGTGGATACCGTAGTGGTGGGAAAGGCCGTGGGCGTGGATGCGCTCGCATCGCTCGGCGCGGCCGACTGGCTCAACTGGCTCGTCATCGGCCTCATCCAGGGCCTCACGCAGGGCTTTTCCATCCAGATCTCCCAGCGCTTCGGCGCGGAAGACTGGGACGGCCTCAACCGCTCCATCACCGGCTCCATTCTGCTGGCGGGTGTCAGCGGCGTGGCGCTCACCGTGATCATGCAGCTCCTCGTGGAGCCGGTGCTCCTGCTGCTCCGCACGCCGGAGGATATCCTGCCCGGCTCGCTTGCCTACCTGCGCGTGATTTTCGGCGGCTGCCTCGTCACCATGGCTTACAACGTGTTTGCCTCCATCCTGCGCGCCATGGGCAACAGCCGCACGCCGCTGCTCGCCATGATCATCGCCGCCGCCATCAACATTGTGCTCGATCTCGTCTTTGTGCTCGTGTTCCACTGGGGCATCACCGGCGCAGCCGTCGCAACCGTGATTGCCCAGGTGGCCTCGTGCCTCATCTGCCTGTGGGCGTCCGCTCGCTGCCCATCCCGCGCATCACGCGCGATCAGTGGCGTCTGAGCGCTCCCCTGGCGCGCCGCCTGGCCAGCCTGGGCGCGCCGCTGGCGCTGCAGAACACCATCATCGCCGTGGGCGGCATGGTGGTGCAGTCCGTCGTCAACAGCTTCGGCGTGCTCTTCGTGGCGGGCTACACGGCCACCAACAAGCTCTACGGCCTTCTGGAGATCGCCGCCACCAGCTTCGGCTTTTCCATGGCCACCTACACGGGCCAGAACCTGGGCGCGGGCAAAATCGACCGCATCCGCTCCGGTATGCGCGCCGGCAGCCGCATGGCCGTGGCCACCTCGATCGTGATCAGCGCCATCACCATCACGTTCGGCCGCCCCATCCTCTCGCTCTTCCTCTCCGGCGATCAGCAGGAAACGGAGCAGGTGCTCTCCGTGGCCTACCGCTTTCTGTTCATCATGAGCGTTATGCTCTTTGTGCTCTATCTGCTCCACATCTACCGCTCCGCCCTGCAGGGCATGGGCGACACCATCGTGCCCATGATCTCCGGCTTTGTGGAGATGTTCATGCGCATCGGCTGCGTGATCTTCCTGCCCTCCCTCATCGGCCAGGACGGCGTGTTCGCCGCGGAGGTCGTGGCGTGGTTCGGGGCCATCTGCGTCCTGATCTCCATGTTCTATGTGCGTGTCCACCGCCTGGAGCACGGCCAGCCTCTCTTCCGCCGCCGCAGGCAGGGATAACCGCACCAAACCGTTCCCCCCTTCATAGAATAAGGGAAGGAGGGGGAGCCTCCCGGCTTTTCCTCCCCCCGCGTTTTGCAGAACTGAAGGAAGGGATGGTTGGCATGAAAATCTATCAATGCTCCCCCGAGTGCTCGCCCAACTGCTGCATGCCGCCCTGCTGCCCGATCCCCGGCCCCGGCGGGCCGACGGGCGCAACGGGCGCCACCGGGGCAACAGGCCCCACGGGCCCTGCCGGCGTCGTGTTCGGCGTGACGGGACCGACCGGCCCCACAGGCCCCACCGGGCCCACCGGCGCCACAGGGCCCACCGGCGCGACGGGCGCAACCGGGCCGGACGGCGCACCCGGCGGTTCCACCGGGGCAACCGGCCCCACTGGCCCCACCGGCGCAACGGGTGCCACAGGCGCAACGGGTGAAACGGGCCCTGCCGGCAACACCGGCACGCCGGGTGCGACCGGCGCCGCGGGCCCGACCGGCGCCACAGGCGCAACAGGTGCAACGGGCGCAACAGGTGCCACGGGTGCAACGGGCCCTGCCGGCAACACCGGCACGCCGGGTGCGACCGGCGCCGCAGGTCCGACCGGCGCCGCGGGTCCGACCGGCGCAACAGGCCCCACCGGCGCAACAGGTGCAACGGGCCCCGTCTCGGCCGGATCAGCGGGCACAAACGTCGCCACGCCCGCCTCCGCCACCGCAGAGGAAGTCGCCACCACGCTGAACAGCCTGCTCGATTCGCTGCGCGCGGCAGGCCTCATTTCCCCTTGACAGGCGCAGCCCTCACGCACACAAAGCATCGCCCTGCGGCCTTCCGCCGCAAAGCCGTCCCCGGCTTTGCGGGAAGCCCCGCGGGGCGTTTCCTTTTTTCCAATGCTTTTGCATGCTCTCGTCAAACAGCACACGCGCAGAATCCCCTTTCCAGCCAGGGACAACCGAGGATCCGCAGATATTTTGCCTCCGCGCGGCATGAAGGCGCACAGCTCATGCGTCTCGCCCGGATCCATGTTCCCCCTCTTTCCAAATGCTTCGTGCAAAAGCCCTTTTCTTTTTATCAGAACATCGTTTGAGAAAAAAGGAATGTTCTCCGCCGAACCGCCCTGCTTTTTGCGTGAAAAAAGTACGGAGTGCACGCATCATTTGCGGAAGAATCTCCGCTCTTTCGTTTTTTGGCAAACACTCCCTGTTTTTTATCTGATTTTAAAAAATTTTCAGATAAAAATTTGATCTGTCTATTGACATGGTTAGAAAACTGTATTATACTGCAGGTGTAAACAGAAAAAGAACAACAGGAGGATGCAAAATCCTCTCTTCTTTTTCCCATGCTAACCTGTTTAGAAATATTGTTAAAAACATTGTGAGGTCTAAAAGCATGACGCAGACGAAAACCTCCCGCATGACGCGGGCCGATTACATAGCCGTGCTTCGCCAGGAGCTCGCCCCCGCCACAGGCTGCACGGAGCCGGTCGCCATTGCTTATGCGGTGGCGAAGGCCGCCAGCTTCCTTTCCGGCCCGGTGGAGAGCATCCAGGTAAGCGTGAGCCGTAATATGATGAAGAACGCCATGGGCGTGGGCATTCCCGGCGCGGGAGCTTCCGGGATCGATCTGGCGGCAGCGCTCGGCGCGTTTGGCGGGGACGCCGACGCCGTGCTCGAGGTGCTGCACAACATCACCCCGCAGAACGTGGAGCAGGCGCAGGAATTCCGGCAGCACCACGTTACGATTGCGCTCAAGGACACGCCGGAGCGGCTTTACATCGAAGCCACCGTGCGCAGCGGAAAGGACGCCGTCACCGTCGTCATCCAGGGCAACCACACCAACATTGTGAAGATCACGAAGAACGGGGAAACGCTGTTCCAGGGCTGCGATGCCGCGGCAAAGCCTGCCGGGGCCGCCCGCGCGGCGGATCTCACCGTGGAGGGCATCTGCCGCTTCGTGTCCGCGGTCAATGCGGAGGAACTCTCTTTTCTTCGGGAAACGGTGGAGCTCAACCGCCGCATCGCCGCAGAGGGCGTCGCACACAACTACGGCCTGCGCGTGGGCAAAACGGCCTATGAAGCTGTGGCCCATTCCGGCTCCTTCGACGACGGCTGCGATTACGCCGCCGCCCTCGCCGCCGCCGCCGCGGATGCCCGCATGTCCGGCTGCCAGATGCCGGTGGCCACGCTGTGCGGCAGCGGCAACCAGGGCATCACCGCCACGGTGCCGGTCATCGCGGCGTGCGACTACTTCCAATTTTCAGAGGAAGCGTGCCTGCGGGCGCTGGCGCTGAGCTGCCTTATCACCATCCACGTGAAATCGTTCATCGGCCGCCTTTCGCCTATCTGCGGCTGCGGCATGGGTTCGTCCATCGGCGTGTGCGCGGCCGTCACCTTTCTCTTCGGCGGCGGTCCGGAACAGATCGGCGACGCCATCCGCAATGTGATTGCGGACGTTTCCGGCATCATCTGCGACGGCGCGAAGGCCGGCTGTGCGCTGAAGGTCTCCACGGTTGTGAACAGCGCCTTCCGCAGCGCCAGGCTTGCGCTGCACGGCCTGGGCGCCGGCAGCCTGGACGGCATTGTGTCCGAGGAGGTGGAGACGAGCATTCGGAACATCGGCCGCCTGGGCAACGAGGGCATGGCCGACGCAGACCGCGTCATTCTCGACATCATGGCAGGAAAATAACACAGTGATCTGTTTTTTGGAAAACAGCTTTCAATAATAAAGGGAGGAACTGAAAATGGACAAAAGAACGCGCGTGCTGAACGCCATTCAGCAGAAGGAAGTCGATCATGTGCCTGTGGGCTTCTGGTATCACTTCGACGGGGATCAGGCCATGGGCGATCCCTGTGTGCAGGCGCACCTGGATTACTATGAGTCCACCGGCCTCGATTTCATCAAGATCATGTGCGACGGGTATTTCCCCTACCCCGTGCCGGAATCGGTGAAAACACCGGCGGATTGGAAATCGCTCAAGCCGCTTGGCAAGGATCACCCGTTCATCCGCGAGCAGGTGGAGCGCGCGAAGAAGATTGTGGCGGCCAAGGGCAAGGAGATGTGCGTGTTTTATAATGTGTTCGCGCCGTTCTCCTCCATCCGCTTCGGCACGTCGGATGAATTCGTGATGCAGTCCCTGCGGGAGGATCGCCTTGCGCTCATGCACGCGCTCGACGTCATCGCCCAGGACAACGCCCTGCTCGCCGAGCTGCTGATCACGGAAGCCGGCTGCGACGGCGTATACTACTGCGTGCAGGGCGGCGAATACGGCCGCATGACGCCGGAGGAATACCGCGCCAGCATCCGCCCGAGCGATCTCTATGTGCTGGAGCACGCAAACCGCTTTTCCTCCTTCAACATCATGCACTGCTGCGGCTGGGCCGGCGAGAAAAACCAGCTTGCGCTGTGGCAGGATTACCCGTGCGCCGTCGTGAACTGGGCCGTGCACGTGGAAGAGCTTTCCCTGGAAGCAGGGCAGATGTTCTTCGGCGGCAAAACGGCGCTGGGCGGCTTTGAAACGCTGTGGAACGGCTCATTCCACCAAGGCATCATCTACACCGGCACGAAGGAAGAACTCCAGGCCTACACGAGGCAGCTCATCCTGAACCACGGCAAGCTGGGCCTGATGCTGGGCGGCGACTGCACGCTCGACTTCCACATCGATCACGAGCGCATCCGCTGGGTGGTGGAAGCGGCCCACAGCCTTTAATTGGTTGAGTGTCTGCTGCGGCCGGGTTGGGCGGCCGCAGCAGGGTTAACAAACTCATATGATCCTAAAACAGAAAGAAGGAGAAGAAATTGAAAAAGAAGTTGATTGCCCTTTCGCTTTGCCTGGCCATGCTCGCGGGTACCGCAGCAGGCTGCAGCAGCGGCGGCGACACCGCTTCCACGGGCGGCGGCACTGCCTCCACAGCCAGTGAGACTGGCGGCGAGGAAGGCGGCGGTGAGGAAGGCGGCTCCGCGGAGCCCACGACGCTCACCTTCTGGAACGGCTTCACCAGCACGGACGGCGACGTCCTCACCGAGATTGTAGATCGCTACAACGGCGAGAACGACAAAGGCATCACCATCGAGATGGACATTATGACGTGGGATGTCTTCAATGAAAAGCTGCCCGCGGCTATCTCCGCCGGCCAGGCGCCCGATTTCGTGCTGTGCAGCACCGGCTATTATCCGTCCTATGTGAACGCCGGCAGCTTCCAGGACCTGAGCGATTACTTTGACCGCGACGGCAACAGCCGCGATGATTTCGACACCGCCGTCCTCGAAGGCCTCACCTACGGCGACGACCTCATCGGCATCCCGTTCCAGGTTGTCACGCACTACCTGTTCTGGGACAAGGATCTGTTCGAGGCCGCCGGACTCGATCCGGAAAGCCCGCCCACGAACTGGGACGAGATCAAGGAATACGCCGGCAAGCTGACCGACGCGAGCAAGAACCAGTTCGGCTGGCTGATCCCGACCGACAACAACGTCGTGGCGCAGTACACGATGTACGCCTTCGGCGGCGATTTCACCGATGAATCCGGCACCACCGCCACGCTGAACTCGCCCGAAAACGTGGAAGCTTTCGAGTGGATGTATGACGTTTACGTCAACATGAAGGCCAGCCCGCTGGACAGCGACGACAACACCTACATCTCCGGCCAGCTTGGCATGTTCATCAACGGCCCGTGGATCATCAACGGCCTGCGTGAAAACGAGATCAACTTCGGCGTCACGGCCGTTCCCATGAACGAGGGCATCGACCCCAAGTCCTCCATGATCCCCGTAGGCTTCTCTGTCCCGATCACAACCTCCGACGAGCACAAGGATCTTGTGTACGATTTTGTGGAATACTGGAACACCGAGGACATCTGCACCGAGTGGACCGAACGCTGCGGCACGCCCGCCTATCTGAAGTCCGCCCAGGCGAACTTTGAAGACGATCCGCTCACCTCCGTGCTCTCCGTCCCGCTGGAATACGGCACCGTCGCCATGAAGCAGACGGGCGTTACCCCCGTCGCCTCCCAGGCCCTGTACCCGGCCCTTGAGGAGATCTTCGCCGGCGCCGACATTCAGCAGACGCTGGATAAGTACAACGAAGTCGAACAGCAGGTCATCGACCAGATGCTCGAAGGCTAACCGTCACATGTTGGAAAAGGGCGCTGCCTTGTCCCGGCAGCGCCCTTTTGGCAAAAAGGAGGGATTTTAAAATGAAGAAAAAGGGTGCTGCCAGGCTGTTGGACAAAGACCATGTCGGGTATCTGTTCATTCTCCCGTCCTGTCTCATTATCTTCATCTTCACCATTATTCCGCTGCTGGCATCCTTTGTCATCAGCCTCACGGATATGGATATTTTCCTCGGGCAGCCCGATTTCCTGGGCCTCGAAAATTTCGTGCGCAGCTTCGGGGACGAGCGTGTGCCGAACGCTTTCAAAAACACGTTCGTCTATGTGCTGTGGACGGTGCCGGTGCAGATGGTGCTCTCGCTTATCCTGGCCTACTGGCTGTATCGCCCCACGCGCTTCAACAAGCTGTGCCGCTCCATCTACTATGTGCCGGTCCTGTGCTCGTTCACGGCCATCGGCATCCTGTTCAACCTGATCCTCAACTCCACCGTGGGCTACATTCCCTACATCGTGAGCCTCTTCTCCGGCAGCGTCACGGCGCTGCTCTCCGATGTGCGGTACGCCATGCCCATCATCCTGTTTATCTCCATCTGGAAATCCTTCGGCAAAACGGTGATCATCCTCGTGGCCGGCATCAACGATATCCCCTACACGCTGTATGAAGCCTCCGCCATTGACGGCGCGAGCAAAACGCAGCAGTTCTTCCACATCACGCTGCCGAACCTCATGACCACCATCACCTTCACGCTGCTCACCTCGCTCATCAGCGCCTTCCAGGTGTTCGACGTCGTGTACGTCACCACAGGCGGCGGCCCGCTGTTCTCCACCGAAACGATGGTGCAGTACATCTACTACCGCGGCTTCTCCATGCCGTATGAGCTGGGCTATGCGTCCGCCATGGCCGTGGAGCTTGTTCCTCGTCATCGCCGTGCTGGTGCTCCTGTTCAAGGGCGTGCTGGAGCGGAAGATGAAGAAGATTTATTAAGGGGGGACTGCATATGAAACGCATCACGGTTTCCAAGGTCGTGCAGGCTTTCATCTGCCTGCTGATCGTGTTTCTGATCCTCTTCCCCTTCGCCTGGCTTGTCATCAGCACCTTCAAGCTGCAGAAGGACATCATCAAGTGGCCCCCCACCTTCTGGCCGAAAACCTGGACGTTCGACAACTACGTCGAGGTCTTTGACCGCATCCCCATGGCACGCTACATCAGCAACACCGTCATCTTCGCCGGCGCCGTCTCCCTGTTCTCGGCGTTCTTCGATTCGCTCGCGGGCTATGCGTTCGCGAAGCTCGACTTCCGCGGCAAGGAGCTGCTGTTCAACATTGTGCTGCTCACCATGCTCGTCCCCTTCCAGATCATCATGATCCCGCTCTACATCGAGCTGCACATCGTGGGCATTCTGAACACGTTCGTCGGCCTCATCCTGCCGCGCATCACCTCGGCCTACGGCATCTATTTCATGCGATCGTTCTTCACCGGCCTGCCGAAAGAGCTGCAGGAGGCCGCCCGCATCGACGGCATGGGCGAGTTCGGCATCTTCTGGCGGATCATGCTGCCGCTGTGCAAGCCCGCCTTCCTCACCTTCTTCATCTTCTGCCTCACGAGCAACTGGAACGACCTGCTCTATCCCATGATGATGACGAGCTCCTCCGACATGCGCACCCTGCCTGCCGGTCTCGCCATGTTTGTGGGCGAGGGCGTGCGCGAAACAGGTCCCGCCCTGGCCGGCGCGCTCATCTCCATGCTGCCGCTGCTCGTGCTGTACTGCGTGGCGCAGAAATACTTTGTGGAGGGCATCGCCGTCTCCGGCATGAAGGGCTGAGAGCGGCCCTGCTTAACGCCGCACCGTGCGGCAAAACCGTGAAAGGAGCACAACCATGCCAAGAAACTATGTGGGACTGGAAGAAAAGCTGAGCCGGATGGTTTCCATCCCAACCGTGGCGGGCGGACCGTATGAAATCGCGCGCTACCGGCAAACCCTGCGGGCTGTCTCTTATACACATCTGACGCTGCCGACGATCGCATAAGTGT
>ERZ1090869.666-NODE-666-length-17553-cov-5.426106_pt1 | contig 17553 bp, 20 predicted proteins | sample MGYA00478474_ERZ1090869 | MGnify/ENA primary metagenome ERZ1090869 (study PRJEB33644, sample SAMEA5815748) | chicken gut metagenome | biome: Chicken; feature: Gastrointestinal Tract; material: Caecum | place: Ireland | collected 2019-01-01 | study: A study of the... | reverse complement strand
GTGGAAGAAGGGGATCTGCTGGATTTGGACGAGCTTCTCCGTTCTGATATCCTGCTTGAGCTTCCCTATAAGTATCTTTGCCAGGAAGACTGTAAGGGTTTGTGCCCTTCCTGCGGGAAGAATCTCAATGAAGGGCCGTGCGGCTGCAATCTTCATCAGATAGATCCTCGTCTGGAGGTTCTAAGCAAACTGATAGATTAGTTCCAGATGTAAGGAGGTGCTGACAATGGCGGTACCCAAGAGAAAAGTATCCAGCGCAAGACAGAACAAGAGACGTTCCAATGTTTGGAAGCTGAGCGCTCCTGCTCTGGCAAGATGCCCGAAGTGCGGCGAGCTGAAGGCTCCTCACAGAGTGTGCAGCGCTTGCGGCTATTATAACGGCAGGGAAGTCATCAAGAAGGAAGCGTAAGGCTCCTCTTGTATTCCAAAAGAATGGAGAAGGAGAAATCCTTCTCTATTTTTTTGCCCGGAACAGGGAAGTGCCGAAGGAAGAGAGAGAAAGGGGATGTTTGTCGAATGCCGGTCACGGTTTTTGCGGTCGAAAAGGAAAGCCCGGCTGCGCATGCGGGCGTTCATCCGGGCGACGTGCTGAACGCCATCAACGGAAATGAAATTTACGACGTGCTGGATTTCCGATTTTACGAAACGGAAAAACAGGTCACGCTTTCCCTGCAGGATGCTTCCGGCGCAGCCCGGGAGGTGCACATTCGGAAAGGGCAGTATGAATCGCTGGGCCTTTCCTTTGAAACGTATCTCATGGACAAGCAGCACTCCTGCCGGAACAAATGTGTATTCTGCTTCATCGATCAGCTTCCCAAGGGGATGCGTCAGTCACTTTATTTCAAGGATGATGATTCACGCCTTTCCTTTCTGTTCGGCAACTATATCACGCTCACCAACCTGAGCCAGCGGGAGGCGGACCGCATCGTTAAAATGCACATCAGCCCTATCAACATTTCGGTGCACACCACGAATCCGGAACTGCGCTGCCGGATGATGGGCAACCGGTTTGCGGGGGATTCGCTGCGCTATCTCTATCAATTTGCAGAAGCAGGCGTCAAGCTGAATTGCCAGATCGTTCTATGCCATGGTTGGAACGATGGCGAGGAGCTGGAGCGCACGCTCGGCGATCTGCTTGCGCTCTATCCTTCCGTGCAGAGTGTGGCGCTTGTGCCGCTTGGCGTCACGCGTTTCCGCGATGGTCTCACGCCTCTCACGCCGTATGTGCGTGAAACGGCGCTGGAAGTGGTCCGCGCTGGGGAGCGCTGGGGCGAGAAAATGCTGGAACAGCATGGGGAGCGTGTCTGCTATGCGGCAGATGAATTCTATCTCAAGGCTGGTCTCCCCATTCCAGATGCGCCGTTTTACGGTGCGTTTGATCAGCTCGAAAACGGTGTCGGCCTCATTGCCAACTTTCAGGAAGGGTTCCGGGATGCTCTCGAAGATTTTTCCGGGGATGATGTTCCCAGATCGGGCACGCTGGTCACCGGTGTTTCTTTTGCGCCGTTTTTGCAGGAGCTTCTTGACGAGCTGAAAAGAAAATGCCATAATTTAACGTATCAGGTGATCCCGATCCGGAACCGCTTTTTCGGCGAGTCGATCAATGTTTCCGGTCTGGTGACAGGCGAGGATATTCTGGATCAGCTTCGCGGCCGGGAACTGGGAGGGCGGCTGTTCCTCCCGTGCACCATGCTCCGGCATGAGGGAGATCTGTTCCTTGACGATGTTTCGCTGCAGGATCTGCGGGAAAAATTGAATGTTGAAACGGTTGTTGTTCCGGATGACGGCTATGAACTAATGAATTTGTTGATAAGGAAGTGAATCGTCAATGGCGAAACCTGTTGTGGCTATCGTCGGCCGCCCGAATGTGGGAAAGTCTACGCTGTTCAACAAGCTGGTGGGGGAACGCCGTTCCATTGTGGATGACACGCCCGGCGTCACGCGTGACCGCATTTACGGCCAATGTGAATGGCGCAACCGTAGTTTTTCCCTGATCGATACGGGCGGCATTGAGCCGAAAACAAACGACGTAATTCTGGCGCAGATGCGCGCTCAGGCTCAGCTCGCCATCGATTCAGCCGACGTGATCATTCTGGTGACGGATCTGCGCACAGGCGTGGTTGCCACCGATAAGGACATTGCCGCCATGCTGCTGCGCAGCGGGCGTCCGATTGTGCTGTGTGTCAACAAGTGCGACACGATAGGGGAGCCCCCGGCCGAATTCTATGAATTTTACAATCTCGGTCTCGGCGACCCGGTGGCGGTTTCCTCTGTCCACGGCCACGGGACAGGCGATTTGCTGGACCGCGTGTTCGAGTTTTTTCCGTCGGAGGAAGAGAAAGACGACGCGGAGCCGACCGAAATCCGTGTGGCGGTCATCGGGAAGCCGAATGTGGGAAAAAGCTCTCTCGTCAATTTCCTGGCGGGGGAGGAGCGCTGCATTGTTTCCGACATTGCCGGCACCACGCGTGACGCGATCGACACGCAGATTGAGAACAGCTTCGGCCGCTTCACTTTTGTGGATACGGCCGGTCTCCGCAGGAAAAACAAGGTGGAGGACAGCATTGAGCGCTACAGTGTGCTGCGCGCCCAGATGGCGATCGAGCGTTCGGATGTGTGTGTCATCATGATCGACGCCTCGGTTGGCTTTACGGAGCAGGATTCCAAGGTGGCTGGCTTGGCCCATGAAGCGGGCAAAGGCTGTGTGATCGCCGTCAACAAGTGGGATGCCGTTGCAAAAGACGGCAAAACGATGCAGGAATACCGCAAGAAGCTGGAAACCGATTTCTCGTTTATGCCCTATGCTCCCATCGTCTTTATCTCTGTCAAAACGGGGCAGAGAATTGACCGGCTGTTTGAGCTGATCAAGCTTGCCGCACATTCCAACGCCATGCGGATTCCCACCGGCATGCTCAACGACGTTTTGGCCCAGGCCACGGCGCGCGTGCAGCCGCCCACGGACAAAGGCCGCAGGCTGAAAATCTATTATCTGACGCAGGCTTCGGTTCGTCCTCCCACCTTCGTCTTTTTCGTCAATTCCGCGGAACTGTTCCATTTCTCCTATCAGCGGTATCTGGAAAACAGGATTCGGGAGACGTTTGGCATGGAGGGCACGCCGATCCGTTTCCTGATCCGCGAGCGAGGGGAAAAGGGAAAATAAATTTCAGAAAGGATTTGGTGATTTCAGATGTTGCAGATCCTATTATGCGGGTTGGCCGCAGCGCTCCTGGCATATCTGCTCGGGAGCATCAGCTTCTCCATCCTTTTCACAAAGCTGTTTGATCACAAGAAAGATATTCGCACGATGGGCAGCGGAAACGCGGGGGCGACAAATGTGCTGCGCTCCGTTGGTGCAAAAGCCGCAGCCTGTACATTCCTCTGTGATTTCGGCAAGGGCATCCTTTCCGTCTACATCGGCCGTCTTCTGTTCGCATGGGCGGCTTCCCAGGTGTCCATTCCCGGCATCGGATCCGGGGAATTGATTCAGTATGGAGCCTATCTTTCCGGTTTCTTCTGTGCCATGGGCCACATTTTCCCTCTCTATTTCGGCTTTAAGGGCGGCAAGGGTGTCCTGACAAGCTGGGCCATCATTGCGCTCATTGATTGGCGCGCCTTCGTGCTTGTAATCGTGGTATTCATCATCGTGTTTCTGTGCAGCCGCATTGTGTCGCTTGCCTCCATCTGCGCAGCCGGATCGTTCCCGGTGTTCACGCTGATCCTCAACTTTTTTGTGGATTACCTGCACCAGAGTTCTGCGGCAGGGCCAACCTCCCTGCTTTATGTGTGCAGCACCTTTATCATCGCTGCATTGCAGGCGTCCATTCTCATTTATAAGCACCGTGCCAATATCCAGCGTCTGCGCGCAGGGGAAGAAAAGAAGATCTCCATCAAGAAAAAGGAAAAGTGAGTTCCGAAAACAGAACTGCCTTTCAAAGCGCACGGCATCGCCGTGCGCTTTTTGCACTGCGACCGGCAAAAAGGGTAAGAAAAAAGGACTCCCTTTTCAAGGAGTCCTTGCATTCTTCGTCGTCTTGTGCATCAGACAGCGCGGGTAACCTTGCCGGAACGCAAGCAGCGGGTGCAGGCGTAAACGCGCTTCGGACTGCCGTCCACAATCGCTTTCACACGTCTGATGTTCGGCTTCCAAGTTCTGTTCGAACGTCTGTGGGAATGGGAGACCTGAATGCCAAATGCAACGTTCTTGCCGCAAATTTCACACTTTGCCATGTCTGCACCTCCTTTTGAGGACAATCTATGAGCTTACAACATTCGTATTTTATCAGGTTTTTTGAAGAAAAGCAAGAGCTATTTTCTATTTTTCAGATATTTTCTTTTGCGGAAGCGCTGTTCGGGGATTGGGCTTGTTTTTGTGAGGAGGCTATATTATAATACATTCAAGTATACCGGTTCGATTTGACACCGGAAAGGAATCTTCTTTGTTATTTTTGGGAAAATAGAGGAATCCGATTTCCGGCACGTCCATTTGGTTTGCGGGGAGGAATACCCATTTATGCTGATTGAAGCCCTTCGCAGTCTCGCAGGGGGAGGCGGCCTTTCTCTGGCCGGGCTGCTCATGCAGCTTCTCGCTGTGGCCTGCATCGTTTTTTTCGTTACACCGCTTCATGAGCTCGCGCACGGGTTCGTGGCATATAAGCTGGGAGATCCCACAGCAAAGCAGTGCGGCAGGCTGACGCTGAACCCCCTGGCCAGTCTTGATCCTGTTGGTGCTCTCGGAATCCTGCTTTTCGGCATCGGATGGGCCAAGCCTGTGCCCGTCAATCCCTACTATTTTCGCCATCCAAAGCGTGATATGGCCATCACGGCGATTGCCGGGCCGGTCAGCAACCTGATTGCTGCTTTTGTGGGGGCCGTTTTCTATCTTGTTCTGGAATGTGTGGCCCGTTCCCTGCCCAGTGTGCAGGGCGCATCCTATCAGGTCCTGTCCGTTCTCTTTACCTTTTTCTATTTTTTTGTATCCATCAATCTTTCGCTTGCGGTGTTCAATCTGATCCCGGTGCCGCCGCTCGATGGCTCGCGTCTGGTGGCAGCTGCCCTTCCGGACCGTATCATGTATCAGTATTACCGCTACGAGCGGATTCTGGTGGGCGTATTGTTCCTCATCCTGCTGTCCGGCGCGCTGGATTCGGTTCTCTGGACCATTCAAAATGCGCTGTGGGATGCTGTTTTTTCCGTTGCGCTCCTCCCGTTTCAGGCGCTCGGCCTGCTGTGAGGAGGGACCCTGTTGGACTCTTTTTCCTACCATCTGGAAACGTTTGACGGGCCTTTGGATTTGCTTTTGCAGATGCTCTCTAAAAACAAACTGGACATCTGTGAGGTTTCCATCTTGTCCATTGTCGATCAGTATGTGGAACAGGTCCATGCCATGCAGGTGTCCAGCATGGATGTGGCGAGCGAGTTCTTGGAAATGGCAGCCCGCCTGATTGAGATGAAGACAGCCGCCCTCCTGCCGCGGCATGAGAAGTCATCCGAGCCGAAGGAGCTGGTGGATCAGCTGCTGCATTATCAGGAATGCAAACGGCTTGCGTCTGTTTTGGCGCAGCAGCTCTCTTTTGATCTGTTTGTCAGGCCGGCGGAAGAGATTGAGCCGGATCAAACGTACCGCCGGAGCCTGGACCCGCAGGCAGTTTTGCGGGCTTATCAGATGGCGGTCGGCCGCAAAAAAAGAAGCATGGCGCCTACCCCTGCTACGTTTGCAGGGATTGTGGCCCACCGGATCGTCTCCGTTTCTTCGCAGATTGTCTCCGTCCTGCGCAAGCTCCGCACAGGCCGGGAGATTTCTTACTATAGCCTATATGAGGGAAAGCAGGATCGTTCCGAGCGGGTGGCCACTTTTCTGGCCGTTCTGGAGTTGGCCAAAGCGGGCCGTATCTCGGTGGATGGGCCGCTCGGCCGGGAAACGGTCCGCATGCGATCTACGAGCCGTGCAGGGAGGGAGAGAGAATGGAAAACCTTCAGGGAGCCGTAGAGGCCATCCTGTTTGCAAGCGGTGAACCTGTCCCGCTGAGCAGGCTGTCCGAGGCCCTGCAGGTGGAGAAGGGAGAGCTCGAAAAAGCGCTCGAAGCGATCTCCGAGCGGTATAACCGCCCCGGAAGCGGCATTTCTCTGGTTCGATTGGAACAGAGCTATCAGTTTTGCAGCAGTCCGCAGTTTTCGCAAGAGGTGCGCAATGCTTTGGAATTGCACCGGAATGCGCCGCTTTCGCAGGCCGCGCTGGAGGTGCTTGCCGTTGTCGCCTATCATCAGCCCGTTACGAAAGCGTTTGTCGATCAGGTGCGCGGCGTGGATTGCGGCGGTGTGCTTTCTACGCTGATGGCAAAGGATCTGGTGGAGGAGCGCGGCCGCATGGAATTGCCGGGCCGCCCGTTGCTTTACGGCACCACCGATCAGTTCCTGCGCTGCATGCACCTCTCCTCGCTGGAAGAGCTGCCGCAGACGGAAACGCTTCCTCCGCAAAGCGGGGAGGAGGAACAGCAGCGGCTCGATTCTTTTCCATCCTGATCACATGATGCTGCGCATGAAGGGGGGGACAGCATGGCAGTCTTTCTTGCAATTCTGTTTTTGATCCTTCTGCTCCTTGCCAGTCCGGTGTCCCTTTCCGTTCGGTTGGAACAGGAGTGGCAGGTGGTGCTGCGCTATCTTTTCCTTTCCTTCCGCCTCTGGCCGCAGAAGGAAAAGGAAGAAACAGCGGAACCGGAAACAACGGAAAAAGAAAAGGAAAAGAACGAGGAAAAAGCCGGAAAAAAAGCGCTGCTGCTGGACACACTAAAACGCAGAAGCATCCCGGGACTGCTCGATTTGCTTTCCGAGGCGGCCTCGCTCGCCGTGTCCGTTCTGAAGCGTTTCCTTTCACATGTGCATGTTTCGGAATTTGATCTTTGTCTCACGGTTGCGGGGGAAGACGCGGCCAATGTGGCATTGCAGTACGGCAATGCGTGCGCCGTCGTCTATCCGGCTGTCCATGCGCTGATGGCCGCCTGCCGGTGCTCCCGTTACGGCGTCAGCGTCGTGCCGGATTTTCAAAAAAAGGAAACAGAAGTTCGCTTCCTGGTCCGCGCGCACATTTCACTGTTTTTCATCATCAAGGAGGCGCTTTCCGCGCTGTTCCGGTTCCTTTTGTTCTGGAAGCGGACGTGCCAGGAAACGCCGCAGCCATCCCCGCAGGGGATACACGATACACAAAAAGGGAAGAGAGGTTGAATCAACTATGAGCGAACATCCGATTGAAGGCATGATGAATACAACGCTGGAGAAAATCCGCCAGTTGGTGGACGTCAACACCGTCGTCGGCGATCCGATTTCGACGCCGGACGGTACGGTGATCCTGCCGATTTCCAAAGTCAGCTATGGCTTTGCTTCCGGTGGTTCGGATCTGCCTTCGAAGGCGCATCCCGAAAAGAGTTATTTCGGTGGCGGCGCGGGAGCCGGCGTCACAGTGACGCCTCTCGGCTTTCTGGCGGTGAGCGGCGGAAATGTGCGCCTGCTTCAGATCGATCCCTATAGCAGCTCCGCGGATCGTGTGATCAGCATGATCCCGGAGATTGCAGACAAAGTCAATGAGCTGATCCAGTCCCGCAAGGGGCAGAAGGAAGCGGAAAAGGCTGCGGAGGCCTTCCGGCGGAAGCGCGAAGAGGAGGAAAAGGCCGTTACCATGGAGGACCCTGAGATCTGATCGGGATATTTGATCAATCAGCCGCATAAGAATGGTTCCGGGCGGGTGATCTATCATGTGGAAACGATTGATCTGTTTTGTCATGGGGATGGTTGTTTGTCTGGCATCCGATGCCGTTCCGGCCCGGGCGGCGGATCAGCCGTCCGGCTCCGCGGGTGCGGCCTTACTGGTGGAAACGGACAACGGGCGTGTGCTCTTTGCCAAAAATGCGCAGGAGCCGCGCGCCATGGCCAGCACGACAAAGATTATGACGGCCCTTCTCGCGCTGGAGCAGCCGGATCGGGAAATCACCATCACGGAGGAGATGATCCGGGCGGAGGGTTCCTCCATGGGCCTGCGCGCCGGAGACCGGCTGTCCCTGCATGAACTGGCGGCCGGCATGCTCTCCGTTTCGGGGAACGATGCGGCGAATGCCGCGGCCATTGCCATAGACGGTTCCCTTTCCGCATTTGCCGCTCGGATGAACAGGCGTGCGGCCGAACTTGGCCTCACGCAAACCCATTTTGTCACACCCTCCGGGCTGGACGCGGAAGGCCATGAGACGACGGCAGCCGACCTGGCGCGGCTGATGCGCTTCGCTATGGAAAATGAGTTGTTCGCCTCTCTCTGTGGAAGCCCGCAGGTCAGTGTCTCATTTGAGGAGCCGGAGGAGACGCGCACGTATACAAATCACAATAAACTGCTCACCCTTTTGGAAGGGTGCATCGGGGGAAAAACCGGGTATACGAAGCATGCGGGACGCTGCCTCGTCTCTGCGGCGGAGCGGGACGGCATACGGCTTGTCGCCGTGACGCTCTCCGATCCGGATGACTGGAACGATCACATGGCGCTCATGGAATACGGCTTTTCAGAATTGGAGCTTTACACCGAACCGCAGACGGCGTATTCCGGGAGGCTTCCCGTCACAGGCGGCAGCGCGCCGTTTGTCTCTGTCCGGGGGGAGGAAGGGGAAGCCTTTCCCGTCCTGCAGGAGGAGGCGCAGCGCGTGGAGTGCCGCGTGGAGCTTCCGCCGTTTCTCTATGCTCCCGTGCATGCCGGAAGCCAAATTGGTTCCCTCTCCTATTGGCTTGACGGAGAGGAAAAATGCCGTATGCCTCTTTATGCCGGGCAGGAGATCACGGTGAGACAGGATGACAGAAGTTTTTGGGAAAAAATCGCCTCTTTTTTCGGCCTGAATCTTTGAGGGCGGCGAACGGGGCGAACGCGATAGCCGACCACTTGAATCAAAGGAAAAGGATTGTTGCAGAACCATGGCACAGCAGGAAAAAATCAGATTGAAGAAAATCATCGCCGACTGCGGCCTCGCCTCGCGCCGGAAAGCGGAGGAGTGGATCGCAGCCGGCGACGTCCGCGTGAACGGGGAAACGGCCGCCCTGGGCGATAGGGCGGATCCCCGCCGCGATAAAATCACCGTGCGAGGCCGTCCGCTTCACGCAGCGGACGAAAACCGCTATCTTCTCCTCCATAAGCCGCGCGGCTACATCACCACGATGCGCGACGAGCGCGGCCGCAAATGTGTGGCGGATCTGGTGGAGGATGTGGAGGAGCGCGTCTATCCCGTGGGCAGGCTGGACAAGGATTCGGAAGGCCTGCTGCTGTTGACGAACGACGGCGCTTTTGCCAACGCAATGGCCCACCCGGCTTATCATCTGCCGAAAACATACCGCGTCACCATTCACCCCGGCGTCACGGAGGATCAGCTCACCCGGATGGAGACGGGCATGGAGATCGAGGGCAGAAAGACGGCCCCGGCCCGCGTGCGCGTTCTTTCCCAGGAAAAAGGCCGTGTCGTGCTGGAGATCATTCTCTACGAAGGGCGGAACCGCCAGATCCGCCGCATGTGCGAGCAGCTCGGTCTGGAGGTTGCCCGCCTGCGCCGCACGGCGATGGGGTCTCTGCGTCTCGGCATGCTGCCGCCCGGAAAATGGCGGGAACTGACGAAGGAGGAAGTGCGCCGGCTGCTGCACGAGGCGTCCGGGCAGGGCGGAGAGGCCCAGCCGGGCCGGAAGGGGGCAGGCAGGTGATCACGGTTTTGCCTGCTTCCGGGGAGGAAAAAAGCGCCTTTCTGGCGCAGGAACCGGAAGCGCTTGAACTTTTTCTCCTGCGGGATGGGGAAACGGAACGGGGGCGTGCCGGTGTAAGCTTGCGCCATGGCTCTCTTTGGATTGTTCTGTTTGAAACGGAGAAAGGCACGGCGGAGAATCGCCGCTTTTGGGCGGATACACTCCTGCGCGCGGCCGCATCCTGCGCCGCAAACCACGGGGCTTACCGGCTTTGCTGCACACTTCCGGGGCTGGAATCGTTCTTAAGGAGTGAAGGGTTTTCCAGAGAGGGAAACGTGTGGTCACTCCCCACGGAATCAATCGTAAAAATCAAGAAGAATGCCGCTTTTTCTGCAAATACCGCTTGTCAAGAATCTGCGGATCGATTATAATACTTTTGATTGTTGTTTATTTTTCTGGAATGATAAGAGTACTGTCATAGAAGGAGGAATTCGCATGAGTAACGGAAGCAGCGCGGAACTTCTGAAGAAAGCCCGCGAGGAGGCCCGGGCAACAAAGGGGTATCAGCGCATTACCGCATTATTCGATGAAGGAACGTTCAATGAGGTGGATGGCCTTGCCAAGTCCGGCGAAGGCTATGCCGAGGTAGTTGCTGGCTATGGCCTGGTGGATGATTGCCCCGTGTACGCGTTCGCTCAGAACAGCGACGTGGCCGGCGGCGCCATGAGCAAGGCGCAGGCGGCCAAGATCAAGAAGGTGTATGACCTTGCCGTGAAGACGGGCGCGCCGGTTGTGGGGATTTATGATTCCATCGGCGGCCGTCTTGCCGAGGGCGCTGATCTTCTCGCTGCTTATGGAGAGATTCTGAAAGACAGCGCTGCTCTCTCCGGTGTCGTCCCGCAGATTTCCCTTGTTCTGGGGCCCTGCATCGGCACCTCCGCCATGATCGCCGCGAATGCGGACGTCATTGTCATGACGGAAAAGGCTGAACTCACTGTTTCCACCGGCGGCGAAAATGCCGGCGCGGCGCATGCTGCGGAAACAGGTGTGTGCAGCATTCTTGCTAAAACCGAGGAGGAAGCGTTTGAGGCTGTGAAGAACGTGCTTGCAAATCTGCCCTCCAACAACCTGAGCGGTGCTCCCGCCGCCGAGGTTGGCGTCATGGGTGTTCCTGTAGCAGTCGAGTCTTCCGAGCCCTATGCCGTGATTTCCTCCGTCAGCGATCCGGAAACCTTTGTGGAGCTCTCCGCTGCATTCGGCAAGTCCGCCGTCACGGGTCTTGCTCAGATTTCCGGCGCCTCCGTAGGCCTTGTCGCCTATCAGGGCGTGCTGGACGCCGATGCCTGCTCCAAGGCTGCGCGTTTCGTGCGCTTCTGCGATGCGTTCTCCCTTCCCGTCGTCTCCTTTGTGGATGCTTCCGAGTTTGCTTCCCTGCGTGAAGCCGTGAAGCTTTCCAATGCCTACGCGGAGGCCACGACCGCTAAGATCACCGTCATCACCGGGGAAGCGTACGGCCCTGTTTACATCGCCGTTGCCGGCCGCGGCGCCAACGCGGACTATGCCATGGCGTGGGCGAATGCCGTTGTCTCGCCGATTGCCCCGGCTGCCGCGGCGCTCTTCCTGCACAGTGACGAGCTCAAGGGCTCCGAGCATCCGGTGGAAGATCGCAAGGCGCTCATCGAGTCTTATAAGAAGAATGAAGCCACTCCGCTGGCCGCAGCGGCTCAGGGCTATATTGAAGACGTTATCCTGCCGGAGGAGACGAGAGATCGCGTGATTGCGAACCTTGCCATGCTTTCCAGCAAGCGCGTTTCCAACCTGCCGAAGAAGCACAGCAACATCCAGCTGTAAGGGGAATTGTGATTTTAGAAACGAACTAGGAGGATGAACCAAGATGAAAAATCTCAAAATTACCGTCAACGGCGTTGTGTACGATGTTCAGGTAGAGGAAACGGGCGCTGCCGCTCCCGCTGCTCCCGCTGCTGCCCCCGCTCCGGCGCCTGCCGCTGCCCCCGCTCCGGCCGCTGCTCCTGCCGCTGCTGCTGCTCCGGCACCGGCCGCTGCTCCTGCCGCCGGCGCTGAAGTGGTTGCCAGCCCGATGCCCGGCACCATTGTGAGTGTGGCTGTGTCCGCCGGCGCCTCCGTGAAGAAGGGCGACGTGCTGGTTGTGCTCGAGGCCATGAAGATGGAAAACGAGATCATGGCGCCGCATGACGCCACGGTTGCCGGCGTACATGTCAACAAGGGCGACAGCGTGGAATCCGGCACGCCTCTGGTGTCTCTCCAGTAAGAGAAAGACAGAAAAAAGCTTACGAAAAGGAGAGAAACGAAATGGCTAAAAAAATCGGAATTACCGAGACTGTCCTGCGCGACGCGCACCAGTCTTTGATTGCGACCAGAATGCCGATCGATGACATGCTTCCGATCCTGGACAAGCTGGACAAGGTTGGTTTTCATTCCCTTGAGTGCTGGGGCGGCGCGACGTTTGACGCCTGCCTGCGCTTTCTGAATGAGGATCCGTGGGACAGACTCCGCACGATCCGAAAGAAGTGCCCCAACACGAAGCTGCAGATGCTGTTCCGCGGCCAGAACATGCTGGGCTACCGTCATTATGCGGACGACGTTGTGGAATATTTTGTGCAGCGTTCCGTTGCGAACGGCATTGATATCATCCGTATTTTCGACGCTCTGAATGATATCAAGAACCTTCAGACGGCCATTCGCGCCGCGAAGAAGGAAGGCGCGCATGTGCAGGTTGCAATTTCCTACACAACGGGCCCCGTTTTCACCGACGAGTACTATGTCGCGTATGCGAAGCGCATCGCCGATGCCGGTGCAGATTCCATCTGCATCAAGGATATGGCCGCCCTGCTCACGCCGTATGAGACCGAAAAGCTCGTCAGCGCGCTGAAGAAGGCTGTGGATCTCCCGATTCAGCTCCACACGCACTACACGTCCGGCCTTGCTTCCATGTGCATCCTCAAGGGTGTGGAAGCCGGCGTTGACGTGGTGGACACCGCGATGTCTCCTCTCGCGCTCGGCACGTCCCATGCGCCCACGGAGTCCATCGTGGCGGCCCTCAAGGGCACGGAGTACGACACCGGCCTCGACTTGGTGCTGCTCAACGAGATCCGTGAGTATTTCATGGGCCTGCGCAAGAAGTATATCGACAGCGGCCTGCTCGATCAGAGCATGCTGGCAACGAACACCAAGGCGCTTGTGTATCAGGTGCCGGGCGGCATGCTGAGCAACCTGCTCTCGCAGCTCAAGCAGGCCGGCAAGGCGGATAAGCTCGAGGAAGTGCTGCAGGAAGTGCCGCGTGTCCGTCAGGATTCCGGTTACCCGCCGCTCGTGACGCCGACCTCCCAGATCGTCGGCACGCAGGCTGTGTTCAACGTGATCAACGGCGAGCGCTACAAGATGTGCACGAACGAGTTCAAGGATCTTGTTTCCGGCAAGTACGGCACCACGCCGATGCCGGTGGATCCGGAATTTGCGAAGAAGGTCAACGGCGGCAAGGAGATCATCACCTGCCGTCCGGCCGATCTGCTCAAGCCGGAGCTCGAAGATCTGCGCAAGGAATGCGCCGAGTGGATTGAGCAGGAGGAGGATGTCCTCTCCTACGCACAGTTCCCGAAGGTGGCGCTCGATTTCTTCAAGAAGCGCCGCGACGCGAAGTATGGCATCGACGGCAAGCACGCCGACGCCGAAAAGGAAATTCATCCCGTCTGATTTTTTAGGGCACTGGAATGGGCCGGCAGTTCTTCTGCCAGCCCATTTTTGCTTTTACAATTCCGGCAGTGCCTCTTGCCCGCCATCCGCTTTGCGAAGCCATGACATTTTTCTGCGTGAGCGCCCTGTTTTGCGGGATGCCTGGTTTCCCGCGCAGAATTCTGAGATGCCGCCTTGAAGAAACCGCCGGAATATGGTATACTAACGTTGTTTTTGATTTGCGCGGCCAAGACAGTGCAGGGTGCAGCTTGTTTTGTTCGCTCTTAAAATTTGACGCCGGGGAGGAACCCTTCTTTGCAGGAAAACAAGCCAACCCTTTCCTATAACGCTGCCGCCATGGAAGAGGCGGCCCAGATCATGCAGATCCGCGCGCGCGGCGAGCGTCCGCTTGCCTTTGTCCATTCCTATGGCTGCCAGCAGAATGTGGCGGACGGGGAGAAGATCAAAGGCTTTCTTGAGCAGATGGGTTTTTCCTTCACGCAAGAGGCGGAAGAAGCAGACTTTATTCTTTTCAACACGTGTGCCGTGCGCGAACATGCGGAAGATCGCGTGTTCGGCAATGTTGGTGCGCTGAAAAACATCAAGCGCCGTCATCCTTCCGTGATCATTGCGCTGTGCGGGTGCATGATGGAACAGCCGCATGTGGCGCAGCGGATTCAGCGCAGTTATCCCTATGTAAGCCTGGTATTCGGCACGCATGTGATTCACCGCTTTCCGGAACTGTTACTGCAGGCGCTCACCTCCGGCCACCGCGTGTTTTCCCGCGGGGAGGAGGATGAGGATCGTCAGATCCACGAAGGCCTTCCCATTCACCGTGACGGCTCTGTTAAGGCGTGGGTGACGGTGATGTACGGCTGCAACAACTTTTGTTCCTACTGCATTGTGCCGTATGTCCGCGGCCGTGAGCGCAGCCGTTCGCCGGAGGCCATTCAGGAGGAATTTGAGGGCCTTGTGCGGGCAGGCTATAAAGACATTACGCTTCTCGGCCAGAATGTCAATTCCTATGGCAAGACGCTGCCGTCTCCCGTCTCGTTCGCGGAGCTGCTCCGCCGTCTCGATCAGGTGCCGGGCGATTACCGTATCCGGTTCATGACTTCGCACCCCAAGGATGCCACACATGAGCTGATCGACACCATTGCATCCGGCACACATATCAGCCATCATCTTCATCTGCCCTTCCAGTCGGGGAACGATCGGATCCTGCAGGAGATGAACCGCCATTACGACAGGGAAAAATATCTCTCCCTGATTCGATACGCGAAGGAGAAGATCCCGGATCTCTCCCTGACGTCCGATGTCATCGTGGGCTTTCCCGGCGAGACGTATGAGGAGTTTCTTGACACGCTTTCTCTGATTCGCGAAGTCGGCTTCACATCTCTCTTCACCTTCATCTTTTCGCCACGGCAGGGCACCCGGGCCGCTTCCATGCCCGATCCCGTTCCGGCGGAGGAAAAATCGCGCTGGTTTCAGGAGCTGTGTGCCGTGCAGGAGGAGATCGCCGCCGCGCGCTGTCAGGCTGCCGTGGGAACCGTGCAGCGCGTTCTGGTGGAAGAAGAAGGAAAATACAAGGGCATGCTTGCCGGCCGCACCGATGGAAACGTCATTGTAGATTTTCCCGGTCCCGCATCCCTGATTGGAAGCTTTGTGCCAGTGAAAATCACACAGGCACGCAACTGGATTTTGACCGGAGAATGGCTTTCCGGTGGAAATAAAGAAATTTGAAAAGAAAGCATTGGAGGAATCCCCATGGATATCATTGAACTTTCCCGCGAGATTGGCCGCCAGCTTCAGCAGGATGAGCGTTACCTTGCCATGCACAGGGCAAGTGAAGCCTGCGACGGCGACCTTGAGCTGCAGAACCTGATCGGTGAATTCAACCTCAAGAGAATGGCTATCAACAATGAATCGAATCAGGAAACGCCGAATGAGGCGAAGCTGCAGGAGCTGAACAATGATCTGCGCCTGATTTACTCACAGGTGATGCAGAATGAGAACATGCAGAACTATAACGCTGCCAAGCAGGATCTGGACGCCCTGCTGAACCGTGTGAGCGCCATCATCAGCCAGTGCGCAGATGGTGTCGATCCGGATACCGCCGATTACGAGGAATCGAGCTGCGGCGGCGATTGCGGTTCCTGCGGTGGCTGCCACTGAGCTCAGCCGGGCAAAATGGCGCACACATCGCCCGCATAGCCGGGCGCAGCGGTTTAAAAAACAGCATCGAGAGCATGCGGGTGGATGCGGCTGCGCCGGTTCCGTCCGCATGCTTTTTCAATCTGGCTTGGAGGCGACAACATGGCGAATCTCTCTCCCATGATGCAGCAATATTTTTCAATCAAAGAGCAAAATCCCGGCACCATCCTGTTTTTCCGGCTCGGAGATTTTTATGAGATGTTTTTCGATGACGCCAAACTGGTGTCCCGCGAGCTGGATCTTACGCTGACTGGGCGTGACTGCGGCCAGGAGGAGAGGGCTCCCATGTGCGGCGTGCCGTTTCATAGCGCGGAAACATACATCGCCCGCCTCGTGCAGAAAGGATATAAGGTTGCCATCTGCGAGCAGATGGAGGACCCGGCGTTGGCCAAGGGCCTCGTCAAGCGCGATATCATTCGCGTTATCACGCCCGGCACGGTGCTGGAAGGAAGCATGCTGGACGAAGCCAGGAATAATTTTATCTGTTCGCTCTGTGTCACGGAAAAGAAAATCGGCTGCTGTTTTGCCGACATTTCCACAGGAGATCTCTGCGCCGCCACATTGGAGGGCGAGGATCTGTATGAGCAGATGGTCAATGAGCTGTCCCGTTTTTCTCCGCGTGAAATTTTGGTGAATCCGGCGGCGCTTGACCTGCGGGAACTGCCCGGATTTATCCGAGAGCGGCTCAGCGCGAGTCTGGAACTCCTCACGGAGGAGGAATACGATCTCAGCCGGGCTGCGGCGGCTGTACAGGAGCAGTTTGCGGGAAAGAGCCTGGAAGCGCTTGATCTCGAGGATCAGCCGCTGATCACGGCTGCGCTCGGCGCGCTGCTCGGTTATCTGAAGCGAACGCAGCGCACAGGCCTGGAGCGCATGACGGAGCTGCGCCTTTACAGCGGGGCCCAGTTTATGCGGCTCGATCTGAACGCCCGCCGGAATCTGGAACTGCTGGAAACAATGCGCACAAAGGAAAAGAAGGGATCGTTGCTCTGGGTGCTGGATCAGACGAAAACGGCCATGGGCAAGCGGTTGATCCGCAGTTGGCTTGAGCAGCCGCTTATGAGTCCCGGTAAGATTGTGCGGCGCCAGAATGCCGTGGAGGAACTGGTGGATTCCGCTGCTCTGCGGGATGATATTTCGGAAGCTCTCACAGGTGTGCACGATCTGGAGCGCCTCATGAGCCGCATTGTCTACGGTTCGTCCAATGCGCGGGAGCTTCGCTCGCTTGCCTCCGCGCTGGCGCGCCTGCCCCTGCTTCGCACCGCGCTGGAGCAGGTGCAGTCTTCGCTTCTCACCTCACTGCGCGAAGAGATCGATCCGCTTGAGGATGTGCGCGACCTCATCGACCGTGCCATCGTGGACGAGCCGCCCTTCTCCGTGCGGGAGGGTGGACTGATCCGGGCAGGTTACAGCGAGGAACTGGATCAGGTTAAGGGAGACATGGAAAACGGCAGCGGCCTGGCTGCCCAGATTGAGACACGGGAGCGCGAGCGCACCGGCATTCCCAAGCTGCGCGTCGGTTACAACAAGGTGTTCGGCTATTATATTGAGATTACGAATGCCTATAAGGATCAGGCGCCGTCCGATTACATCCGCAAGCAGACGCTCACAAACTGCGAGCGTTTTATCACCCCGGAGCTGAAGGAGCTGGAAGGCCGTATCCTTGGCGCGCGCGATCGCTCCATCCAGATGGAGTACACGCTGTTCGATGAGGTGCGCAAGAAAACGGCAGCCGAGCTGGCCCGAATTCAGAAAACGGCCACTGCCGTGGCACAGATTGACGTGCTGCTCTCGTTTGCGCAGGTTTCCGCTGCGCAGGGGTATGTCAGGCCGTCGATCAATCTGGAAGGGCGGATTGATATCCGGGAGGGCCGTCACCCTGTTGTGGAACTGTCTCTTATACACATCTGACGCTGCCGACGATCGCATAAGTGT
>ERZ1090869.664-NODE-664-length-17566-cov-36.062703_pt1 | contig 17566 bp, 12 predicted proteins | sample MGYA00478474_ERZ1090869 | MGnify/ENA primary metagenome ERZ1090869 (study PRJEB33644, sample SAMEA5815748) | chicken gut metagenome | biome: Chicken; feature: Gastrointestinal Tract; material: Caecum | place: Ireland | collected 2019-01-01 | study: A study of the... | reverse complement strand
ATGATTTTTAGCTCTAATTTCAGTTTCAATCCACGCTCCCGCGAGGGGAGCGACCCCATTGCGTTAAGTTTTTCCATTTCACTTTTAGTTTCAATCCACGCTCCCGCGAGGGGAGCGACACAAGTGTAGCATGATTTTTAGCTCTAATTTCAGTTTCAATCCACGCTCCCGCGAGGGGAGCGACCATGTAGGCTTAGAGGTTTCGGCATTTTCGTTTAGTTTCAATCCACGCTCCCGCGAGGGGAGCGACGTTTAAATTTTATCAAAATAGAAAGGTTTAAAAAATGTTTCAATCCACGCTCCCGCGAGGGGAGCGACACCATACAATCTGCCCCATTTAATCCCCTGTTTGTTTCAATCCACGCTCCCGCGAGGGGAGCGACCCTCATCCCCTCTATGGTGCATGATTATCTGTTGGTTTCAATCCACGCTCCCGCGAGGGGAGCGACGCACCTATACTTGAAAATAAACAAACTCCACCTTGTGTTTCAATCCACGCTCCCGCGAGGGGAGCGACAAAAAGAAGAATCCAAAACGGAAGAGTTTATTTCGGTTTCAATCCACGCTCCCGCGAGGGGAGCGACGATTTGCCGCCAAAACTGATTGATGAGTTGAGCGAGTTTCAATCCACGCTCCCGCGAGGGGAGCGACGAGGCGACAAACCATATATTCGTTTGCACAAACTGCGTTTCAATCCACGCTCCCGCGAGGGGAGCGACATCTCAACGTCTTGAGCAGGCTTTGACTCCTCAGCGTTTCAATCCACGCTCCCGCGAGGGGAGCGACGCGTTGCCACAGCGAAAAATGGATAACTGCGAAAAAGTTTCAATCCACGCTCCCGCGAGGGGAGCGACCTTGTACAGTATAAACGGCTGCTATGTTGACGAGTTTCAATCCACGCTCCCGCGAGGGGAGCGACTAATGTGTATTGTGCTATATACATGATATTATTTGTTTCAATCCACGCTCCCGCGAGGGGAGCGACGGTAAAACTTCTTGAGCCATGATAGGATATAAGTAAGTTTCAATCCACGCTCCCGCGAGGGGAGCGACGAATACAGATATTTCAACAACGAAATATGCGGAGTTTCAATCCACGCTCCCGCGAGGGGAGCGACAAAATTCAAACAAAATGAAGGTCAATACAAATCAAGTTTCAATCCACGCTCCCGCGAGGGGAGCGACATAACACAAGATGTAAAAGACAGGTTGATATATGATGTTTCAATCCACGCTCCCGCGAGGGGAGCGACAATCGTGGCAGGCAAAAGTTGAGTATGACGACAGTTTCAATCCACGCTCCCGCGAGGGGAGCGACCCTTAAAGGTTCAGAAACAAGTGGGCGGAATATTCCAGTTTCAATCCACGCTCCCGCGAGGGGAGCGACGCCTAACATTAATATCTATAATCAGTCAGATTCAAGTTTCAATCCACGCTCCCGCGAGGGGAGCGACTAACCAAGCAATAATATTTTTCGAAGGATATGCGGTTTCAATCCACGCTCCCGCGAGGGGAGCGACGTTAAAGAATTTATAAATTAAAACAAAAATTAGGAGTTTCAATCCACGCTCCCGCGAGGGGAGCGACAATTTTTGAGTTCCATCTGATTCTAAAAATTTAGGTTTCAATCCACGCTCCCGCGAGGGGAGCGACCAATGTCCACAAGATATCCGGCAGCAATTTTTTGTTTCAATCCACGCTCCCGCGAGGGGAGCGACAAAAGACCACTCTTTATCCCCGATTCTCAAAGATGTTTCAATCCACGCTCCCGCGAGGGGAGCGACACAAAGGATAATTGATTTGAGCTATACTACCGTTTGTTTCAATCCACGCTCCCGCGAGGGGAGCGACTCAGCCCCGCCGTTCGGTTGAACGTCAGCAGCTTGTTTCAATCCACGCTCCCGCGAGGGGAGCGACTGCACGTTTTTTTTGCAAATACGGCTCAAAAGTGTTTCAATCCACGCTCCCGCGAGGGGAGCGACTTTTGATAAAGACACAAAAGAGTTTTTGCACAAAGTTTCAATCCACGCTCCCGCGAGGGGAGCGACTCCAACACAGGGAATACTCTCTTTGGAAGTAAGCAGTTTCAATCCACGCTCCCGCGAGGGGAGCGACAACTTCGACAGTTTCGCCTGTCTGCTCTATAATCGGTTTCAATCCACGCTCCCGCGAGGGGAGCGACGAGATTATCTCGAATTAGGGGCAGAGGGAAGAATAGTTTCAATCCACGCTCCCGCGAGGGGAGCGACCAATATGGCTAGATTTTGATGATGGCAAGTATTTTGTTTCAATCCACGCTCCCGCGAGGGGAGCGACATGTGTGCAGCTATCTTAATAACATGTTTTTTGTGTTTCAATCCACGCTCCCGCGAGGGGAGCGACTTATAGACCCTAAATATATTGCTCAAATACAGATGTTTCAATCCACGCTCCCGCGAGGGGAGCGACGTTAATTTGCAAGAGTTAAAACAGGCTAAAACGGTTTCAATCCACGCTCCCGCGAGGGGAGCGACACACTAAATCAGGATATATGTTATCTAACATTGATGTTTCAATCCACGCTCCCGCGAGGGGAGCGACGGATAAGGTGTATTTGACCAATTCAAGGCAGATTCAGTTTCAATCCACGCTCCCGCGAGGGGAGCGACAACTTAAAAACGGATATTATAAAATCTCTTGGTTTGTTTCAATCCACGCTCCCGCGAGGGGAGCGACCATTTCTAAGATGATTTCTTATGATACTTTCGACCGTGTTTCAATCCACGCTCCCGCGAGGGGAGCGACACGGTTTTGTTTCGGGTAGAACCGCCACGAGTGCAGGCTCGTTTCAATCCACGCTCCCGCGAGGGGAGCGACATCGTGTAATACACCATCTAGTGATGGCATAGGCGTTTCAATCCACGCTCCCGCGAGGGGAGCGACCATGAAAGTATTTTTATCACCGTCTTTTAATACAGGTTTCAATCCACGCTCCCGCGAGGGGAGCGACAAATAATCCATAAAACCTCACAAAAATAAGTTAGGTTTCAATCCACGCTCCCGCGAGGGGAGCGACGATATCATAGTTTGTTTTATCTGCATAGTCAGCAGTTTCAATCCACGCTCCCGCGAGGGGAGCGACGACTGCTTGCTTTTTTTAAAATCATACTGCCAGTTTCAATCCACGCTCCCGCGAGGGGAGCGACTATGGCATCTGTTAATGCCTGTCCTGTTTGAGCGGTTTCAATCCACGCTCCCGCGAGGGGAGCGACATTTGAAGTATTAATGGACTTTGAGGTCTTGGACGTTTCAATCCACGCTCCCGCGAGGGGAGCGACAGCAGCAAGCATTGCAGCGGTAAGGTTAGCAATCAGTTTCAATCCACGCTCCCGCGAGGGGAGCGACAGACTACAATCAGTTGATAAATAAACTGAATCCAGTTTCAATCCACGCTCCCGCGAGGGGAGCGACTATTGCCCCCAAGTTGTGTTGATAATGTATTTTGGTTTCAATCCACGCTCCCGCGAGGGGAGCGACCTGGGGAAATACTTACTCATTGTGCTACCTTGATGTTTCAATCCACGCTCCCGCGAGGGGAGCGACATATTGATTCGTCCAGCACATCACCGTTAACATAGTTTCAATCCACGCTCCCGCGAGGGGAGCGACCCATGTGTAACAATTAAATCTTATCGCTAAATCAGTTTCAATCCACGCTCCCGCGAGGGGAGCGACATAACAGCTTTTCGAATTTTTATTACCGTTCGGCTGTTTCAATCCACGCTCCCGCGAGGGGAGCGACAAAATCACGGTGCTCATATACAAAGCGGGCTTGCAGTTTCAATCCACGCTCCCGCGAGGGGAGCGACCATAAACACTCCCTTATATTTCGCTCTGCTGCTACAGTTTCAATCCACGCTCCCGCGAGGGGAGCGACCAAAGGCGTACCGTATATCAGTTTGAGCTTCAATGTTTCAATCCACGCTCCCGCGAGGGGAGCGACTTAAGTAATAACGGAGTTATTATGGGGATTTTAGTTTCAATCCACGCTCCCGCGAGGGGAGCGACTCGGTTCAAAAACACCGTTCCCTTTCCCCAGAGATGTTTCAATCCACGCTCCCGCGAGGGGAGCGACCTGTTGTATTAAAAATGCCTTGATTGTCATATTGTTTCAATCCACGCTCCCGCGAGGGGAGCGACCAAAAATTAACCACAAAGTCAAATATTTTATTTTGTTTCAATCCACGCTCCCGCGAGGGGAGCGACTACAAAGAGGCATTGAACTTGAACCATTAGCACGTGTTTCAATCCACGCTCCCGCGAGGGGAGCGACGCTCAAACAGGACAGGAACTCACAGACGCCATAATTGTTTCAATCCACGCTCCCGCGAGGGGAGCGACAAGAAATATACACAAATGCAGACATACAAAGAGGTATTGTTTCAATCCACGCTCCCGCGAGGGGAGCGACATTTTAGGGGCTGTTTTTTATATGGGCGCTCAGCTGTTTCAATCCACGCTCCCGCGAGGGGAGCGACGCTAGACAATCTTTATTATTTATTATTTGTTCCTGTTTCAATCCACGCTCCCGCGAGGGGAGCGACGGCATTACTTTTTGTATTATCGGTGTGCAAATTATTGTTTCAATCCACGCTCCCGCGAGGGGAGCGACTTCGCCATCAGGACGTTGAACGGTTTCTATTCTTGTTTCAATCCACGCTCCCGCGAGGGGAGCGACGCCATGCGGTAACCTTTTTAACCTGCTCACCTAAAGTTTCAATCCACGCTCCCGCGAGGGGAGCGACTGTACATTTAAATTATACAATAATAATAACTCTTTCAGAGCATAAATTCGCAGATATAAAAAAATCATTATAAAAAAAATAGTCAATAAACATATAAAACTGCCCTAAATATCTTGAAATACTCACTCTGCGATACTAAAGAGAATTTATGAGAACATGACTATCGCGTCAAATTGATAAAAATCCCTCAGGGTCATATGATTTTTTTGCACCAATATGTTCTACACGTCGATGCCAATTCTTGCCTAGATAATAATAACGGATACTATCTTTTTCATGATTTATTATATCATTTATTTTTTGTTGAAGAATTTTTAGTTGAACAGGGTCAAGGACGCATTCAAAGACTGAATTTTGAACTCTTTGCCCATAGTTTACACATTCTTTTGCGACTTTTCTCAGCCTGCTCTGACCTGATTTCGTTTCTGTATTTATGTCATAAGTAATTAAAACAAGCATAATAAATTCCTTTATTTTATAAAAAATGGAACATACATTTCCATATCGCCTCTTATATATCTTGCTAATAATAGTGATTGCACATATGGAATAAGCCCTATTTTTATTTTTTCCTGAATAAAAGGGTGAACGATTTCTTCCTGTTTTCTTTTGAACCAGGCTTCTAATACAAGTTTTCTTGCATCTTGTTCCATAACTACGGCTCCGTTTTCTTTTTTTATAAAGCTTTTAGCATTTATTTGTTTTCTGTTAATGAGTGATAAAACAAGCCTATCAACCAAATAAGCTCTCAGTTCTTCCATCAAATCAAGAGCAAGTGAAGGTCGTCCAGGTCTGTCTTCGTGCAAAAAACCGACATAAGGGTCAAGACCTACCGATTCAAGAGCAGATTGGACATCAAAAGCTAACATTGTATACAAAAAAGAAAGCAACGCATTCACATTATCAAGAGGAGGTCTTTTGGTTCTTTGGGTGAAGAAAAAATCTGATTTTTGGTGAAGAATAAGCCTATCAAAAATAGAAAAATAAGATTTTGCAGCCTCTCCCTCAATACCTCTAAGACCGTCAATCCGAGATATATCTTGAATTGTTTTTAGTGAATAATCAAGTTTTTGGCATACATTTTGCACATCTGATACATCAGATTTAGATGAATTTTCCCGAATAAATCTTTGCAAAATATTCTTCGAGTTGCATAGTTTTGCAAGTATTATATTTTTTGAAACCGCTAAAGAAATATCCTCCTTTTCAGAGAAAAAATACTGTTTTTTTCGCAGCAGAACATTCCCTTGTATCGGACCTTGAACTCTTGCGAGAAATTTGCCATGTTCATTATGGAAAGAGAGTCCGACTCCGTTTTTAGCGCATAAATTCATCAAAGAAGGGCTTGCTCCGGAACGACCGAAAGTAACTATCCCTTCGAGTGTATGGATCGGCAGCTGAAGTTTCTTTTCCTGTTCAACAGAGACAACAACATTCTCCCCTTCTTTTGAAAGATATGCATCAGGAGTTGTCACATATAAAATATTCAGAAGTTTTTTCATGATAAATTCCTTTTCATATAGTCAAGAGGATCCAGTTTAAAAAAATTCGGCATACATATATCAATCAAAGAGCAACTTTTGCATGATTTTGAAACAACGGCTTTAGGAACGGATTTTTTTCTAAATAATTCATGCATCAAGGAAGAATAGTTTTTAGTTTTTTCTCTTAAAATTTCATCAAAAGTCACTGATTCTCTATGTCTTATTTTATTGTAAAAAATAAAGCCTTCCTTAATTTCTATGTTATACATCTCTTCGAGACACATAGCCTGTGCACACAGCTGAATTTTGTCGCAATCTATATCCTTTGGTTTACCGTTCTTATATTCTATCGGGGCAGGAATCCAGTGACCTTTTTTGTGAGGAATTTTTATTGTATTTTCTTCATTTTGAGATAAAGTAAACTCTATAATGTCGCAAACGCCATAAAGACCAAGCATCTTTGAAGAAACAGGCATAGCTCGTGAGATAATAATACCGGGTCTTTTTTCTTTCAGATAAGGATTATCAGCTTTTTCATGCAAAAACATCCCATCAATGGTAAGAGTATTTTCTTCCCATTGTTTTTCTATATGAATTAAAGCCCATTGTCGTTGGCAAAAACAGATATGCTGAATGCCCGAGAGCATCAGCATATCATCTTCCGAATAAGTCATATTCAGATTCTTTCTATAATTTCCACTCCTGATGGAAGATTTTCCCTGTCTATAAACACATCATAATCATCGAATGATCTTGGAGTTATATCTTCTGACTTTTTATGTACTTTTATCAGATCAAAGAGTTTGTATGATTGAGTATTACCAAGAGCGCTTTCATGTTTAAAAACTATCAATTTGCGAACACACATTTTTCCTCTTGAAGCAGAATGATCATGTTCAAACATATTTTCAACAGCTTCAAACAACAGTTCCAAATCTTCTTGAGAAAAGCCTGTTTGTTTTGCAAGGTTAGCAGAAATATAACCTTCAGTTTTATAGAGACCATAGGGGATTATATGTTTTCTACCCATTGTATTTGCTTTTCCATCAAAATCTTTTTGATCAGTGAGAGCCTGTCTTGTAATAGTAATTTCGCTCTGAAATACAGGATCAAAACTTTTGGCAAAATTAATCTGAACGGGTCCTCTGACCTGACCGCAGTTATAGTCACCTGTAGTCATAACAGCTCCGAATGTTCTTATATCAAAATAATGCTCACACATGAACGTTCTTGCATCAACATTGACTTTTTTCTTATTCGAGTCTTTTATACCGAGCTCTGTATAAGCTTCCTGTTGTTTTGTATTCAAAGGAGCATCGTCTTTGATAAAAATCTTATAACCGTCTTTATCTTCAAATTTAGTTTGAACATAGTTTCTTATTTTTCTCTTAATGCAGACATCGCTGACAAGACCATAGTTTGTCTCTATATCAACACGTGGCATATTGCCTGCATCAGGGTCTCCGTTAGGATTGCCGTTTTCGACATCAAAGAGTACTACAAACTCATATCTGTTAGTTAGTTCAGTCATATTTTTTCTCCTTATTATTCAGCTATTTCCGTTTTTTCTTCTGTTTTATTTTCTTTACCTGCGAAAAATGCCTGTTTTTGCTGGTAATAACCTAAGATAAACATCCCCTGTTCTTCAAAATTCAGATGAGATGGTATTTGATCAAAATTATCCAGAATTTTAGCCATCTCTATCTCCAAATAATTTGATGATAATTTTGCAAAATGGTGTTGAGATAATTTTATAAGATAAGGGAACACTGACCTCGGAGATGTTGAGGCAGAAGAAAAGAAACTGTCTTTTATCGACGAATTCAGTTTGCCGAGTGCCTTATACTGTACATTTTCCAAAATTGCAAAAAGTCTGCCGAGAAGATACGGCTTGTTTTTACTGTTTTCATTCAAACTCACTGTCAAATCCTCCTGTATTTTATTATGTCCAAATATTCTATCTTTTCTTTTTAAATAAGCTTTTATAAAAGAAACCCGCGAATAGGATATCTTACCGTCAATTCTTATCCTTTGCAGAATCTGTGAATAAACTGCCGCAGGATATAATCCTCCTTTCATAACCGCATTTAACAAACCGGCACTCAAAATCGGTGAAGGTTTCGAATCTTTTGAACTCTGATTTTTTGTATTGTTCAAAATAAGCCATAAAGAAACAAACTGTGGACTATCGCTTTCAAGCTCCATATCAGAAAGATGCAGAGCAAAATTTTTCATCAAATTTCCGAAAGTATCTCTATAGAAAAATCTGACGGAAATTCTTGCAGCATTAGGTGATAGAGCAAGAACACAGAAGTTGGTGTCAAAATCAAGCTCAGAAGAAATATCATGGACTCGCACACCGTTTCTTATATTTGTCAGTACAGACATTATTTCTGATTCTGTTTCTTTATCCCGTATTTTTTCTTCATCTGCATTTGTTTCATCTGTTTTCTTCGGTGGATTACAAAACATTCCAAAAGCCAATTCATTAGTTTTATTGGCTGTTTCTGACCAAAAGACAACGGTAGAATCTCCAAGAATAAAACGCTGATTTGAGCCCGGTTTCAACAAATGATTCAGAACAGTGCCGTATTTGAATGCAGCACGTCGTCCGACAGGAGCATTCTGACCCTGTTTTTTGCCGTAAGACTCATAAGCATTATCATTAAATGATACAATATTAGCTCCTGCAACCTGAGTGTCCATTACTCCTTTTATCTTCGGATGAAGACGGGCTATAGAATCTTCTTCTCCGCTAATCATACAGAGGCATTTTTCGTCTTCAGATGATGAATAATACTCAAGCCATTTTTGATTTATCTCTTCAGGAATTTTCACTTTTTCTGATGTATTCACAACAAATACAAAATTCGAAGAAAAAAGAATATCTTCAGAATACCCTTCAATTTCTTTCAAGACGCTCTCTGCATTATCAACATTCCAATTTTTGAAAAATGATACAACAGCCTGAGCATCTAAAGAAGGACAAGCTTCTAGGATTTTCAGATGCAGCTCTTTTGATGCTTCAAAATAATCTTTTGTTTTGATAACCGGAGATTTCTTATCTTTTTTTGAAATACCAAAGAAATAATCACTCTTATCACTCCAAAAATACGGATTAATACCGCTAGAGCGTGGAGCTTGTTCAGGGAGAGTAAAATACCTTGGTTTTGAACTAGAAGATTCTCTCAAATCAATTATAGAACGAATTGAGCCATCCTGATTCAGACCAATTCCATAACTTACCTTTGCACTGCAAAACCCGAGTTTTGGGATGTCATTTTCTTTTTCAGAACTAAGAACATCGTAATATTTGCATAATTCCTGAATAATCAAACCAACACCTCCTCTCTTTTTGTGTTGATTACTCCATTTTCCATCTTTGCTCTAAAGAAACGCGGAGTTGAGGAGTAATTTTTTATCCCTTTTTTATTTTTCACAAAATCCAAATCATATAGCATAAAGCCTAAATCAAGTGATTTATCCTGATAAAAACTCTTAGGAATCTCATCATCATCGCAAAGGAGTTCAAAATTTACACTAAATTCGCGACACCCAAAGTAAGGATTGCTAAAACATTGCCCGCTCATCGCCCTTCTTCTGAAAATCTCAGCATGTTTAGCTTCATTATCCTCGTTGCCTGCATCTTCTGTCATCTCAAAGTGAGCTTCGATGACATAGCAAACATCTTTCAACACCATAGACGCCCTTTGTTGACGATTTTCAGATGCAATAATATAAAATCCTTCTTTTGACTCTGCTTTCTTCTGATTGTAGCTGAGTTTTGAAGATAGTTCATTTCTTCTGATATTTGAGAATTTTATCTCATTAATCACATGAATTTTGTCTATCTCCCATCTTATAGCAGGTTTCCAGTGAATAGATTCAACGATTGCTCTTGCAGCAGATGGAGTAATCACATCATAAGATACCCGCTCCGTCTTCATCTCAGGACGGGAGAACAAAGCATAGTCGCCCCATACCTTGAGTTTGATTCCCTTTTTCAAAGTGTATACCTCCTTTACACGAACAAAGCTTCCGCTTCTTTTTCAACAATAATTCCGGTATTCATATCATAGTTATTCATACTTCCAAGAACAGATACCATATCAGATACTTTTTGTATTGCTCCTTTGGATAAAAGAGAACAATATTCTCTATCAAAGAGATTTACCGTATATGTCTGCAAATCTTTCAGAACTTTTGAAGGATATTGAGAGTATTCAATTTCTTCCAAAAGTTTCTTTGCTTTCTCATCAAAAGGTATAACAACAGATTGAGTGTTCTCATCTATAAACTTGAATTTTTCTGATGCTGTTTTGTAGTTAAATATCTCAAGACCTGTTCTATGGCTGAAAGAAAAACAATCCATTATTTTTTCTTCATCAAATCCTGATTCGAGATTGTACAAACTTTTAAAATATTCTTCTATAGCCTCAGGAGAGAGTATATCTTCAAATTTTTCAAGCATCAAATGTCCTATCACGGAACATCGACTCAAAAAACCTTTAGGTCTTGCAAATTCTTCAGCAGAAGAGAATACACGAACAAAACCTTTCTTTAACTCACCATGCCTGTTGCATCGTCCGGCTGATTGAGCTATCGAATCAATTCCAGCAGAACTTCTATAGACATAAGGAAAACTTATATCAACACCAGCCTCAATAAGCTGAGTAGACACGACAAAAACATCCTGATTGCTACCAAGGCAATCTCGAATATTTTTAAGAACAATTTTTCTATGAGCAGGGCACATAAAAGTACTCAGATGAAAAATATTCCCGCAGTCGACTTTTTCTTTCATCAGCTCATATATATGCCTTGCATGTTTTTTTGTATTTACAATACACAAAACCTGTCTGTGAGTTAGAAGATTTTCAACCAATTTTTCATCACTGATTTTGCCAATTTGAGAAATATCTACTCTCTTAAATTTATTAAACAAGCTTTTAGAATCAGGAATTATTTCCCTTACTGGCAAGGAAAACTTATCCTTCAGAGCAGGTTGTGTAGCACTGCACAGAACAATACTGCAGTTATATACAGAAACAAGTTCTTCAAGCGCTCTTATACAGGGAGTGAAATATTTTATGGGCAACATCTGTGCTTCATCAAGAATAATAACCTTGTTGGCTATATTATGAAGTTTTCTGCACTTTGAGCGCTTATTCGAAAATAAACTCTCAAAAAACTGAACATTTGTAGTTACAACAACAGGAATATCCCAATTCTGTGATGCAAATTTAACTTTTAAATTCTCATCTTCATCATCTGATGAATCAAAACAATAGTTGCTATGATGTTCTAAAATGAGATCATTTCCAAAAATATTGCGAAAAACCTGAGCATTTTGCTCAATTATGCTCGTAAAAGGTATTGCATAAATAACCCCGTCTTGATTATTTTTCATTGCATGTTCTAAAGCAAACCCCATAGAAGAGAGTGTTTTCCCTCCGCCTGTCGGAACAGTAAGCTGGAAGATTCCATTTAAAGAATTTTTACCGCATTTTATACACTCATCAAAAATCTTTTGACGCTCAGAATTTATTTCACTTTTTTCATAAGAAAGTCCTGAAATATAATGAAAGAATTTATCATATAAAACATTCATCGAAATATTATTTTCTCTGAAAGAATTTTTTCCGTTTATAAACTCTTCCGTATCAAGAGAATCGGCATCTACAAGACAAGAGTAGAGCATTCTCACGAGAAAAGATAAAGAAAAAGACGGATTGTCGGAATTCTTCATTTTTTCAGGGAAATTGTACTCTTTTTGAAAAATATTTTTGAGCTCTTCTTTTAACACCTCAGAAAAAATTGAATAGTCAGGAATATTATCTTCTTTTATACGAGCATTAAAAGAACCGAAATCATTCACATTCCCAGTATCAGCCAGCCCGCAATGGTGTCCGAGCACACCATATGCAAGTAACCTGAACAATAAATTTCCCGAGTTAACAAGTTCTCTTGCTCCGGCAGTTGAATGGTTTACTCGACGACCGCCATAAAATCTTTTTTGGAAGACATCTGAAAATTTGCCCAAATCATGAAAAAAGCCCATTACATAAGCTAAATCAGCTGCATCAAAACGAGCAGCAAAAAACTCGGACAACTGAGCAGTATTTTTCAAGTGGACTTGCAACGTCTGCCAGCTATTTTCAGAACAACCGTCTTTTGAGTGAGCATAAAAAGTTTTCAATAAATATACCTAACCATCTTAACTCCCTTGTATGCATTATTTTATAAAATTTTTCCAAACCTGTCTACAAATATTTTTTTTAAATTTAATTAAATTTTAAAATACATATTTGATAAAAAATTTTTATAGCAGGATAAATAATATTTTAAAATATTCAAATATAATCTAAGATAAGATATTATACTCTTATGCCAATTCTGAAAAATATATTGCTAACTTCTTTGTTACTTTCTTCGCTGATCTGTTTTGCCTCTACAGACAAGACATATCGTGTTATCAAAGTTATAGACGGAGATACGGTTTATATTGACTTCAACAAAGACGGTTTTCCTCAAAAAGAAGAAAAAGTCAGACTTAACGGCATTGATACATTTGAAGTTAAACCATCAAAATTTCTTGAATATCAAATGAAATCAATGAACCTCTCTCAAGAGGAAGCTCTCGGACTGGGATATCTCGGGAAAGAATTTGCGAAAAAACACCTTCTCAACAAATATGTACGGGTTGAGTATTCAGGAGATAAAAAATTTTGCGACGTGGGAAGACACCTCATGTCCGTGTGGTATGACAACGGCAAAAACTATGAACAGGAAGTGCTGAAAGCAGGGCTAGGTGTCGTATATAGAGATTCAAATATAGCTGATGAGCTTTATCAATATGAAGATATGAACAAAATAAAAAAGAATGCCCAAAAAGCCAGCTCACTCAATCTTGTACTGCTCAATAAAAAGAACGGAAAGTATCATAAACCGACTTGTGAATATGGTCTGATGTCCTCGGATGTAGAATTGATAAAAAAGCCCTTCTTGAAATACCATGGAGCAGGGTGTTGTTTTGATGTTAAGAAAAAAAGGAAAATACAATCAACTGCTTCATTCTCTAGTGATAGCATTGAGATTTATTTTTTAGACCCTACTGTTGACTATGATAATATTGAGAATGCCGCTCTAAATAGGCTATTAAATCTAATTTACAGTGCAAAAAGAAGAATATATTTTGCCATCTATGGAATATCTGAAAATAATGTCATAGATGCACTAATAAAAAGATATATTGAAAAAATTGATATAAAATGGATTACTGATGTCAATAAATATGGAAACAATAACTACAGCAGAACTGCTTTTTTGCAAAATAAAATTCCTGTATTCAAAACAGATATTACAAATGAGGAGTTAAAATTCAGAAGCAAACAGAATGTTACATTTTATATCAAAAATCAAGAAATTAATGCAACATTCAATGATTCAGAAATTCAATATTTTACTGACCAACTTATGCACAATAAATTTTTTATCTTTGATGAAGATATAGTTACGACAGGAAGTGCAAATATTTCCACCTCTGGTATTGGAGGGAGTCTAAATACAAATGCAAATGATTTTATTGTAATAAATTCGTCAGAAATAAACAAAATATATTCACAAGAATTTATACAAATGTATCGTGGACAGTTTCATCGTTCTAAATCAAAAATAGAAGGCAAAAAGAATTTAAGGTTATTTGATGGCTCACTCATTTCTATTTATTTTGCACCTATTGATAAAGACTTTATGGCTGATGTATCAAATATAATTAATTCAAGCCAAAAATTTGTATATGTGCCAATGTTTTATCTTACAAATGAAAGTTTAGCTCAATCGCTTATAAATGCAAAAGAAAGAGGCGTAGATGTTAGAGTTATTCTTGATGCATCTTCAGCAATGAGTAAATATTCCAAACATAAAATTTTAAGAATAGCCAATATTCCTGTTAAAATTGAAAACTGGCGAGGAAAAATGCATATGAAATGCTTAATTACCGAACGTTATGTTGTCACCGGCAGTTTAAATTGGACAAGTAGAGGACAATATTTTAATGATGAAAATTCTTTAATAATAGAAAATCCACAAATATCAGAGGTTTATAAAAATCACTTTCTTTCCTTATATAATCAAATACCTGATAAATGGTTGTGGAAAGACCCTAAACCAGAAGGAAAAGATACCCCGGGTTCTTGCTCTGATGGTATAGATAATGACCATGACGGATTCACAGATATGGGGGATTATGATTGTAATCCACATGCGCTGCAAGGTAAACCATATGAAGACTATTATGAGAAACAAAAATAGTTTAAAGATGACAAAAATTGCATTTGTTTTATTCAAAACTATCTATATCTAAAATTCCAAAAAAATTTTTATCTTTCTTTTCTTTAAGTAATTTTTGTGCTTTTTTTTCAACTAAATTTTTGTAATCATTTCTTATTTTCTGCATATTCTCAGGTTTTATCATATCCTCTAATGCCATATCACAGTTCCATCCAAAACGACTTTTTCTCTCTGTATTTTCTACCTTCTTTTCATATTCCATCGCTTTAAAAAATAAGTCTTTATGATTTTCATAAAGATTTAGCCAATCATTTTTAGACTGATACATACAGAAATAGCACCCAGAACGTTTTCTCCATTTATAATAATCAGGATAGCCTATTCCAAATTTTTCAAGAATATTTTCAATATCTTTTCTTCTCTGCTGATTTTCGACAAAAGGATAAATTGCTTTAATTATACTATCATTATTCTTACTGCTTAATGTTCGTTCTTCTTCATCAGCTCTTATTCCAATATACATATTTACAACCCCTTCCCAATTTTTTTGAAATAGGTCATAGACATATTTTCTAAATACTTTTGTTTTCATCTCAACAGTACACCATCGCTGATGAACAGAAGGAAGATAGCCATAAATTGTCATCAAATGCTCAAAACTTTTTTCAGGTTTTATTCTTGTTATCTTTTTCCCTAAAAATACTTCAATTTTGTTCAAATAATCATATGTCTCAGGCAACTCGCATTCTGTATCACAAAAAACAAGCTCCGTATTCTCAAAAATTTCAGGCATATTCTCTTTCATGAAAAATGCTAACGCCGTAGAATCCTTCCCTCCTGATAAACTTAGTATATGATACTCTTTCATCTCCTGCTCCTTTATACAAAAAAGTTCTGTAGAAATTCTACAGAACTTTTTCTTTCAAAATAAGAAGCTAAAAACTTACTAATCAAAAACTATCCATTGAATAATATTTAATATAAGATATGATATGTCATGATTTCAAAAAAAACATTACTCTTATCAATAATACTTCTATCATCTCTGACATGCTCTGCTCAGGCCACAGTCATTAACTCTAAAAAATATACATCAGCTAACTTTTTACAAAATAAAGATTATAGCATAGACCTGATGTTTAACTATCCTTATTACAAAACCCCATCAACAAAAGCCAGAACTAAATCAGCTAAGGTTTTGCTTTATGAACTGAAAAATGAAACAAAATCTCTTGATTTTATGATGTATGGAATATACGATCAACCAGACATTTTTAATGAAATTGTTTACTTATGTCATAAACCAAATATAAAATTAAGAGGAATTGTTGATGTAAATACAAAAGGACAAAATGATTATGCAGATACGCATAAACTAAAATCTTTGTGTTGCAAGATTAAAACAGATTTTTCCCAAAAAGATGAAATGAAAAATTACTATGATAAACAAAAGAAACTTGGTTACCTAATGCATAATAAAGTTTTTGTCTTTTCAAATAACCATGTATGGACCGGCTCTACAAATATAAGTTCAACATGTTCTGGAGGCTATAACGCAAATGTTGCTTATCTTATAAAAGATAGACAAGTTGCTGATTTATATAGACAGGAAATCGAGCAAATGTATGAAAGAGAAAAATTTCATACCGATAAAGAAAAAATTGCAAAAAGAAATATTTCATTATCAGATGGAACTCTTTTGAGCGTATACTTTTCTCCTAATGAAAAAATTATGAATGAATCAATTCTACCAAGCTTTAGAAATGCTAAAAAATATATTTATATAGGGATGTTTTACTTTACCAACCAAAAACTTGTTAAAGAACTCATTAGCGCTCATAAAAGAGGTGTTGATGTAAAAGTCATAGTCGATGCATCTTTTGCCAATAACTATAGATACAATATAGATATTATGAGGCAAGAAGGGATAAAAGTTAAAGTAGAAAATTGGGGAGGAAAAATGCATTGCAAAATTGCTGTAATAGATGATGAAAAAGTCCTTACAGGTTCGTTAAACTGGACAAAATCGGCAGTTAATTTTAATGATGAAAACTTTCTTGAAATAAAAAGTAAAAGGATAGCAAATGAATCAAAGAATTATCTTGAAAATCTTTGGATGTCCATTCCAGATAAATGGCTAAAAGAAATACCTTATGCAGAGGGACTTGATTCAAAAAATTCTTGCAATGACGGAATTGATAACGACCATAATAACTTAACAGATAAAGAAGACCCTAAATGCATTAAAAGCTCAAAAATATTCAATAAGTAAATTATTTTGCATTTCTTTTGAAGAATTATTCAGATATTTTTCTTTAATTTTTTTTATATTATAAGGCTTTATCATCTCTCTTAATGGAGCAAAAGAACACCATGTAAAAAGTTTTTCCTTTGACTTCCTTCCTTTCTCTTCGTAGTACATTGCTTTTTCATATAGCTCAGGATGATGTTCATAAAGATTTATCCAATCAATCGGCTTTTGATAAAAGCAAAAATAACAACCGTTTCGCTCTCTCCACTTGTAATAATCAGGATAAAAAATACCATTATCTATAAGAATCTTTTCAACATCTTTTTTACAAATATAATTCTCTACAAAAGGATAGATTCCTTTTGATATTTTCTTCTCCTCTTCCGTTTTTGGAGAAAGCCCTTTCCTCCAGCTTTCATCAGCTCTTATAGCTATATAAAAGTTAAAAATACCATTTCCTTGTTCTTGTATTCTTTTAAAGATATAATTCCAAGATGTTTTTACTTTTAATTCTATAGTGCAATATCGTCTATGTGGAGCAGGAATTAAAAAACTTGTGTGAAAAATATGGTCAAAGCTTTTTTCAGGTTTTATCCTGATAATTTTTTTATTTAGGAATACTTCTATTTTATTCAAATAGTCATAAGTTTCAGGCAAATCGCAACCAGTATCATAGAACCAATATTCTATTTTTTTATGTATTTCAGGCATATTCTCTTTCATGAAAAATGCTAACGCCGTAGAATCCTTCCCTC
>ERZ1090869.662-NODE-662-length-17615-cov-13.710194_pt1 | contig 17615 bp, 16 predicted proteins | sample MGYA00478474_ERZ1090869 | MGnify/ENA primary metagenome ERZ1090869 (study PRJEB33644, sample SAMEA5815748) | chicken gut metagenome | biome: Chicken; feature: Gastrointestinal Tract; material: Caecum | place: Ireland | collected 2019-01-01 | study: A study of the... | reverse complement strand
TAATTAATGTACACATAAATTCATGTGTATAAAAATGTATATCGGGAGAGGGCTGCCATAAGTTAAGGCGGCATTAAAGCAGGCAGAGTACGCGACCACACAGGGCGCACGCCACAGGGGCGCAGCGACGCGTTTTTTAAAGCGAGGCGTACATACCCGCACCACCACACCAAGACCTGAAAATCTTTAATCAGGCACAGCCCGAGGGAGGGCGCGCCCGCAGAACTCAAGCGGGCAACGGCGCGCAAAAAATAAGCATGCGCGCGGCGGCATTTGCCGCAACCTATGGAGTGAAATATAATATAAATGAAAAATAAAAAATTTGCGGCGTTCCGCGCAAACGGCGACGTAGCTAAGATAGACATAGACCTTACGGGGGCGGCGGTAACGGTAACAAGCACGGCCGAACCCGAACTTTATATAGAGTATTCAAAGGGCCTGCGCCCCGTATTTTGCGAGCGCGACGGCGCCGTGACCGTAAAACAGCGCGGCGGGCTGTTTGCAAAGCTCAGGCGCCCCGTTATAAACGTATATGTGCCCGAGTGCACCGTGCCCGACCTGTGCATAGACGCAGAGCGCGGCAATATTTACATTGACGGCGGCATTTTTGGCGACGCCGCGATAACGGGCGGCATGATGAGCGTTAAGATAGACGGCGCCATATTTGAAAACCTGAGAATAGAGGCCGCCGAACTTGACGTTTGCGCGGGCGGAATGACGGTAAAGAACCTTGCCAACACCATTGCTGCCGACGGCAGGGTAGAGATAGAAAAAACCTTCTGCAAAAAGGCGGAATGTAGGCTTAAAAAGGGCAACATAGGCCTGTGCGGCGCGGCATGCGACTTTGCCGTGCTCAATTCGGAAGACGGCAGCATATATGCCAACATGCTGGGCAGCGAAAGCGACTACACAATAGCGCTGGACGCCGCCGCGGTGAGCGGGTGCGGCAACACGTACGGCGGAGATAAGTTTATAAGGGCGCGCGCGGCAAAGGGCAGCATTGTGCTTGACTTTGAACACGCCCCTCGCTTTGACGAAGCCGAAGAGCTTGGGGAGTACGAAGAGCTGCACGCCTGAAAATAATACAACACGCAAACGGCGCGGCCACATGAAATGAAAACTGTGCGCGGCGCACGGGGAGGTAAAGTTATGGCAATGACAATGTCGCAGAAAATTCTGGCAGCGCATGCGGGCCTTGAACAGGTAAAGGCAGGCCAGCTTATAGACGCGGAGCTTGACCTTGTGCTTGCAAACGACATCACCGGCCCCGTCGGCATAAAGGAATTTGAAAAGGCGGGCGGCAAAAAGGTAAAAGATAAGGGCAAGGTTGCCCTTGTTATGGATCACTTTGTGCCCAACAAAGACATAAAGAGCGCGCAGCAGTGCAAACTGTGCCGCGACTTTGCAGCCGAGCAGAACCTTGAGAACTTTTTCGACGTGGGCGAGATGGGCATAGAACACGCCCTGCTGCCCGAAAAAGGGCTTGTGGGCGCGGGCGACCTTGTGATAGGCGCAGACAGCCACACCTGCACCTACGGCGCGCTGGGTGCCTTTTCCACCGGCGTGGGCTCCACCGACATGGCGGCGGGCATGCTGAGCGGCAGGTGCTGGTTCAAGGTGCCTTCGGCACTGAAATTTGTGCTCAAGGGCAAGCCGGCAAAGCACATAAGCGGCAAGGACATAATTCTGCACATAATAGGCATGATAGGCGTAGACGGCGCGCTGTATAAATCTATGGAGTTCTTCGGCGACGGCGTGAAGTACCTTACCATGGACGACAGGTTCACCATATGCAACATGGCGATAGAGGCGGGCGCAAAGAACGGAATTTTCCCCGTGGACGCGCAGACGCTGGAATACATGAACGGCCGCTTTAAGCGCAGCCCGCGCATTTATATGGCGGACGACGACGCCGAGTACGACGACGAGTACGAAATTGACCTTTCAGCCCTTAAACCCACGGTGGCCTTTCCCCACCTGCCCGAAAACACGCGTACCCCCGAGGAGTGGGGAAATATACAGATAGACCAGGTGGTCATAGGCAGCTGCACCAACGGCAGGATATCCGACCTGCGCATGGCGGCAAAGGTGCTGAAAGGCAGGCACGTTAAAAAGGGCGTGCGCACCATAATAATACCCGCCACCAACGAAATTTATCTTCAGGCGGTGAAAGAGGGGCTTGTTGAAACGTTTATAAAAGCGGGCGCAATAGTTTCCACCCCCACCTGCGGCCCCTGCCTGGGCGGCTATATGGGCATACTTGCCGAAAACGAGAAGTGCGTTTCTACCACCAACCGCAACTTTGTGGGCAGAATGGGGCACGTGAGCAGCGAAGTTTACCTTGCCTCTCCCTACATTGCCGCGGCAAGCGCGGTGGCAGGCAGGCTTGCCACACCCGACGAAATTTAAAGCGGAGGCGCCATATGAAAGTACAGGGCAAAGTTTTTAAGTTCGGCAACGACGTAAACACCGACGTTATTATACCCGCAAGGTACCTTAACACCACCTCTCACCAAGAGCTGGCGGCCCACTGCATGGAGGACATAGACCCCGACTTTATAAAAAAGGTGCAGGCGGGCGACATTATTGTGGCGGGCGACAACTTTGGCTGCGGCTCATCGCGCGAGCACGCGCCCATAGCCATAAAGGCGAGCGGCGTAAGCCTTGTTATAGCCAACAGCTTTGCGCGCATATTCTACCGCAACAGCATAAACATAGGGCTGCCCATTTTGGAGTGCCCCGAGGCCGTTGCCGCGATAGCCGAGGGCGACACGGTGAGCTGCGATTTGGGCGAGGGCGTTATTTGCGACCTTACCACGGGCAAGAGCTTTAAGGCAGAGCCCTTCCCCGAGTTCATTCAGAAGATAATCGCCGACGGCGGACTTATGAAACACGTCACAAAAGATTAAAAACAATAAATTTGTTAAAGTTAATATTGTAATTAAAATATGCGCGGCGGGGCGGAAAAATGCCACCGCGCCGCTTCACAAAATTTATAAAAATACAAAAACTTACCGCGCGGCAGCACAGGCGCCGCGCCGAGGAGCAGATAATGAACTATAAAATTGCCGTGCTTGCGGGCGACGGGATAGGCCCCGAGATATGCGCGGGCGCCACCAAAGTTCTTGAAAAAATAGGAATAAAATTCGGACACAGCTTTGAGTTTGAACACCTGCCCATAGGCGGCGTGGCGATAGACAATTACGGCACTCCGCTGCCCGATTTTACCGTGGAAAAGTGCCTTAAGGCAGACAGCGTGCTGCTGGGCGCGGTGGGCGGCTACAAGTGGGACAAGCTGCCCGGCGACAAGCGGCCCGAAAAGGGGCTTTTGGGCATACGCAAGGCCATGGGGCTGTATTCCAACATACGCCCCGCAAAACTGTGGAAACAGCTTGCAGACGCCTCGCCCTTAAAACACGAGCTGGTTAAGGACGGCATTGAGATAATTATAGTGCGCGAGCTTATAGGCGGCATTTACTTTGGCGAGCGCGGCCGCGGCAAAGAAAACGGCGCCGAATTTGCCTGGGATACCGAAAAATATTCCGTGCCCGAGATAGAGCGCATAACGCGCATAGCCTGCGAACTTGCCTTAAAGCGCAGCAAAAAGCTCGTCTCTGTAGACAAGGCCAACGTGCTTGAAAGTTCGCGCCTGTGGAGAAAGACGGTGCACGAATACGCCGCAAAACACTACCCCGAAGTGGAAGTGACCGACGTGCTTGTTGACAACATGGCAATGCAGATAGTCAAAAATCCCGCGCAGTTCGACGTGGTGGTAACGTCCAACATATTCGGCGACATACTCTCTGACGAGGCGGCGCAGGTGACCGGCTCTATAGGCATGCTTGCCTCCTCCTCTCTGGGCGACACGACGTGCGGGCTGTACGAACCGATACACGGCTCCGCGCCCGACATTGCCGGGCAGGACATTGCCAACCCCATTGCCACCATTCTTGCCGCCGCAATGATGCTGCGCGACAGCTTTGGCCTTACCGCTGAATACGACGCCGTTATAAACGCCATAGAGCGCACGCTTGAACAGGGCTGGAGAACGGCAGACATATACAGCGAGGGCTGCAAAAAAGTAGGTTGCAAACAGATGGCAAAGCTGGTTTGTGACAATATATAATTGCAAAATAAATAGTTAGTATAAATAAAACTTGTAAAAATTATTTTACACCGCATAGCAACCCATGCAGCGCGGGTGTAAAGATTAAGGAAAACAGAAGGCGTTTGCATGATAGAAGAGAACGTTAAAAAATTGCTTGAAGAAGTGGGAGAAAACCCCTTCGGCGAAAAGGTGACGCTTGTTGCCGCCGTAAAGACGCAGACGGTTGAAGACATTAACCGCGCCATTGCCGCAGGCATAACCGACATAGGTGACAATCATGTTCAGGAATTCAGGGACAAGTACGACGGCATTACCGGCGACCCCCGCCGCCACTTTATAGGGCACCTGCAGACCAACAAGGTGAAGTACCTTATAGGCAGAACTTACCTGTACCAATCGGTGGACAGAATGGAGCTTGCCGAAGAACTTTCAAAGCGCAGCGAGAGAGCGGGCGTGACATCCGACTGCCTGATACAGATAAACATAGGCAACGAAGAGACCAAGGGCGGCTTTGAATACGACGACGGGCCTGAAGCCTACAAAAAAATAAGCGCGCTGCCCGCGCTTAAAGTTAAGGGGCTTATGGCAATGCTGCCCTTTACCGACGACGAAGGCGTTTTGCGGCCGCTGGCAAAAAAAATGCGCAAACTCTATGACGAGCTGCGCGAAATAGACGGCAACATACAGCACCTTTCAATGGGCATGAGCGGCGACTGGCGGCTGTGCGTGGAGTGCGGCTCTAACATGGTTCGCCTTGGCACCTCCATCTTCGGTCCGCGGCGCTACAACTAAACAACTTAATATTTTAAAAGCGCACTGTTATTGAATACTGCAAATTAAAAACGCGGCGGGCTCCCGAATAATTCGGGCGCCCGTTCTGCTTAGATAATCATTGCGCTATGCCGTTGCATACGTTTAAAGATAAATTTTATTATAAACCTTGCAAATAAAGAATAGATTTCTCCATGCGTTCGCTATGCTCACTTAGTCGAAATGACAGAAGAGTGACACCCAAACGTAAGGAGCGTAGCGACGGAATGACTATTATTCGCTGCAAGTGCAATAACGTAAATGGCAATTATTATTAAAAATAATTATTGTGCGCAAGGCGAATTTAGTTCGCCGTTAAGCGGTCGCCTTGCGCCTCGTTGGTCGGCTCCGCAACGCCTCACGCTTTGCTCGGCATGTTGCGGTCTATCCGCGGCACAATTTGTCGCAAAGCGAGCTTACCTGAAGGGAATTGCCGCAACTATATAATTGTGGGCACTTAAAGGTCGCGGCAAAGGGAGCGGAGCTCCCAAAGCTCACAAAAAATCCCGTGCAACGGCTTGCATGGGATTTTTTTAAACAATTATTCGCCTTTGAAGGGAAGCAGAGCAGCCACGCGCGCCCTTTTGATAGCTTTTGCAAGCTCGCGCTGGTGCTTCGCGCAGGTGCCGCTCATGCGGCGGGGAAGAATTTTGCCGCCTTCGGTGATGAACTTCTTTAAGCGGGCAACATCTTTATAGTCGATGGTTTCGACCTTTTCCTGGCAGAAAACGCAAACCTTTCTGCGAGAAGACTTTTTAAAATTCTTTCTTACGGGTTTATTCTCTTCCATAATTTACTCCTTGAAAATTTAAGCGGCGCATGCCGCGCAACACGGGCAAAAAGGAACTTTTTTAAAAAGGGATGTCCTCGTCGTCGTCAAAGGACTGCAGAGCGGGCTTCTTTCTTTCGGTGTGGGCAGCGGGAGCGGAATAGTCGCCGCTGTCTTCAGAAGCGCCTCTGGGGGTGAGGAATTCAACATCGGAGGCGATGACGTCTACCGAGGTGCGTTCTACGCCCTCCCTGTCTTCGTAAGTTCTGATCTCTATATTGCCGAGCACGGCAACTTTATTGCCCTTTTTGGCGTAGCGGGCTACAGTTTCGCCAAGGCCGCGCCAAGCTGTAATGTTGTAGAAGTCGGCCTTGCGCTCGCCGTCTGAAGAGCCGCTGCGGCGGTTTACCGCTATGCCGAAGCGGCATACGGATACGCCCGACTGTGTTTCAGAAAGTTCGGGATCGCGCGTTAAGTTGCCGATCAAAAATACTTTATTCATTATTGTCCCCTGATATTATGTGCTGAAAAATGCGCTCAGGCCTTGACTATCATTCTTCTGAGAACTTCGTCCGAAAGCCCTGCAATTCTGTCCAGCTCTTTGACAACGGCGGGTTCTGCGTTGAACTTCATAAGCACAAAAAAGCCGTCGCCCTTATACTGAATGGCATAAGGAAGCTTTTTAGAACCCCACTTGTCCGTTGAAACAAGCTCGCCGCCCATTGAAGTTACGATGCCTTCGAACTTAGCTACGAGGGCGTCTTTGGCTTCTTCAGCGACGGAATTGTCCAAAACGTACAGCATTTCGTAAGATTTCATGTTTTTACCTCCCGGTCTTATTCGGCATGCCTTTTGTTTACGCATGCAAGGTAAACGCGCAAAAGCGCGCACCGACCCTTTTACAAATCGGCTTTACAATATTACTATATTATAAAATAAAAGTCAAACAAATTTGGGGTGTTGCAGAAAAGTGTTTGTTTATATGTAACCGTCATCTCGACCGGAGCGCACAAAGTGCGCGAAGTGGAGAGATCTCTCTGCATAACTGTTTTTTAGAGATTTCTCCACGCGCCGCCGCGATAAAAATTGCGGCGGCTTAGTCGTAAGGAGCCGCAGGCGATAGACAATGAGATTTCTCCACTCGCTACGCTCGGTCGAAATGACATGCGGCGGAATAGCTATTGCTGCGCGTCAGCGCCAATAGCGTCAATGACAATCTTAGTTATAAGCAGCCGCGCAATAGTGCCAATGACAAAGGGCGGCGCAATTTGCGCCGCCCTGTTAAATTTTGTACTGCTTTTTAGTTACCGCCCGAGGTAATACCGGGCAGACTTCCAACGGCAGCTATAAATCCGCCAATCGTAAGCTCTCCTATTACTCCATGATTTGGAATAGAACTACCAAGTATTTCGTTTATATCCGTCCCGTCAGGAGCAACTATAATACCCATATCTGCAAGGTCGCATAGAGTAGCTTTTTGCAGATTGTTGAGAACGTTGTTTTGCAGGTTGGTTATGTTGTTTATGCTGTACGCAACCTCAACGCCGTTGTTATAGAGAAGCAGTTCCCAAACGCCGTTCCGGTTTACCGCGCCGTATGAATAGTATACCGCTCCGTCTTCCCAAGTAGCATAAGTGAGCCTGCCGTCGCCATTGCCATCGCCGTTGCTATCCAAAAGCACATACTCGCCGTCTTCATCCAAAGTATAATACAGCCATTCGGCATGGAAGTCATCTTCGGAACCCGGCTTTTCATATCGCGTCATTACGGCGCCGCTCTCACCGTCGCCGTATATTTCATCGGCAAACAGCTGCTGTATGGTGAGGTTGTTTATATCTTCGGCAAGGCTGTTTATGGTGGAGCCGCGCAGGGCATAGAGAATGGTATTGCCTGAATCTATTTCGCCGATAAGCTGTTCCACGGTGAGGTCTTCCCTGAGCCCGTCTATGCGCCCGCTTACGTTATTTATCGAAGTGAAGCACTCAATTTCAGCGCCTTCCTCCGTATAATATACCCTTTCGATTATATAATCTTTGACAGGGTTGCCCTCTTCGTCCGTTTCGGTTATTTCGGTGGTGACAAGGTATACGCCATGCACTTCGGTCACCGTGCCGTCTTCGCCTATAAGATTATAGGTGGCGGTGTGCGTGACGCCCTCGGGAACAGCAGACGGGTCTTCAACTTCCTGTATATCGATTATACCGTATACTATATAGCTCATAAGCCCGTCGCTCACCCTAACTTCGCCGAGGAAGTCCGAAAGGTAAAGCTCGTCTATGGCGGTGCTTATATCGGCTATTTTATAGCCCGCAAGCTTTTGCATGAAGGGCTGGTCGTCTTCTGTTATATCTATAACGTCGCCCACGGTGAGCGCGCCCGTTATGTTGGCCGTCTGCACGCCGATATCCATTACGCCGACGCCTTGATATTCGCTCTCTTCGCCGCCGTCGGCGGTATAAACGCGGCTTACAAAGCCGTCTTCGCCCACTTCTATAAAGCACTCTTCGGCAAGGGTTTCATCCTCAGTCCACTGGCCGTTTTCGTCCTGTGCGTAGCGGCGGATGATACCCGTGTAGTCGTAGCTCTGGCCTTCTGCCGGTTCCACGTCGGTTATGCTGTAGCCGACATACATCATTATTGCGTCTTCGGGGGTAATATTTATGAATGTGGGAACGGTGACGTCCTCCATTATGCCGTCGAAGTCGACGTTGCCGTCGAGCAGGTCGCCGAGGGTGATTCCCTCCATCATGGATATGAACCTGTCGTCCGAACCGGCCTCACCCTGCGAGAGGATATCGGTAACGTACACATCGTCGAGCACGGAGAATATGCCATCCTCCCCTTCGCGCAGGTCGGCAATGGTGCGGTTGCTGAGCACGACGAGCTCGTCATTTTTATCGAAATAGTACCCGCCCGAAAGCGCGGCAGTTTGCGCAGAATACAGCGTATAGGGCACGGCAGAAACAAAGCTTCCGTCCTCCTGCTGCATGGCAACGGTTGCGTCGCCACCTTCGGATACCGAGTAATAAACTACATATTCCGCCCCGCCGTGAAGGGACACGACATAACTTTCAAGCTCTGCGGGGAGGACGGCGCCATCTGAACGGACGTACGCCTCGTCCCCCTCTTCGGTACTTTCTACAGTAAAGCTGTCTGCGTAGAGTACCGTTGCCTCACCCGAGGCAGAGTACATTACGGCGGCCTCGCTGCCGTACGCCATGTTGAGGTAGAGCACGTTCGACGATACGTCTATGCCGCCGATGCGCAGTATCATGTCTATGTGCATGTTCTGGCTGCTGTCTGAAATAAACTGACCGAGCTGCGATATGGGCGTGGCCTTGAGTTCATCTTCGTCGATCAGCCCGCGCAGGTCGGATTCGGTTATGTCGTAACCCGAAAGCGCGTCTGCAAGCGTGGAATACACCCTGTCTATGCCCGTATCGGCTATGGGGAAGAGGGCGGTCATGTCGCCGAGGGTGAGGTTATCTGCGCCCTTATCGGCAAAGCCGCGCAATTTTTCCACCAAGTCGGAAATTTTTTCCACGCCGCCTGTGGCGACGTCTGTATTTATGTATATCTGGTTGCCGTTTTCATCGGTGTTTTCAACGCCCACGGTGCTTAAGATCTTGTCTATATCGGCACTCATGAGGAAGTATACGCCGCCCGCAATGACGGCGACTTCTGCAATTATCGCAAAGATAAAGCCGAATATGAAACAGAGTATTCCCGTGAGGGCCTTAGATCCACCCCTGCCTTTTGCCATAGCTGTCTCCCGCAAGCGCGGACGGGCCGCGCCGAATTTTTGTATGCCCGCACCAAAAGGGCGCGGCGCCTGTATGCGCAGGCAATGCCTGCAACGAATGATACTTTATATGCTTTATTCAATTATATTATATTTGGCGGGCAAAATCAAGAGTTAAATCAGCCAAATACTGGAAACAGGCAAAAAAAGTTGCGCACGCGCACCAGCGCATACGCAACAATGGGAATATTCTGTACGATTTTTTACACAACGGCGCCCACAGCTGTTACCGCGGTTATTCATCGCCGCCGGAAAGAAGCCTTTCCGCCTCGTCGTCGCCGATGTCGGCAACGGCGCGCAATTTGTTGGATATGGTGCGCGTGCGCTTGCCCGCCTCCTCTATGGTGTTCTGCGCCTCCTGCAGTTTTTTCTGCGTTTTTTCAAGCACGGCGGTGAACTTTTCAAACTGAATTTTGAACGCCGACAGCAGCTGCCACAGCTCGCCCGAGCGCTTTTCGATTGCCACGGTGCGGAAGCCCGTCTGAAGGGTAGATAAAAGCGCGCTCAGGTTTGTGGGGCCGCAGGCAAACACGCGGCGCTTGCGCAGGTACCCGTCAAGTTCGGGCAACTTGGTTATTTCGGCATACAGCCCTTCCAGCGGCAGATACATTACGGCAAAATCTGTTGTGGAGGGCGGGAAAATATACTTTGAGGCAATGCTGTCGGCCTGCAGTTTTACCGCCTGGGCAAGCTTTTTTAAAGCGGCGGCGGCCTCTGCCTTGTCAGTCGCGTCAACAAGACGGGTGTATTCCTCTATGGGGAACTTGCTGTCTATGGGCAGCCACACGGTGCGCTCGTCGCGCGAGGGAAGGCGGACGGCAAAGTCCACCATGCCGTCGCTGCGGGGGTCTACCTTTACCGAAGAGGCATACTGGTTGGGGGCGAGCATCTGCGAAAGCAGGGTGCCCAGCTGCACCTCGCCCCAGGTGCCGCGCAGCTTTACGTTGGAAAAAAGCTTTTTTATATCGGTGACGTTGGCGGCAAGGGTGTTTACTTCGCCTATGCCCTTGAACACCTTTTCAAGCTGATCGCTTATTACCGAATAGCTCTGCGAAAGCTTGCCTTCAAGCGTGGAAGAGAGCTTTTCTTCCACCGAAAGCCTTATCTTTTCCACTCCCTCTGCAGTCGTCTGCGATATATAGCGCAGGTCGGCGTCCATCTTGTTCTTAAGGTCGGCTATGCGCGCCTCCTGCGCCTGAATAAGGCGGGAGTTTTCGCCGGAGGCGGCCTCAAGCCTGATGAGCGAGCGGGAAACTTCGTCCAGCTTTTTTTCGTTCTGGCCTGCAGAACTGTTCTTTACTTTAAGCCCTACGGCTATTACGGCGATAAGGCATGCAAGCCCCACGCATATTGCTATTATTATCAGGGTATCGGTCATAAATTCTCCTGTAAGTCACTCAAAAGCCCCGCACATATGGCGCAACTATGCCGCCCGTTACACTTCGCGCACGACGCGCTTTGCGGTGATTATGAGTTTATTCTTTTCGTTCAGCTGGGGCAGGACGGCGCACTCAGAAAGCAGCCTTGCAAGCACCTTGCCGCACTTTGCCTCCGGTATGCCTGCGGCAATGAGGTCGTCGCCGCGCACCTTGAGTTCGCGCAGACTGAAGGGCACGCCCTCCTTGAGCATATCCGAATATATGCTCCTCCACTTGGTTATAACGGGCGCTTCGGCAAGGTCGTCGCGGCAGGCGGAATAGTCGGCCTGCCTTAACTCTGCAAGTTTGAAAAATATGTCGCGATTTTCCACTATAAGGCGGCGGATCTTGCTCTCCCTTGCGCGGCCGTCCGCGTCGTACATGTGCAGCGCGGTCAGGCGGGCGGTCTCCTCCACCAGCTTTTTGGGCGCCTTGAGGCGCTGAAGGATCTCGCGCGCTATGCGCTCGCCCTCCTGTTCGTGGTTGTGGTATGTGCCGGTGAGTATTTTGCAGTAGGGCTTGCCTACGTCGTGCAGCAGGGCGGCAAAGCGGATGTCGTCAGGCGCGTACATTACGCAGCGCAGCGAGTGTTCCAGCACGTCGTAAAAATGGAAGTCCTGCCGCTGGCTCATGCCGGCGCCGAATGCAAGCTCCGGCAGGATGTAGCCGAGCACGCCCGTATCGCGCAGTATGCACAGGGCATGGTACTGCCCGTACTTTACGCCGTACTCGGCGTCTGCGTGCAGCATGTCGCGCAGTTCAACGTAGATGCGCTCGGCAGAGATGTCGCGTATGAGCGCGGCGTTGACCTTTGCGCCGTGCATGCACTCCTCATCGGGCACAAAGCCCGTGCACCCGCACTGGCGGGCAAGGCGCATAAGGCGCAGACCGTCTTCGCCGAACACCTTTTCGGCGGGGGCAACGGTGCGCATGACTTTGCGGCAGATATCTTCAATGCCGCCGCACGGGTCTATGAACTCGTTGGCCTTTATGTCGAAATACACGGCGTTGCAGGTGAAGTCCCTGCGGCGGGCGTCGAGCTTTATATCGTCGGTAAAATATATCTTTGCAGGGGTATGCACGCCGCGCACGTACTTGTCTGAGCGGAAGGCGGTGAACTCGTACTCAATTCCCCCCGCCCTTATTTTTACGGTGCCCGTGTTTTTGTATACGGCGCACTTTTCAAATCCCGCCGCCTCGGCGTGCTCGGCAAAGACTTCGGGCAGCACGGGGGCGCAGATATCGTAGTCGGGCTTTAAGGGGAAGGTAGAAGAAAGGTATTCCCTGCACGTGCCGCCCACCACATACAGCGGAAAGGGGCACGAGGCCGCAAGTTGTTTGAGTTTTTCGGGTAAAATTTCCAGCATCTTATTTTTTCTCATCCTCGGCGGAAAACAATACTGCAAAACCCGCCATGCGGCTGCACTTAAAAGCCCCTTGCGAGCCACGCGGCCGTATGACGTTTTTATGCGTGCGTAGTGTCCGCCCGTATTTTACGCTAATATTATAGCAACAATTTAAAATTATTGCAATTATAAATTATTTGGTATATAATGTTTTTGCGCGCGCCGCAAAACAAGTATTTTGTGCGCAAAGGCTATCGCATGGTTTTTCACATTATAGTAAACGCCGCCCGCATGGGCGAAAAGCTTATAGACAGAGTACTTAGGGCATTCGCGCGCCACGGCGCGGAATGTGTTGTTCACCGCACCGACCACAAGGGCCACGCCGCCGAAACGGCCGCAGAGCTTACCGAAGGCGACGCGCCCTGCGCGGTAGTTGTTATGGGCGGCGACGGCACGCTGCACGAAGTGCTGAACGGCATAAAGCATTTTGAAAACTGCAGCATGGGGCTTATACCCTGCGGCACGGGCAACGACTTTGCCGTGGCGGCGGGCATACCGAAAAATATTGAAGAGGCCGTTAAAATCATAGCCTGCGGCACGCCGGCAAAGATAGATTACATTCAGCTTGCCGACGGGCTTAAAAGCCTGAACGCCGTGGGCATGGGCATAGACGTAGACGTGCTTAAAAAGGCATACAGCGGAGGAAGTGCGGGCAAGGGCAAGTACCTTACCAGCCTTATTTACTGCCTTAAGCACTTTGAAAGCTACAACTTTACCGTTGAATACGAAGGCAAGCGCGAAAAACACTACGGCCTTATAGCCGCGCTGGGCAACGGCAGGCAGATAGGCGGCGGAATAAAGCTGTTCCCCGAGGCGCGGCTTGACGACGGCTATATGGATCTGCTGATAGTGGACTATATATCTAAATTCAAAATGATAACCGCCTTTATAAAGCTGATGCTGGGCAAGATAAACGCCATAAAGGAAGTTACCGCGCTGCGCGTAAAGAGCGCGGCGTTCTACCCCGAAAAGCCGTGTGCAATACAGGCCGAGGGCGAGATATACGAGGGGCGCACGCTTGACGCGCACATTGTTGAAGGCGGGCTGAATTTTTACCTGCCAGAAAGGGCGAAGCCAAAAAGACAAGAGTAAAAAGGCATAAAAAAACGCGGCAGTGCCGCGGCTTTAAAAAGTTTATAGATGATAGAAAAGTTTTACAGGCGCATTATAGACGGCGTACCCGCCGCAGTTGTGGTGGCGGACGAAAATTTAAAGGCGGTGTTTGCAAACGCGCGCTTTAAAGAGCTGTTCCCTTCCGCCGCAAGGCGCGGCAGGCTGGGGAAGCTTTTTTGCTGCGCCGAAGATGCGGCCAGGTGCGGACTTTCGGCCTGCAGCAGGGAGTGCACGCTTACGCAGGCCTTTGAAGACAGCTTTTATTCTTGTTCCGAGGTGGTGCGCCGCGTGCTTTTAAAGGTAAAGACGGCCGAGGGCACAAGCGACGTTTCGTTCAGCATAAGCGTTAAGCCGCTGGGCGACGGGCTGTATATGGGCGTGATAGACGACGCCTACGAACTGGAAATTTCGCGCGAGCTGGCCACGGCAAAGAACATACAGCAGCGGCTGCTGCCCGCGGGCAACTGGGCGGCGGGACACAGCTATTCGTACATGTACCTGCCCTGCCGCGGCATAGGCGGCGACCTGCCCGACGTATACACGATAGGCGATTCGGCATTCGGCATGATAGCCGACGTTTCGGGCAAGGGCATATCTGCGGGCATGCTTTCGGCATTTGTGAAGGCGGCATACGACAAGACGGAATTTTCGCCCGCGCAGGCCATACGCAGCCTGTGCAGAAAATTCAACGAACTCAACCTTGACGAGCGCAGTTACGTTACCGTTGCCGCCGTGCGCATAGATAAGGGCAGCATAACCTATTCCATGGCGGGCCACAACGTGCCCATACTTTTAAAGACGGCGGGCGGCATAACGCGCATAACACTCAACTCCCCTCCCGTTTCAAACTGGTTTGAAAACCCCGCCTTTTTTGAGGACACGCTGCCCTATTCGCGCGGGGATATACTCGTTTTACTTACAGACGGCGTGACCGAAAGCAAGGGCGGGCGCGGCGAAATGTTCGGCAGTGAAAGGGCGATAAAGGCGCTTTCGGTATCCCGCTCGGCAGACGAATTCATAAAGACGCTGCAGCGCAACCTCAAGGAGTTCTGCGGCGGCAGGTTCAACGACGACATCACAGCTATAGCCTTTGACCTGTAAATTTTAGCAGACAATTATTTTATACGCAGAGCGCGCCGCGGCATACAGCCGCGGCGCGCGTTTAATTTTACAGTTTAATTATAGTGTTTTGCCCTATTACAGGCTGGCCTTTAAAATGGCGCGCACATCGTCTTCGGTGAGCACCTTATAGCCGCCCTGCATTATAAGTGTGGACTTTACTATGCCGTCTATCATGTCTTCCTTTACGCCGAGGTCTGAAAGGTTCATCACAAGGCCGATGCGGCGCATCCAACTCCCCATTGCGGCAAGGCCCTCCTGCGCAATGGTTTCATCCGTCTTGCCGACGGGGTTCACGTTCCACACGTTTACGGCGTAGCGCACGAACTTTTTAAGGCCGTATGGCATAATGGCGCGGTAGTATGCCATGGATACCGCAGATAGCGTCATGCCGTGGGTGGCGTCTGTATGGGCGCCGACGGCCTGGCCTATCATATGCACCTCCCAGTCGGTGGACTTGCCCTTGGCGATGAGCGTGTTCAGCGCCCACGTTGCCGTCCACATTATGTTGGAGCGAGCCTCGTAGTCGGAGGGGTTTTTTACGGCTATTTCGGCGCTGTGGATGAGCGAGCGGAGCAAGCCTTCGGAGATATAGTCGGAGGTGTTGTCGTCCTCGCCCGAGAAGTACTGTTCGAGGATGTGGCTCATTATATCGTAGAAGCCCGCCACCATCTGATACCTGGGCAGGGTGAATGTGAATTCGGGGTCGAGTATGGAGAATTTGGGGAATACGTTTTCGCCGAATACGTGGCCTATTTTAAGCTTTTGCTTGTGGTTGGTTATTACCGAGCCGCCGTTCATTTCCGATCCTGTTCCCACCATGGTGAGCACGCAGCCCACGGGTATTATTTTGCAGTCGGTGTCTACATCCTCAAAGCGGATATAGTACTTTTCCCAGGGGTCTTCCTTGCAGTTCACCGAGATGGAAACGGCCTTGGAATAGTCGCACACCGATCCGCCGCCGACGGCGAGGATAAAATCTGCCTTTGCGTCGCGTGCGCGCTGAACGCCTTCGTACAGCTTTTCCACCGTGGGGTTGGGCATTACGCCGCCGTCTTCATACACCGTTTTGCCGCACTCCCTTAAAACGGCCATGACTTTATCGTATATGCCGTTCTTTTTTATAGAGCCGCCGCCGTATACAAGCAGTACGTTTTTGCCGTATTTGGGCAGCTCTTCTTTAAGCCCTTCAAGGGCGTTTTTGCCGAAATATAATTTTGTGGGGTTGCAATACGAAAAATCGCCTAACATTTGAATTCTCCTTTGCGGGCACCGCCGCACCGATTTTTTTGCTTTTTTGAATTTTAATACTTAAACTTAACTTTAAGTCAAGCGTTTTAAAAAATTTGTTTTACCATAAACCTATTTTGTATTTAAACGCACGCGAAATGTTTTAATCATACGGGCGATTAACGCGAGGCAGGGCTTTATATTTTTTTGATGATTTTGGCGGGAACGCCGGCGACCACGGTGTCTGCGGGGACGTCCTTTGTTACTACCGCGCCCGCGGCTATAACGGAGTTGTCGCCCACGGTGACGCCGGGGAGAATGGTTGCGTGCGCCCCCACCCACACGTTTTTGCCTAAAGTGACCTTTTTGGGGATCACGCTGCCGCGTTTTGCCGGGTCGAGATCGTGGTTGAGCGTTGCTATCACCACCTGGTGGCCGATAAGGCAGCCGTCGCCCAGCCGAATGCCGCCCTGATCCTGAAAGCAGCAGCCCGAGTTGATGAACACTCCCCTGCCCACCCTTATATTTTTGCCGAAATCTGTATAAAAGGGCGGGAATATGCCGAAACTTTCGTCAATTTCCGTGCCCGTGAGCTGCGAAAACAGCTTGCGCAGTTCCTCCGGAGTGCGGTAGCCGTCGTTCATGCGGCAGGTTATTCTGCGCGCCTCCTGCGCGGCGGAGTGCATCAAAAGGTGTGCCTCTCCCCCTGCCTGTATATACTCTCCGCGGGCAGTCATCTGCTTGTATTCCTCTGTATCCATAATGCCTCCTGTCTACGGCAAAATTATATTACCCGCGGGCAAAATATGTCAAATACCTATATGTAATACAACAGCATACTTGACAGGCATAGCTTAATTAAATTATAATTGACATGACGACAAGGGCAAGAACGGAGGAATATATGGAACTGAGAGAACTGAAATATTTTTTGGCGGTTGTGCAGCAGGGCAGCATTTCGGGCGCGGCGGAATATCTTTACATTACCCAGCCCAGCCTTTCGCGCCAGATGCAGAACCTTGAAAACGAGGTGGGCGGCGCGCTGTTCGAACGGGGCAGCCGCAGGATAACGCTTACCGAGCGGGGCAGGCTGCTTAAAAAGCGCGCGGAGGAGATGCTGGAGCTATACGAAAAGACGGTTGCCGAGGTAAGCGCGCCCGCCAGCGAACTTGCGGGAGAAGTGCGCATAGGCGGCGGGGAATCGCCCGCCGTGCGCGACGTTATATCCGCCGCACTGAACATACGGGGCAGGCACCCAAAGGTGAGGTTCCGCTTTTTCAGCGGCGACAGTTCTGCCGTGCTGGAAAAGCTTGACAGGGGACTTATAGACTTTGGCATAACGCTTGACTTGCCCGACACTTCGGCATACAACTCCCTTCGCCTTCCGCACAGAGACAGGTGGGGCGTATTTATAAAAAGGGACGACGAACTTGCAGGGCGTGACTATATCACACCCGACGACCTGCGCGGCAAGCCGCTGATAACTTCCGACCAATCGTATGCGCGCGGCATGATAGCCGAGTGGCTGGGCATGCCCGCCGAGGAGACGGACATTGCCGCCACATACAACCTACTGTATGTGGGGTCGCAGCTTGCGGAAGAGGGCGCGGGCTACGCGCTGGGGCTTGAGGGGATAGTAAACACCGGGGGCGGCGGACTGTGCTTTAAGCCGCTGGAGCCGCCCATTTACAACCATGCCGACGTTATATGGAAAAAGTTTGCCGTGTTTTCCCCTTCGGCAGAGGCCTTTTTAGCAGAGCTTAAAAAGGTGTGCAACAACTGAAAATAAAGAACGTGGCCGGGGGGGGGGGGGTGTGTGTTGGGAGCCGGCGCCCGCCTA
>ERZ1090869.659-NODE-659-length-17712-cov-8.814691_pt1 | contig 17712 bp, 17 predicted proteins | sample MGYA00478474_ERZ1090869 | MGnify/ENA primary metagenome ERZ1090869 (study PRJEB33644, sample SAMEA5815748) | chicken gut metagenome | biome: Chicken; feature: Gastrointestinal Tract; material: Caecum | place: Ireland | collected 2019-01-01 | study: A study of the... | reverse complement strand
GTTTTTCGCCTCCACTCATTTTTGGGGTTGACTTTTAATAGTTAATCTTTCAGATTGGGCATGGCGGAGCAGCAGCTGGTGCCGGCGCTGCCCAGACGGATGGCCTTGCGGCCATATTTGAGCCGGTAAAAGAGCAGACCAATGAAGATCAGGCTTCCCAGAATGCCCACGATCAGCTCGATGGGCAGTTCGTAGGGGAAGATGATCACCCGGCCGATCATGTCGCACACCAGCACAAAGAGGGCGCCGAACAGGGCGGTGTCCACCAGGGTGCCCCGGATTTTGTCGCCCTTGTACATGGCCACTACATTGGGGACGATGAGGCCAATGTAGGAGATGGAACCCACCACCACCACAATGCTGGCGGTAATCATGGCGGCGATGGTGAGCCCGGCAAACAAAACCAGATTGTAGGGGACACCCAGATTTTTGGAGAAGTCACGCCCCAACCCCACAATGTTGAAGTGGTTGGCGAACAGGAAGGCCAGCACCACCAGGGGCATCGTCAGCCAGACGATTTCATACCGGCCTTTCAGCACCAGGGAAAAGTGGCCCACCAGCCAGGAAGAGAGAGCCTGGGTCATCTCGTATTGGTAGGCCAGATAGTTGGTGATGCCGCCGATGACGTTGCCGAACATGATGCCCACCAGCGGGACCATCACCACATCCTTGAACTGGATGCGCTGGATGAACCAGACGAAAATCCAGGTGCCCAGAATCGCTGTGGCAAAGGCAAAGATGGCCCGGCTCCACAGGGTGGAGGCCGGCATGAACAGCAGCGCCAGCAGGATGCCCAGCTGGGCCGAGGAGATGGTAGCGCCGGTGGTGGGAGAAACAAACTTGTTGCTGCACAGCTGCTGCATGATGAGGCCGGCTACGCTCATCCCGATGCCGGTGCACAGAATGGCCAGCAGGCGGGGCAGGCGAGAGATGATGAAGATCTCCATTTGCTCAAAATTGCCTGTCAGAATCTCGCCTGGCGTCAGATCAATGACTCCGACGAACAGAGAACAGCAAGACAATCCAAGCAGCAGTACAAACAAAAGAATGGTGGATCGATACTGTTTGATAAAAAACGCTCCCTTCTTTCTTAAGGTTAGTCATAACTAATCTTCGGGCCGAAAAAGATGCGCAGCGGTGATTGAAATCACCATTCATCCCATGCTGCGCAGCGTGAAGATATTATAGCATATTGAGTTAGTTATAACAACTTGGCAAAAGACACAAACTGAAAAAGAAAACGAATGCGGTTTTTGCTATTTTGTTGATGCGTTGCCCTGCGTGGACCGTGCCGGGATGGTCAGCCGGCTCATGCTCCGCAGGCTGACACCCAGAGTGGAGAGATTGTGGAGGGTGGCCGAGGTGGCAGGCGGCAGGATTCCGGCTGCGCCCAGGGCGATCAGGGTACTGTTGAAGCCAATGACAAAGCGATAATGGGAGCGAATGCGGGCCATCAGGGCCATGGCGATCTGGCGCAGCTCCACCAGTTCCCACAGACTGTCGGCAGCAATGGTGATATCTGCGATCTCCCGGGCAATCGCGGCCCCGTCGCTGATGGCAATGCCCGCATCCGCCTCAGACAAAGCCGGCGAGTCATTGATGCCGTCGCCCACCATCAGAACGGTATGGCCTTCCCGGCGGAGCTGGGCCACATATTCTGCCTTGTCTGACGGAAGTACGCCGGCGCGGAAGTCATCCACACCCACCTGGGCGGCAATGGCTGCGGCCGTACGGTAGCTGTCTCCGGTGAGCATGACAGTGTTGGTGATCCCCAGGGCGCGCAGCGCCGTGAGAACGGACTTTGCCTCCTCACGCAAGGGGTCGGAGATGCAGATCACAGCGGCCAGCTGGCCACCGATGGCCAGATAGAGGTGGGAATATTCTGGCGGCAGCTGGTGAAACCGTTCCTGTTCTCCTTCCGGGATGCGGCAATGTTCGTCCTCCAGGACAAAGTGGGCGCTGCCGACCAAGACTCTTTCTCCGCCCACAGCGCTCACGATACCGTGAGCGACGATGTATTCCACCTTGGAGTGGTATTCCTCATGGCGAAGGCCCCGGCGCTTGGCCTCCTCCACCACGGCGTTGGCCATGGAGTGGGGGAAGTGTTCCTCCAGGCAGGCGGCCAGCCGCAGCATCTCAGCTTCGTCCTTTCCGCCAAAGGGGATCACCCTCGCCACTTTGGGACAGGCGTGGGTCAGGGTGCCTGTTTTGTCAAAGACAATGGTATCGGCGGCAGCTGCAGCCTCCAGAAATTTGCCGCCCTTGACGGTAATCCGGGATTGGCTTGCCTCCCGCATGGCAGAAAGCACCGCCAGGGGCATGGCCAGCTTCAAGGCACAGGAAAAGTCCACCATCAGCACTGACAGAGCCCGGGCTGCATTCCGGGTGAGTGCAAAATCCAGCAGGCTCCCCGCAAGGGTATAGGGGACCAGCTTGTCGGCCAGATTGGCAGCCTTGCTCTCAGTCGCCGACTTCATCTGCTCCGACTGCTCGATCATCTGAACAATCTGGTCGTATCGGCTCTGACCGGAGGCTTGCTTCACCTCCAGTACACATTCGCCTTCCTCTACTACGGTCCCGGCATAGACTGCGCCGCCGGGATGTTTGGGCACCGGGATGGACTCGCCGGTGAGGGACGCCTGGTTGACGGTGATTTCACCCTCCAGCACTAGGCCGTCCAAAGGAATGATGCCGCCGGCCCGGACGATTACGGCATCCCCCGGCTGGACCTGGGAGATGGGGACCAGTACTTCGCCCTGCGCTGTGCGCAGCCAGACTCGGTCCACGTTGAGGGACATGGACCGGGCGAGATCATCCACCGACTTTTTCCGGGTCCATTCCTCCAGCAGTTCGCCCACTTCCAGCAGAAACATCACCATCCCGGCGGTGCTGAAATCTCTGCGGCAGGCAGAAATCGAGATGGACAGCGCGTCCAGAAGCTCCACCTTGATGGTTCGGTGCAGGAGGCAGCGGAGCCCCCGCCCGATAAAAGGGATCATATGCCAGAGAATACGGGCGATCCGCAAAGGGGGCGGGAGAAACAGGGTGCTGGCTGCTTTGCAAAGAATTTTGCCCACCAGCTTTTCCTCAAATTCCCGGTTCAGTGCCCGGCTGCTATGGGCGGGCACTGATACAGTTTGCTCCGCCTTTTGCCAGGAAAACTGCCGGATGGCATTCAACACCCTTTGCCGGTCGCCTTCATAGTACAGGATTACGGCACGGGTCCGCTCGTGGACGGTGACCTGGCGTGTCCAGGATTTACCCTGGAGCCAGGCTTCCAGAAGATCTGCCTGCGCAAGTGTCATCCGCTTCTGCTGCAGCTGAAACCGGATGCGGCCCCGGCTTTCATGCAAGATGGTTGCGTTCATGGATTCCTCCTTCAAAAAGAGGGAGCCGCTGGCGGCTCCCTCTGCGGATTTCAGGCTTCTTCGCTTTCCAGATTGGCAGCGGCGGCTTCCTCCGCTTCTTTTGCTGCGCGATCCTCGTTCAGCTCTTTGGCAGAGGACAGAATATCCCCAGCGTTTTCCTGTACGGTGGTCACCGTTTCCATGACCGAATCCTTCATCCGCAGCCCGGCTGCCGTCATGTGGACATAGGCCTTTTTGGCATCCTTGCTGGACAGCAGCTTGACGCCGAAGGAACCGAACAATGCACCGCCTGCAAAGCAGGCCAATTTGGTATAAATGCTCATGACAATTCTCCTGTTCTGTTTATTTCCGTTTGTAGCCGGTCAGCATGACCATAATCATGCAGATCACGGCTGCCCACGCCCAAAAACGATGCTGTTTCATGGGTGTTACTCCTTTGAAAACTTTGGAATCTCCGGGCATTATAGCAGAACGTGAGAGAATTGTCGCTGTCAAAACGGACGCCGGATTGCGGTTTCAGACATTTTTCTGTACCGGCCGGGGGTAGTGCCATACGCCTGTTTGAACGCCGCGCTGAACTGGCTCATGCCCTCATATCCCACAGACTGAGCAATCTGCTGGATGGGCATCCGGGTTGTGCGGATCAGCTCCCGGGCGCGCTGGAGGCGCTGCTGAATCAGGAAGCGATGAACGGGAACTCCGTAGGCACGGCGAAAGTCTTCCTTTAATAAAGTTGAGGAGACAGAAAAATGTTGGCAGAGGCGCATAATGGTGAGCTTCTCGGACAGATGTGCCCGAATGTATGCCCCGACTTCCAGCGGATTGTAGGATGCCGGGCTGGCTGCTCCAAAAGGAAATCCTTCCGATTCGGACATCCCGGCACAGAGCAGATACAGCAGCTCCACCGACTTGAAAACACAGTAGCGCTCCTGTTCCTGTCCGGTCAGATGGGGAAGCGCTTCCCAAAACGCCTGGGTCCAGGGGGTGCCGGACAGGGCCATGCAGCCCTTCTTTGCAGCCATCTTCCGTTTGACGCTTCGGGTGTCCAGCTTGATTCCCAGGGAGGAGCAGACTGCAGCAAGGCTCTCTCTTGCAGCTCTGGCATCGACGGCGATCAAAATGCCGCCCAGATTCCCTCTGTACCGGCACCAGCGGAGAGGGGAACTGTCGGAGAGCAGGAAGATCCCCGGCGCCTGTACCGTACAGGATGTACCTTGCAGCGGCTGGACCATCAACCGGCCCGACAGACAGAAAAATACTTCAAAGTGGAGCGGTGCGCCGCACACAGGGATGGATTGCAGCTCCTGGTCTGTTTCCGGCAAGGAAAAGCGGCAGATTTGCACCCCCGGCATACTGTTGCTCCAGCGGCCCGCGTCAGATCTTTGGATCAATAAATATTCTTTCAACATGATGTTCCACGACCTGTTTCTCCTGGATCAAACCGGTGGGCTGTCCGGCCATGCAGACAGAAGGCAGAAGGGGAAGCCTTCTGCCTTCTGTGATGTTTTGGTCAGACCAGGGATGCGCCCAGCTTGCGGCAGGCCGCCAGGGCGTCGTCGTCCGGAGTCTCGTTGCAGGTCACACTGCTGCAGGCCAGAATGGCTCCGACATCGGTGCAGCGGCTCTCCCAGCTGCGCATCCATTCACCATCGCCCCAACCGTAAGAACCGAACAGGGCAATCTTCTTCCCGTTCAGCAATCCTTCACAGGCGGCGAACATGGGCTCAAACTCAGTTTCTTCCAGCTGTTCCGATCCCATGGCGGGGCACCCGAAGGCAAAGGCAGAATACGCACCGATCTGCTCCGCTGAAAACTCCGTGGCAGTAACGGTAGTCACCTCAGCACCCTTGCTCATGACACCTTCAGCCACTGCCATGGCCATGGCCTCGGTGTTTCCTGTGCCGCTCCAATACACAACTGCAACTTTACTCATAAGACACAACGACCTTTCTTTCTAAAATTGTATGGTAGAAACATCAATCAGCCACGGTGAGCTGCTCGATGAACTTCCCTTGCCGTTTCTCTTTTCATGGCTTTTTCCAGCTGTATCCGGGCAGATTGCAGCAGGGGAATTCTCTGTTGCAAAGAACGCTAAGAATGTAGCCGGGCGAAGGTTGGCTACAACTGACATCAATAGTTTAATATGACTAACCTCGAATGTCAAGCCCTCCCAGAAACTTTTTTCTGATTTAGGATTCACGACATGGAGAGAATAGCCGGATTGCCATAAACAACCTGAGGATTGAATGAAGCCGCTTTCAGGTTATAAACCGAAGAACCCTCTCTTTTGATAGGGTTCCTTTTGGATGGCGCCAACTTCGTATCCCGTGCTGCGGATGGCGGCTGCGATGGTTTCCGGGTCCAGCTCTGCTTCAGAGAGGACCACCGTCTGGCATTTGGCACGGGAGGAGTGGACCTTTTTCACCGGGCAGGCTTTGCGCACAGCGTCGTTGATATGGGCTTCGCACATCCCGCACATCATTCCGTTGACTTCTACAGTGTACTTCCACATGGTTTTGTATCCTTTCTCTTTTTTGTGTGATGATACTGCGCAATGGGATCTCTGCCTGCTGTGCGGCTGCCCCCACCATCAGAGGATTTCCGAAGTCGGAGCTGCCGGGGAAGTGCAGGCTTTTTCATTTTGCGGATTTCTCTTTAACTACATGGTTTTTCACCCCAAAGCAAAAATAAAGGATATGGAACAGCCAGACTGCGCCAAGGATTGCGCAGGGAATGTAAAGCGATTTTTGAAACATCATCAGGAAGCCGACCAGCATGAGGAGCGTGACGGTGATCATCACCCGGATTTTGGCTTTCCATGTCATGCCCTGACCCTTTACATAGGTTTCCAGGTTGTTTTGATAGAGTTTTGTACCCTTGAACCAGCGGTCCAGTTTTTCAGAGCTTCGGCCAAAGCAAAAGGCAGCCAGCATCAGAAACGGGAAGGCCGGAAGCAGGGGCAATACCACACCCAAAGCGCCCAGTCCAAGGCCCAAAATACCCAGGGCGAGATAGAGGATTTTTTTGCCAGTCATGTTTTACGCATCCTTTCTTTTACTGTCAAGAGCATATGGGACACCGCCAGAACAGGATGATAGAGAAGCATCCTGGGGCCGGAAAAGCGCATGATTTCCTGGATTTTTTTCCGCATCTCCGGGCGATAGCAGTGTACTTTGCAGTTGGAGCAGAAGGTTTTGCTCTCCATAAATGGGCAGTGGTCAGACCGGTCTATAGCATAGGCCAAAACTTCCCGGCAGTCCGGGCACAGATCAGGCCGATGGTGCTGTTTCCTGCAGTACAAATGGACCATCTGTGAAACAACCCGCTTTTCCTGTTCCCGCTTGGCATCGATGGATTTCATGGCGGCAGTCCTCCCTGTATTTGAATGGTGAACGATCACGGATAAACCCGTGGAACAAAGCATCCTGCTCAGCTCATGCGGCCCTGTTCCACGCAATACTGCTGATCCACAATTCCCATCGTAGACTGCCGGTGGGATACCAGCACAATGGTCTGCTCTCCCTTTGCCTGCTGCAGCGACCGCAAGATGACAGCTTCATTCAGGCTGTCAAGGTTGCTAGTGGGCTCATCCAGAAGCAGCAGCGGCGCCTGATGGAGAAAAGCCCGGGCAAGTCCCAGTCTCTGGCGCTCTCCGCCAGACAGGGAATCGCCCAATTCAGCGACCGGCGTATCATATCCCTGGGGGAGGGAGGCGATAAAGTCATGGACCGACGCCTTGCGGCATGCTTCCTCCAGCTCTGCCTGGGTGGCATCCAGTTTGGCGATTCTCAGATTGTTGGCGATGATATCGTGAAACAGGTAGGTTTCCTGGGTGACATAGCTTTCCATACGGCGGAGATTCTCGGTATTGATCTTCTGAATCGGGCGATCTGAGATGCGGATTTCTCCCTGCTCTGCTTGCCAGAAGCGCATGAGCAGCTTGAGTAAGGTGGATTTTCCGCTGCCGCTCCGGCCCAAAATCCCAACGATTTTCCCTTTGGGAATTTCCAGATCCATGTGGGACAGAATCTCCTCCTCACCATAGGAAAAGCTGAGATCGTTTACCGAGGCTCCGGCAAAGGTCACCGGCGGATAGCCGCGGACATCTTCTACCACCGGCTGCTCCTCCAGAAGATCCAGTACCCGGTTGCCTGCGGCGAAGGTGTTCTGCAGGGTGGCACCCAGAGCGGCCAGGGCGACGCTGGGGCCAAAGGAACTCATTAAGGTGAGGGTGGCAATGAGAGAAGCCGAAAATCCGCAGCGTGTGGCCGACGCATACAGCATGGCAAAATCAAACAGCAGGATCACGGTGTTGGTGATTGCGCTGTTGCGGCCGGAGATCCGCTTGGCCTTTTCCTCCTGCCGGGACAGCTGTGTGCCCCGCTGCTCCAGTTCCTTCCGGCGGATTTGGCCCTGTCCGTATTGCAGGGTCTCGGAGAGCCCGCGCAGGCTGTCCAGCACAAAGCCGGAGAGCTGGCCGCTCTGGCTGCGGACCTGCTGGCCCACATCTCCGCTCCAGCGGGAGGTCAGCCAGGGAATCAGGATTCCCACCATGCCATGGGCGAGAAGCGCAAGGATACCCAGAACCGGGTGATAGCTCCACAGAAATACAGTGACCAGCGCCGTATACAGCGCCGCAATGCAGATGGGGGAGATGGTGTGGGCGTAGAACACCTCCAGCAGTTCAATGTCCGAGGTGATGACACTGATGAGGTTCCCTTTGTTCTTGCCCTCAAGCTTGGCGGGGCACAAGCGGCGCAGGACGTCAAAGACGCGATCCCGCAGCAGGGCCAGCAGCTTGAAGGCGATAAAGTGGTTGCAGGTCTGTTCCCCATAGCGCAGTGCGCCCCGCAGCAGGGCACAAAGGCCGATCAGCAGGAACAACACAGACAGGGAAAGATGCTGTTCCGTACCCAGCGCACACAATAAGGCAAAGCCGCCAAGCACAGTGATGGCTGTGGCACAAAGGTGCCCCAGAAGCCCCAGAAGGACAGCCAGACTCATATACCCGGTCAGAGGTCTGACTAGACCGACCAGTTTCGCCATGACCTGAATCCCAGATCGCTTCATCTTACTGCCACCTTTCCATAAGCTTCCAGCTGCTGCTGGGCGTTCCACAGGCGGGCATACTCGCCCTGCTGGGAAATCAGCGCATCATGAGTGCCCTGTTCAGCGATGACGCCCTGCCGCAGCACATAAATCGGATTGGCGTCGGCCGCATTGGCCAGCCGGTGGGAAATCAAAATCACTGTTTTCTTCCGGGCGAGCCCTTTGATTTGTTCCATAATGGCATTTTCACTTTCTATATCGATGTTGGAAGTGGCCTCGTCAAAGATGTAGATGGGAGTGTCATGGAGCAGTGCCCGGGCAACGGCCAGACGCTGGCGCTGCCCGCCTGAAAAATTGACGCCGTTCTCCTCCAGCACTGTGTCCAGTCCCTGCTGCGTCCGCAGGAAATCCGCCAGCTTGACCTGCTCCAGGACGCGCCAGAAATCGGCATCTGTCGCCGCGTTATCGCCCATTTTCAGGGTATCCCTGACGGTGCCGCGGAACAGATAGCTTTGATGGCCTACATAGGTGATGTTCGCCGTCAGAGCGTCCTCCGCAATGTCAAGCAGGGGGATTCCGCCGATGGTGAGCTCTCCCTGAAATCCCCGTATCCGACCCATGAGAATGGCAGCGAGGGTGGATTTGCCGCATCCGCTCTCCCCGGCCAGGGCCGCAAAACGACCAGACGGGACGGAAAAATCCACTCCATCCAGAACTTCCCGTCCTGGCTCATAGCCAAACCGCAGGCCTTTGCAAAGGATGGTGGAATCGCTGGGGAAGGAGCGGTTTCCAGTTGATGCATCGGGGAGATCCAGCAGCGCAAAGAGTTTATCCGCTGCCGCCATCCCGTTCATGGCAATGTGAAAATAGGAACCCAGCAGGCGCATGGGCAGGAAAAATTCAGCCGCCAGAAGGATGACAAGGATTGCCCCAAAGAGGGACAGGCTCCCGGCATGAAATTGCCCCACTGCCAGAACAATCCCCAGTGCAGCACCGCCATAAGCGATAAGGTCCATGACAATAATGGAGTTCAACTGCATGGAGAGGACTTTCATGGTAATTTTGCGGAAGCGTTCGGCCTGCTCGTTCATCTTCTGATGCTGGTGGGCATCCGCCTGATAAATTTTGAGGGTGGTAAGCCCCTGCAGGTTTTCCAAAAACGAATCGCCAAGGGAGGTATACTCACCCCAGTATTTCCCCAGAAGCTTCTTGGCAAAACGCTGCACTGCCACAATGGTAATGGGGATCAGCGGGACGCAGAGAAACAAAATAACTGCACAGGGCAGACTGACAAAGCTCAAGACCGCAAACAGGGTCAAAGGCGCAAGGATTGCGTAGCACAGCTGAGGCAGATAAGACCCAAAGTACACCTCCAGCTGATCAACGCCCTCTACCGCCAGCTGGACCACCTCAGAGGTTCGGGCTTTTTGCTGATACGCCAGGCCCAGTCGCAGCAGTTTTTCGTAAATCATGGTGCGCAGCCGTTCCTTTACCTGCCGGGCAGCGCGGTGGCTTGCCCGGCTGGCCAGGGTCGTGCACAGATATCGGATGGCCAGGGCGGACAGCAGGACCCAAATGGCGTTTTTCCACCCTGCCAGGTCGGCCCCGGCGGAAAGCTGGCTCAAAAAAAGGGAAATTCCGCACATCAACCCAATGTTGCAAAGCAAAGAAATCCATTGGAACAACACCTGTACCAACACATATTTTTTGCTCCTGCCCATCATGTGCATCAGCCGTTGATTGAACATCGCTTCAGGCTCCATTTTGTTAGTGATAGCTAACTTTCGGACGTAATGATAAGCCAACCACAGTGTGGTTAGCTTTCTCTAACGATTGATATTGTAGCAGAAAGTCATGGCTGCGTCAATAGATCGGTTTTCATAAGAAAATGAGATGCCTCCAAACAACGAAAACCATCCTATGCAGGTGGATGGGTGATGCGACCGTTTTTGGGAAAGAATTCCTTTCTGCCTCTTGACAAATTGGAAAGACTGTTTTATCATAACGGTGTTATATAACGGTGCTATATGGAGGCTGGACATGGAAGAAAAATCAACGGCTACTCTGGAGAAGATTCAGCAGGCCGCCATGGAGGAGTTTGCAGAAAAGGGGTTCCTTGGAGCTTCCCTGCGGCAGATTGTAAAGCATGCCGGCGTCACCACCGGTGCGTTCTATGGCTATTTTTCCAGCAAGGAGGCCCTTTTTGCCTCGATTGTGGAGCCCCACGCCACCGCGTTGATGGGCCAGTTTATGAAAGCACAAACCTCTTTTGCCGAGCTGCCGGAACAGGAGCAACCGGATCATATGGGGCTGGAGTCAAGCCAGTGCGTCCATTGGATGGTAGACTATATCTGCGACCACCGGGAACCCGTCAAGCTGCTATTGTGCAAGGCAGAGGGCACCAGCTATGAACATTTTGTCCACAACATGGTGGACATGGTGGAAGTGGAGGTGGAATATACCCTCCACTACATTGAGGTGCTGCGCCGCCTGGGGTATGCGTATCCCGAACTGGACGAGCAGCTGTGCCATATCATTGCCAGCGGGATGTTCAACGGCATCTTTGAGATTGTCATCCACGATATGCCCAAAGAACGGGCCATGCGCTATGTGGATCAGCTGCGGGATTTTTACACTGCAGGCTGGCTGAAGCTGATTGGCCGGTGAGAAGGCGCCGGTGATGGGTCGGAAAGATTGGGGCGACGCCCCTTTCTTTTTATATTGGTAGTTAGAAATATCTAACCAACAAGGAGGGATTGCTATGAATCAAAAAAAGCAAAATGCCCTGGCTGTCCTGCTGGGATATGCAGGTAGTCACAGGAGGCTAACCTGTCTGGGCCTGGGACTGTCAGCGGTATCCATGGTGTGCAGTATGGTCCCTTATATCTGTATCTGGCTGGCGGCACGGGATCTGATCGCCGCAGCGCCGGACTGGACCCGGGCCCAGAGTATCACACACTACGGCTGGATTGCCTTCGCTTTCGCGGTGGGAGGCATCCTTGTCTATTTTGCGGGCCTGATGTGTACCCATTTGGCCGCGTTCCGCACAGCAGCCAACATCCGCAAACAGGGAATGGCCCATGTCATGAAAGCGCCGCTGGGCTATTTCGATGCCAATGCCTCTGGCCTGATTCGCAGCAGGCTGGATGCTGCTGCTGCCGACACCGAAACCCTATTGGCCCACAATTTGGCCGATATCGTAGGGACCATCACCCTGTTTCTGTCCATGCTGGTGCTGATGTTTGTCTTTGACTGGCGGATGGGTGCGGCCTGCCTGCTGGCGGCGGTGATCTCAATCCTGGCTATGTTTAGCATGATGGGCGGCAAAAACGCCGGGCTGATGGCGGAATATCAGGCGGCCCAGGACCGAATGGCCAAGGCCGGCACAGAGTATGTCCGGGGAATTCCAGTGGTCAAGATCTTCCAGCAGACTGTATATTCTTTCAAAGCCTTTCAGCAGGCCATTGAAGATTACAGCACCAAAGCAGAGCATTATCAGGGCGATATCTGTCGGGTGCCCCAATCGATCAATCTGACCTTTACGGAGGGAGCCTTTCTGTTTCTGGTGCCGGTGGTGCTGTTCTTGGCTCCCGGCGCGCTGGCTTCCGGTCATTTTGCGGGGTTTGTGACGAACTTTGCTTTTTACGCCGTGTTCTCCGCTATCATTTCCACCGCGCTGGCCAAAATCATGTTTGCGGCCTCCGGCATGATGTTGGCCAACACCGCTCTGGGCCGCATTCAGCCGGTGGTGGACGCGCCGACCCTGCCGACGCCGGAGCATCCCAGGATGCCCCGGAGCAATCAAGTGGAATTCCGGGATGTGAGCTTTACTTATGATGGGGCACAGGTCCCCGCCCTGGCCCATGTTTCCTTTACCGCCGAGCCGGGGGAAACGGTAGCCTTGGTGGGGCCTTCGGGCGGCGGCAAGACTACCGCTGCCAGCTTGATCCCCCGGTTTTGGGATGTAGACGAAGGAATCGTGAAAGTGGGCGGGGTGGATGTGCGCCAGATCGATCCCCATGTGTTGATGGATCAGGTGGCCTTTGTGTTCCAGAATAACCGGCTGTTCAAAGCCAGCATCCTGGAAAATGTTCGGGCGGCCCGCCCCGATGCCAGCCGGGAACAGGTTCTTGATGCTCTGGAAGCCGCCCAGTGCAGCGATATTCTGGAGAAGCTGCCCCAGGGACTGGACACGGTGATCGGTACGAAGGGAACCTATCTTTCCGGCGGCGAGGCCCAAAGGATTGCCCTGGCCCGCGCCATTTTGAAAGATGCTCCCATTGTGGTGCTGGACGAGGCCCCCGCTTTTGCTGATCCGGAAAATGAAGTTTTGATCCAGAAAGCCTTTGCCCGGCTGACGAAAGGCCGAACCGTCATCATGATTGCCCATCGGCTTTCCACGGTGGTGGGAGCGGATAAGATCCTGGTGCTGGAGGGCGGCCGGGTGGTCGAGCAGGGCACCCACCAGGAATTGGCTGCGGCAGGCGGATTGTATGCCCGAATGTGGTCGGATTACAACCAGGCGATCCAGTGGAAAATGGAAAGCGGCAGCGGCAAGGAGGAAAAATAATGTTTGGAGCAAAGTTTCAGCGGAAGTATGCCCTGACCGGCCAGGGGGTGGAAAACGTCAAAAAAGGCACGTTCTGGACGGTGATTGTCAATCTGGTCGTGATGGGCGGCGTCAGTATCCTGTATCTTGTGATGTCCGGTCTGATGACAGCACTGACCGGGGGTGCATCTCTGCCCAGCGCTCTGCCTGTGCTGGCGGGGCTTGGGATATTTGTACTCCTGTCCTTTTTAACGCATCTCCAGCAGTACAAAGCTACTTATGGCCTTGTGTACAGGGAAGTGAAAGCCACCCGTCTGCGTCTGGCAGAACGGCTGCGGAAACTGCCCCTGGGATATTTCGGCAAGCGGGATCTGGCCGACCTGACCGAAACTCTGATGGGAGACGTCAACCGGATGGAGCATGTTTGGAGCCATGTGCTGGGCTATCTGTACGGCTCCTACATCTCCACCGCGGTGATCGCGGTGTGCCTTTTGTGGTACGACTGGCGGCTGGCCATTGCCTGTCTGTGGGGAGTGCCGGTGGCTTTTGTCCTCCTGTTCGGAAGCAGAAAAAGCACTGAGCGCCAGGCCGAGCAGACCAAGGAAGCCGCCGTGCGGGTCTCGGACGGGATGCAGGAGGCCCTGGAAAATGTTCGGGAAATTCGGGCCGCCAACCAGGAAGAGCGGTATCTCACGGGACTGTACCGGAAGATCGACGACCATGAGCGGGTCATGGTTCGCGGCGAGCTGGTTACCGGCCTGTTTGTCAATGGGGCCAGCGTTATCATGCGGCTGGGGGTAGCCACCACTATCCTTGTGGGGGCCCAATTAATCCTGGCCGGTCAGATCGACTTTATGCTGCTGTTTTTGTTCCTGATGGTCATCACCCGAATCTATGCGCCTTTCGACCAGAGCCTGGCCTTGATCGCTGAACTGTTTGTTTCCCAGGTTTCGGCGGATCGGATGAACGGACTGTTCGACACTCCCATTGCAGAAGGGACGGAGACCTTCTGTCCCAAAGGGCACTACATTGTATTCGACCACGTGGACTTCGCCTATGACAAAGAGGCGGTTCTGCAGGATGTCAGCTTTACCGCCAGGGAAGGGGAAATCACCGCCCTGGTGGGTCCCTCCGGCTCGGGCAAAAGCACTTGTGCCCGGCTGGCAGCCCGGCTGTGGGATGTCACCGGAGGCTCGATCCGGGTGGGTGGGGTGGATATTGCCACGGTGGACCCGGAGATGCTGCTAAGCGATTATTCCATGGTCTTTCAGGAGGTTGTTCTCTTTGACGATACGGTGATGGAGAACATCCGCCTGGGCAAGCGCGGTGCCTCCGACGCGGAGGTGATCGCTGCGGCCAAAGCCGCCAACTGTCAGGAGTTTGTCAGCAAACTGCCCCAGGGCTACCAAACGCCTATCGGGGAAAACGGCGCTAAGCTCTCAGGTGGCGAGCGCCAGCGGATTTCTATCGCCCGGGCGCTGCTAAAAGACGCGCCCATCGTATTGCTGGACGAGGCTACCGCCTCTCTGGACGTGGAAAATGAAACCAAAGTCCAGGAGGCTCTCTCTCGGCTTTTAACAGGCAAGACGGTACTGGTCATCGCGCACCGGATGCGGACTGTAGCGGCAGCGGACCACATCGTGGTGCTGAAAGAGGGAAAGGTAGCCCAGCAGGGGACCCCAAAGGAGCTGATGGCACAGGGTGGACTTTACCGGCGGATGGTGGAACTCCAGAGCGAAAGTGCCCGGTGGAATCTGAAGCAAGCATAAGCTGGCTGCCATTTGAGAGAAAGAACAGTTTGTAAATCCAAATGGAAAAGATAGAAATTGTGATCCGATTCACAACAGATCATGGAAAAACATACGAACAAACGGTTTTTAAATGGTTCGAAAAAACGCATTTGGAACGGAAGGTATTACACTATCCTGGTTTGGAAATTCATTTGTCTCATCGCCGGGTAATAAAAGATGGACATGAAATTCATTTAAGCCGTTATGAATATGGTGTTTTAAGCCTTTTGGCACGGCATCCTGGAAGACTGTTTACAAAAGAGCAAATCTTTGAAGCGGTATGGCATAAAGACAGCGACAGCTATCTGCGAGCGGTGTCCAGTACCATTGGGCGGATTCGGCAGAAGATTGAGGATGACAAAGAGCATCCTCGCTACATTAAAACCATTTCAAATCGCGGGTACCAGTTTATGCCAAAGTCTGAAGATATGCATTCTACAAGAAATCCATAACAAGAAAAGCCATCTCAACGAATCTGGAGCTTAGATTCATTGAGATGGCTTTTTCTATATTTAATCGCTGAATAAAATGAAAAAGGCGTCACATCCTTGCAACATGAAAGCAGAACACTTTACAATAGAGAAAATCAATCTCAGGAGGTTGGCCTATGCAAACATTTAAGGATGTTTTAGACCGTTTTCATCACTTTTTAGAAGAGTCCTCTTATTTGGAGGTGCTTCCATGCCGCTGGGGATATGTAAGGCTATTCAATGAAGGTGACCCAATCAATTTTAGCGCTGTTCTCTGTCAGACGCCAGAAGAACTTTACCAGGTGTTGGCCAATGATTTGGAAACAGAGTTGGATGTAGGCTGCAAAGATAGCTAAAATTGGTATGGAAATGGTTTGGTTTTAGATTGATTTTGGTGTAGGTGCTTTGAAATCTATGCTATACTTGTACAGCAAACAACAGGACTTCATGAAGATTCAATTTTATTATAGAATTCTGTTAGATTCATTGCCAGTGAACGAGTGGAATCCAGCAGAGCTTTTCTTACCGGTTCTGGACAAGACAAGTAGATTTGGCTGAGCTCTCTCAGCTCGCATTCAGATTCTGTTGTTCGCGGCAGAATCAGAGCATCCAGAGAAACCGGTAAAATACGAAAGATAGCCAAAAGAATCTCATATGACGGATTCATGATCCCTTTCTCAATATTGGCAATGTGTTTTGTTGACACATGACAAAGAGCAGAAAGCTGTTCTTGTGTTAAATCAGCTTTCTTGCGTGCTGAGCGAATCTGTTTTCCCAAAGCGGCTATATCGGAATTCGGCATAATTGTTCACCTCAATTGTATTGTATCGTTCTTGTTTGATTCCTGGTATAACCTTATCGGTTTGATAAAAAGGTCGGATTATGCCGATTTGAAAGCTTGATATGCAAACTCGGTCAAGTTATAAAAAACGGTAACTTGACCGGGAGCGTTTACGCGCTATTTAAGTCACGGTTGCCGTCTTTGGAGGGGCAACTGTGATTTTTTGTTTTGGTAATGTGTCAAAAAAAGTCTGGCTTCTGCTGTAGATCAGACTCTCATTGAATCGGCACAATCGTTCCTGACAGCTGCCGTTTATCATTCTGATAAGATGTATTGCGCCAATTTCCTGTTATGGGGGATTGGCGCTTTTGCGCTTTTAAAATTGAAATGCCGTGGGCCGCCCTGCATTTTGAAAAGGAATATCTATACCACGAAATAACTGGAGGATTATTAAAATGAAAGCGAACTATTTATGTCCATGGCACAAGGCAAACATATGGTTCTCGCCACGATCAAGAATACTTGCAGCATCCTGTGCTCGGGATGGTGCTGTCAACTATCCTGTACCTATCTTGCGACGGTTTGTTTTAATCAAAAACCGTGTGCTGGCTGTGTCCGGTATGGGAGATAAAGCTCCACCTGTTCCAGTTGGAAGAAATGGAGGGCGTGATGTACTATGATCCATGTGCAGTAGGAGAACGCATTCAATTGCTTCGAAAAGAACGAGAGCTGACACAAGATCAGCTTGCAATTGACCTGAACATCAGTGATCGTTATATGAGAAATCTGGAACGAGGTGAAAGGGTTCCATCGATTGACCTCTTTGTGGAGCTTCGTGAGAAGTTTGGATCATCCCTTGATTATATTGTTCTGGGAATTACGGCATCTGAAAGGGAACAAATCATGCAGAAACAACTTCAGGAAACCTGCAAAGCATTAAAAGAAATGCAACAGCATATCCAGAAAATGCTTGAGTTGCTGGGTGAGCCTGCCTAAATACGATTCACTATAATAAACCGGAACTACCAGCACCGGTCAAAATGCCAAAACCGGAACTACCAGTTCCTGTTGAAGGGTTCAATTTTCAGGTACACTATTGCCAAGGCCCCGCCGGAGGAAAGGCTTGCTCTAGTTCAGCAGCTCCGGCAGGCCAAAGAAATCGAAAAGCCGAAACCCAAGCGCAGCGCCGCAGAAACCCTGCAAGCCATCCGGGATATCTCAGAAAATATGCTGCAGTCCAACGGGGAAATCGACGCAGACGATATCTGTGCAGAACTGGAAGACGCCCTGGACACCATGATTTTTCGCTGGGATACTTGCCTGGAAAACAACAGGGAACAACGCAGCGCCTGCCGGGACGGCATCAAAAGCCTTGCAGAGAAGGGGATTCAATACCTGCAAAAGATGAGGAGGACTATATGAGAACCAATCACACCAGTGCCTACCAGGAAATGATGATTAACAGCAAGCTGCTGGAGGTTCCCCGCGGCACTTACCAGCGGGAGCTGCGGGTTAATCGAGTCCGCAGAATTGCGGCGAAGTTTGATCCCCGTCTGCTCAACCCTCCCAAGGTCAGCTACCGCAACGGTCACTATTATGTGTTTGACGGGCAGCATACCGTCGCAGTCCTCAAGCTGCTCGACGGTGGCAAGGACCTGATGATCCGCTGCATCGTGTATACGGGCATGACCGAGAGCGAAGAAGC
>ERZ1090869.653-NODE-653-length-17784-cov-6.247730_pt1 | contig 17784 bp, 13 predicted proteins | sample MGYA00478474_ERZ1090869 | MGnify/ENA primary metagenome ERZ1090869 (study PRJEB33644, sample SAMEA5815748) | chicken gut metagenome | biome: Chicken; feature: Gastrointestinal Tract; material: Caecum | place: Ireland | collected 2019-01-01 | study: A study of the... | reverse complement strand
CTACCGCTGCACGGCGGCGTCCCGCAGCATGGCCAGCACTTCCTCCCGCGTGCAGCGGTAGTCCCCCTCGCCGCTGCGCCGGTATGTGCCGGTCAGCGGGTTCCCTCCAATGTAGACGGGCCGGTCAAAGCGCTGCGCCCGCGGCACGGTGATCACCACGATGCGCTTGCCATCCACTTTGCGGATCTGCACCTGGTCAGCGGTCAGAATGTTTGCGCTGGCCTGCTCCCTGTCGTTCACAAGCTTCCAGAATTCGCGCACAAGCTTTTCCGGGTCCGGCAGGTCAATGGCGTGCAGCGATTTGTCCTTCCGCTCCACCACGCCCAGCAGCAGGATGCCGCCCAGCGTGTTGGCAAAGGCGGAGTATGTCTCCCAGATGCTGCGAGGCAGCCCGCCCAGCGCCTTCTTTGCCTCAATGCGGTTGTTTTCGCGGTATTGTTCCAGATTGGAAAAGTCCAGCATCGCAGTTCCTCCTTCCTGCCTCGATCAGTCGTTTTGCAGCACGGCTGTGTGAATCCATTTTTTCCTGAGCCACAGCCACGCCGTGCCGAGGCCGCGCACCCATTCGTCTGTCATCTGTGCCAGCCACACGCCCACAATGCCGAGCCCGAGCGGGAAGGCAAACACGTAGCCCAGACCGGCGTTGATCAGCCACACGGAGCAGTTTGCGAAGATCATCGGCCAGAACACATACCCGGCGCTGCGCAGCCCATAGTTGAACGAATGGTTGAACGAGCGGCCCACGCACGTGAAAATATCAATCAGGAACAGTGTGCGCGCAATGGCCTGAATCTCCTGCGAATCGGTGAACAGGCCGATGAGCGGCCCGCTGAAGAGAAAGAACAGCGCGCTGAACAGCAGGTTGCAGCCGCACACAAGACGCCAGCTCCTGCGCACGAAACGGTAGGCTTCCTCCTGCTTTCCCGCCCCGATGAGCTGGCCGGAGAGGATTTGCGCAGCCTGGCCCACTGCCTGGCCTGCCAGGTAGGCGTAGTTGTTTACTGTCTGCGTATAAACCTTGGCAGAAAGCACAGTGGCGGGGAGGGAGGTGAGAAAGCTGGTGGTGACGAGCTGTGCCGTCGTGTAGGAGATACCCTCCAGGCCGGATTGGAAGCCGAGCTTCACAATCTGCCGCACGTCGCGCATGCGGATGCGCACCAGGTCGCGCGCCTGCAGGCCCCAGCCGCCGCAGAAGAGAAACACGGCGATCAGCAGCAGGCCCAGCGCTTCGCTGAACAGGCGGACGGCGGCGATCCCCGGCACCCCGGCGAGCGGCAGGAGCCCCTCCACCACAAGGAGCGAACCAGCCAGGTTTACCGCATTGTTGCACACGACGGAGATCATGGCAAGCTGGGCCTTTCCGCGGCATCGCAGGTGTGCGGCGATCATAGAGGAGACAAACTGGAACAGGCAGGCAGAGCCGGCAATCCGCAGATAGGCCGCGGCGTCCGGCACAAGCTTTGCCTCCAGGCCGACGAGCTCCATGAAAGGGGTGGAGAAAAGGAGGGCCGCCAGGCTCGGCACGGCTCCCACCGCGGCGCTCACCGTGAGGCTGTTCATGGTGAGCCGCGCGGCACGCTTCGTTTCCCCGGCGCCCAGACACTGGTTGATGACCACTGCGGTGCCGGAGGCCAGCATGGTGGCCGCCATGATCACCACGTTGAGCGCCTGGTTTGCGACGCCCGCCGCGGCGGAAGCGTCGTCCGACACGCGGCTGAGCATAAAGGTGTTGATTGTGCCCATCAGGGAGCGCAGGACCTGTTCGATGACAATCGGAATGGAGAGCGAGAGCAGCGTGATTCTGCCCTTTTCGGAACGGTTCGCCATGATACACCTCGGAACAAAAAAGTACATTTATTATAAGCGGCTTGTGCACACCGCGTCAAGCGTGCAACGGTGCAGAATAGAACGGTTTTGCCCTTCATTGTACACAATCTGTTTATAAATCGTGCGCAAATTGTTAGCTTTTTCATCATCTGCCCTTCACATTACACCGCTATACTAAAATCACAACAAAGGAAGAAACAAAGGGCGGCGCAAAGGAGCCGTACCTCCCATGCGGAACCGCCTGTTCCATACCCTTTCTTTCCTCTTTTATTCACTGCCAGAAGGAACCGGTGCGGACGGAATACCGGCCCGGTACACCCGGCAGACCAATCACCCCCCCTTTTTCAAAGGGTTTCAATAGATTCGATTCCCCCTTCCCACCGCTTTTTCACTGATTCTCCTTTTCCATAACAGCAGGCGCGCCGTACAGAATTTCTGCACGGCGCGCCTGCTTGTTTCAGCCAGGGATTCTGTTTTTCCGGGTGTCAGCCCAGCAGCACCTCGTGGCCGGTGCGGGCCGATTCGTAAACCGCGTCAAGGATGCGCATGATCTGCACGCCGTCCGCGGCGAGAGCGCGGCACGGTTCCCCCGTGCGCACGCAGTCCACAAAGTGGTTGATCTCCGACTGGAATTCCTCTGCGAAGGACTCCGGCGGGCAGACGGGCGTGATGTCCGTCATGTAGCCGTTCATGTCGCTGTAGAGCTCCAGCTCGGGGGAGAGCTTCGCGCCGCCCTTCGTGCCGAAGAGCTGCACGCTGCCGGTGTCCTGCTTGAGGTTGAGCGAGAAGGCCGCTTCCACCTGCAGCACCGCGCCGTTGTCGAAGCGGATCATGGCGGAGGCGAGGTCTTCCACGTCGCACACGTCGCGGCCGCCGGCCGAAACGGAGCGATAGGCTTTCGTGGTGCGGATGCCGGGCCGGTTGAACAGCTTCTGGAACGTGGCGCCGTAAACGGAAACGGGTTTCGGGTTGCCCATGAGGTAGCGGGTGAGGTCAATCACATGTACGCCCAGGTCGATGAGCGGGCCGCCGCCGGAGCGGGATTTGTCGCCGAACCAGCCGCCCGGGTTGCCGTTGCGGCGCAGGTAGGTGGCCTTCGCGTAGTAAAGCTCGCCGAAGAAGTCCTGCTGCACGAGATCGCGCAGCAGAGCGGAGCCCTTTTCAAAGCGGCGCACAAAGCCCACCATGAGCAGCTTGCCGGCCTTCTTGGCGGCTTCCTCCATCTCAACGGCCTGTGCTGCGGAAAGCGCCATCGGCTTTTCGCAGAGCACGTGTTTGCCGGCTTCCAGCGCGGCAATGGCGCACGGCGCGTGGGCGGAGTTCCAGGCGCACACGCTCACGGCGTCGATCTCCGGCATTTCCCGGAACATCTCCGCCTCGTCGGTGAACAGGCGCTTCACGCCGTATTTTTCACCCATCATTTTCACACGGTCCGCGTCAATGTCGCAAAGCGCGACAAGCTCCGCGTTCGGGTTGTTCAGATAAGACTGAATGTGGTTGTTGGAAATATTTCCTGTGCCGATGACGGCAACTTTCACTTTCTCCATATTTTTTCTCGCCTTTCTTGCGGTCTGTGCCGCGCTTTGCGCGCCGCGCAGGCTGTTTGTTCTCAGATCAGGTCGCGCAGGAACGACACGGCACGGGCAATGTCTTCCTCCGGCTTTTCGCCCACCTCGCGCTCAATCGTGAGGAAGCCGTGGTAGCCAATCCGCTCCAGGGCGTCCAGGTATTCCGGCCAGCGCACGCTGCCCTCGCCGAGCGGAACCTCGCGGTAGGCCACGGCTTCGCCGCCGCCGCTGGGGTGCTTGCCGCCGTAGACGAAAGCCGGCCCGCGGTAGTGCACCATCACGCCGTCCTTGGCGTGGGTGTGCACAATGTAGGGGGCAAGGTGGGAAACGGCCGTCACCAGATCCTCGCCGGTCACCATGGCAATGTTGGCGGGGTCAAAATTCACGGCGACGCCGGTGGAGTGCAGGCTGTCCAGAAATTCGCGCAGCGTGAGGGAGATGTCCGGCCCTGTCTCGATGGCGAAATGAGCGTCCATGCTGTCCGCATAGCGGGCAAGCTCGCCGCAGGCCTCCTGCATCACATGGTAGCGCTCCGTGGTGCTGTCGAGCGGAATGATGCCGATGTGGGTCGTCACGATGTTCGTGCCGAGCTCCTGTGCCAGATCCAAAATGCGCTTGGAGCGCTCGATGAGATCGCCGTTTGACTCCGTGTCACCGAAATCGCGGCCCAGATCGCCGCACACGGCCGAAATTTTCAGGCCGCATTCCTCGGCAAGCGCGCGCAGGGCGCGCCGCTTCTGCGTGTCCATCTGTTCCGGTGCGAGCTCGCCCTTTGTCGCGTAGATCTGCATGCCCTCTGCGCCCAGCGCGGCGGCGCGGCGCAGTGCGTCCTCAGGCTTCATGCGGAAGGAGTCGAGCAGGACACCAATGGAAAACCGTTTCATTCACAATACCTCCTTGCCCGGCGTGCCGGGTTGCAGTTGTGGGGAAGGGTTCTGATACGAACCCATTATAGCAGAAAAAACAGAAAAAGGATCGGCAAAAAATGCGCCCCCGGCAAGGGAGAATCCCTTGCCGGGGGCGCTGGCTTGAAGAAAGAAGAATCAACTGGACAACAGCAGTTCAGTGATTATTCGATGCCGAGCATTTCGTTGCTCATTTCGCTCAGGACGGCGACGTCGTCAGCCTGGGCAACCGCCTCGTTGTAGAAGTACTCGAAGACTTCGTCAACATGGTAGTTGTTCTGCAGGGTGGTGATCATTTCATCCTGGATCTTCTGGAACTCTTCGTCGCTGGTGGCAGCAACAGCCGTGAACACGGTGGTGCCGACATACGCGTTGATTTCGTTCACATAGTTGGAGATCTCGTCGTCCGGCTCGCCGAAGGACAGGAAGCTCTGGGAGTTGGTCGTCTCGGTTTCCTGGCGGTAAACGTCAACCTGGGTTTCAGCACCATAGTGGTCGATGAAATCCTGCAGGGTCGGGTTCATCTTGGCTTCCTTGGCCTTGTCGGAGAACTGATAGAGATCCATGTAGGTATTGGTTTCCGGATCGATCGCGCCGTTGCCGTAGCCCATGAAGTGGTGATACAGACCAACGCCGGTCGCCGTAGCTTCAGCCTCGTCCTTCGTAATGGTCAGATACTCATCGGTCGGGGTGGGAACTCCGTCCTCCATGTTCCAATACGTACCTTCCAGACCGTTATAAGCGATTCTGGAGAAATCATAAGTGGAAACAAAGTCAAGCAGGGCGACACAACGCTCCGGGTTTTTCGTCTGGCCGTTGACGCCATACTGGCGCTCGCCTCTGTACATGTTGCCGAAGCGGTCTTCTGCGTCTGCGCCGATGGCGGGCAGGGAAACAAACAGCTTTTCATTGCCTTCGGTCTTTGCAAATTCCTGGTTGGCGGAAACGCTCATCCAGCCGGGATAGTTGAACATGTACTTGCCGGCCTTCAGGTTCTCTTCGTACGTGTCGGAGGTCATCGTGAAGGAGTCGGGATCGAACAGGCCGCGCTGGTTGGCCTTGTTGGCAAACTTAACAGCTCTCCAGAAATAGCCTTCCTTGTCGGTGAGCTGGTTGGTCTCAAGCGGGGTGGAGTCGACGGTGGAAACGCCGAGCACACGGCCGGTGGCCTCAATCAGGCCGGCGCCCTCCTGCGGGGCCATGCCGAAGGTGAAGAACCACTCGCCCCAGCCCTGGCCGGCGCCGAACCAGGAGCCCATGCCGTAGGTCTTCTGGCCGTCAGCCGTTTCAGGCTCGAGAGCTACCATGGCTTCCATGACGTCCAGCATGTCCTCGTCAAAGTTTTCGAGGGTGGGATAGCCGGCCTCCTTGTAGAGGTCCCATCTGATGTAATGGCCGCAGGTCGGAACCGTGCCGTCATCCCAGGAACCCTTGCACATGCCCCACAGATAGAGGTTGCCGTCCGGGCTGTTGGCGGACTGGGTGTTTGCGGTGACCATCAGCTGTCCGCCGGGATCGGCCATCGTGTTGGGTGCATACTCCTCAAGGTAAGGGGACAGGTTCAGGATGGAGTTGGATGCCAGCAGCATGGAGAGCTGCTCCGTCGGGTTGGAGAGCAGGAAGATGTCGGGCAGATCCTGTCCGGCCATCATGGTGGCGAGCTGGTTCGGCCAATCAGCCTCGGTAACACCTGTCAGATACAGGTCGATATTGAGCTGATCCTCAATATACTTGGAGATCGGGTCGCTTCTGCGGCCATCCTGCTCGTTCTGGCTGACGAAAGCGCACACATCGAGTGCAACGCGCTCGGCAAACTTGTCATCCGTGCTGCCATCGCCGGACGTATCGCCGGTGGAAGCCGTGTCGCCGCCGGTGGAGGCGGTGTCACCGCCGTTGGAGCAGGCGGCAAAGGAAGACAGCGTAGCGGCTGCAAGAGCCAGAGCAATCAGTTTGAAAGCAAACTTCTTTTTCATGGGTTCTCCTTTCGCTTCTTTCTTACTTATAGATTTTCATTCCGAAACGATTCCGAAACATGAATTCGAAACGGAGTGAAGTAAGAACAATATCAATGTGCCGGGAATATCAGCCCTTGACGGCGCCGAGCATGATGCCCTTGGTGAAGTAGCGCTGCATGAAGGGATAGACGCACAGGATGGGGAAGATGGTGACAAAGCTCATGGCCATACGCAGGGAGGTTGGGCTCACCTTGATGCCGGCGCCGGCAGCGGCGCCTGCGCTGCTGGTATCCACCACACTGGAGGCCTGCAGCTCCTGATAAAGCAGGTACTGCAGGCAGTGCAGGTTGGCGGAGTTGCGGCCCTGCATGAAGTACATGTCGTCAGACCAGGTGTTCCACTGGTTCACCGCAGCGAACACCACGATCGTGGCCAGAATCGGCTTGGAGAGCGGCAGAATCATCTGCCAGTAAATGCGCACGATGCCGGCGCCGTCGATCTCGGCAGACTCCACCAGTTCACCGGGGATGGATTCAATGTACGTCTTGATCAGAATGATGAAGTACGCCTGCACGGCATAGGGCAGGATGTACACGAGGAAATTGTTGCGAAGGCCGATGCCGCTCACCGTCAGGTAATAGGGGATGAAGCCTGCGTTGAGATACATCGTCACGATGAACAGGCGATAGAACAGCTTCTTGCAGGGCAGAGAGCGGTGCGCCAGAATGTAGGCACAAAAGCTGCAGCAGAATACGGTGAGAATGGTTCCAAGTACAGTACGGGAAACAGCCACCACAATACTGGAACCGATGTTTGTAATGTCGCCCAGATTCTGATACGCTTCCGTTGAGAAATCGTACGGCAAAATGAACACGCCGCGCGTAATGGAAGCAGGCGTAGAGAATGAGTTGATGAAAATGTACCACATGGGGTACACGCAGATAAACATCAAAAGGAAGAGGACAACATAGTTGATCATGTTCGCAACGGAAAGCCGCTTCTTCTTTTTCTTCGGCATAGCCGCACTCGCTGTGGTCATAAATTCTCAAGTCCTTTCTGTGTTATTGTTCAAGTAAGTCCGTCAGCGGGAACGATTAGAAGATCGAGACGCCTCTCAGCTTCTTGGAACCGAGGTTCGCGATCGTGAGCAGTACGATACTGACAATGGACTTGAAAATACCCATGGCCGTGGCAAGCGAATATTCCATGTTGCGAATGCCCATGCGGTATACGTAGGTGTCGAAAACCTCCAGCTTGTCCCAGGTCATGCCGTTGCCCAGCAGCCAGAACTGATCGAAGCCGTTGGAAAGCATGTTGGAGATGGCCAGCAGGAGCAGCACAAAGAACGTGGAGAGCAGGCCGGGAATGGTGACGTGCAGGATTTTCTGGAAGGAGTTCGCGCCGTCCACATCCGCCGCCTGATACAGCTCCTGGTCAATGGAAGTGATGGCGGAGAGATAAATGATGGCGTTGTAGCCGAGCGTTTTCCAGATGTTGATGCCGACCTGCATGGCCCATGCATGGTCAACATTCGTCAGCGGGGAAAGAGATTCCTGAATGACGCCCAGGCTTTTAAGGATGGTGTTCATGGCGCTTGCTTCCGAGGAGAGCAGCATGTAGACCATGGAGTACACCAGAACCCAGGAAATGAAATTCGGGATGGAGGGGCAGGTCTGCACGATTTTGGCATACCGCTTGCTGCGCACCTGGGAAATAGCAATGGCAAAAATGGCCGGCAGCACGGAAAAGAGAATGTTCAGCAGGGAGATTACCAGCGTGTTGCGCAGAACACGGAGAAAGTCGCCTGAGCCAAAAAAGATACGCTCAAAATATTTCAAACCGACAAATTGGCAATCCCGAATGGAGACGCCGGGCGTGTAATCCACAAAGGCATAGCTCCAGCCAAAGAGCGGGGCGTAATTGAAAATACCAATCATCACCAGGAAGGGAATCAGGAGTACCACCAATGTGATTTGCCGCTTGCGTTTGCCGCCTGCAGCGGCGGCTTTTTTCTTCACTGCTTGAGTCGCTGTCGTCATGTTTCGTTTGCTCCTTTCAACAGTTCTTCCTCTTCCCCGAGAGGCTTTTTCAGGGGAATACTGCGCGCATCTGGTGCTCAGGGAATACGCCAATCTGCACAAAACCTTGCACAAAAGATAAAGAAGGCAGACAAAATACTATCTGCTCCTCCGCCATGATCTCAAAGGACTATGGTGGAAAAAGACGGAAAGAAAAGGGAAAACTTGTGCCACTTGCCCACACTCAAAATTGCCTTTTGTGAATAACACCCTGAGAAGGCGGGAACGGGTATTGTTTTTGTGCACAATTCATGCTATAATTATGAACAGTTTGAGAACGCTTTGCATCCACATTTCATACCGAAAACTGTGCAATTTCATCCACAATTCTTTTGTGCAAATAGTGAAGTTTCTAAGAAAAAAGAGGGGTGATACCAAAAGGAATCCACAATAGAAACGGCTTTTCACCAGAAAAACCGGAGGATTTCGTGGACGTTTTAGAGTTTATTTTTGTTTTTTCATTTTAAACACCGTGAATTTACGTTCGAAATTCGGATTTCAACGCAGCTTTTATTTTTGTGGAGTCTGCGCATTTATGCTTTTTCACAGGAGGAACATTCTTTTGTCTCGCAATCACAAAAAGGTGGTAGAATACCGGAACTATTTTCTTCCCAACAATTTCCCGGTTTTGTTGCTCTCAGGCCCGAAGTGGATCATCTCGCCCGTGCCGAGCGGCACGCTGCATTTCCACAACTGCGTGGAGCTCGGCTATTGCCATGAGGGGAGCGGCACGCTGGAATTCGGCAACGGCAAATCGATTCATTTTTCGGCGGGGGATGTGACCTGCATTCCGCGCAACATTCCGCACACCACCTATTCGGACAGGGACGCGCTGAGCCGCTGGTCGTGGATTTTCCTTCAGCCGGAGCGGCTGTTTCCGACCTCGACGCTCTATGCCATCACTGCCACGCTGTTCCGGCACCCGCCGGAAAAGTATCTGATTCCAAAAGGAGATGTGCCGCGGGCTCCGTTTCTGATGGAAGCCGGGATTGAGGAGCTTTCCACTCCCGAGTCCAATCATCATCTGGTGAAGTCTTATCTCTATACCCTTTTTCTGGAGGTGGCGCGGTATTGCAGCGTCAAGTTGGAGAAAAACGACCCACCCAACACGGGGGGGTATTGGCAGCCCGAAACAGGCATTTCTCGCATTGCGCCTGTTCTGGATTACATTGAAGAAAACTATATGAATCCCATTTCGGTGGAAGAGCTCGCGCAGATCTGTCATCTGAGCCTCACGCATTTCCGCCGCACCTTCGAATCTGTCATGCACATCAGCCCGCTGTATTATCTGAACTCGGTGCGCATTGAAAAAGCGTGTGATTTTCTCGTCAACACCGATGCCAATATTCTGGCGATTGCGCAGATGGCCGGGTTCAGCACGCCCAGCAATTTTCACAGGCAGTTCGGGCGCATGATGCGCATCACGCCGTCGGAGTACCGGCGCAGCATGCGGGAGGGAAAGCTCACCGCCGATCCCCCGAACAATATGGAATATAACGGCTGGCTGGAGCCGGAAGCCGACCCCGGCCAGGAAACCTGAGAGGATCAGCGCCGGCTTTTCCGGCGGAAAGGAGCCGAGACCATGGAACTGTACTTTTTGGGAGCCGCACACGAAGTCACCGGAAGCTGCCATTATTTGAAAGCCTGCGGCCTTCACATTCTGGTGGACTGCGGCATGCAGCAGGGACCCGATGAGTATGAGAATCAGGAGATCCCTGTCAATCCGGCAGAGATCGATTTCGTGCTTCTCACGCACGCGCACATCGATCATTCCGGCCGCCTTCCGCTTTTGTACGCAAAAGGGTTCCGCGGCCGCGTGATCACGACGGAGGCCACGGCGGATCTCTGCGGCATCATGCTGCGTGACAGCGCGCACATCCAGATGTTTGAAGCCGAGTGGCGCAACCGCAAAGCCAAGCGCGCCGGCCAGGCGCCATATATTCCGCTTTACGACATGGAGGACGCAGAGGGCGTGCTCAAGCGGTTTTCCTCCTGCCGCTACGGCGAGACCATCCGGCTGAGCGATTCCGTCTCCGTCCGCTTCACGGACGTCGGCCATCTGCTCGGTTCCGCAAGCATTGAGGTCTGGCTGGAGGAGCGAGGGGAAAAGCGGAAGATCGTGTTCTCGGGCGACATCGGCAACGTGAACCAGCCGCTCCTGCGCGATCCGCAGTACCTCACGGAGGCCGACTATGTGGTGATGGAGTGCACCTACGGCGACAGGAGCCACCAGCCTCCGCCGGATTACGCGCGCGAGCTGGCGGACGTGATCCAGCGCACCTTTGACCGCGGCGGCAACGTGGTGATCCCGTCGTTTGCCGTGGGGCGCACGCAGGAGCTGCTCTATTTCCTGCGCCGCGTCAAGGAGGAGGGCATGGTCACGGGCCACGGTGATTTCCCCGTTTACGTGGACAGCCCCATGGCCGTGGAGGCCACCAACATTTTCCGGGAAAACCAGGAGGGCTATTATGACAGGGAGGCCATGGATCTCATCCGCCGCGGCGTGAACCCGCTCGGTGTGTCCAACCTGCGCCTCTCCGTTTCGAGCGACGATTCCAAGGAGATCAACAGCACGGAGGGCTGCAAGGTGATTCTCTCTGCCAGCGGTATGTGCGAGGCCGGGCGCATCAAGCACCACCTGAAGCACAACCTCTGGCGGCCGGAGTGCACCATCCTTTTCGTAGGCTATCAGGCGCAGGGCACGCTTGGCCGCGCAATTCTGGAGGGCGCGGATTCCGTGAAGCTGTTCGGCGAGGAGATCGAGGTCTGCGCGGAGATCTGCCAGCTCAACGGCGTGAGCGGCCATGCGGACAACAACGGCCTTCTCCGCTGGGTGCGGAGTTTTTCGCCGCAGCCGCGCCGCGTCTTTGTCGTCCACGGTGAGAGCAGCGTGTGCGATCTGTTTGCCATGCGGCTGCGCGATGAGTTTGGGTTTTCCGCCACTGCGCCGTACCCCGGCGCCTGTTACGATCTCGAGCGCAACTTCTGCCTGGAGGAAGGCACACGCGAGCGCGTGCGCAGGGAGGCGCCCACGCGCCGTGCCGCCGCCGTGTTCCAGCGGCTCATCGATGCCGGAAAACGGCTCATGGTTGTCATCCGGCACAACGAGGGCGGGGCCAACAAGGATCTGGCGCGCTTTGCGGACCAGATCAACGCCCTGTGCGACAAGTGGGATCGGTAAGGAGGCGGGCCGTTTGATTTACAAAAATGCTCTGCTCTTTGACGGGCGATTCGATCTTGTGCGGGCCGATTTGGAGACGGAGGGCGCCGGAATCCGCCGGATCGGCGCCTCGCTTGACGGCGGGGATGCGGCGGACTGCACGGGCTGCCTGCTTGTGCCCGGCTTTATCGATCTGCATATCCACGGTTGCCGCGGCGCCGACACGTGTGACGCGACGCGCGAAGCGCTGGAAACGATGGCCTCCTTCCTGCTCACGAAGGGCGTTACGTCCTTCTGTCCCACTACGATGACCGTTTCGGAGGAGGAGATCTGCGATGCCCTGCGCAATGTGCAGGACTGCATGGCGCACCCGGTGCGCGGGGCGCGAATCCTCGGCGTCAACATGGAAGGGCCGTTCCTTTCGGAAAAGCGCCGCGGCGCGCAGAAGGCGGCGTACGTGCGCGAGCCGGATTTCGATTCCTTCCGCCGCTGGTTTGACGGCTGCGGCGGCATTGTGAAGCTTGTGGACATCGCCCCGGAGCGTCCCGGCGCCGAATCGTTTGTGCGGCAGGCCGCTCCGCTGTGCACCGTGTCGCTTGCCCATTCCGAGGCGGGCTATGAGGAGGCTTTGCGCGCTTTCTCCTGGGGCATCTCGCACGTCACCCATTTGTGCAACGCCATGACGGGGTTTGCCCACCGCGCGCCCGGCGCCGTGGGGGCCGCCCTCGATTCCGACACCGTGCGGGCCGAGCTGATCTGCGACGGCCTTCACATACACCCCGCCGCGCTGCGCATCCTGTTCCGCGCTCTGGGCGAGGACCGCACCATCGTCATCAGCGACGCCATGCGCGCGGCCGGCCAGGCGGACGGCCCCTCCGAGCTGGGCGGCCAGCCTGTTTTTGTGAAGGACGGTCAGGCCCGCCTGGCGGACGGCACGCTCGCCGGGTCTACCGCAAACCTGCACCAGGAGCTGAAGAATCTGATCGCGTTCGGCGTGCCGCTGCGTCAGGCGGTGAAATCCGTTTCCCTCAACCCGGCCCGCGCCCTTCGCGAGGAAGGCCGCCTGGGCAGCCTCGCCCCGGGAAAGCTGGCCGATTTCGTGGCGCTCGACGCACGATCGCTCGACATCCGCTTTGTGGTGAAGGACGGCCGCCTTGCCGTGAAGGAGGGCGTCCTCCTGGAGCCGTGACGGCGAATTTCCGCCTGTGTGATGCGGCGCCCTGTTTCCGCGCGGAATCGTGTAAAAATGAATTGTGTGAAGGGCAAGTCCCGGCAAAACCGGGGCCTCACAAGAGGAACTGAATCATCTGCTGCTTGCATCACTCGTGCGTCAGCCTGTGAACGGTGTTGGCGATCTCAAATCCACTTCTCAACAATCGGAAAGCGTCTGATCTTTTCCCGCCTTGCCCAATGGCTGAAGCGAACGCTTTCTTACCCTCCCCGGCAGAGCGGTGGGATTGTTTCGCTGAAGCGCGCAAAAAAGTCCGGAAAGGGGAAGAATCCTCTTTCCGGACTTTTTGTCATTCTTTCGCTTTTTTCTCGCGGAAAATCAGGCGCGCCAGCGGGCCTGCCGCGAAGAACTGCCACAGCAGCGCTATGGGGAAGTTGAGCGCGGCCGTCTGCACCCACGTGGAAAACACGCCGGGCCGGATGTCGCCCTTGAACAGCATCGTGGCGATGAAGCTCATGCACGGGCACATCATCCACACGGAGGCAGCGGAGATGGCCAGCTATCCCAAGCTTTTCCACGCCGGAATGGTTCCCGTGCGCAGAAACGATGGAAAGCGGCTCACTGTGTGCGCAGCTCGGCCCCCAGCTTCTTTTCGAGTTTCTTCATCACCTGGTTGGCGGCGCTCTCGATCTCCTGCGAGGTCAGCGTCTTTTCGCCGGAACCGATCGTGAGGCGGATCGTCACGGACTTCTTGCCCGCCGGGATCTGCTTGCCGCGGTACTCGTCCACGAAGGAGGCGTCCTTGAGCAGGGCGCTGGCCTTCTTCTGGCCCAGGATGGCGTCGTGAATGTCGGTCCATTTCACGCCGGAATCGAAGAGCATGGAGATGTCGTAGTCTGTCTCCGGATACTCGGCCAGGTGGGTGAATTTGTTCGTGCGGGAGCGGAGCGGCACCAGCTTGGAAGCGTCGATCTCAAACAGCATGACGGAAAGGTTCTTGATGCCGCACGCGAGCGAAACCTTCTTCGAGAGCAGGCCCAGGTCGCCGATCTTCTCCTCGCCGCGGTATACATTCAGCCACACCACGGAGTCGGCCCACACGGGCTTTTCCTCCTTGCGGAAGGTGAAGCCCTCCATGTGCGTGAAGCGCGGCATATATTCCAGCACGCCCTTCGCCTCGCGGAACAGCAGGCTCACGTCCTTTGCGCTGCTGGCAAAGGCGGCGGCAATGTGGCGGCGCTGCTCCGGCAGCGATTCCGTCGGGTCATAGCGGGAGGTGTAGTTCCTGTCGAAGAAGACCTGCGCTTCCTCAAAGATCGAAAACGCGTCGAAGTAACGCTCGTTCTTCATCACGGCCTCACACAGGTTCGGCAGCAGGGAGGAGCGGATATAGCTCAGCTCCGGAGCCGGCGGCGTGGAAAGTTTCAGCACGCCCTCGGTGCTCTGCAGCACGGTATTCACAAACGTGTCGTTCATCCATGGGTAGGTATATACCTCCTGCATCCCGCAGCGGAACGCAAGGTATTCCTTGATGTGGCGGATGAGATCCTGATCGAGCTGGTTGATGGCGGCGGTGAACGTCGTGGTGAACTCCGTGGCCTCGAAATTGTCATAGCCATACAGGCGGGCCACTTCCTCCATCACATCGTCCTTGATGGAGATGTCGCCGGTGGAGCGCCAGGTGGGCGCGACGACGTGCATGTTGTCGCCGTCGATCGAGACGTCAAAGCCCAGCAGCTCGAGCTTCTGGCGGATCACGTCGTTCGAGAGATTCTTGCCCAGCCGCTTGGCCAGCCACGTGAGGCTCACGTCGATCTCGGCGCGCTTGAGCTTCGTCACATAATTGTCGCAGAAGCCCGTTACCTTCAGCTCCGGGTAGAGCTCCTGGAAATAGTGCATGGAAAGGGCGAGGGCCTGATCGCAGCGCTCCGGGTCCACGGCCTTCTCATAGCGGGAGGAAGCCTCGGTGCGCGTGTCGTAGCGCAGCGCCGTGCGGCGGATGCCGGTCGATTCGAAGTTTGCCACCTCCAGGATGACGCGCGTCGTCTTGGGCAGGATGGAGTCCTTCGAGCCGCCCATCACGCCGGCGAGCGCCACGGGGCCCTCAGAGTCGGTGATCACGAGGTCGTCCGGGCAGAGCGTGAGCTCCTTCTCGTTGAGCAGCGTGAGCGTTTCGCCCTCTGCGGCGCGGCGCACCACGATGTGATCGGTGATGTTGTCCGCGTCAAAGGCGTGCGTCGGGTTGCCGGTGGCGAGCATCACATAGTTCGTGATGTCCACGAGGGCGTTGATCGGGCGCATGCCGGCCTTCCAGATGCGGCTCTGCATCTTGTAGGGGGAGGGCTTCACCGCCACGCCGGACATCTCCACGCCGATGTAGCGCGTGCAGCGCTCCGGGTCGTCGATCTCCACCTTAAAATCGGACTGCACGTCCGGCTGATACGGCTCAATCTTCTTGAGCGGCAGGTTGTAGAGCGCCGCAATCTCGCGGGCGATGCCGTAATGGCCCCACAGGTCCGGGCGGTTCGTCATGGACTTGTTGTCGATCTCGAGCAGCACGTCGTCGAGATCGAGCGCCTTTGCCAGCGGGGTGCCGGCCGGCACGTGAAACGCGGAGAGGTCGAGGATCTCCGCCTCCTGCGCGGCGGGGAAGAGGTCGCCCAGGCCGATCTCGTCGGAAGCGCAGATCATGCCGTAGGAGGCGACGCCGCGCAGCTTCGAGTTTTTGATCTCCACCGGCTCGCCCTCGCCGTGCCAGCGCACAATGGCGCCCGGGCAGGCCACGGCCACGCGCATGCCCTCCTGCAGGTTGATGCCGCCGCACACAATCTCCTTCACGTCGCTGCCGAGGTCCACCTTGCACACGCGCAGCTTGTCGGCGTTCGGGTGGGCCTCCACGCTGTTGATCACGCCCACAACCATGTTGTCGAAGCGGCGGGCGAGGTATTCCACGTCCTCCACCTCCACGGTGGACATGGTGAGATCGTAGGCGAGCTTTTTCAAATCCATATCGGCGGGAAGCGTCACATACTCCCCGATCCAGGAAAGCGAAAGTTTCATGTTCGTCCCCTCCTTATCTGAACTGCTTGAGGAATCTCAGGTCCGCGCTGTGGAAGAGACGCACATCGTCCACGCCGTAGCGCATCATGACCAGCCGATCCAGGCCGATGTTCACATAGAAGCCGGTGTACACGTCCGGGTCGAGGCCGGCCGCGCGCAGCACGTTCGGGTGCGGGGAGCCGCCGGGCATAACCTCAATCCAGCCCACATGCTTGCACACGCTGCAGCCCTTGCCGCCGCACACCTGGCACTGCATGTCGATCTCAAAGCCGGGCTCCACGAACGGGAAGAAGCCGGAGCGCATGCGCACCGGCACGTCGGTGCCGAACACCTTGCTCAGGATGGCCTTGATCATGACCTTGCCGGAGGTGAACGTGATGTCCTTGTCCACAATCAGTGCCTCATACTGGAAGAAGGCGCGCTCGTGGTGGGCGTCTGTCGTCTCGTTGCGGTAAACGCGGCCCGGATACACGAAGCGGTAGGGGGGCTTGTGCGTCTGCATGTAGCGCACGCTGCCGCCGGTGAGGTGCGGGCGCAGGCAGAGTTTTTCGTTTGTGGAGCCGCTGTCGTGGCCTGCAATCCAATAGGTGTCCATGCTCTCGCGGGCGGGGTGGGTCGGCGGGAAATTCAGCTTGTCGAACGCGTAAAGCTCGCTCGTGATGTCATCCTCCTGGAAGATCTCAAAGCCCATGGAGCGGAACGTGTCGTTCAGATCGTAGCACATCTGGGTGATGGGATGCAGCGCGCCGCGCGGCGGCAGGATGCCGGGCACGGAGCAGTCGAAGTCCGGGGAAACCTCGGAAGCCTTCAGCTTCAGTTCCATGCGCTTCTCGTCGATGAGCTCCGTTACGCGGTTCTTGGCCTGGTTGAGCAGCTTGCCCATCTCCGGGCGCAGCGCGGGGTCGAGCTTCGGCATCTCCTTCATCAGCAGCGTCAGCGATCCCTGCTTGCCGGTGAACGCGCTCTTCACGTTCTGCAGCTCGCCTTCGTTGGCTGCCGCGGCAATCTTGATCTCTGCCTCCGACAAAATGCCGTTGATTTTGTCTTTCATTGCGATTCTCCTTTCCTGTTTCGAACGGGTAGCCGTGCAGAGGGCATTTTTATTGAAAAGAAAAATAAAAAACCACCGCCCCCTGTCCAGGCGACAAGGGACGATGGATTCACATCGCGGTACCACCCTTATTCAGCATGTGCCGGATGCACACGCTGCTCTCGTTTTGTGCTGCGGCGCTGCCGCACAAGCGTCCGGCTTACCGCGCCGGGCCATGCCGCCCGCAAACGCTTTTCGCCGAAGGGCTCCCATACTGAAACTTCCGGAAAATACGCGCGGAACGCTTGCAGCCGGCGGCGTTCCGTCTCTTCTTCGCGCGGCGTCCCGTACTCACGTATGTTCTTTGCCCGCACCGAAAAAAGTGTATCACGGTTTTGGCCGTTTGTCAAATGAAAAACACTTTACATCGGCCTGCCGTTCCTGTATCCTAAAGGAAGAGGGGCGGGCGCATCCGGTGCGGGAACCCGCTCGGAAAAGGAGGAGGTCAGGGTGAAACGGTTTTTCAGCTTGCTTCTGGTACCGGCGGTGCTTTTGTGCGCCTGCGCCGCCCCCGCCCCGTGGGAGGGGGCGGAACCATACGAGGTGGAAGCGACGGCGGGGCTTCTGCGGGATTTCGCGCTGGAAAAGGAAGACGGGGGACCGTCAGGCGCGTCTGTCTGGACGGCGCCGTCCGCGTTCGGTTACAGGAGTGCGGACAACGGGCAGGAGATTCTTTCTCTTCCCTATGTGATCTACCGGTATACGGATATAGCGGAAGGGGAAGCGACATGGACGGCTGAGCTCCGCCTTGCGGAACTCAGCCGCAGCCCGCAGGGGGAAGCGGCCCCTTCCGGCGGGGCAAGCGCCGTTTCCTGCCGGAACGTGGAGCTTTCGTTCGGCTGCGGCGCGCGAACGGTGTTGGTACGCGCCTGGGAGGACGGCCGCCTGCGGGCGCTCCCCTCCGGCGAGCGTGCCGGGGCGGGGGAGAGGCTGGCCGTTGAACGCCGCTGCGCCGCGGGCGCCCTGCAGC